>Ga0335076_10008342_pt1 | contig 10459 bp, 11 predicted proteins | sample Lox_Sample_25_FD_206717 | JGI IMG/M metagenome (GOLD analysis project Ga0335076, IMG submission 206717) | Soil microbial communities from Loxahatchee National Wildlife Refuge, Florida, United States - Lox_Sample_2.5 | ecosystem: Environmental > Terrestrial > Soil > Wetlands | place: USA...
GTTGCATCCCCCTTTGGGCCTGCGCCACATTCGTCCCGTTGAACTGATCCCGCAGCTTCCCCCTCCAGGAGATGCGGCTGCCGCCGCATCAGTGTCCCGCTAGGACCGTCCTTATTGATCCCCCTCGCGGGGGGATCTTCAGGGGATGAATAGGGTGACGAAACGGGTGATGCAACCCTCACCCATCTGGCGCATGCGCCGATATGATCCCCCGCGATGGCCGACACGGGGACGATCACCGTCGCGCTCGGGCGCTTCGACGACCTGCTCGCACGCGGGCTGCGCGGGCTGATCGAAGACGACGAGCAGCTGGAGCTGATCGCGCGAGATGTCGCGACCAGGCAGCTGCCCACCGTGCTGCGCGGCCATCGCCCCGACGTGGCGATCGTCGACGCCGCGCGGCTGCGCAGCCCGGCGGAGGTGCGCACGCTCGCGGCGCGCCACTCGTCCACCCACCTGCTGCTGCTCGCCGACCGCCCGACGAGCGTCGAGTCCGCGCAGCTGCTCGCCTTCGGCGCGGCCGCATGCCTCGCGAAGGCGACGGAGTCGCGCGACGTGCTGAACGCGATCCACCTCGCTTCGCGTGGGATGCAGCTCGCCCCCCGCGACTCCGGCGGGCTCGGCCGCGGTGCCGGGCTGCTGACGGCACGCGAGGTCGACGTGCTCAGCGGGCTGCAGCGGCGCCGCTCGAACTCGCAGATCGCCGCCGAGCTGCACGTCAGCGTCGAGACGGTCCGCACGCACGCGCGGCACATCTACCGCAAGCTCGGCGTCTCGTCACGGCGCGAGCTGCTCGGTCCCTCCACGCTCGGGGGCGACGGCCGCCACCGGCGCTAGATTCGTCGCGTGGCGAGCGAGCCGCCGACGAGCCTGCGCGTCGCCCACCTGGACGCCGACGCCTTCTACGTCTCGATCGAGCTGGGACGGCGCCCCGAGCTGCGCGGGCTCCCCGTCGTCGTCTCGGGCACGGGCCCGCGGGCCGTCGTCACGACCGCCTCATACGAGGCGCGCCGCTTCGGCGTCGGCTCTGCGATGCCGGCGGCGCGCGCACGCCGGCTGTGCCCGCAGGCCGTGTTCCTGGCACCGGACTTCCCCGCCTACCGCGACGTGTCGGCGCGCATGATGGCGATCGTCCGCCGCCAGGTCGAGCGCGTCGAGGTCGTCGGCCTGGATGAGGCCTACCTCGACCTGGACGGCCTGTTCTCGCCGCGGACCGCGATGCGCCGGCTCGTCTCCGAGATCGGCGCCGAGCTCGGCATCACCTGCTCGGTCGGGATCGGCCCCAACAAGCTCGTCGCGAAGGTCGCCTCCGACGCCGAGAAGCCGGCAGGGTTCGTCGTGCTCACGCGCGAGCGGGCGTGCGAGCGCTTCGGCGCGGCGCGCCCCGGGCTGATCCCGGGCATCGGGCCGAAGACCGCCGCCAAGCTCGAAGCGATGGGGCTCGGCACGCTCGCCGCGGTCGCGGCGGCCGACGAGCGCGTGCTCGTCGAGCGCTTCGGGCCGAACCTCGGGCGCGACCTGCAGCGCCGCGCGCGCTTCGAGCACGGCGGCAGCGTGTCGAGCGCCCGCAAGGTCGTCTCGGAGTCGCGCGAGCGCACCTTCGATACCGACGTCAGCGACGGCGCGGCGCTGCGCCAGGCGCTGCGCGCGATGGCGGCGGGCCTGTGCGAGAGCCTGTCCTCGCACGCCCGCAGCGGGCGCACGATCGGGATCAAGGTGCGGCTCGACGACTGGACGACGGTGACGCGGGCACGGACGCTGCCGGCGCCCACTCGCGATCCCGAGGTCGTCGCCGGCGAGGCGCTGCGGCTGCTCGCGCAGTACGCACCGCAGCGCCCGGTGAGGCTGCTCGGCGTTCGCGTCGCAGGGCTCCACCGCGACGGCGAGGAGACGCAGGCGGGCGACCCGCATGCCCACGCGCCCGCCGATCAGCTCGCGCTGCCCGTATAGGATCGACGGCGATGACGGCGGTTCGGATCGGCAGCGCGGAGCTCGACGTCGAACGCAGCGGCCAGGCCGGCGGCGAGCCGCTGCTGTTGATCATGGGGATGAGCGGCACCGCGCTCCACTGGGGCGAGCCGTTCCTCGAAGCGCTGCGACGCGACTTCGACGTGATCGCGTTCGACCACCGCGGCGTCGGCGCCAGCACGAGGCTCGAGGGCGAGATCACGACCGCTGAGATGGCCGATGACGCGGCTGCACTGCTCGATGCGCTCGGCATCTCCTCGGCGCACGTGATGGGGATCTCGATGGGCGGGATGGTCGCGCAGGAGCTCGCGCTCGCGCACCCCGAGCGCGTGCGCACGCTGACGATCGGCTGCTCCTACTGCGGAGGCGAGGGCGCCGAGCTCGCGCAGCAGGCGGTGCTCGACCGCCTCGGTGCGGCGATGATGTCCGGCGACCGCGAACGTGCGATCCGCACCGGCTGGGAGGTCAACGTCTCGCCGGCGTTCGCGGCCGACGAGCAGGCATGGCAGCGCTTCAAGGCGATCACCGAGGAACGCGCCGTGGCGGTCCCGGTCGTGCTCGCGCAGCTGCGCGCCTGCACCGCGCACGACACGAGCGAGCGCCTCGGCGAGCTGCGGATGCCGACGCTCGTCATCCACGGCACGCTCGACGAACTGCTGCCGGTCGGCAACGGCCACGTGATCGCCTCGCTGATCGAGGGCTCGCGCCTGGAGATCCTGGAGGGCGCGGGGCACCTGTTCTTCTGGGAGCTGCCCGAGCGCTCTGCAGAGCTCGTGCGCTCCCACGCAGCCGTACACGTCTGAACCGCAGCTCGTGGCCGGGGAGCCGATCCTCTTCGACGCCGGCGGCACGGCGCTCAGCGGCGAGCTGAGCGGGGAGGGCGCTCCGGTGGTGCTGCTGCACGGGTTGACGGCAACGCGGCGCTACGTCGTGATGGGCTCGCAGTCGCTGCAGCGCTCTCATCATCGCGTGCTGGCCTACGACGCGCGGGGCCACGGAGCTTCCGCGCCGGCCGCGGACGGCGACTACGGCTACGGGCGGCTCGCCGCCGACCTGGCCGCGGCGCTCGACGCGGCCGGCTTCGAGCGCGCGGTGCTGGCGGGCGCCTCGATGGGCGCGCACACGGCCGCTCGCCTTGCGATCGAGAACCCCGAGCGCGTCGCGGCCCTGGTGCTGGTGACGCCGTCGTTCGACCCCGGGTGCTCCCGCTCGCAGCACGAGCTCGCGCGCTGGGATGCGCTCGCTCGGGGCCTTCGCGAGGGGGGTGTCGAGGGGTTCGTCGAGGCGTATGACCTCGACGGGGTCTCCGCGGCCCTGCGCCCGACCGTCGAGACGGTGCTCCGCCAGCGGCTGTCCGCCCACGAGCATCCGCTCGCCGTCGCGGACGCGCTGGAAGCAGTCCCGCGCTCCGCGCCGTTCGAGGACCCGGGCGAGCTCGCCGCTCTGAACGTGCCCGCGCTGGTCGTCGGGAGCCGCGACGAAGCTGACCCGGGACACCCGTTCGCGGTGGCGGAGCGATGGGCCTCCTGGGTACCCGGCGCGCGCTTTGCCGTCGAGGATGAGGGCCCGCCCACCCGCTCTCCGCTCGCCTGGCAGGGAGGGCGGCTCTCGCGGCTGATCGCCGAGACTGCGGCAGACGCTCGTACGTGATAGCGTACGGCGCGTGCCGGTGAGAGAGTGGGACGGATCGAGCTACGACCGGATCTCCGGCGTGATGCAGTCGATGGGCCTCGAGGTGCTCTCGCGCCTGGAGCTGGCCGGCGGGGAGACGGTGATCGACGCCGGCTGCGGCTCGGGCCGCGTGACCGAAGCGCTGCTGGAGCGTCTCCCGCGCGGCAGGGTGGTAGGGGTCGACGAGTCGGCGTCGATGATCGCCTCCGCGCGCGAGCGGCTGGGGCCCGGGGTCGAGCTGGTCGTGGCCGACCTGCTGGAGCTCGAGGTCGACCAGCCGGCCGACGCGATCCTCTCGACCGCGACGTTTCACTGGATCGGCGATCACGAGCGGCTCTTCAGGAGGCTGCGTGCGTGCCTGCGCCCCGGCGGGCGCCTGCTGGCGCAGTGCGGGGGAGAGGGCAACATCACCGAGCTGCGCCGTCGCGCGATGATCGCCGGCGAGCGCGAACCGTACGGGGCACACCTGCGCAGCTTCCGGGCGCCCTGGAACTACGCGGCGCCGGACGTGACCCGCGAGCGGCTGCTCGCGGCGGGTTTCGCGAGCGCCGAGGCGTGGCTGCAGCCCGCGCCGCAGCAGCCCGAGCACCCGCGTGAGTTCCTGGAGACGATCGTGCTCCAGCCCCACGTGCAGGCGCTGCCGGCGGAGCTGCGCGCGCCGTTCATGGACGACGTGCTGGCCGAGCTGGGCGAGCCGGTCGTCGTCGACTACGTGCGGCTGAACATCGACGCCGGGGCCTGACCGCGAGCGCGCGTCACACGCCGGCGGCGAGCTCCTCGTCCGCCGAGCCCGCGGGCAGCTCCTGCGCGTCCGTCCCGGCGAGCCTCGCGTCTTCGGCATCCGGAGCAGCCTCCTCGCGCTCCGCATCGGCCGCGACGGCGTCTTCTTCGGCCTGCACGGCGAGCGCCTCGCCCTCGCCGCCGGCGAACTCCGCCCCGGCGGCGAGGGCCGCGTAGCGGCCACCCGCGGCGAGCAGCTGCTCGTGCACACCGCGTTCGACGATCCGCCCGGCGTCGAGCACGAGGATCTGATCGGCGTCGCGGACCGTCGACAGGCGGTGGGCGATCGCGATCGTCGTGCGTCCGCGCGCCAGCTCATCCAGCGCAAGCTGAACGGCGCGCTCGGTCTCCGTGTCGAGCGCGGAGGTGGCCTCGTCGAGGATCAGAACCGGGGGGTTCCTCAAGATCGTGCGGGCGATCGCGATCCTCTGCTTCTCGCCGCCCGAGAAGCGATAGCCGCGCTCGCCCACCATCGTGTCGTAGCCCTCGGGCAGCGAGGCGATCAGCTGGTGGATCTGCGCGGCACCGGCCGCGGCTTCGATCTGCTCGTCGCTGGCCTCCGGGCAGGCGAACCGCAGGTTCTCGCGGATCGAGGCGTGGAACAGGTAGGTCTCCTGAGAGACGAGCCCGACGGTCTTTGCGAGCGAGCCCAGCGTCATGTCGCGGATGTCGACGCCGTCGATGCTGACCGAGCCGCGCTCGGGCTCGTAGAGGCGGGCGACCAGATAGGCGAGCGTGGTCTTGCCGGCGCCGGTCTCGCCGACGAGCGCCGTGCGGGTTCCCGACGGCACCTCGGCCTCGATCTCCGAGAGCGTCCAGGGGCCCTCGGGGCCGTAGCGGAACCACACGTCCTGCAGGCGAACGTCCCCCTGGACGTCGCTGAGCGCACGCGCGTCTGGCCGTTCGACGATGTCCACCGGCAGGTCCAGGTACTCGAAGATCCGCCCGAACAGCGCGAGCGAGGTCTGCACTTCCAGGCCGACCGAGAGCAGCGACTGGATCGGGAACAGCAGCCGGGTCTGGAGCGTCGTGAACGCGACGACCGTGCCGACCGAGATCACGGGCGCGCCGGCGAACTGGATGCCCCCGAACAGGTAGACGAGCGCCGGCATGATCGCGAAGCTCATCTGCACGGTGGCCATCCGCCAGCGCCCGGCCATGCGGGCGCGCACCTCGAGGTCGGCCAGTTCGCCCGACTCGTCGCTGAAGCGCCTGACCAGCTCCGGCGAGCGCCCCATCGTCTTGCCCAGCAGGATGCCGGACACCGACAGCGACTCCTCGACGAGGCTCGACATGTCGGCAAGGCGGCTCTGGCGCACCGATTGGATCCTCCGGCGCTCCTCGCCGACGCGGCGCGTGAGCCAGACGAAGAACGGCAGCAGGATCAGCGAGAAGACCGCCAGGCGCCAGTCGAGCAGGAACATCGCGATCACGGTCGCGACGACGGTCGTGACGTTCTGGACGATCGAGGTCGCCGTCGAGGTCACCACGCTGTCGATCCCGCCGATGTCGTTGGCGATCCGCGACTGGACCTCGCCGGTGCGGGTGCGCGTGAAGAAGGCCAGCGACATCCGCTGCAGGTGTGCGTACACCGCGGCGCGCAGGTCGTGCATCACGCGCTGTCCGACCTGGTTCGAGATCCACGTCTGGGCGACGCCGATCACGCTCGTCAGCACCGAGAGCGCGATCATCCCCGCCACGAGCTCGACGAGCAGCTGGGTGTCGTGCTGCGGGTAAGCGGTGTTGATGATTTCCCGCAGCAGGAACGGGCTGATCACCCCGAGCCCGGCCGCCAGGAAGATCAGGCTCAGCAGCACGCTGAGCCTCGGCCGGTAGGGGATGAAGAGCCGTGCGATCCGGCGTAGCGAGACCGGGGCGGCGGGAATGTCCTCGGGGCGCACCTCCGGCGCGGGCCGGTGACCGTCCCCCGAACGCCCCGGCGAGAAGGGCTGGGCGCTCACTGCAATGACTGTAGCGCCGCCCCGGCCCGGCGCCGGAGCGCGGCGGCGCGAACAACATCAACCGGCCGCCGCGCCCCCCTGCGCGCGGCGGCCGGCCGATCCCCCGGTCTGCCCCGCGGCTAGGTGCCGCTCGGGGCTGGAGATGCTCCGGGGCGACCCTCGCGACGCTCCCGCAGCCGCCTGACCGCGCTGTCGGGGTTGCGCAGCGCGCCGCCGACAGCGAGGATCGCGAAGCCCAAGCCGCTCAGCAGGAGCGCGATCCCGACCACGATGCCGAACAGGCCGACCTGGTTCGCCATGTAGCTCGTGTTCAGCGCCGTGGAGAGCGCGGTCTCCTGGATCCACACTTCGCGCGCCGGGTTGTCAACCGGCGTGCCCTTCGGCCCCTTCAGCGCCAGCGATTCTTCGTTGGTGCCCTTGCCGTCCGCGGTCGCGTACCGCGGCATCTGCGAGTAGTACAGGCCACCGGTCGCCTCGAGCGCATGGATCGTCATGTACTGGGCGAAGCACCGTGCCTGGCTGCCGGTTTCCACTTTCCGGTTGGCGACCGAGCAGGTCGGGATGGGGATCTTGCTCGTGTCCAGCCCGGCCTTCGCCGCCTCGGCCGTGATCGCGCTCGGCGTCATGTCGGGTGTGCCGACGATCTTCTGTTCCTTGAGGCTGCTGCTCACCGTGCTCTTGCCGTTGGCGCCCATCACGACCGCCGCGACACCGAAGCCGATCAGGACGACCGCCGCGACGATGCCTCCGATCTCTGTTGCCTTCCTCATCGTTCGCCTCCTCCGCGTGCTGAGTTGAGCCAAGTCTGCGCCGGGAGCGGCCGTCCGCCATCGGTGCTCGCTGCCATTCGTGGTGCGGGTTTCAGCGGAGCGGACGCGCGGCTTTACCCGCATCGGGGTGAACGGCCGGCCGCCGCTCTTAGAATCTCCAGGCGTGAACGTCGCGTCCCTGGAACTGTCCCCCGAGCAGGTGCGCGTGCTCGGCTGCCTGCTCGAGAAGCAGCGCACCACGCCCGACGCGTATCCGCTGTCGCTGAACGCGCTGCGGCTGGCGTGCAACCAGTCGACGAACCGCGACCCGGTCGTCGAGTACGAGGAGGCGACGATCCGTGAGGCGCTCGAACGGCTGCAGCGGCGCGGTCTCACGCGGCTGGCGAGCGGCGCCGGCAGCCGCGCGGCGAAGTACCGCCACTTGCTGGCCGAGACGCTGCCGATGGACCGCGCCGAGGAGGCCGTGATGTGCGTGCTGATGCTGCGCGGCCCGCAGACGCCCGGCGAGTTGAAGCAGCGCGGCGAGCGCGTGCATCCCTTTGCGGGGCTCGAGGAGGTGCACGAGACGCTCGAGCGGCTGCTCGGCCGCGGCCTGGTGGAGCGGCTCCCGCGCCGCCCCGGCCAGAAGGAGGAGCGCTACCGCGAGCTGCTCGGCGCCCACGGCGACGAGGGCGGCGACGCGGCCGACGAGCTGGCCTTCCGCGCGAGCGGCGCGGCGAGCGTCGCGACGGCCGTCAACGGCGCCCCGGCGCGGGGCCGCGAGGCCGACGACCTGGAGGAGCGCGTGGCGAAGCTCGAGCGCGACGTCGCCGAGCTGCGCCGGCTGCTCGCGGACCGTGTCGCCGGCGCCGCGTCGGGCGAGGGGCGGGCGTGAGCCACCTCGTGCTGCTCGCGAGCAGCTCGTCGGACACCGCGACGGGCGTCGGCATCCCGGTCGCGGTCGCCGCCGGCCTCGTCTCCTTCCTCTCGCCGTGCGTGCTGCCGCTCGTCCCGGGCTACCTCTCGACCGTGATCGGCGTGACGCCACACGACCTGCAGGAGGGAGTGGGGGTGAGGAGGGTGCTCGTCCCGAGCCTGCTGTTCATCCTCAGCTTCTCGGCGATCTTCATCCTGCTCGGCCTGAGCGCGACCGTGATCGGCCACTCGCTGAACTCGCACAAACACACGCTCGAGCAGGTGGGGGGCTATCTGATCATCGCGATGGGGGTCGTGTTCCTCGCGACGCCGTTCGTCTCGATGCTCAACCGCGAGTGGCATTCCGAGACGCTGCTGCGGCTGGCGGGGCGCGGGGGGCCGCTGGTGGCGGGGGCCGCGTTCGCAATCGCGTGGACGCCCTGCACGAGCATCACGCTGGGCGCGATCCTCACGCAGGCGGCGATCTCCAGCTCGGCGGCGCACGGCGCGCTGCTGCTCGCCTTCTACTCGCTCGGCCTCGCGATCCCGTTCCTGCTGATCGCGGTGGCGTTCGACCGTGCGACCAGCGCGCTGGCGATCGTCAAGCGCCACTTCCCGGTGATCATCGGGATCGGCGGGCTCGTGATGATCGTGCTCGGGCTGCTGATCGTGACGGGCGAGTTCACGATCCTCAACAACCAGGCCCAGCAGCTGACGAGCGAACTCGGGCTGCCGACGACGAACGTCTGAGCGCTCTCGCGCGGCCGTCCCGCTCAGGGCAGGATCACGCCCTGGGCGTCGTCGACCCGCATCTCGGGCTGGCCGTGCTCCTCCCCGGTTTCGCCTGCGGTGCTCGAAGGCACCATACGCGCGGCGCGCTCAGCTCGCCGACGTAGCGGCCGCCGCGCCTGTGCGCCCCTCGCGGAAGCGCGCTTCCCAGGCCTCCTGGTTGCGCTTCGCGTCGAGCACGAACGGCGAGTAGCCGATCGCTTTGACGATCCCCTCGTTGATCGCCGACTCGGGGGAGGGGAGGGGGCGCATGACGTCGACGAACAGCACCACGCGCGTCTCGTCGGTGTCGTTCCAGACCTCGTGGTTGAACGTGTCGTCGAAGATCAAGGACTTGCCCTCTTCCCAGTGGCGGTAGTCCTCTCCGACCCGGATGCGGCACGACTCGGCGTCCTCGGGGACGATCAGGCCGAGGTGGTAGCGCAGCACGCCCTTGTAGGGGCCGCGGTGGTCGAGGATGTGCTTGCGCGGGCTGAGAATCGAGATCATCGCCGTCTTCATGCCGGGGATCTCGCGCATCAGCTGCGCGGTTCGCGGGCACATCTCGACGCCGAGCTTCGCCTCGAAGCCGTAGCCGTAGATGAAGAAGGTCTTCCAGCGGTCATCGTCGGTGATCTCGATCTGGTCCTTGGAGATGTCCTGGAAGTTGGCGAGCGCCTCGCGGTCGGCGAGCAGCGCCTGCGCCTCGTCGCGGATCACCTCCCAGTTGTCCTCGATGTGCGCCACCCAGTCGAAGCGCTCGAGCGGGAAGAACGTCGCGTCGCCGACGAGCGAGCGTTTGCCGATCCAGCGCTCGATCGGCGCGAGGATCCGCTCCCCGACCCGGATCGTCACGTCGACCGTGCGGTCCCACAGCGTCTTGTGCTCCATCTGCCGCACCTCGCCTTCCCCCTCGTTCGCCGCTCCCACTCTAGAGGCGCCCGGGGAGGGAACCGTGCTCTGCGCGCATCGCGCGGCGGGGGAGTAGGCTCGCCCCCTCGCGGACAAGGAGGCTCGAATGAGACGTGGATTCCTGCTCGGCATCGCCGCTGCGATCGGTGCGCGGAGCCTGATGCACCGCCTTCTGCTCTGGCAGTTCGGACGCAACGTCGCGGCGCTGAACGCGGGCGACTACCGCCCGCTGCTCGCCAACTACGCCGAGGATGCGGTCCTGTACTTCAACGACGGGCCTCATCGCTGGGCGGGGGAGCATCGCGGCAGGGACGCGATCGAGCGGTTCCTGCAGGAGTTCGTCGGCGCGGGGCTGAAAGGCGAGATCCGCCAGCTTTGGACGGCCGGGCCGCCGTGGGCGATGACGATGGCGGTGCGCTTCGACGACGAAGCGAGCGCCGGCGAGGAGCGCCTTTATGCGAACCGCGTGGCGATGGTGATCCGCACCCGCTGGGGGCGGATCGTCGAACAGCAGGACTTCTACGAGGACTCCGAGCGGATCCCGGCGCTCGAGCAGGCGCTGCGCGAGCACGGCATCGCGCCAGTCGCCGCCTAGATCGCCCCCGGATCAAAAAAACGGCCCCCGGCGGCTTTCGCACACCGGGGGCCGGTAATCAGGAGGGAATCCCGAAGCGTTCTTCGCTAGGCGGCCTCGCGCAGCGCCGCCAGCTCAGGGCTCTCCGCGAGCTTCTTCAG
>Ga0335076_10008343_pt1 | contig 10458 bp, 9 predicted proteins | sample Lox_Sample_25_FD_206717 | JGI IMG/M metagenome (GOLD analysis project Ga0335076, IMG submission 206717) | Soil microbial communities from Loxahatchee National Wildlife Refuge, Florida, United States - Lox_Sample_2.5 | ecosystem: Environmental > Terrestrial > Soil > Wetlands | place: USA: Florida...
CAGCTTCAGCTGCATCTGCAGCGCGGAGAAGGTCGCCATGTTGGGGCTGGCCGCGCCGGGCGGGTTCGACAAGGCGACGGCGTCGGCCTCGAGGGCAAGGTTCGGAAAGATCGAGAAGGATGTCTTGCCGTTGATCGTGAGGTCGCGGCCGGTGGATTGCTTCACCGCCGCGGTGAGCTCGCGCTTGTAGGTGTCGACCGGGATCAGGAACGGCACGATGATCGCCGCGGCGATCACCAGCACCACGATCACCACGATGCCGATCAGCAGCTTTTTCATGGCCGACGCTCCCGTGGACGAACCCCAGCACTAATTCTAACGCCTGGCGCTGACGCGCAACAGCATGGCGAATTCCAGCATCGCCACACGGCGACGTTGCAACCCTGGCGCGAAGCCCGCTTCGGCGGCCACTTCCCTTACCCGCTGTTCGACCGGAGCGCGACGAACCAGTGCGTTGCGGAAGCGACGCGTCAGGATGAGGTGTGGGCTGTCGAAGCGGTCTGCCCGCGCATCCGTATCGCCTTTGCCGGCGGCCGGAAATAGCGGCATTTTGCCCGCGACGCCGCGCTCTTGGCGAGTTTAGTATCGTCGCGCGCTAAGTGCCGCGCGCGAATGGCGCCGCGACGACAAAGGGAGGCATGATGAACCGGGCGATTGCAATTGCTGCCGCGACACTGCTCTGGGCGGCCCTCGCCGGACCCGCCGGCGCGGCGGGCCCTGTCAAGATCGGCGTGATCTTTCCGCTGTCCGGCAATGCCGCGAGTGCCGGCAATGCGGCACGCGCCGCGGTCGAGCTCGGCGCCGAGATCGTCAACACACCGCATCCCGGCCTTGCCAGCCTGCCGCTCGGCGCGGGCGCGGGGCTGCCCCGGCTGGGCGGCGCCAAGATCGAGCTGGTCGTCGCCGATCATCAAGGCGACCCCTCGGTCGGCCAGCAGCAGACGCTGCGGCTCATCACGCAGGAGAAGGTCGCCGCCATGCTCGGCGCCTATCAGTCCAACGTCAGCTTCACCGCCACCGCGGTGGCCGAGCGTTATGGCATTCCCTTTGTCGTCGGCGACAGCGTCGCCGGCAACATCACCGGGAGAGGTTATCACTGGGTTTTCCGCGTGACCCCGGTGGCAAGCGATTTCGCCAACAACTACATGCTGTTCCTCGCCGACATGAAGAAGGCCGGGCGCAAGGTCGACAGCATCGCCATCGTCAACGAGAACACCGATTACGGCACCTCGGTCGCCGAGACGACGCAGCAGGCGGCGAAGCAGCACGACTTCAACGTCGTGGCGCAAATCCCCTATAGCGCCAAATCGACCGATGTCTCGGCGCAGGTGCTGCAGCTCAAGGAGAAGCAGCCCGACGTCGTCATCTTCATCAGCTACACTGCCGATTCGATCCTCTACATGAAGACCATGCGGACTCTCGACTATCACCCGGCGATGATCATCGGCGACGATAGCGGCTTCTCCGATCCGTCCTTCATTCCCGCCGTCGCCGACATCGCCCAGGGGGTGATGGACCGCAGCGCCTGGGACATCGGCAAGCCCGGCAGCGTCACCTACATCATCAACGAGCTCTACAAGAAGAAAACCGGCCGCGATCTCGACGACACCAGCGGCCGCGACATGCAGGCCTTCTTCGTGCTCGCCGACGCGATCAACCGCGCCGGCTCGACCGATCCGGCGAAGATCCAGCAGGCGCTGCAGCAGACCGACCTCAAGCCGGCGCAGCTGATGATGGGCTATCGCGGCGTCAAGTTCGACGCCACCGGGCAGAATACCGAAGCCGCGACCTACCTCATCCAGCTGCAAGGCAAGGAATACAAGGCGGTGTGGCCGGCGAAGGATGCGACTGCCGCGATCGAGTGGCCGATGAAGGGATGGAAGTAGCGGCCCCTCACCCTCCCATCGCTTCGCGATGGGCCCCTCCCTCTCCCGCCTGCGCGGGAGAGGGGCTCAGTACTCCCTCTCCCGCTTGCGGGAGAGGGTCGGGGTGAGGGGACGCAGGGAGTGATTCTCCTCCAAGTCATCGCTGGCGGGCTGTTGCTGGGCGCGGTTTATGCGCTGTTCTCCTCGGGGCTCAGCCTGATCTGGGGAATGATGAACTTCATCAACTTCGCCCATGGCGAGTTCGTCATGCTCGGCATGTATGCGGCGCTGCTGACGGTGCTGTGGCTCGGCGGCGGCCCGGGCGTCTTCGGCCTTGCCGCGGCGATGGCGCTGTTTCTGCTCGGCGTGGTCGTCTATTTCGGCCTCATCCGCGAGGTGATGCGCGGGCCGATGCTGGCGCAGATCCTGTCGACCTTCGGGCTCGCCTTGCTGCTGCGCTACGCCGCCTTCTGGATCTTCTCGCCCGATTTCGTGACCCTGCCGCAGACCTCGCTCAGCGGCACCGTCGATCTCGGCGGCATCCTGCTGACGGTGCCACAGCTCGTCGCCGGGCTGGTGGCGGCGGTGCTCACGCTGGCGATGCATCTGCTGTTGACGCGCACTGCGATCGGCAGCCAGCTTCTCGCCGTCGCCGAGGATCGCAACGCCGCCATGCTCATGGGCATTCGACCGGACCGCATGCAGGCGCTTGCCTGGGGCCTTTCGGCGGCGAGCGCCGGCATCGCCGGCGCGCTGATGGCGATCTCCTTCCCGTTCTCGCCGGCGGTGGGCGAGACCTTCGCGCTCACCGCTTTCGTCGTCGTCACCCTGGGCGGCTTCGGCAGCGTGCCCGGCGCGATGCTGGCCGGCCTTATCGTCGGTCTGATCGAGGCGCTGTCCGCCTATTGGATCGGCCCGATCTACAAGGACGTGGTGGTTTACGGGCTCTTCGTCGCGCTGCTGTGGCTCCGGCCGCAGGGCCTCCTGGGCCGCGCATGACGCGCTGGGGTCTGCTCGCGCTCGCCGCGGCGCTCGTCGCCTATCCCTGGCTCGTCGCCGGCAGCGACAGCGCCGCGTTTCTGCAGGATATGGGCGCGCTCGTGCTGCTCGCGGCGATTGGCGCCTCGGCCTGGAACATCGTCGGCGGCTATGCCGGGCAGATCTCGGTCGGCCACGCCATGTTCTTCGGCGCCGGCGCCTATCTGCCGCTGCTCGTCTATCAGCATTGGCAGCTGCCGCCGCTCGTCGGCGTGCCGCTCGGCATCGCGGCGAGCCTGGTCATCGCGGTGCTCATCGGCTTCCCCACGTTCCGCCTGACCGGCCACTATTTCAGCATGGCGACGATCGCGGTCGCCGAGCTGGTGCGCATCGTCGTCGGCAATTGGGACTTCCTCGGCGCGGCGATCGGGCTGCAGGGTCCGGCGACGGCGCGCGGCTGGTACGATGTGATCTTCCGCAGCTCGGTGCCCTACTACTACATCTTCCTTGCGGTGCTGGCGCTGCTGATCCTCGCCACCTGGCAGATGCAGCGCAGCCGGCTCGGCTATTACCTCGGCGCGATCCGCGCCGGCGAGCGCGCCGCGCGCAGCCTCGGCGTGCCGGTCCGGCGCTACAAGCTCTATGCGCTGATGCTGAGCGCGACGTTCACCTCGCTCGCCGGCTCGCTCTACGCGCTGAAGACCGGCTTCATCGATCCCGATAGCGGCCTCGGCATTCTGGTCTCGGTGCAGATGATCATCACCGCCGCGCTGGGCGGCGCCGGCACCCTGTTCGGCCCGCTGCTCGGCGCCGCGATCCTGGTGCCGCTGCAGACCGCGACCAATACCTGGCTCGGCGGCAGCGGCTCGGGCCTCACCTACATCGTCTATGGCGGCGTCATCGTGCTCATCGCGCGCTTCGAGCCCGGCGGCCTCGTCGAGCTCTGGCATCGCCTGCACGCGGCGCGGCGGCGGCGTCTGGAGATGCGCCATGCTGCTTAGCGCCGAGAAAGTGGCGAAGCATTTCGGCAGCTTCCGCGCCGTGGCCGGCGCCGACCTCGCGGTCGAGGAAGGCGAGATCGTCGGCCTCATCGGACCCAACGGCGCCGGCAAGTCGACCTTCTTCAACTGCATCGCCGGTGACGCCGCGCCGACCTCCGGCCGCATCGTCTTCGCCGGCGTCGACGTCACCGCAGCGCCGGCGGAACGCCACGCGCGCCTCGGCATCGGCCGCACCTTCCAGGTGCCGGCGACCTTCGAGGACATGACCATTCTCGACAACGTCATGGTCGGCGCCTTCCTGCGCCACAAGCATCGCGGCGAGGCGCGCGACCGCGCCCTCGCGGTGCTGGAGCTGACCGGACTCAAGGAGCAGGCGCGGCAGCGCGCGCGCAGCCTCGGCACGCCCGGGCGCAAACGGCTCGAGATTGCGCGCGTGCTCGCCACCGGGCCGCGGCTGATGCTGCTCGACGAGGCGCTGGCCGGGTTGACGCCGGGCGAGGTCCAGCGCGCGATCGAGCTGGTGCGCGCCATCCACGCGCAAGGCGTGACCCTCGTCATCGTCGAGCACATCATGGAGGTGATCCTGACCTTGACCCGGCGCGTGCTGGTCTTCAACCAGGGCCACGTCATCGCCAGCGGCAAGCCCCAGGACGTGGTGAAGGACCCCGCCGTGATCGAGGCCTATCTCGGCCGCGGCCATGCGCAGGCGAAGGGGAGCGGCTAGTCGAGGGCTCATCGCGCGGAGGCACCCCCCTCCCCTCCCTCGGTCCATACAGACGGGGAGGGAGGGGTGGGGGTGTGGTTCCGCGAAGCTGCGACAATTGATCAATCATCCGCCACCGCGAAGCTGCGCGGTGGCTCGGCGGCGCAGTGGATGCGCCACATCTCGGCGAAGGCGGTCTCGATGTGCCGGGCCTGGCGCCGGGTGTCGAAGGGCGCGGCGGTCGCGCGGTTGACGGCAAGGCGACGGCGCAGCGCCGCGAGCAAATCGGGCCGCTGCGCGAGGCGCAGCGCCTCGGCCTGGTAATCGCCGAGCGAGGTCGTCACCAGCTCCGGCAGGCCGAGCGCGTGCAGCAGGCTGCCGGCAACGCGGCTGGTAAAGCTCTGCCCGGCGCAGGTCAGCACCGGCAGCCCGACCCAGAGCGCATCGCTCGCCGTGGTGTGGGCGTTGTAGGGCAGCGTGTCGAGGAAGAGATCGGCGAGCGAAAGCCGCGCCAGATGCTGCTCCTGCGGCAGCGGCGGCGCGACGATGAGCCGTTCCGGCGCAACGCCGCGCGACGCCGCCTCGCGGCGCAGCTGCGCGGCGGCCGGCTCGCTGGCGAACAGCCAGAGCACGCTCTCCGGCACCGACCACAGCAGATGCAGCCAAATCCCGAACAGCGCCGGCGTGATCTTGTAGGTCTGATTGAAGCAGCAGAAGACGAAGCCGCGTTCCGGCAGGCCGCAGGCCCCGCGCGTCGGCCGCGGCGCGACCGCGCGCGTCGTGTCGGTGACGAGATAGCAGTGCGGCAGATGCACCAGATGCTCGCTGAAGAAAGGCTGGTGCGCGGGCGGCGCCAGGAAGGGATCGACGAGGATGTAGTCGATGAAATCGGCGCCCATCGTCCCGGGGTAAAGATAGTTCACCTGGATGGGCGCTGGGCGGAAGGCGAGGATGCGGCCGCGTGCCCCCTCGGTATGCCCGGTGAGATCGACCAGGATATCGATGCCGTCGGCGTGGATGCGGCGCGCGGCCTCGGCATCGTCGAGCCCGGTTAGGTCGGTGAACTGCTCGAAGCTGCGGCGCAGCCGCGCGCCCATCGCGCTGCCGTCATCGGGAGCGATCGAATATCCGGTGATGTCGACGCGCGAGCGGTCGTGGCGCTCGAACAGCTCGGCGATGAGGAACGCGATCGCATGGACGCGGAAATCCCGCGAGAGATAGCCGATGCGCAACCGCTCGCGCCGGGCCGGCGGCCGGGCCGGAAGGCGCCGCTCTGCGGCCACGGCAAACGGGCGCGCCCAGATCTCCGCGGCCCGCCGCAGCAGCGCGGCATCGTCCGAGAAGGCGAGCAGCGGCAGCGGCGTCACCCGCTCGCCGCGCCGCGTGCAGTCCAGCAGCGCCGACTCTTCCTCGTCGAGGCCGGGCCAATCGCAGAGCCATTGCCGCTGATAGACGAGCTGCACCAAGGCGAGCGCATGGCCGGGACGCAGCGTGAGGGCGGTGCGAAATGCGGCGAGCGCCTCGGCGCGCCGGCCCGCCGCGGCCAGGGCGCCGCCGAGATTGCAGTGCGCGTTAAGATGGTCGGGCTTGAGCGCCAGCGCGGCTCGATAGGCGCCGATCGCCGCTTCGCCGCGGCCGAGTGTCGCCAGCGCTACGCCGAGATTGGTCTGCGCCGCCGGGCTCGGCGCCAGCGCGATGGCTTGCCGTAGCACCGCTTCCGCCTGCTGCGGCCGGCCGAGCGCCAGCAGCAGCTCGCCGAGATTGACCAGCACCGCCGCATCCTCGGGCGCGAGCGCGGCAGCGTCGCGATAGGCCGCCTCGGCGGCGGCGGGGTCGCCGGCTTCGAGCTTGAGCGCGAGCGCGTTGAGGTAGTTGGCGGCGCGGCCCCGCGCGTAGCGCGCGATGTCGTCCTCGCCCGCTTGGGCGGCGCGCACCGCTTCGGCCTCGGCGGCGAGCGCGCCCTGGCGATAGGCATCGAGCATGTCGGGATCGCTCTCGATGGCGCGCGCATAGCCGGCGAGCGCTCCGGCGACGTCACCTTGCCGGCGGCAGCATTCGCCGAGATTGAAGGCGGCCTTGGCATTGCCCGGCTGCCGCTCGAGCACGCGCTGGAAGAGCGCCGCCGCGCCGGCGAGATCGCCGCGCATGCCCGCCACGGCGCCGCGCAGATTGAGCGCCTCGCTCTCGGCGACATCGCCGGCCGCCACCGCCGCACAAAGCCGCTCCGCCTCGTCGAGACGCCCCGCCTGTGCCGCTTCGCGCGCGGCGGCAATCAGCCGCTCCGCCTCGCTCGCCAACCTCTCCTCCCGACTGCCGCAAGCGCCATGATAGCGAACCCCGGCGCGGCACGTCTGCAACGCCGGTTGCCCACGCGTGCGGGTTCTTGGCGATTGAGCGAGAGGCAGGAGTATGGGGCTGTCCCCAACTAGGCTATACCCCTCGAGGGAGCAGAGCTGTCGCATGTGTGTCGCGCACCAACGGGAAGAGGCACCACGGAGACACGGAGACGAGAGCACCCGGAGCGCTTGCCGAGTGGATCGACCGTTGTTCTTCGCCTTCCCCGCGCAAGCGGGGAACCAGGGAAGCGACGGAACGGTTGCTCCTGGGCCCCCGCTTTCGCGGGGGCGGCGATTTTTTTGCGCTGTCTCTTCTTCGTGCCCTCCGTGCCTCCGTGGTGAACCTCACATGCAATCAACCTGCTTCAGGGGAGCAGGGCGTATAGATGATGCGAGCGGTATAGGATGAGCCATCTTTCGGTGCGCCATCTCGAAGTGCGCTATGGCGATCTCGTCGGCGTCGCCGATGTATCGCTCGACGTGGCGGCAGGCAGCGTGGTGGCGCTGTTGGGCTCGAACGGCGCGGGCAAGACAACGACGCTCAACGCCATTGCCGGGCTGGTGCGGGCGAGCCGCGGCAGCATCGAATGGGGCGGCACGTCGATCACCAATCTTCCGGCTTTCGCCATCGTGCCGCGCGGGTTGGCGCTGTCGCCGGAGGGCTGGCGGCTTTTCGTCGGCCAGACGGTCGAGCAGAATCTGCGCCTCGGCGCCAGCGCGCTCGGCGAGAAACGCCGGCTTCCGGCGCTGCTCGAGCGCGCTTACGCGATCTTTCCGCGGCTCGCCGAACGGCGGCGCCAGCGCGCCGGCACGCTCTCCGGCGGCGAGCGGCAGATGCTGGCGCTGGCGCGGGCGCTGATGAGCGAGCCCAAGCTGCTGATGCTGGACGAGCCGTCGCTGGGCCTGGCGCCGGCCATCGTCGATGCGCTCTATGAGACCTTGCAGCGCCTGCGCCGCGACGGGCTGACCCTGCTGCTGGCGGAGCAATCCGTGCCGCTGGCGCTCGACATTGCCGATTACGCCTATGTGCTGCAGACCGGGCGCACGGTGCTCGAGGGCAAGGCCAAGGATCTCGCCGGCGATCCGCAAGTGCAGCACATCTATCTCGGCATCGGCGCGGCCTGACTCCGGCGGCGCTTTCCAAGCCGCGGGGCTTGCCGCTATCGTGGCAGCGGAATCGTGGGCAAAGGGGGCAAGCATGATTCTCTTCGGCAGCAGCTTCTCGCCATTCGCGCGCAAGGCGCTGGTCTTTGTGGGCGAGAAAGGCCTTCGCGTCGAGCACCGGCCGGTGCCGCCGCAGGATCGCGCGCCGGAATTTCAGGCCGCAAGCCCGCTGGGCAGGATTCCGGCACTGGTCGATGGCGCGTACCAGCTCGCCGACAGCAGCGCCATCTGCCACTACCTCGAGCGCAAATACCCGACACCGGCACTGTTTCCGGCCGGCGCCGAGGAGCTGGGCCGCATGGTCTGGTTCGAAGAATTCGCTGACACGGTGCTGATCCCGACCACCGGCAAGGTGTTCTTCCAGATCGTCGTCAGGCCGCGGCTGATGAAAGAGCCGACCGACATGGCGGTCGTCGATCAGGCGCTCACCAAGGAGATCCCGCCGCTGTTCGACTATCTCGAGCGGCAGGTGACCGGACCCTTCCTGATCGGCGGCAAGCTCAGCCTGGCCGATATCGCCATCCACTGTTCCTTCGTCAATCTGAAGCTCGCCGGCCATCCGCTCGACGCGGCGCGCTGGCCCAAGCTCGGAGAATATCTGGCGGGGCTGCTGGCGCGGCCCGCCTTCGGAGTCCGCGACCCGAAGTGAGGCGGAGGGAGCGCAGCCGCCGCGGCGCGCTCGGCGCGCCGGCGGGTTGGGCGGGACGATCTCGATCGGGCGCGCGCTCGGCGCCGAGGAGAGGCTGATGATCACGCTCGGCACGGCCACGCCCGGCGGCGGCTTTCCGCTCTATGGCGCAGCGGTCATCGATGCGCTGAGAGACGTGGAGTCCGATCTCGCCATCGAGCCGCGCAACACCAAAGGCAGCACCGAGAACGTGCCGCTGCTCGAAGCCGGGGCGCTCGACCTCGCCCTGGTGCAGGGCGAGGTCGCCTATGAGGCGCTTTTCGGCATCGGCCGGCCGGCTTCGCCCCTGCGCATCGTCGCGGCGATGTATGGCACCCCCGGCATGTTCGTGGTCCGCGCCGACAGCCCCTACCATCGCATCGGCGATCTCCGCGGCAAGGACGTGGCCTTCGGCGCGCGCGGCTCCGGCCTCGTCATCCTGGCGCGCTATGTGCTCGACGGCATCGGCCTCGACCAGAATCGCGATTTCGCGGCGATCTATCTCGATCATGCCGGCGACGGCCCGCCGATGGTGCTGGACCGGCGCGCCGAAGCACTCTGGGGCGGCGGCACCGGCTGGCCCGGCTTTACCAAGCTCGCCGAGAGCCCGGGCGGCGCACGCTTCATCGCGCCCAGCGCCGAGGAAGCGGCGCTGATCCGCGCCAAGCACGCTTTCCTGAAGCCGCTCACCCTGCCCGCCGGGAGCTATCCCGGCCAGAACGAGCCGATCCGATCCGTCGGCTCGTGGAGCTTCATCCTGGCGCGGCCGGGACTGGGCGATGATGTCGCCTATCGCCTCGCACGCGATCTCCACCGCGCCGAACCGGCACTGGCCCGGCGCTTGCCGCAAGCGCGCGAGACGACGGCGGCGAACACCGCCGCCGCGGCGCCGCGCCCCGATCTCATCCATCCCGGCGTCGCGCGCTATCTGCGCGAGATCGGTTTTTCGCTCGAGAGCACATCCCGATGATCGGGAAGTTCATATTTTCTCGTCGTCCCCGCGAAAGCGGGGACCCATGCTCGATGGATTCCCGCTTTCGCGGGAATGACGAAAAAGAAATGCTTCATTCGTATCGGGATTTGCCCTGATGCGAGCGGTGGCGGAAGCCGCTCGCGCCTTTTTCCTGCATCGCGGCGCCGAGCTGCGTCTGGCCTTGCGCGTGACGGCATCGGGGCTCATCGCGTTTGCGCTGGCCGAGCTGCTCGGCCTGGCGCAGGGCTATTGGGCGGTGTTCACGTCGATCATCGTCGTTCAAGGGAGCGTCGGCGGCTCGCTCAAAGCCGGCATCGACCGTTTGCTCGGCACGCTGGGCGGCGCGGCTTACGGTGCGCTTGTCGGGGTGCTGATCCCGCATTCGGGATCGCTGATGGAGGGCGTGGTGCTCGCGGCGGCGATCGCGCCGCTGGCTTTGCTGGCGGCGGTCAATGCGAGCTTCCGCATCGCGCCGGTGACGGCGGTCATCGTGCTGCTGGTCCATTCCGGCGACGGGGCGGGGCCGCTCGCCTCGGCCATCGGCCGCGTGATCGAGATCGGACTCGGCTGCCTCGTCGGGCTCGGCGTGTCGCTGATGCTGCTGCCGGCGCGCGCGCATGGGCTGCTCGTCAAAACCGCCGCGCCGGGCCTCGCGCTCGAGGCGGAGCTGCTCGGAGCGGCGTCGCGCCAGCTTGCCGGCGCCAGCGACTGCCCGGCGCTGCAGCCGATCAATGATCGCATCGCGGGGGTATTGCGCCGCCTCGAAGCGAT
>Ga0335076_10008345_pt1 | contig 10458 bp, 7 predicted proteins | sample Lox_Sample_25_FD_206717 | JGI IMG/M metagenome (GOLD analysis project Ga0335076, IMG submission 206717) | Soil microbial communities from Loxahatchee National Wildlife Refuge, Florida, United States - Lox_Sample_2.5 | ecosystem: Environmental > Terrestrial > Soil > Wetlands | place: USA: Florida...
ATGCGGTGGAGTTTTGGGACATGACGAACAAAGAGGATTGGTGGATTACGGAGCAGTCGCAGAAAGGCGTGAGCTCAAGGGGATATGTGCCGGGGCCGTATGCGAAGAGCGAGGGGTTGCCGGCGGAGTTCGATCGGAGGGTCAGGGAGATTCTGAAGTAAAAATTGAGGCGCAAGGGTATAAGGGTGAAAGGGTGAAAGTGTAAGAGCTTGCGCGCGAGGTGCATGGTGAACAGACGGGTTGAAATCATGATGCTCTTGGTGGCAACGGCGATGTGGTGCACAACCGCCGCGGGGCAATCGGTTGGAGTATTCGAGGAGCACTTGGATGTGGGGAGCGTTGGGCACGAGGGGAATGCGCAGTTCGATGCGGCAGCGGGGACGTACACGATTACGGGAAGCGGCGAGAACATGTGGTTTGGAAAGGACGCGTTTCAGTTTGCGTGGAAGAAGGTGGCGGGCGGCGGGGATGTGACGTTGACGGCAGATATTGCGTTTGTGGGGGAGGGGAAGAATGCGCACCGGAAGGCGGTGCTGATGGTGCGGCAGGGTCTGGATGAGGATGCGGTGTATGTGGACGTGGCGGTGCATGGAAGCGGGTTAACGTCGTTGCAGTACCGCGAGCAGCGGGGAGCCACGACGCGAGAGGTGCAGGCGAACGTGAATGTGCCGAAACGGGTGCGGATTGTAAAGCAGGGGGATTATTTCACGATGTGGGTGGGGGGAGCGGATGGGAAGTTGGCGCTGGCAGGGGCCACGGGGAAGATTGTGTTGACGGAACCGTTTTATGTGGGGATCGGGGTGTGCAGTCACGATAACGGCGTGGTGGAGAGGGCGAAGTTCTCGCGGGTGGAGGTGAGGGAGGGGAAAAGCGCACAGCCAGGAATGGCTGCGCCACGAGGCAAGATATACAGCTTGATGGAAATTATCGATGGGGAGTCGCTGGACCGGAAAGCGGTTTATGTGGCGGAAGGAAGATTCGAGGCGCCGAACTGGATGCCAGATGGGAAGCGGCTCCTGTTCAACCGGAATGGGAGGATCGAGACGCTGGATGTTGCCAGCGGGAAACTGGATATGGTTGATACGGGGTTTGCGGTGCGGTGCAACAACGATCATGGGATTTCGCCGGATGGAAAGTGGCTGGTGGTCAGCGACCAGTCGGAGGAGGCGCATGAATCGCTGATTTACATTTTGCCGCTTGAGGGAGGGACGCCGCGGCGGATTACGAAGAATGCGCCGTCGTATTGGCATGGATGGTCGCCCGACGGGAAGACGCTGGCGTTTGTGGGGCAGAGGAACAGCGAGTTTGATATTTACGCGATTTCGACGGAGGGCGGACAGGAGAAGCGGCTGACGACGGCCAAGGGGCTGGACGATGGACCGGAGTACACGCCGGACGGACAGTGGATATACTTCAATTCGGTGCGAACGGGACAGATGCACATCTGGAAGATGAAGGCGGACGGAAGCGAGCAGACGCAGGTGACGTTTGATGACGCGAACGACTGGTTTCCGCATTTTTCGCCAGACGGGGAGAAGATGGTGTTCTTAACGTTTGATAAGAGCGTGGAAGGACATCCGGAGAACAAGAATGTGATGCTGCGGATCATGAATAGGAAGGACGGGAAGATCACGGTGGCGGCGAAGTTGTTTGGGGGACAGGGAACGATGAATGTGCCGTCGTGGTCGCCGGATGGGAAGAAGTTCGCGTTTGTGAGTTATGCGCTGGTGGAGGAAGAAGAGGCGAAGTAAGCGAGGCGCCCCGGTTGGGCTCGCTCGAAGAGAGATTCCTGGCTCCGAAGACACCGCTCGGAATGACGTGTTGTCTTGTTGGCAACAGGTAATTCTGAATCCGAGCGCACCCTAAAGCCTGCGCCACGAAGCCCGAAAGGCTAGCGGACGGGCTTGATGAGCGCACTCAGGCTGTTCACGGGCGGATCCTGAACGGTGACGATGGAGTCGAAGATGGAGTTGCCCTGGATGAGTGTGCCGGAGGAGGCGCTAGTTTTGAGGATGCCGACGGTGGCGTCGGTGATGGTGTTGTTGCGCACGACGTTGTTGTTGCCGTCGACATAGATTCCGGCTTCGGCGGCGTTGACGACGGAGTTGGCGCGAGCGAAGTTCTGGCTGCCTTCCAGGCGAATGCCATCGAAGACGGAACTAGCGGAGGTTTCATTGTTAAAGACATTGGCGGAGTTGCCGTCGACGAAAATGCCGACCTGGTTGACGCTGACGGTGTTACCGGTGATGGTGACGGAATCGGACTGAGTGATCAGGATGTTGGTGGCGACGGCAGTGCAGGTAGCGACGGCCGTGCAAGGGGACCAAAGATTGTTGGTGACCGTATTGTTGCGGATGGAGCCGGCGGCGCCGAAGCCGACCTGAATGCCGTTTTGCGCCGCGCCGGTGGTAGCACCAAGACCGGTGACGGTGTTGGCTCGGATTACGACGGTGGTGCCCACTTCATCGGCAGTAATGCCATTTTTCTGAAAATCGTGAACGGAGTTGGATTCGAGGCTAACGCTGGAAAGCTGGCCGCCGCCGCTTTCGACGAAGATTCCGGAGCCGGACTGGCAGCCGTTGAGATTGGCGGGGAGTTTAAAGTTGCGAACCGTGGCGCGTCGAACGGTGCCCGAAGCGTTCTGGAAGGCGATGCCAAAGAGGTTTGGCGCGCACTCGGAGATTCCGTTGTTGGAGCCATCGACGATAAGGCCGTGAATGGTGACGTCGGAGGCATCGGAAACGAGAAGGGCGACGGCCAGGGGAGCAGCGTCAAAGAGGCTGGTGGTGTTGGCTTGCATGTTGGAAGGCATGAGGACGGCGCCATTTTCGGCAGCGATGGTGAGGGGGATGTGGATGGAAACTTGTTCGACGTAGACGCCTTTACATACGCGGATTACGTCACCGGGCGAAGCAGCGTTTACGGCGTCTTGAATTTTCGAGAAGACGGCGGAGGGGCAGTCGGCCTTGTCGTCGTCGACGAAGATGGTTTTGGCGAACGATGCGGAACAGGAGAAGGCGCAGGCAAAGACGGCAAACAGGACGGCCCGGGTAATGGAACGAGGCTTCATGAATTCCCCCTAATCAAGAATTGGGGCACACGACGAAGAGCAAAACGGGCGGGCGAGAGCGTTTCGCACGGCAAGACCACACGCCGGGTGCACAACCAGAGTTATCAGGTCGAGGGCTAAGGGATGCGGGGAAGATAGCAGGCAGAGACGAAAGAGGCAATAGGACGAGAGGGCAGGGGGCAGAAGGATTGGCGCGGGCAAGTGGGTCGAATTGGGTAGTGTGTGGGCGTTGACTTGAGGGATGGAGGGACGTAACATCCGTGGCTACGACGGTGCAACCTGATCGCATCGTAGGTTACCCTTCCGCGTAATTCCAAGTTTCCCGGAGTCCATCGAAATGCCTGAGCAGATCGTGTCGCATTATCGGATACTCGGCCGGCTAGGCAGCGGCGGCATGGGTGTAGTGTACCGCGCTGAAGACACGACACTGCGGCGCACGGTTGCGCTGAAGTTTTTGTCGGAATCCTCGAGCAGCAACGCGCCGGTGAGTGAACGATTGCGAGACGAGGCGCGAGCGGCCTCGGCGCTGAATCATCCGAACATCTGCACGGTCTACGAAATAGGGGAAGACGCGGGTGAAGTGTTCATCGCGATGGAATGTATCGAGGGGCGGACGCTTGGGGAAATTATCCAGCAGGGGGCTTTGCCGATCGAGACGGTGCTGCGGTATGGGCGGCAACTGGCGTCGGCGCTGGCGCACGCGCATGAGCGGGGAGTGATTCACGGCGACTTCAAACCGCAGAACGTGATCGTGACGCCGGGGGGAGACGCGAAGATCCTGGATTTTGGGCTGGCGCGGCGAAAAAACCCCACGGAGTTCGACCAGCAGACGCTGGAAACGATATCGGTAGATACAAGGATCGGGCTTGGAGGAACGCTGCCGTACATGGCTCCGGAGCAGATAGCCGGAGGGGAAGTCACTGCGCGGACGGATATCTGGTCGCTGGGGATCGTGTTATATGAAATGGCTACGGGAACGCGACCGTTCGTCGGTGAGAATCTGTATTTGCTGTGCACATCCATATTGCGGGACACACCAAGCTCCGCGCGGACGCGAATACCGCCGGGGCTGGAGACGGTAATCTCGCGATGCCTGGAGAAAGAGCCGGCGAGACGGTATCAACGGGCCAGCGAGGCACGCGCAGCGCTGGAGACGTTGAGCCCGTCGGCAGAGTCGGCCGTGCCGCAACCTCCGCCAGCGCAAGTGGCGGAAAAGCAACCGCGGAGATGGAAGACGGCGGTGACGGTGGCGGGGATGGTGATATTGGCGGGAATTATTGCGTGGAGAGGAGGGTGGCTGCGGATGCGCAGCGCGTCAGGTGCGGTTCCGTCGCCGATACTGCTGGGGGTGCTTCCGCCGGCGATCGGCGACACGTCGGAGGCGGCGTTTGCTAGCGGGCTTGCGGACACGCTGAATGCGCGCCTGGGTGAATTAAGCACGAGCCACCCAGTCGGAGTGATTCCGATGAACTTGACGATGGAAAAGCACGTGAATTCGGTGGATGAAGCGCGGCAGGAGTTTGGTGTCAATCTGGTGCTGGTGCTAAAGGTTCAGCGCGCGGCGGAGAACCTGCGGGTGAATTATGCGCTGGTGGATTCGCGGTCGCACCAGCAGGTGGGAGGCGGAACGATCACCGCGGCCGCGAGCGATCCATTCGCGTTGCAGGACCGAGTGGTGGAGAGCGTAGCGGCGTCGATGGAGCTGCGCCTTGCGCCGCAGGAGAAGAAGGACCTCACATCGCATGGCACGATGGAGCCGGCGGCCTACGATTACTACATGCAGGGCCGGGGATATCTGCAGGACTACGTGGTTCCCGAGAAGGTGGAGAGCGCCATCACCCTGTTTGGGCGGGCGATCGAGAAAGATCCCGGGTATGCGGCGGCGACCGCGGGGTTGGGCGAAGCGTACTGGCGAAAGTTCCAGCTCACCCATGACAGGCATTGGTCCGACGTAGCGGCAGCGAATTGCCAGAAAGCCGTGGAACTGGGGCCGAAACTCTCCGCGGCACACGGGTGCCTGGGACGGGTTTACTCGTCGCGCGGAGAGTACGAAAAGGCGGCCGACCAATACGGGCGGGCCATCGAGCTGGAACCGACTAACGACGACGCGTACGGTGGACTGGCGACGGCGTATGAGCGTATGGGGCGTCCGGAAGAAGCCGAGAAAGCGTTGCACCAGGCGATAGCCATGAGGCCGGGCTACTGGGCTACGTACAACTGGCTCGGGCTGTTCTATATGGACCATGCAAGATATGAGGATGCGGCAAAGATGTTCGAACAAGTGATCGCGCTGGCGCCGGACAGCTTCACGGGCTACTACAACCTGGGTGGCGTGCGCGTGCTGCAAGGGAAGTACGGGGAAGCGGTGCCGCTGCTGGAGCGCTCGTTGAGCATCCGGCCTACCGGGAATGCGTATTCGAATCTCGCGACGGCCTACTTCCAGATGCACAGATACGCGGAATGTGCCGAGAATTGTGAAAAGGCCGTGAAGCTCGACGCGAAAAGTTACATGCTGTGGGGCAATCTGGGGGACGCGTATTATTTTGCACCGGGACGGCGTGCGGAGGCCGCAGCGGCGTATGGAACGGCGATCTCGCTGGGTAAGGAATTACTGGAGAAGAATCCGCGCGACGCGCAGGTACTGAGCAGCCTGGCGATGTACTACGCGATGCGCGGTGAACGGCAGGACGCCTTGAGGGATCTGAACGCCTCGCTGCGTCTGGAACCGAAACAGCCGAATCTTCAATTCAACGCCGGGATCGCGTACCAGCAACTAGGCGATACGAAGCGGGCGCTGGACAGCCTCGAGAAGGCGATCCAACTGGGAATGGCGCCGGAAATATTGCGCGACACGCCGAATTTTGATGGCCTTCGGGACAATGCACGGTTCGCCAGGTTAGTGCAGAACGACAAGAGAAAATAAAGGAGGGAATATGGAATCTTCTTGGTTCGAGCACGGCCGCGCGGTACGGTACGCAGTTTGCGCGGGACTGTTGATGGTAACGGCGTTTCGATTGGGGACGGCCCAAGGGCAAGAGACCATGCAAGAAAAACAAAAACAGGCGTTCGTGAAGTTGGCCTGCGCGGATCAAACCGTGGAAGTAGTCGCGGGCACCGGCACGACTCCAGAGACAAAGGCGATCTATCTTTGCCCGGGAAACACGGTGACGTGGCACAATCCAAAGAATCTCACCTTTATCGTGATCTTCAAGAAATCACCGTTCGTAGGCAACCAGAAGATCTTCGACGAAAAGCACACCACATCAAAAGGCGCTAAGGATGACAAGGCGCTGACGGTGTACAACTACCTGATGGTTGTCGAGGGCGAACTGGTCGACGATCCACAAGTTATCGGTGGCGGAAGAACCTGATCTCGGTCGCGACGCGCGTGGAGAGCGGATCGAAGAGAGAGCCCTCGTTGCACTCGGGATGACGGCTTTTGTGTTCTTGCCGGAATGGGAGGCGGGTGGATTTTCGAGGGAGACGGGCCACAGCCAGAGCCGGCATGAAAGCCAGCGCTACAAGAAAGCACGAAGCGAAAAAGAAAAGCGGTCAAGACCAGAGGAACGCTACATCAGTGGGCGGTGGTGGCGGTGACGGCTACGCCCATATCTTTCAGGCGGGCACGGGCGCGGCGCTCTTCTTCGGTGCCGGGATAGCGCTTGACGACTTCACGAAGTTCCTTGACGCCGGCATTCTTCTGGCCGAGTTCGATCAAGGCCATGCCCTTTTTGAGGCGGGCAGGAGCAAGTTTGAAGCTCTTCGGATAGTTATTGAGGACTTTGTCGTACTCATCGACGGCAACGTCGTAGTTTTTCTGGGAGTAAGCAATTTCGCCAAGGTAGAACTGTGCGTTGGAGGCGAGATCGGTGTCGCCGTAATAGTGGAGGTAATCCTGGAATTCGGAGCGGGCGAGATCGTATTTGCCGCTGGTGATATCGCGAAGGCCATTCGAATAAAGGGTGTCGGCAGAGGGAGCGGGGCCGGAATCCGCGCCACGGGGAGCAGAGGCTGCGCCCGAGCCCGATGGCGCCGAAACGGCAGGTAAAGCGCCGGGTTGCGAGGTGGGAGTACCACCCGAGAGGCGCGCGTCGATGCTCTGGACGGCGTTCTGGACGTCTACGAGTTGCTGATTCAGTTTGCCGAGACGGGATTTAATTTCCTCGAGATTGTCGGAGAGACCCTGGACCTGAGTGGACATGGTGTCGAGACGGGTGCCGGAGTTGGCCTGAACGTCCTGAACGGACTTCTGGAGGCCGCTCATGGTGCCGTTGAGCTTGTTGACGTTGTCGGAGGCCTGCTCGATGAGAGTTTTCTGAACAGTATGATCCTGAGTCATCTGAGTCTGAAGATCTTTTTGCCCCTGGAGGAGGGTAGTCACGTCGCGCTGGAGTTCAATGATTTCGCGGGCCACGGCAAGGGCGGGCTTGGGACCGACCAGGCTGCCGGCGACGGCACTGGCGAACATGGCGCCGGAGAAGATCAGGATATTACGCGTACGCATGATGAAGCCTCCAGAAAAGAACGAAAGAGAGACGCAAAGTCCCACAGATTAAATTTAACGGGTGAGAGGGAATGGAGCAAGTGAGAAGAGCAGGGAGCAAAAGGGGCAAGGGTATAAGTGTGCAAGGGCACGAGCGTTAAACGGGATGGTGGGGAGCTACGAGCGAACATGCCAGAGAGATCCCGCGCGGCGCTCGGGATGACGGGTTTTCTGCTGCAGCGGGGAGTGACGTAGATCGGTGGAGATCCATCGGGCCGCAAAGAACGCGGCCCCCGGGATTTGTTTGCTTGTGGCAATTGCCAGGGCTACTTGGCCAGAGTGAAGTGACCGCGACGGTTCTGGGCGTAGCACTCTTCGGTGGACTGCATGCAGAAGGGCTTTTCTTTGCCCCAACTAGTGGTGGTTAAGGTGTCCGGGTTGATGCCGAGAGAGACGAGGTACTGCTTCACGGCGTTGGCGCGACGCTGACCGAGAGCGAGGTTGTACTCGGTGGAGCCGCGCTCGTCGCAATGGCCTTCAATAGCAACGTGGGTATTGGGATAACCCTTGAGGAAGTCGGCAGTCCTCTGGAGAGCAGTACGCGCGTCAGGGCGAATCTCGGCGGAGTCGTAATCGAAGAAGGCATCGTGCGCTTCCTTCATGAAGAGCTCGTCGAAGGTGGCGTTCTTGGGAGCTTCGGTGACGGTAGCGGTGGGCGTGCTGACGGAGATTCGCACGCTGGAATCGGCATTTCCCCCAGCGGAGCTGGCGGTGAGGGTGTAGGTGGTGGAAGCGGAAGGCGTGACGGTGGTGGAACCTTGCGGCGTGACCGCGCCTACTTCCGGAGCAATGGAGACATTCACGGCGTCGGTGGTGGTCCAGGAGAGTTTGACGGCCTCGCCAGGATTGATGGAAGTCTTATCCGCGGAGAGGGAAGCGGTGGGTTTCACGGAAGACGGGGGCGGGGTATAGCTGGGATTCGTGGCAGCGGGGGGCTTCTTGTTGCAACCCGCGACGAAGAGAGCGAGAACGGAAAGGGAAATGAGAAGCGAGCGAACGAACGGGCGGCGGTGCAGCTGAATCATGCGTGTCCTCCTAAGACACCGAGAAATCCCGTGGTTGGCCAGCTGGACACATAGATAGTAGCACCAGAGGGCCGGGTCCGGGGAATATGTCGTGACACGATATATTGTAACCAAAAACAGCGTGGCGTGAAAAGGCGGCGCGTGTCCAGAGAGTATACGGAGGAGCGGGTCGGGAAGACGCCGCGGGCGAGATGCTTCGCGCAAAACGCGCGCTCAGGATGACAGCAAGGAAAAGAGAGATTCATTTGGTGGACCAGTTGGGGGATTCGTTGTGGCCGGAGGTGGTGAGCTGGTGGGGGGCGGAGCCGTCGGCGAGCATGGTCCAGATCTGGCGGGAGCCAGCACGAGTGGATTCGAAGACGAGGTGGCGGCCGTCGGGAGCCCAGCAGGGGCGTTCGTTGCGGCCCTGATCGCGGGTAAGCTCGCGGATCTGGCGCGAGGCGACGTCCATGATGTAGATGTCGTAATTGCCGGAGGGGCGGCGCCAGGAGAAAGCGAGAAGCTGGCCGTTGGGAGACCATGCGGGATCGATAACGTAGCCCATGTCGGGAAGATCGAGCTTCTGGGTGTTGGTGCCGTCGGAATTCATGAGGTAGAGCTGCGGCGTGCCGCCACGATCGCTGACGAAGGCGACGAGTTGGCCGGTCTTCGGATTCCATGCGGGCGAAGTGTCGGCGCCACGAGAATTGAAGGTGAGGCGCTTGGGGCGATTGCCGGAAGCGTCGGTGACGTAAAGCGCGGGATCGCCGCCCTGCATGGAGGAAGAGAACATAACCTGGGAGCCGTCGGGGGACCAGGTGGGGGAATTGTTGGTGCCGCGGAAACGGGCGAACGATACGACTTTGCCGAGGTCGAGCGAATACATACAGATTTGCGCGCTGGTAACGCCGCTGACGGGTTGGAAGCAAGTGAAAGCGATGCGGGAGGAGTCGGGGGACCAGTGAGGAGTGAGGGAGACGGAGCCTAGAGAGGTGACTTTGTGCTGATTGGCGCCGTCGTAGTCCATGACCCAGAGTTCCTTGACACCGGAGCCGCCGCGGATGAAAGCGATTTGCGTGCTGGCAATGCTGGCGAGCCCGCCGGAAAGTTTGGAGATGATTTCGTCGGCGAATTGATGGGCGAATTTACGGACTTGATCGTCGGTGGGATTGCCGCGGTAGACTTTGCCGACAATGGCTTGATTGGAGGGGTTCACGACGTCGTACATCCAAGCGGAGATGCCGACCTCGGCGGAAGTTTCGGTGAGGTTGCCGAAGGCGATGAAGTTGGCGTTGACGGGCCCCTGGGACCAATCGAGCATGCGGAGTTCGCCAGGCTGGGAGGGAGCCGTTTGCGGGTAGAAACTGGGGCTGGCGAGTTCGACTACACCGGAGAAGGCGAGGTCGTCGCGGACGACGTTGGTGAAGAGAGCGGAGTGGGATTTGGCCTGATCGGATTTGGAGGCGAAGTCGGAGACGGCGATGCGGGGAATTTGCTGGCCGATGCCGGTGCCGGTGCGGAACCAGTCTTGCGCCAGAGAGGAAGAAGAAAGAAGTAAAGAAGCAACGAGGCAAAGAAAAATCGGCGCGGAAATCTTCTTTAGCAAGCAATCCTCCAGGTCGTGCGCAGGTCGAGTGGAAAGCTGGGGAGATTCAGAATAGCAGATGCGAACGTCGAACAAGCGAAGAGAAGAAAATGAATGATGTTAGATCGTAAGAGCGCACCCTTGATGCGGACAGCGTGCCGGGGAAGGGGAAGGGTCAAGAACTTTCGTGCGGCAGCGCGGAGACAAGCGCTGGCATGAAGGCCAGCGCTACCACGGCCAACGCAATATGGAGGCG
>Ga0335076_10008346_pt1 | contig 10457 bp, 12 predicted proteins | sample Lox_Sample_25_FD_206717 | JGI IMG/M metagenome (GOLD analysis project Ga0335076, IMG submission 206717) | Soil microbial communities from Loxahatchee National Wildlife Refuge, Florida, United States - Lox_Sample_2.5 | ecosystem: Environmental > Terrestrial > Soil > Wetlands | place: USA...
TTGCGCCATCGAAGCTCTGCGGCCGCACGTGGACATGGTGCTGGTGGTGGCCGGAAAAAATGCGCCCAACCTGACGCCGATCGTCGATGCTGCCGGCGCCTTTGTGGTGGTGAACCGCCATTCTGAACTGGGACAGTTCAGCTCCCTGCGCGTTGGGGTGCAGGAGGTGCTGAACCGTGGCCGCGACGCCGCCATCATCACCCTGGTGGACCGCCCTCCCGCCCGCCCTGAAACAATCGCTGCGCTGCGGCAGCGGTTTATCGAAACCGATCTTGGCATCTGGGCGGTGGTGCCTCGCTACTCCGGCAGCCATGGACACCCGCTGGTGGTCGGCCGCGAGATGATCACCGCCTTCCTCGACGCCCCACCCACCTCAACCGCGCGCGAGGTCGAGCACGCCAACCAGCAGCACATCGACTACTACAGCGTTGACGATCCACTCGTAGTCGCCAATGTTGACACGCCTCAGGACTACGAACGGATCACCACCGCATGATTGAACCCACGGCCTTCAAATTACAAACCCAGGTGTCCCCGGAAGCATTCATCGCCTCGGTGCTGAGCCGCGCGCCGCGGCTCGCCGTCTTCGACTGCGATGGCACGCTGTGGAACATGGATTCCGGCGAAGGCTTCTTCTATTGGGAACTCGAGGGCGGCCTGGTGCCGGCCGACGTCGCCGCCTGGGCGCGCCCGCGTTACGAGAGCTATCGGCGCGGCGAAGTCGACGAAGAAGCCATGTGCGGCGAGATGGTCACTATCAATCGCGGCGTCTCCTGGGCGGGGCTGGAGCGCGCCGGCGCCGAGTACTTCCAGCAGCACGTGATCCCGGTAATCTTTCCCGAGATGCGCGAACTCGTGCGCCGGCTCATCAGTTCAGGCTGCGAGTTGTGGGCAATTTCCTCGACCAACGAGTGGGTCGTTTGGGCCGGCGCCGAGTACTTCGGAATTCCGCGCGAGCGAGTGCTTGCGGCCGCCGTGCGCGAAAACGGCGGCTTCGCGACCGATCAGCTCATCCGCGTGCCCACCGACGAACTCAAAGCCGTTGCCGTCCGCGAGGTCATTCAGCGCCCGCCGGACGCGGTCTTCGGCAACTCCATGCACGACTTCAACATGTTGGAGCTGGCGAAGAACGCGTATGCCATCAATCCCAACCCAGACTTGGCCGACGCCGCGCGCGCCCGGGGTTGGGAGGTGTACCAGCCGCAGACTCACTAAACGCTGATTTGTACGGGTTTGTGTAAACTCATCGATCGTCGTGGGTCCCGGCGCCCTCGCCGGGACTGCCGTCCACTCATCACAACTCGCAGCCCTGCGGGCGCCCCGCCCGCTGGCCGCAAATCCTCACAGCTTCTTTAGCGCCGCCGCCAGCGCGTCTAGCGCCAACTGCCCCGCATGAGTCGAAGCTTCGGGCAGCCCGCCTAAGACTCCAGCCACCTCCTCCGTGCCGATCTTCTTAGCCTCGGCCACACTTCGCCCCACCACTAGCTCGGTCAGCGCCGACCCACAGGCAATCGCCGGGACACAGCCCTTGGCGCGAAAGCGCACCTCAGCGATGCGCCCGTTCACAATCTTCAAGGAAAGCTTGAGCACATCGCCGCAGGCAGGATTCTCGATCTGCGCCGTGGCGGTTGCATCCGGTATCTCGCCCACGTTGCGCGGGTGCTCGAAGTGGTCGAGTAAGAGGGGTGAATACACGGAACGATTCTAAATGGCAGATTGAGCCATTGTGTCATTGGGCCATCGAATCATTGGGGCCATCGAGTCATCGGGTCATTTCTTCGTCTCTTCATCGCGGTCTCTCGACCTCCCCTAGGAAAAGCAGTAGATCTGATTGACAACAATGGCTTAATGGCCCGATGGCTCAATGGCCAGATCGCTAGATCACCCGATCACCAAATCGCCAGATTTATAATCCCCTCGTGGGGTTCAACTACCTTCAGTACATTCGCGGCGTTTTCCGCCCGGTGGAGCTCGAGTCTGTCTTTCTGTTTGTCACCTCCACCTGCAACTCTCTCTGCCGCACCTGCTTCTACTGGGACGAGTTGAATCAGGGCCGCGATCTCACCTTCGCGCAAATTGAAACCCTCAGCCGCACCGCTCCCAGGTTCCACAAGCTATGGCTCTCCGGCGGCGAGCCCTTCATGCGCAAGGAACTGGCTGAGATCATTGAACTGTTCTACGTGAACAACGGTGTCCGGCACATCAACTTGCCGACGAACGGGCTGCTCCCCGCCAAGGTCGAATCGGTCATCGGTCAGGTACTCGAGCGCTGCCCCGAACTGACCATAGACCTCAACTTCTCGCTTGACGGCTTGTCCAACACGCACGATGCCATTCGCGGCGTGCCTAACAACTTTCAGAAGACGCTGGCCACCATGGATCTCGCGGCCACGAAATGGAAGGGCGTACGCCGGTTGCGACGGAACGTGGTCACCTGTGTCACTGCCGAGAATTATCGCGAGTTGGTCGAACTCGGACTGACCATGATGCGCGATGCCGATGCCGACGGCCACTACTTCGAGATCATCCGCGGCAACCCCATGGACCCGGAGCTGAAGAAGCTGCCCCCCGCCGAACTGGCCGATCTGCATCGCCGGCTGCTCTGGTTTCACGAAAAATACGCTGACCGCCTCTACGCGCACCTGCCTCGGCCGGCCCGCGCATTTGCCCGCGCCTACTACCTAGGCAACATCAAGCTTCACTTCGATATTCACGAGCAAAACCACTACAGCAGCAAGGCCTGGCCGATGCGCTGCACGGCCGGCGAGACCACCGTCGTCATCGATCACGACGGCCACTTCCGCTCCTGCGAGCTGCGGTCGAAACTTGGCCGTCTGCAGGACTTCGACTTCAACCTGAACGATGCTCTGCACTCCGACGTCATGCAGAAAGAGGTCGCTGCCATTCCGGGCGCTCAGTGCTGGTGCACGCATTCGTGCTGGATTCACAGCTCTTCCAAGTTCAGCCCCAAGGTTCTGCTGTTCCATATCCCGTGGGCATATTTGAAGTCGCGCTGGCAGCGCCTGCCGGAGATGGAATTGGCGGAGATGCAGCGCTTCGCGGTGAAGCCATCGGGCGATTTCGTGATCTCGTGACGTGGTGGTCTTAAGTTCTAGAGAGCCGATAGCATGACCCGATCACCCGCTCACCCGATCACCGGTTCACCCGATCGCATCGTCTCCCTTCAGCCCAGCGCCACGCTCACCCTGCAGGCGCTCGGCGCCCTCGATCGCGTGGTCGCCTGCACGCGCTACTGCGCCGACGTATGCCCGGGAGTGGCCAGCGGCAATCGCATCATCGTCCACGATTCCTGGACCGCACAGGCCGAGCAAATCCTCGCCGCCAAGCCTGACCTAGTCATCGCCTCAGTTCCCTACCAGGAAAAGGCGGTCATCGAAATTCTGAAGGCTGGCGTGCGTTTCCTCGGCCTGGCCCCGCGGTGGCTGGAAGATATCTACGCCGATATCGCGCTGATCGCCTCAGTTGTCGACGCGCCGGATCGTGGTCGGCAGGTCATCGCCGAGATGGCAGAAGAGGTCGGCGCGACCGCCGAGCGAACGAGTTCGCTCCCTCACCCGCGCGTCTGGTGCGAGGAGTGGGGCAAGCCGCTGATCGCCTCGCAGCCCTGGGTAGCGCAACTGGTGGAGGCTGCCGGGGGAATATTCTTGGCTGAACCGGGCAGACAAACACAAGCAGATGTGGTGGGGGAGCTGCAGCCGGACGTGATTGTTGTTGCCTGGTGTGGTGCCGGCGATCGCGTGCCGCTTGAAAAAATCGTCCGCGAGCGGCAATGGTGCGACTTGCCGGCGGCGCGCTCCGGCCGCGTTTATTGCGTCCGCGACGAGTTCCTGAATACCCCGGCAATCTCGCTGTTGCGCGGCCTTCGTGCCTTGGCGTGGGCGATTCACCCCGAGGTTTTTCCACAAACCGAAGGCATTCGGGCTATCAACCTCTCTGTGCTTTAATACGCCTATGCCCGTTGAGACTAAGACTGAAGAAGTCGCGCGCGAGATTTCGTCCGCCGCCCGCAATGCCTCCACCGCCGAAGACTTGATGACGCTCATCTGCAACAAGCTGCACGAGCGCATGCTCAAGTACAACTGGGTTGGCTTCTACCTGCTCAAGGCCGGAGACGGCCCTGGGGCGGAGGTCCTCGAGCTTGGCCCCTTTGTCGGTAGCATGACGCCGCACACGCGCATCCCGCTCAACCAGGGCATCTGCGGGGCCGCCGCCTCGAGCGGAAAAACGGTCGTTGTGGACGACGTGAACTCCGATCCGCGCTATCTCGCCTGCTCCGTCGAGACCAAGTCGGAGATTGTGGTGCCCGTGTTCGTGAAGGCGCAGGTGGTCGGAGAACTGGACATCGACAGCCACTTCCCTGCCGCGTTTGGCCTCGAGGACCGCAAGCTGGTAGAGCGCTGCGCCGAACTGGTAGGACAGTTCATCGAGAAGCACGGGGCATGAAGATCGAACGAGGCCAGGTGCGCGCTCCTGACATCGGGCGCGTCTGGCTCAACTCCGCGCCGCTCAGCCTGCGCCAGCTGCGCGGCCGCGCTGTGCTCATCGACTTCTGGGATTACACCTGCGTCAACTGCATTCGCACCCTGCCCTACGTGCAGGCATGGCATGAACGATATGCCGAGAAGGGCCTGACGGTGATCGGCGTGCACACACCCGAGTTCACCTTCGCGCAGTACGAATCGAACCTCGAGCGCGGGGCACGCGAGTTCGGATTGACCTATCCCATCGTCATCGACAGCAACTACGAGCTTTGGCAGGCCTTTGCCAATCGCGCCTGGCCGGCCAAGTACCTCATCGATAAAGAGGGCTATGTCCGCTTCGCCCACCTCGGCGAGGGCGCTTACGGCGAAACCGAAGCCGCCATTCAGGAGTTGCTGCGCGAGATCAATCCCGCGGTGGCCTTGCCGGCGATCATGGAGCCGCTACGGCCGGAAGACGAGCCCGGGGCCGTCTGCTATCAACCGTCGCCTGAGCTCTATCTCGGACATCGGCGTGGCCGCATCGGCAACGAAGGGGGATTCCAGGAAGATCGCACCGGCGACTACGCCTTTACTGGCCAGCCAGAGGACAACGTCTTCTACGCCACCGGCCGCTGGGCTTCGACCGCTGAGTATCTCGAGTCCGCTGCCGCATCCCCACTCAAGCCAACATCGGGCTTGAGTGAGCCACCGGACGAAAACAAGATCACGCTGAAGTACTCGGCAGCGGCGGTGAATTTGGTGATGGCCTCGCGCCAGGCGTCGTCTTGTGAGGTGCTGATCCGGCAGGACGGCAAGCCGCTGTCTTCCAGTCAAGCTACGCCCGATGTTGAGTTCAGGAACGAGCACGGAGCGAGCGAGAGCCTGCTCGTGGTCTCCAAGCCCCGCATGTACCGCCTGGTGGATAATCGTGACTTCGGCGACCACGTGCTGGAGCTCTCGACCAAAGCTCCAGGACTAGCTCTCTATGCTTTCACCTTCACCGGCTGCGTCAGCTCTCCTGTTCCGGTAGGCAAGCGATGAAGCAGGTCACGGCGGCCTTCATCATCGCCAGCGGCAAAGTGCTCATCTGCCAGCGCACGAAATATCAAAGCCTACCGCTGAAATGGGAGTTTCCCGGCGGCAAGATTGAGCCCGGGGAGCAGCCGCGCGATGCTCTGCGGCGCGAGTTGGACGAAGAACTGGGAATCAACGCGACGGTTGGAGACGAAGTGGCTCGCATCCGCCACACCTACAAGCAGGGCGGCGCAGTCGAGCTGCGCTTTTACGTGGTGACCCACTACGAGGGCAAGCTTGAGAACCGCATCTTTAAGGACATTCGCTGGGTGACCGCCAAAGAGCTGCCCGAGTACGACTTTCTCGAAGCCGACGCCGGGCTAGTGCGGGACATTGCGGCGGGGAAGATTCTGGATTTGAGAACCGGACAGCCGAAAACCTAGCTGCTCGTTTCAGATCGCCAGATCACCCGATCCTACGACTGGTATCTCATCGTCACCAGCCAACCAATCGTGAGCGCGATCAACACAGCCGTCAGCCCCCAGGCAACGATGTTGTAGAAGCGGCTGTTAGCCATGTTGCCCATCAGCTCGCGCTTGTTCACCAGCAGCAGCATGAAGATGAGCACAAACGGCATCATGATGCCGTTCAGCACTTGCGAAAACAGGATGATCTTAATGTAGGGAAAGTTCGGCGCCAGGATAACCGCGCCGCCCAGCACAATCAGGATGGTGTACAGCCAGTAGAAGACCGGCGCTTCGCGGAACTTCTTGCCCACGCCCGACTCGAAGCCCAGTCCCTCGCAGAATGAGTAAGCGGTCGAGATCGGAAGAATCGACGCCGCGAACAGCGACGCGTTGAACAGACCGGCGGCAAACAGGATGGAGGCGTACTGGCCAGCCAGCGGCCGCAAGGCGTAGGCGGCGTCGGCGGCATCGCGAATGTCGCGGTAACCGGCGGCAAATAGCGTTGCCGCGCATGCCACCACGATGAACCAGGCAACGATGTCGGTAAAGAAACAACCGACGATTACATCGATTCGCGAGGCGGCGTATTGCCGCTCGGTGACGCCCTTCTCCACCACCGAGGCCTGCAGGTAGAACTGCATCCAGGGAGCGATGGTGGTGCCGATCACGCCGATGGTGGTGTAGAGGTAGGCCGAGTCCAGCCAGGTGCGCCTTGGCGGAAGCGTGACTGTGGCAATCATCGCCTCTTCCCAATGCGGACGCGCCAGCACCCCGGCGACGAGGTAGCAAACATAAAAAAACGATGCCGCCAGAAAGATCTTCTCTACCGACTTGTAACTGCCCTTCACTACCATGAGCCACACCACGGCAGCGCAGATGGGGACGGAGTAGAACTTCGATATCCGGAAGAGCTCCATGCTGGAGGCGATGCCGGCAAACTCGGTGACCACGTTGCCGAAGTTGGTGATGATCAAGGCGATCATCACGATGAAGGTGGTGCGGAGGCCGAATTCCTCGCGAATGAGGTCGCTAAGGCCTTTGCCGGTGGCCGCGCCCATGCGCGAGGCCATCTCCTGGACCACGATCAGCGCCAAGGTGACCGGGAGCATGGTCCACAGCAGCGAATAGCCAAACTGTGCCCCCGCTTGCGAGTAGGTCAGGATACCGCCGGCATCGTTGTCGACGTTGGCGGTGATGAACCCCGGCCCTACCACCGCCAGAAACAGCGCGATCTGGATGCGCCAGCGCTTGAGCCACCGCATGATGGTCGTCGGTCATCGTCCTTCTCGAGGTAAAAGCCGAACAGAATATACGCGAACGCTGTTTCTACGCCATACGCTTTCAGGCACTTCCTGCGAAAAGTCTTTCTGAAACGGCGGCTGGCCATTTTTCCCTGCTGTTCGGCCCTGGTTGGCCCACCTCTTCGCCAAGACCGCATCCAACTCTCTTAATCGGGAGAACTGAACATGTGCCTTCCCAAGACCGGGCTAGGGCTCGCTCTACTGCTCTGCTTAACCCTTCCAGCTCTTGCGCAAAAGAACGAACTCTCAGTGGCCGCCGGTGGTTATTTCCCGATCGATAGCACGGTTGGCGCCGGCGACGCCTTTGCGCTGGAGGGTACGTTTGCCCACCGGCTCGGAGGTGTACCGTTCGTCGCGCTCTACGTGGAACTGCCGGTGGTGGGGAGCTTCAGCTCGCATCTGCCGACCAGCTTCTTCTCCCCGGCCAGTTATTCGGCTTTCTTTCTCACGCCCGGCGCGAAGCTGAAGTTCGCGTCGAGCACGCCGATCTCGCCCTGGGTAGCGGTCGGCGGCGGGTGGGCTCGCTTCAGCAAGAACTCGAATCTGGCGGCGGCCAGCGGTTCCAGCACCACCAACACCGGCGTTTTCGACATCGGGGGCGGAGTCGATGCCAAAATCGCGCCCTATCTCAGCGTGCGCGGCGAATTGCGTGACTTCTACACCGGCGACCCGGCGCTGCTGATCCCCACCGGCAATCGCGAGCATAACCTGGTGGCCACGGTGGGCCTGGTGCTGCGCTTCTGATCATCTTGGCTTGCGCTGCTCAGCCCGGTAGAATCGAGGCAGTGAAGCCTCCCGTTCGCCTCATCGCCATCGACATCGATGGCACCTTGCTCGACCCTCAGTTCCAGATTTCGGCTGCCAATCAGGCGGCGCTCAAGCGCGCTCACGCAGCCGGGATCGAGACCATTCTGGTCACCGGCCGCCGCCATACCTTTGCCATGCCAGTGGCCGAGATGCTGGGCTTCGATCTGTGGCTCATCAGCTCGAACGGGGCGGTTACGCGTTCCACCAGCGGCGAGCTGTTTCACCGCGACCTGCTGCCCGCAACCACCGCGCGCCAGCTGATTGGGCGCATGGACGCCTTCCGCGGCCATGCCGTCGTCACCTTCGACCGCGAGACCAAGGGCGCGCTGGTTGTCGAACAGATCAACCAGCTCCACGGCAGCATCAGCCGCTGGATGGAGAAGAACGCAGCCTTCATCGACCACGTCGTGCCTATCGAGGACTCGCTGCTGACCGATCCCATTCAGGTGATGTTCTGCGGCGGGGTGGAGCGCATGCGCGAGGCGCAGGCCGAACTGGTGGCAGCCGGCATGGCGCACCAGATCACCGTGCTCAAGACCGAGTATCTGGCGCGCGACTTGTGCATCCTGGATGTACTCAACTACGGTTGCTCGAAAGGCCATGCGGTGGAGCGCTGGGCCAGCTATCGTGGCATTACGCGCGAGCAGGTCATGGCCATCGGTGACAACTACAATGACATCGAGATGCTTGAGTTCGCCGGAGTTCCCGTCATAATGGGCAATGCCTGCGACGAGCTGAAGCAGAGCGGGTGGACAGTAACGTTACCCAACGATCAGAGCGGCGTCGCGGCCGCGGTCGAGAACGTACTGGGAATCTGATGCGTATGCTGGCTTACATTGCCGGATGGGTATTGCTTGCCGCCACACTCGGGCTGGCGGCGGATACTCCGGCGGCTCCCGCGTCAACGGATTCGTCCGGCAACCAGGCTTTCCTTGCCACGCTGAACAATGGCTTCTCGATAAGGCACCTGCGCCGCGAGGTCAGTGGCGAAACTACCCGTCTGTTCATTGATCAGTCCAACAATTTCGTGGACGTGCGCACCGCCGACATCGCCAGCATCGAGGCAGAGCCGGCGCCGGTGGTGGTGAAGACCGCGACTGTACCAGAACGCAGGCTCGACGACATCGTGAAAGACGCCGGCGCACGCCACCAGCTCGATCCTGACTTCATTGCCAGCGTGATTCACGCCGAAAGCGGCGCCAACCCGAAGGCCGTCTCGCGCAAAGGGGCGCAGGGGCTGATGCAGCTCATGCCGGGAACGGCGGCACAACTGGGAGTCAAGGACGCCTTCAGCCCCGAGCAGAATGTGGACGGCGGGGCCCGCCATTTGAACGAGCTGCTGGCCAAGTACCACAACGACGTGCCAAAGGCGCTGGCCGCCTACAACGCCGGCTCGAAGCCGGTGGCGCAGTATGGCGGCGTGCCTCCGTATCACGAGACGCGGGCCTATGTGGCGCGGATTATCCGCGATTACAACCGCAAGAAGCTGGCCGCCCAGGCTGCGGCCAAGCACAAGCCTCCGGCCGCCGTCTCGTCCGGTAAGTAACTATTGCCTTTCCAGCAGGTAACCGAAGTTGGGCCGGCTCATCCATTTCAGGACGCCGGAAGGGTTAAGTTACCTGCGGCACTTTGTCCTTGATGAAAAACACGTTACATTAGAGGCCGCAATTCGTCCCAGGCGAAGTTGGCCAGCAGCGGGCGAATCGACGGAAGAGCAAGACATGGCGAAACCCAAGAGCGAGAAGCGCGGTGCACCGCGCGTGGCAATCGAGAAGGATGTCGCGGTCAAGCTGATCAACGGCAAGACCGAGGATGTTGACGGCCAGCTGCGCGACATGAGCGTGCGCGGCGTCTTTGTGTATCTGCAGTCGCGCGTGGCCGAAGGATCCACCATCGAGGTGGTCATGCCGCTACCCAACGGCGTTGGTGAGGCGGGCACCTGGGTGCGCTGCAAGTGCCGGGTGGTGCGCGTCGAGGAGACCGACGACACGCATGAGTTCGGCGTGGCGGCCATGATTGAAGAGCTGGAGACGCTGGATGACACGGATGTTCCGGAAGCGTGAGCGCCTAGTTATAAGTCGGTAACCCTTAGAAGAAAATTTTATACCTGGGGACCTAGGTAAGTGATTGAAAGCAAAGAAGTGGCTTGCAAGCCTACCTGGGATACCTGGGCATTCCTGCCGCAGTCGTTGGTTGCCGACACAAATCCCTTCCCAAATTCCACCTTCATTGTGAACTCAAGCTGATTGGGATGTCGGTGAGGTCTGTCACCAGAGATGGTGACGTCGGCTGCTGGCGTGCACGGGGTCGTGCACGCTCGCTGGGTGCCGCCTGGACGGCTCGGAGAGCCGTCCCTCACGAAGCCTACGCTGCTGTCGCTGACCGCA
>Ga0335076_10008347_pt1 | contig 10457 bp, 6 predicted proteins | sample Lox_Sample_25_FD_206717 | JGI IMG/M metagenome (GOLD analysis project Ga0335076, IMG submission 206717) | Soil microbial communities from Loxahatchee National Wildlife Refuge, Florida, United States - Lox_Sample_2.5 | ecosystem: Environmental > Terrestrial > Soil > Wetlands | place: USA: Florida...
CGCTCGCGGTCGACGCCCGGTTCGCCCGCCGTGGCGTCGGCCGCGCGCTGCTCATGGCCTGCGAGGCCTACGCGCGCCGCCGCCGCCGCGCCGCGCTGACCCTCGAAGTGCGCTACGACAACGCCTCGGCAATCGCGCTCTACGAGAGCTCGGGCTTCCGTCAGTTCGGCGAGCACGCCCATTACTACGCCGACGGGGCGGCCGCGTTGCGCTACGAAAAGTCGCTTGATCCTCCGTCCCGTAGCGAAACCGGGAACAATCCGCCGCCAAAGCGCGTTCGGCCGTTGCGCGGCGCATCGCGCCCGCGCTAGGGGAGGCGAATAAGCGCGGCAAGTGAGTCGCGCCCGCCGCCTTCGAGCCGCCAAGCTTAATTTCAGGGATCCTGCCTCTCGTCATCATGCAGACGTCGATGCGACCCCCCGCACGGACGAAAGGGCGCGCGCCATGACCGGCTGGGTCATTCTCGTCGACCAGGCGCGCGACTTCCCGAACGCCGACACGCCCCACAAAGTCATCACGACCAGCGACTATCTCGCGCGGCCAAAATTGTTCGCCGCGCTCGGTCGCGCCAAGATCATCAACCTTTCCCGCTCCTACAACTACCAGTCCAAGGGCTATTACGCCTCGCTGCTCGCCGAGGCGCGCGGCCATAGAGTGATCCCGACCGTCGAGACGATGCTCGATCTGCGCGAGCTCAAGCTCTATGAGCAGTCGCTGCCAGAATTGCAGGAGGCGCTGACCGCCGCGGCGCTCAAGACCCAGGCGACCGAGGACGCGACCTTCGACCTCCTATTCTGCTTCGGCTTCGTCCAGGACCCGCGCTTCGAGGCGTTCGGCCGGCTCCTGTTCGACTGGTACCGCTGCCCGGCGATCGAAGTCACCATCACGCCCGACAAACCCTGGAAAATCGACCGGCTGCGCGCCCGGCCGCTCGCCAAGCTGGGGCCGGACGAGGCCGAGTTCTTCCACGCGAGCCTCCACCGTTTTACCCAGCGCGACTGGCGCGACCCGCGCGGGCGGGCGATCGCCCGCTACTCGCTGGCGGTCCTTTACGATCCGCAGGAGGAGATGCCGCCCTCCTCGCCGGACACGCTCAAGCATTTTGCCCGAATCGCCGAGAAGCAGTCGGTCGAGGTCGAACTCATCACCAAAAAGCAGCTCGCGGAACTCGCCGAATTCGACGGCCTCTTCATTCGCGCGACGACCTCGATCGACTCTTTCACCTACCGCTTCGCCCAGCGGGCGCAGAGCGAAGGGATGCCGGTCATCGACGACCCGCAGTCGATGATCCGCTGCACCAACAAGGTTTACCTGCACGAATTGTTCGAGGCCCACGGCGTTCCCGTGCCGCCGACCGTGATGCTGGCCGAGGACGAGGACCTCATCAAGGCCGAGCGGCTGCTGGGCTGGCCGATGGTCCTCAAGATCCCCGACGGCTCGTTCTCGCGCGGGGTGCACAAGGTCGAGACCGCTGAGGCGCTGAAGAGGCTCTCGGACGAATTGTTCGAGGACACCGACCTTTTGCTGGCGCAGAAATTCATGCCGACGAGGTTCGACTGGCGGGTCGGCGTGCTCGACGGCGAACCACTGTTCGTATGCCAGTACCAGATGGCGCGCGGCCACTGGCAGATCATCAAGCACGGGCCGAACGGGGCGCGGGAAGGCGGATCGAAGACGTTTCCCGTCGCCGAGGCTCCCGCGCCGGTCATCGACGCCGCGCTCAAGGCGGCGCGCGCGATCGGGCCGGGCCTCTATGGCGTCGACATCAAGGAAACCAACGGCTCGATCGTAGTCATCGAGGTCAACGACAACCCGAACCTTGAGCACGGGGTCGAGGACCAAATCGGCAAGGACGAGGTTTGGACCCGGCTCCTGAACTGGTTCATCAAGCGGATCGACGCATGAGCGCCGGGCAATTTCGGGCTTAATTCCGGCGCGGGCTGTGGCTTGGCTGCAATTGTGCGCCCGGCAAAAGACTGTTAACGGTCGGTGTCGCTGAAAAGGGTGGCCGTAAGGCAAGATTGGGACGAGCCGTCCGTTCGCGGGGAGCCAGGATGCCGGATATCGCCAAGCGTCGACGATTTCTGCTGTTTCTCGTCAAGCCGTCACATTACGACGACGAAGGCTACGTCATCCAGTGGTGGAAGTCGGCGCTGCCGTCCAACTCGCTCGCCTGCCTTTTCGGCATTGCTCAAAAATGCATGGAAGATCAGGTCCTTGGCGAAGACGTGGACATCGAGATCTTCCCCGTCGACGAGACCAACACCCGGGTCCGGCCGGATCGCATCGCCCGCCAGATCGTCGACAACGGCGGCTTCGGCATGGTCGGCTTCGTCGGCGTCCAGTCGAACCAGTACCCGCGGGTGCTGGACTGCGCCCGGCCCTTAAGGGCGGCCGGGGTCCCGGTCGTCATCGGCGGCTTCCACGTGTCCGGCTGCTTGTCGATGCTGCCGGAGCGGCCCCAATCGCTCAACGAAGCGCTCGACCTCGGCATCTCGCTCTACGCCGGCGAAGCCGAGGGACGGTTCGACGAGGTGCTGCGCGACGCCGCCGCCGGCGCGCTCAAACCCATTTACAACTACCTCCACGACCTTCCGGGGCTCGAGGGGGTGACCGGCCCGTACATGCCGCCCGAGCGCGTCGGGCGCACGCTCGGCATGATCTCGAGCTTCGACGCCGGGCGGGGCTGTCCGTTCCTGTGCTCGTTCTGCACCATCATTAACGTCCAGGGCCGCAAGTCGCGCTACCGCACCGCTGACGACATCGAGGAGCTGGTTCGCATCAACGTCGCTAACGGCGTCCGCTACTTCTTCATCACCGACGACAATCTGGCCCGCAATCGCAACTGGGAGTCGATCTTCGACCGGCTGATCGAGTTGCGCCGGCAGGGCATCAACTCGCGCTTCATCATCCAGGTCGACACGGCGTGCCACAAGATTCCGCGGTTCATCGAGAAGGCGGTGGCGGCGGGCGTCAAGCGGGTGTTCATCGGGCTTGAGAACATCGACCCCGACAACCTCAGCGCCGCGAAGAAGAAGCAGAACCACATTTCCGACTATCGCGAGCTCCTGCTCGAATGGCGCAAGCGCCGCGTCATCACCTATTGCGGCTACATAATCGGCTTTCCGAACGACACGCCCGAATCGCTGGTCAAGCGCATCCAGATCATCCAGCGCGAATTGCCGCTCGACATTCTCGAATTCTCGATCCTCACCCCGCTGCCGGGCAGCGAGGACCACGCCAAGGCGGTTGCGGCCGGCGTCGACATCGACCCGGACCTGAACAAGTTCGATCTCGAGCATGTCACGACCGACCACCCGCGCATGTCGCGCGAGGAATGGCAGGAGGCCTATCGCCTCGCCTGGCGCACCTATTACACGCCGGAGCACATCAAGACGGTGATCCGTCGCGCCGTCGCCGGCGGCCCGCGTCCCGACACGGTCGCCTATCTCCTCACCTGGTTCTGGGCGAGCTTCCACTTTTACAACATCTATCCGCTCGAGACCGGCATGATCCGAAGGCGCTACCGCCGCGATCGCCGGCCCGGCATGCCGCTCGAAAATCCCCTCCTGTTCTACGTGCGCAACTGGGGCGGCCAGGTCATCACCTACGGCAGGATCCTGGCGATGTTCGCCAAGATCCACCTCTGGACCCGCCGACTCGAGCGCGATCCGAACGCCAAGAACTACACCGACGAGGCGCTGCGGACGCACGACGACTACGACCATCAGGAGATGTACCAACTCTCCGATGCGGCGCGGAAGGCGGCCGAGAAGGCCAAGCACATCGAGGAGCGCAAGCACGCCCACGCGGGGCCTGCACCCGTGGAGGTCAGGGCAGAACCGGCGGAGTAGGGCTGAGCGACTGTCGCGACCGAGCGAGCCGGGCTGACGTGAATCCGACCCGTTCAAAGGCGACGCGGAGTGCGCCCGATCTGGGTTGCGCGCGCCGGGACTGGATGCGATGACCCCCCTGCAAAAGGCGACTGTCGTGGCGGCCGTCACCTTTGCCGCGAGCCTCGTCGGCATGGCGCTGCAATGGGTAGTGCCGGCGGATGTGCTGACGGCGTCCAAGGGCTCGGTCGGCGCGATGGTCGGCCTCGTCACGCTGCTGCTCGCGCTCGTCCTCGGCCTCCTCGTCTTCACCTCCTTCTCCGTCTTCACCACCCAGCGGGATGAAGCCTATTCCCTCGCCCCGATCGTGGCGGAGATTGATCTCGCGCTTGAACAATATGGACCCGAGGCGGCCGGCGGCCGGGCGGGTATGCTCGCCGCGCTCAAGCGTTCTCGCGCGCGCTTCTTTGGCGACACGAAGCGCGGGCCGCAGCCGTTCACCTTCGAGGAGATGCGAGCGATATACTCGAGCCAGAGCGGCTTTTTCGACCGGCTGAAGCCGGCGACCGACGCCCAGCGCTCTCTTGCGGCGACGGCGAGAGATCAGGTGCGAAAGCTCGCCGACACCCAGATGCTGATGGCGCGACAGCTCGCCAGTCCGTTCCCGCCCCACGTCCTGAGCGTGGTGGTCTGTTGGGCTTCGGCGCTCTTTCTCGGCAACGGCCTCGTCGCGGCGCCGAATGCGGTGAGCGTCGTGGCGCATCTCGCCGGCGCGATTTCGATCGGGATCGCAATCTTTCTCATCCTCGAGCTGAGCTCGCCCTATACGGGCTTGATCCGCCTGTCGCCCGCCGGGATCGACCGGGTCCTCGCGATTCTCGGCGACGCCGACAGTAAGAAAGCGGCTGCGACATTGGGCGGCGATCAATCGGAACCCTGACCCGATGGATCAGATCGAGCGGCTCGAGAGTCAGATCGAGGACCTGCGCGACGCGATCGAGCGCAGCCGCAGGTTCACGCTCGCCGGACGCGCGGCGACGGTCGCCGGGCCGGCGCTGCTGATCGCGATCCTGGTCGGCCTCGTCGACTTCACCCCGGCGCGGACCATCTTGGGCCTCGCTCTCGCCATCGGCGGGATGGTGCTTTCGGGCTCGAGCCGGGCGACGACCGACGAGCTGAGGCGCTCATTGCAAAGCGCTGAGGCGGCGCGGAACGCTGCGATCGACGGCCTCGAGCTTGTCGACCTCGGCAAGCGGAACGGCTGACAGGCGCCGCCACTGGCTCGACGGACTGTTCGGCCCGAAGTTGACCCATGTGTCCGGGCCGGACAAAGAAAATTTGGAGCGGGCGAAGGGATTCGAACCCTCGACCCCAACCTTGGCAAGGTTGTGCTCTACCCCTGAGCTACACCCGCATCCGTCCGACGGCGCCGCCGCCGGAGCGCGCTTATGGCGCAACGATAACCGGAATGCAACACCCGCGGATTAGACCCTGACCCAAAATCGCCATGTAAGCGCCGCGCTGCAGCCCCGGGCTGCGCACGCGGGCGTGATTTGCATTCCGCGGTTCAACCGCGCAGAGGGGGGTGATAAAGTGAGCTTTAGGGATGAACGAGGCCCTTAAACCGGACGAGGTCACGCAGCGCTCGGCCCCCGCGCCCGTCGAGACCACGCCGAAGCGCAGGCGAAGCCTGCTCGCGCGGGTCGCGATCGTCGCTGCCTTGGCCGCGGCGGCGGTGTTCGCCTGGCAGAGATTCGAGCGCGGCGAGCCCTCGACCCAGCAAGGCGAAAACTCCGGTCGGCACGCGCAGCCGCCGCAGACCGTGCGCGTGGCGCCGGCGACGCTCGGCGACATGCCGTTGACCATTGACGCCCTCGGCACGGTGACGCCGTTTGAAACCGTGACCGTCCGCACCCAGATCGCTGGCAACCTGCAGACCGTCGGGTTCACCGAGGGCCAGATCGTCAACAAGGGCGATTTCCTCGCCCAGATCGATCCGCGCCCCTATGAGGCGGCGCTGACGCAAGCGCAGGGGCAACTGGCCAAGGACACGGCGCTGCTCGGCCAGGCCCAGAGCGACCTCGCCCGCTACCAGCAGCTCGCCAAGCAGGATTCGATCTCCCAGCAGCAGGTCGCCGACCAGGCGGCGCTCGTCGCCCAGGACAAGGCCGCGATCGCCGCCGACCAGGGGATGGTCAAGACCGCGGAGCTCAACGTCGGCTACGCCCACATCGTCTCGCCGATCACCGGCAGAGTGGGCCTGAGGCTGGTCGACCCCGGCAACTACCTGCAGCCATCCGACGCGACCGGCATTGTCGTCATCACCCAGATCGACCCGATCAGCGTCGTGTTCACCACGCCGGAGGACAACCTGCCGCGCATCGCCGCCCGGCTCAATTCCGGCGCCGAGCTCAAGGTCACCGTGCTCGACCGTGACAATGTCCATTCGCTCGCGGCCGGGACGCTGACCACCTACGACAGCCAGATCGACGTCACCACCGGCACGATCAAGATGCGGGCGACCTTCGCCAATCCGGACGCCGTCCTGTTCCCGCAGCAGTTTGTCAACGTCCGCCTTTTGGTCGACACCATGACCGGGGCGACGCTCGCCCCCAATCCGGCGATCCAGCTCGGCGCATCCGGCAATTTCGTCTATCTCCTGAACGACGATTCGACCGTCTCCAAGCGCGACGTCGTCACTGGCCCAGGCAACGGCAAGCTCACAGTGATCACGTCGGGCCTCAAGCCGGGCGACAAAGTGGTGATCGACGGCGTCGACCGCCTGCGGGACGGCGCGAAGGTCACGGTCGTCGACGGCGCGGCGGGCGCAGGGGGGCAGGCCGCGGCGGGCGGAGGTCTCGAGCAGGGCGGCGGCAGGGTCGCCGCTGATCAGCATCGGCACCGTGGTTCGCCCGGCGTCGCGCAGGCGGCCGGCGGGCCGGAAGCCTGCGCGGCCGCTCTTCCGGCGGAGGCGAAGGCGATTTACGAGGCCGCGGCCCCGGGCTTTGCTTCTTCGTCCGATCCACGCGCCTTCGTGCGGTCCAAGGTTGTGGATCTGGTCAAGGAGGGAACGGTCCAGCGCGATAGCGCGCATGCAAGCGCGATCGCGGCGGGCGGTTGCCTCGAGCAGCTTTCGTCGGCGGCTGGCCAGCCCACCCAAGGCTCAGCCGAAACTTCGCCAGCCGGCCAGGCGCCGCCAACCAACGGTGGGACGTCACCCAGTGGGGCGCCGCCAGCCGGCGAGGCGGCGAAGGTTGGGCCGGCGGGCGGCGCATCGACCCAGTCGGCGGCGCCGGCCGCCGCGACGGAGCAGCATCCGGGAACGGGCGGAGCAGCGGCGACGCAAGGCGCGGCGCAATGATCTTACGGCGCTTCGGGGCGGGGCCGTGAACCCCTCCCGCATCTTCATCGATCGTCCGGTCGCGACCAGTCTCATCATGATCGCGATCCTGATCGTCGGGATCGTCGCGTTCCGGTTTCTGCCACTCTCCGCCCTGCCCGAAGTCGACTATCCGACGATCCAGGTCCAGACCTTCTATCCGGGCGCGAGCCCGGAGGTCATGACTTCGGCGGTGACAGCGCCGCTCGAGCGGCAGTTCGGCCAGATGGCGAGCTTAAGCCAGATGATGTCGCAGAGCTCGGCTGGCGCCTCGGTCATCACGCTCAGGTTCGGACTCGACATCAGCCTCGACATCGCCGAACAGGAAGTGCAGGCGGCGATCAACGCCGCCGGCAATCTCTTGCCCGCCGATCTGCCTGCGCCGCCGATCTACGCCAAGGTTAATCCGGCCGACGCGCCGATCCTGACGCTCGGCGTCGCCTCGGACGCGATGAAGCTCACCGAGGTCGAGGACATCATCGAGACTCGCCTCGTACCCAAACTGTCGCAATTGCCGGGCGTAGGCCTGGTTTCGATTTCCGGCGGGCAGCGGCCGGCGGTGCGTATTCACGTCAACCCGCTGGCGCTCGCGGGGGTGGGCGTCAACCTCGACGATCTGCGCACGACGATCGCCAACCTCAACGTCAACGAGCCCAAGGGGAATTTCGACGGGCCGGCCCAGGCCTCGGCGATCAACGCCAACGACCAGATCCGCGACCCCAAGGATTACGCCAACGCGGTCATCGTCTATCGCAACAATGCGCCGGTCCGCCTTTCCGATGTCGCGACCGTCGAAATCGCGCCGGAGAACGGCCGCCTCAAGGCGTGGATGAACACCACGCCCGCGCTCATCGTCAACATTCAGCGCCAGCCCGGCGCGAACGTCATCCAGGTCGTCGACAGCATCAAGAAGATCTTGCCTTCGCTCAGCGAGTCATTGCCGGCCGCGATCACCGTCAAGCCCCTGACCGATCGGACGGTCACCATCCGCGCCTCGGTTCAGGACGTCGAATTCGAGCTTGCGCTCGCGGTCGGCCTCGTCGTGATGGTCATTTTCATCTTCCTCCGCAACATACCGGCGACCATCATTCCGAGCCTGTCGGTGCCGCTGTCCCTGATCGGGGCGCTGGCGATCATGTATGAGGCCGGGTTCAGCCTCGACAACCTCTCGCTCATGGCGCTGACCATCGCTACCGGCTTCGTGGTCGACGACGCGATCGTGGTGATCGAGAACATCTCCCGCTTTCTCGAGGACGGGGACAGCCCCTACGACGCGGCGATGAAAGGGTCGGCGCAGATCGGGTTCACCATCATTTCGCTCACCGTGTCGCTGATTGCGGTCTTGATCCCGCTCCTGTTCATGGGCGACGTCGTCGGCAGGCTCTTCCACGAGTTTGCGATCACGCTCGCCGCCAGCATCATCATTTCCGCAATCGTGTCGCTGACCCTGGTGCCGATGCTGTGCGCCAAGCTCCTGCGCCCGCACAGGGGCGGAGGCGAGGCGAGCGGCGGCCGCTTCTTCCAGGCGTTCACCCGATTCTACGCCGCGACGCTCCGGATCGTGCTCGATCACCAGGGGGTCATGCTCATCGTGGCGCTGGGCACGTTCCTGCTCACCGGCTACCTCTATGCGACGATCCCGAAGGGCTTTTTCCCCATTCAGGACACCGGCGTCATTCAGGGCGTGACCCAGGCGTCGGAGGCGATTTCGTTCGACCAGATGGCCGACCATCAGCAGGCGCTGGCGAAAGTCATCCTCACCGATCCGGACGTCCAGAGCCTCTCCTCTTTCATCGGCGTCGACGGGGCGAACGTCACCCTGAATTCCGGCCGCTTTCTCATCAACCTCAAGCCGCACGACCAGCGCAAGACGACAGCGAGCGAGGTCATCCGCCGGCTGCAGCAGGAGACCGCGAGCGTGGCCGGCATATCGCTGTTCATGCAGCCGGTTCAGGACCTCTCGATCGACACCGCGGTCAGCGCCACCCAGTATCAATTCACGCTCGAGAACCAGGATCTGGCGACTTTGCAGACCTGGACGCCGAAGGTGCTCGCCAGTCTTGGCCAGATCAAGTCGATCGTCGATGTCGCGAGCGACCTGCAGCCGGACGGGCGATCGGTGATGGTCGATCTCGACCGCGCCAACGCCGCCCGCTTCGGCATCACCCCGGCGATCGTCGACAACGCGCTCTACGACGCCTATGGCCAGCGCATTATCTCGACCATCTTCACCCAGTCCAACCAATACCGGGTGATCCTCGACGTCGATCCGAGCATGGCGCGATCGCTGAAATCGCTCGACTCGCTCTATCTGCCTTCGGCCGCCTCCACCACCGGCCAGACGCCGCTCGATTCGGTCGCCAATTTCACCGTCAAGACCGCGCCGCTCCAGATCTCGCATCTGAAGCAGTTCCCAGTGACGACGATCTCCTTCAACCTCGCGCCGGGCGCTTCGCTCGGCGAGGCGGTTGACGCGATCGGCAAGGCGCTCGCCGACATCGATCTGCCGCCAAGCTTCGCCGTCAGCTTCCAGGGCGCCGCGCAGGCGTTTCAGTCGGCGCTGTCGAACGAGGTGTTCCTGCTCGCGGCGGCGATTGCGGCCATGTATATCGTCCTCGGCGTGCTCTACGAGAGCTTCATCCACCCGATCACGATCCTGACCACCCTGCCGTCGGCCGGCATCGGCGCCCTGCTGACGCTGAACGCCGCCGGCGCCGGGCTCGACATCATAGGCGTCATCGGCATCGTCCTCCTGATCGGCATCGTCAAGAAGAACGCGATCATGATGATCGACTTCGCCCTCGAAGCGCAGCGCGGGCAGGGACTGCCGCCGCGCGAGGCGATCTTTCAGGCCTGCCTCTTGCGCTTGAGGCCAATTCTGATGACGACCGTCGCCGCCATTTTCGGCGCGCTGCCATTGATGCTGGGAACCGGGGTCGGCTCCGAGCTTCGGCGCCCGCTGGGGCTGGCGATCGTCGGGGGCCTCGCGTTCAGCCAGGTGCTGACGCTCTATACGACGCCGGTCATCTATCTCTTCTTCGAGCGGCTCGGCGAGCGCTTCGGCATGGGCGCCGCTAACTCGCCGCTGGCCGCGGAAGCGCCGTGAACAACCGCTTTTCCGAGATCTTCATTCGCCGGCCGGTGGCGACGATCCTGCTCACCATCGGCATCGTCTTCGCTGGATTGCTCGGCTATTCGCGATTGCCGGTTTCGCCGCTGCCGCAGGTCGACTTTCCGGTGATCCT
>Ga0335076_10008348_pt1 | contig 10456 bp, 11 predicted proteins | sample Lox_Sample_25_FD_206717 | JGI IMG/M metagenome (GOLD analysis project Ga0335076, IMG submission 206717) | Soil microbial communities from Loxahatchee National Wildlife Refuge, Florida, United States - Lox_Sample_2.5 | ecosystem: Environmental > Terrestrial > Soil > Wetlands | place: USA...
GCCGATATCGTCTTCGTCGACAACGCCACCGGCGGCTGCAACGCGGTGCTGCGCTCGCTCGATTTCGCCCCGGGCGACGAGATCCTGGTGACGAGCCTCGGCTACGGCGCCGTCGCCAAAGCGGCGCGCTACGTCGCGGCGCGCAGCGGCGCCCGGCTCGTCGAGGTCGAGATCCCGTTGCCGCTGGCGAGCGAAACCGTGCTGGTCGAGCGGGTGGCCGCGCGCCTCGGCCCACGCACGCGCCTGGCGATCTTCGATCACATCGCTTCCCATAGTGCGCTGGTGCTGCCGGTCGCGGCGCTGGTGCGGCTCGCGCATGGGGTGGGGGCGTGCGTGCTGATCGACGGCGCGCATGCGCCTGGGCAAATCCCCGTCGACGTGCCGGGGATCGGCGCCGATTGGTATGTCGGCAATTGCCACAAATGGCTGATGGCGCCGCGCAGCTGCGGCTTTCTCTGGGCCGGGCCGGCGCAGCAATCCTCGGTTCATCCGCTTGCCATCTCGCATGGCTATGGCGGCGGCTTCATTGCCGAGTTCGACTGGACCGGGACGCGCGATCCGACGCCGTTCCTCTCCGTGCCGGCGGCGATCGCGTTCCACCGCCACCTCGGCGGCGCGGCGCTGATGGCGCGCAACCAGGCGCTGGCCCTGGCGGCGGCAGAACGGCTTGCCGCGCGCTGGGGCACCGCGCTGGGCGGCCCCGCGGTGAATTTCGCCGCCATGGTGACGGTGCGACTGCCGGCGGAAGGTGCGGCGAGCGATGAGCGGGCGGCGGCGCTGCAGCTGCGCCTCGCCGAGGAGCACGGCATCGAGACGGCCATCAAGCTCGAGAGCGGCGCGCTCTGGTTGCGGCTCGCGGCCCAAGCCTATAACCAGCCGGCCGATTACGAGCGGCTGGCGGATTTGTGGTGAAGCGCGGCCTTGTCGCCTAGAATGCGCGCGATGTTTCAACGTCCTTCGAGTCCGTGGCGCGCTGCTCTTGTCGTGCTTGCCGGCGCCGCCCTGCTCTCTCTCCTCTTCCTGCCGGCGCGTGACGATGGCACGCTGAGCCTCTTCCTGGATTGGCGGCCGGAACTCGAGCCGCTGCTGGTCATCGGCCTGCTCGCGGTGCTGGCGCTTGCGGGGTGGCGCTTGCCATCGGCCGTGCGCGGGCTGCTCGCCGGGCTTCTCTGCCTTGCCGCACTGCTGCAATTCGCCGATGCAGCGGTGCTCGCCCTGCTCGACCGCCAGCTCAATCTCTATTTCGATCTGCCGCATGTCCCGCAGCTCATCGGCCTCTTCTATGACGCGGCGGGACCTTGGCGCGGAACCGCCGGCATCGCTGCGACGCTGCTGGTGCTGGCGGGCGCGGTCGTTCTGACCGCCCGCGTGCTGGACGCGATCGAGGGCGCCTTGCGTCCGCCGCGCCACGCCGCGGTGGCGCTCGGCGTCGTCGCGGCGCTCGCGATCGCCTCTCCCATCGTCCGCGCCGCGCTCGGCACGCCGCTGCTCGGCGAGCGGACCACCCCGGCGGTCGTGACCCAGGCGGCGCTGCTCTATCACACCTGGCGCGTTCTCAATGGCGATGATCCGCGCTATGCCGCGGCGCTCGCCACGCCGCAGCCACCGGCCGGTGCCCTGCCGGGCCTCAAGCACCGCGACGTCTATCTCGTCTTCTTCGAATCCTACGGCACGGTGGTGCTCGATAAACCGAACGACGCCGCCGTGGTCGAGCCGGCGCTTCAGCGCTTCGCCGCGACCGTCGCGAAGGCCGGCTGGCACCTCGTCTCCAATCGCATCGTCTCGCCGACCTTCGGCGGCGGCTCCTGGCTGGCGCATGGCACGATCAATTCCGGCGTGAAGCTCGATCCGCTGCTGATCAGCCTCGTCACCGAAAGCCAGCGGGAGACGCTGCCGCGCTATATGCGTGCCGCCGGCTATCGCACGCTCGAGATCATGCCGGGGTTGCGGACGCCGGAGCCCGAGCATGGATTCTGGGGCTTCGATCGCACCGAGATGGCGGTCGATATCGGCTATCACGGCCCGCTTTTCGGCTGGTTCGGCATTCCCGACCAGTACACGCTGCGCTACGCCGATGAGCGCCTGGACGCGCCCGGCCATAGCCCGTTCTTTGCCCAGATCGTGCTGGTGTCGAGCCATGCGCCGTTTGCGCCGGTGCCGCCCTATGTCGAGGATTGGGGCGCGCCGGACCTTTATCGCGGCATCGCGAAGGCGCAATGGAGCCGCATCGACGCGCCGCCCGATTGGACGCATCTCGAAGCGCCTTATCTCAAAAGCGTCGTCTACGATCTCGACGCGCTCGGCGGGTGGCTGCAGCGCCTGCCGGGCGACGCCCTCGTCATCATTCTCGGCGATCATCAGCCGCCGGGCTTCATCTCGAGCAAAGCCGAGCCTTGGACCGTGCCGATCCATGTTCTGTCGCGCGATCCGGATCTGCTGCGCCCGTTCCGCGCTGCGGGATATGTCGACGGGCCGCTGCCGCCGCGGCAAGGCCCCTTCAAGGGAATGGAAAGCTTTCTCGGCGATTATATCCGCGGCTTCTCGGAAGCCCCGACGGTGGCGGCGAGCCATCCGGCGACGGCGGAGCACGGCACCAATTGATCGACGACACGTCCATTGCCGAGGCGCTGGCGCGGTATCGCGCCGACGGCTATGCCGTGCTGCGCCGCGTCTTCGATGCCGATGAGATCGCGGATATGGGCGAGGCCTTCGCGCGCCATTGGGCCGAGGGCATGGCGCATGGCCGGAGCTTCCGCCACGGCAATCTGCTCTACCGATTGGGCCATGACGCCAAGCTGGGCAAGCTGGTGCGGCTGGTGCAATGGCCATCCTATGGCGATCCCGTGCTCGAGGCGGTGCGGCGCGATCCGCGCTATCTCGCCATCCTCGAGCCGCTGATCGGCCGCGACATCAAGCAGATCATCAACCAGCTGCACTGGAAGCCGCCGGGCGCCGCCGGCGCCGAGTTCGCCTTCCATCAGGACGTGCGCTTCCGCCGGCCGCGCAGCGCCTATCGCAACCTGGCGACGTCCTATGTGCAGACCGGGATCGCCATCGATGCGCAGCGTGCCGCCAACGGCGCCATGCGGATCTATCCCGGCTCGCACCGCCTCGGCGAACAGGATCTCGCCGGTCCCGCGCCGGTGCTCGATCAGAGCATGGCGGAGGAGCGGCTCGTCGCGGCCGGGCTCGATCCGGCGAAGCTCGTTGTGCTCGAGCTCGATCCCGGCGATGTTGCGCTCTGGCACGTCCATACGATCCATGGCTCCGGTCCCAATCTGACGCCAGGCGATCGCCGTTTCTATTTGAACGGCTATGTCCGCGCCGCCGATTGCGATCGCGGCGAATGGGCCTTCCGCGACGGCGCACCCTGCCCCCTGGGCGAGCCCGTTCTCGTCCATTACGAGGCGCTGCATAGCCGGCCGGGACCGCATTACCTCGACGAGTGAAGATCGCTGCCGATTAACCGGCGGGTGAAACCCGTTCGCTGAACGCTTGCGCGACGTTCTGCGTGCGCGGAACCGCGCTCGGCGGGTCGTGTTGTCGGTGAGGGGGTAGCGAGCCCGATGAACCTCACCCGGCTGCTGCTCGGGCGCCCGCTGGCGAACCGGGAATCCGGCCGACGCAAGATCGGCGTCCTTGAGGGCGTGCCGGCGATGGGGCTCGACGCTCTCGCCTCCGCCGCTTACGGCCCGGAAGCAGCGCTCGCCATTCTGATCCCGCTCGGCGCCGCCGGGCTCGTCGCTCTCCGCGGTATCACGGCGGCAATCCTGCTGCTGCTGGCGCTGCTTTACGTCTCGTACCGGCAGACGATTCGCGCCTATCCCAATGGGGGCGGCGGCTACACCGTGGCGCGGGAGAATCTCGGCGCCGGGGCGAGTCTCGTCGCCGCGGCAGCTCTGATGATCGACTACGTGCTCAACGTCGCGGTCGGCATTTCAGCCGGTGTTGGTGCGCTGACCTCGGCCATTCCCGCCCTAGAGGCGCATACCCTCGCGCTCTGCCTTGCAATCCTGCTGCTCATCACGCTGGTGAATCTCCGCGGCCTGCCCGAATCCGGCCGCCTCTTCGCCGTGCCCACCTATGTTTTCGTCGCGAGTTTCCTGACGCTGCTCGCGGTCGGCATCGTCAGGACGATCGCCATGGGCGGCCACCCCACACCGGTCACGCCGCCGCCGGCGGCGCCCGATGCAGGCGCGGCGGTGAGCCTTTGGCTGCTGTTGCGCGCCTTCGCCAGCGGCTGCACCGCGATGACCGGCGTCGAGGCGGTGAGCAACGGCGTCTCGACCTTTCGCGAGCCGCCGGTGCGGCATGGCCATCGCACCCTCAGCTTGATCTGCGGCCTGCTCGGTCTGCTGCTGGCAGGCATCGCCTATACCGCTCCTGCCTATCACATCGCGGCGATGGATCAGACGAAGCCCGGCTATCAGTCGGTGCTCTCGCAATTGGCGGGCGCGATTGCCGGACGCGGCCTCGTCTACGACGTCGCCATCGCCAGCGCGCTTGCCGTCCTCGTGCTCTCCGCCAATACGAGCTTCGTCGGCTTTCCACAGCTCTGCCAGCTCATCGCCCGCGACGACTACTTGCCACGGCCGTTCGCGGCGGCCGGCCGGCGGCTGGTCTTCTCAGTCGGGATCCTCTATCTCGCCGTCACGGCCGGCATCCTGTTGACGGCCTTTGGCGGCATCACCGATCGCCTGATCCCGCTCTTCGCCATCGGCGCGTTCTTGACCTTCACCCTGTCGCAGGCCGGGATGGTGATGCACTGGCGGCGTGCGATCCGTGGGGCGGCAGCCCGCAAACGGCGGCTCGCCCGGTTGCGCCTCGCCATCAATGCCGTGGGGACGCTCGCAACCGGTATCGCGCTGGCAATCATCATCGTTGCCAAGTTCACCGAAGGAGCCTGGATCACGCTCCTCGTGATACCCGCCGTCATCGTGCTGCTGAAGAGGGTGAAGCGGTATTACCTGCGGCTCGCCGCAATCATGAAGGAGGAGGGGCCGCTCGACTTGCGCCATACTCAGCCGCCGATCCTGCTGGTGATGTGCGACGGGTGGACTCGGCCGACGCGCCGCGCTCTCAACTTCGCCTGCCGCCTTTCGCGCGACGTGGCGGCGGTGCATCTCACCGCGCTCGAGGGCCCGGACGCGCCGGAAAATCGCTCGCTCCGCCGGCGATGGCAGCATGAGGTGGAGTTGCCGGCCAAGGCGGCGGGTGTGAAGCCGCCGCGGCTCGTCCTGCTGCCCGCGCCCTATCGCCGCCTCCAGGGCCCGCTGCTGAAACTGATCGAAGAGACGGAGAAGCGGCATCCCGACCGTCTCGTCGCGGTGCTGATTCCGGAGGTGGTGAAGCGCAGCTGGTGGCAGCATTTACTGCACGCGCATCGCGGCTGGCGCCTCCGGCGCGCGCTGCTGCGCTATGGCGGTTCGCGCACGGTCGTGATCGACTTCCCCTGGTATCTCCAGGAGCCCAAGATCGAAGAGGCGCTCGCCGATGAGGAGATCGGCGAGCCTGCCGGCGCGTCGCGATGAGGCGCGGCTATTTCAGCTTCTTGAGCGGCGTCGCGCCGGCCGGGAGGGGATAGCGGTTGACGTTGAGTGTCATCGACACCAGGCCGTAATAGCCCAAAGTGCAGATGAGATCGACCACGCCCTTTTCGCCGAAGCGATCCTTGACGGCGGCGAAGCTGGCATCGCTCACCTCGTGGTCGTCGAGCAGCTCGGTGCAGAAATTGTAGATCGCCGCCTCGTCATCGGCGAGCCGCGCCGGCCGCTTGCCTTCGCCGATCGCGCCGGCGATCGCGGCATCGAGGCCGGCCTCGAGCGCCAGCTTGTGATGGGCGTACCATTCGTACTGCGCCGTCCAGTGCCGGGCGACGATGATGATGGCGAGCTCCTTGAGCTTCTCCGGCAGCGAGTTCTTGAAGCGCACCTGGGCGCCGAGCTTCTGCGCCTGATCGCCGGTCTCGGGGCTGTAGAGCAAGGTGCTGAACGGACCTCTCAGCCCCTTGCGCGGGCCGGCCAGCACGTTCTCGGCCATGCGGCGCTGCTCGGGCGTCATGTCGTCGAGGGAAAGCGGCTTGAAGCGTTCGGTCATGGCTCTCTTTTCCTCCCAAAGGAGCCGCAGGATATCAACCGCGGCGGCGCGCCGCTACCGCTGGCGCCGCGGGCGGGAAAACCGATCGCCGGCCGGGCTCAGTTACCGCTCAGCCGCGGTCATGCGCGGCGTGCTCGGCCGTCGTGGTCGTGGCCGTGGCCGAGGGCGGCGGCACCTGTGGCGGCGCCGTGGAGGCGGTCGTCTCATCCTCCTTCATGCCCGATTTGAAGGCTTTGATGCCCTTGGCCAAATCCCCCATCAACCCGGAGAGCTTGCCTTTGCCGCCGAACAGCAGCGAGACCACCGCGATGATGATGATCCAATGCCAAATACTAAGTCCACCCATGGGTAACCTCGAAGCGACAGGGTTTGACGCGCTTTCTTGAGCGGCATGGCGCCGCCCGGGACACGCTTTGTCAAGGGAAAACCATGCCGCAGCGCGGGATGATCGCCGCCGCTACGCCGCGTCCAAGGGCGGCGTCGGGCCCTTGACAAAGAGCCTTGCCCAGGAGGTGGCGTCCCGTCACATCCCTGTCAACAGCGGCCGCCCTGTCAACAGCGGCCGCGCGCCGATCGACCGGTCAAGATTTTCCGCCGTAATCGCCGAGCTGCGGCGCCCGGCAATCGGTGCCGCGATAGGTCCAGGTGCGGATCTTGCCGTAGATATCGGAGGTGAAGAGCGTCGAGCAGAGCATGTGGCCTTGCGCATCCATGCGGTGATATTCAAGGGCTTGGCCGCCATCGGTCAGGCGCTGGCTGCGGTCGGGCACGCCCCAGGCGGAGACGAGATCCTCTTCCGAATGGTCGACCCAGCGGCTCAGCGCCTGCTCATAGGCGGGGTTCTTGAACGACCCCGGCGCGACCGTGCTGCCGCTCGGCGCGTTGTCGGCGCAGGCCTCGAGGGGCAGCAGTGTTGCCGACACGACCACGATAAGCCGGAAGAAGTTTCGCATGACCTTTAGGGGGCTGGTGACGACCGGCGGAAACGCACGGTTGCGGCGCAAGGTTCCAATCGGCTCTGGAAGGCGGGCTACGGCGATGCTAGGTTCGATGGATGCGAACATTGCCCGTCATCGTCGCCGGCGCCCTCTTGGCGCTGGGCGTCCCTCCGTTGCCGGCCGAAGCGCAGGCGCCGTCCGCGGCGGCGGTCACGCTCGCCGATGCCGCCGATGCGCCAACGGGCGAGTCGCTGCCGCAGCTGCCGACCGTCGAGGTAGCGCCGCGCCCGGAGCACACCGTGCCCGGCTATGAGGCGCCGCCGCCCGCGACGGTGATCTTCGACGGCCGCACCGCCGGTGCCGCGATGCCACAATTGTCGGAGCGCCGCGCGCCGCCGCCGATGCCGGCGCAACGGCCGACTCAAACCGTCCGCGGCGTGGCGCAGCTGGGCGAGCTCCTGTCGCTGAGTGTCGGCGGCCACAGCTTGCCGCTCTTTGGGGTGCGCCTGCCGGCCATCGGCGATCGCTGCTCGGCCGAGCGAAGCGGCACACCGCGCGCCTGCACTGAAGTGGCGCGCGCGGCGCTGGCGACTCGACTCGGGACAGGCGGCACGGTGTCCTGTCGAATCCCGCCGGGGCAGCGCGATCATCGGGCTGCGGCGATTTGTCTCGATTCGCGGGGCGTCGATCTCGGCGGCTTCCTCGTCGGTGAAGGGCTCGCGCTGGCCGATCGTACGCAAAGCTACGACTATGTCGGCGCCGAAGGCGTCGCACGCTCGCTGCACCGTGGCCTCTGGCGCTTTCATTGACAGTGCCAAGCGCGCCGCAAAAAAGACTCATGGAACGCATCAATTCGCCGCGCTCTCTGTGCTATGTGTGCGGCTATTGTGCGTCGACTGCCCAAGGGCGGCGCAGCAGGGACGCACGATGGCGACAATGACGGCGAGCCGGGTTCAGGGCGGGATCTTCACCCTCATGGTGGTGCGGGTCGGTGACGTCCACGATCCCGGCTTCGGCCGCGATCTCGAGGAGCAAGTGGCGCGCAGCCCTGGCTTTTTTGCCGGCGCGCCGGTGGTGATTGATTTGCGCGATTGCATTGATTGTGCCTCGGTGGCGGATTTCACCGCGCTGAAGCAGGTGTTGCGGCGGCACGGGATGGTGTTGGTGGGTGTGCAGAACGCCAACCCGGTGCAGTTGCGCGCCGCCAGCGCGGTCGACCTTGCCGCGTTCAACGGTGGGCAGGCGAATGGCAACCGGCGCCCGACGCCCGAGCGGGCGCCGGCCGAGTCGGCCGCCAGCGCCGCGCCCGCATCGAGGACACGACTGATCAGCCAGCCGGTTCGCTCCGGCACGCAGGTCTATGCCCGCGGCAGCGACCTCGTCGTCACGGCGTCGGTCAGCGCCGGCGCCGAAATCATCGCCGACGGCTATATCCACGTCTATGGCGCGCTCCGCGGACGCGCCATCGCCGGCGCCGCCGGCGACACGAGCGCGCGCATCTTCGCGCAGCGCTTCGAGGCCGAGCTTGTCTCGATCGCCGGCCGATACCTCGTCAATGACGCGATTGCGCCGGAGCACCTGAACCAAGCGGCGCAGGTGGCGCTCATCGACGATCGTCTGGTGATCCTGCCGGGCTGGGGCAAGGGGTGAACCTTTCGCGGCTTAATCAAAGGGGAAAGGAGAGATAGTCTTGGCCAAGGTCATCGTGGTGACATCCGGAAAGGGCGGCGTCGGCAAGACGACGACATCGGCGGCCTTCGCGGCCGGGCTTGCGCTGCGCGGCCACAAGACGGTGGTGATCGACTTCGATGTCGGCTTGCGCAATCTCGACCTGGTGATGGGCTGCGAGCGGCGGGTGGTGTTCGACTTCATCAACGTCATCAACGGCGACGCTAATTTGAACCAGGCGCTGATCCGCGACAAGCGCATCGACAATCTCTACATCTTCCCGACCTCGCAGACGCGCGACAAGGAAGCGTTGAAGCGCGAGGGCGTCGACCGCGTCATGGCCGAGCTCAAGAAGGACTTCGACTACATCATCTGCGACAGTCCGGCCGGCATCGAGCATGGCGCGCTCACCGCCCTCTATCATGCGGATGCCGCGGTCATCGTCACCAACCCCGAGGTCTCCTCGGTGCGCGACAGCGACCGCATCATCGGCATCCTCGCCTCGAAATCGCGGCGCGCCGAGAAGCGCGAAAAGCCGGTCGAGGAGCATCTGCTGCTGACCCGCTACTCGCCCGATCGCGTGCAGAAGGGCGAGATGCTGTCGGTCGAGGACGTGAAGGAGATCCTCTCCGTGCCGCTGCTCGGCATCATCCCGGAATCGGAGACGGTGCTCAAAGCCTCCAACACCGGCATGCCGGTGATCCTCGATCCCGCAAGCCCGGCCGGCCGTGCCTACGAAGATGCGGTAGCGCGCTTCGTCGGCGAGCAGCGCGAGATGCGCTTCCAGCTGCCGGAACGCCGCGGCTTCCTGCGCGGCTGGTTCGGGAGGGCGGCGTCGTGAGCCTGTTCGATTTCTTCTTCCCGAAGCGGCCTGCTACCGCCTCCATCGCCAAGGAGCGGCTGCAGATCGTGCTGGCGCATGAGCGCGCCGGGCGCGAGAGTCCGGATTTCCTGCCGCGGCTGCAACGCGAGCTGCTGGCGGTGGTGACGAAGTATGTCGCGGTGCATGAGGACATGATCCGCGTCAACCTCGGCAAGGCCGGCAGCGCTTCGGTGCTCGAGATCAATGTCGAGATGCCGGCCGCCGCCGGAAGCAAGGCCAAGGCGAAAGCCGTTCCGGCCTGACGCTCGGCGTCCTCGCCTGCCGTCGGCGGGGGCGGGCTATTTGATGTGGATCGGCACCACGATGTTGAGGCTCGGCGGCATATAGACGACGGGCGGCGGCGGGGGTGGCGTATAGACCACCGGCGGCGGTGCGTAGACATAGCTCGGCGGATAGCCGCAATCATAGGGATGGTGGTGGCACCAGGCTTGCCGCTCGCGCGCCTCGTGTTCGCGGCGCTCATGCTCGCGCCATTCGCGGTGGCGCCAATCATCGTCATCGGCGCGGGCCGGCGCGGCAGCAATGCCGGCGATGAGGGCCGTCATGCCCAACCCCAGAACCAGCAGGCGCCACGGGCGCGTCGTCCTCGTCATGTGCGTGCTCTCCATTGTGCCCGGCTGCGGGCATCGTCATCAAAACGGAGAGACTAGGGGCGCGCTTCCGCCGGTGCCGTGACAATGAAAGGGCGAGAGGCTCTCAGCAGTGGATGCCGCGAAGCTGTACGCTGCCGCCGACCGTCGCCGACGGCGTCGTCGCGACAGCGTGGCAGCTCGCGGGCGTCATGGTCGCGCCGGCGCCGCGAATGCCGAGCGGCGTTCCCCAATAACCGGCAATGATGAGCGCCAAGAGGCCGGTCATCACCGGGCGGACG
>Ga0335076_10008350_pt1 | contig 10455 bp, 10 predicted proteins | sample Lox_Sample_25_FD_206717 | JGI IMG/M metagenome (GOLD analysis project Ga0335076, IMG submission 206717) | Soil microbial communities from Loxahatchee National Wildlife Refuge, Florida, United States - Lox_Sample_2.5 | ecosystem: Environmental > Terrestrial > Soil > Wetlands | place: USA...
TACGTCCGGCGCCCTGGCGTCCCCACCGGCGGATGCCGGTGCGCTGCTGCATCAGGCTGAAAGACGGGCGGCCCTGCTCGTCGAGCGCGACTACCTCACCATCGAGAATCGCTGCCTTCGCGCGGACGAACTTTGCCAGATCCTTCAACTCCGGGAATCGCGGCGTCAGCTCATTCTGGGTGCGCGACATGAGGCGAATCTCGCCATCTTCGAGGAAACAGACTGCTCGGTAACCATCCCATTTGATTTCAAAAAGCCAGTCAGGATCATCGAAAGGCTGGTCGACCGACGTGGCCAGCATGGGATGGATGACCGGAGGCATGGAAGCGCGAACGGCTCCGGGCAGCGACTTAACCACGGAGGACACGGGGGATTGTTTGGGCCTCCGAACCCTGCCCGATGCGCTTGCGCGCGCAGTTTTGTTATTTCCCCCTGTGTTCTCTGTGCCTTCTGTGGTTGTTTTTCGTTTTTTTTTATCCAGCTTGGCCAAGGTATCCGCCAGCCAGGTGGCCTTCACTCTCCCCCGCGAGGCCGGACGGCTGCTCTTCCATTGGGCGGAATCTTCGTCTCCGGCGATCTGGGCCATGGTGCGCTTGCTGAGGACCGAGGTGTCGTACTGATCGATGTCGTAGCCCTCTACCTCGTACTCGTCGTGCTTCTTGATCAGCAGCCACTCCGTGCCTTTGCTCCCGGAGCGGCGGGCCTTGATGTGGACCAGGGCGAAGTCGCCCTTGAGTTTCTTGCCGTCCAGCCGAAACTTCAGATCGCCTTTGGCCAACATGGCGCGGGCTTCGGCGTCGGTACCGGGATTGTATTTTCCGTCGACCGCGACCGGAGAAAGCGGCGTCCAGGTACCGAGGTCCCAAACCATGACCGATCCCGCGCCGTAGTTTCCCTCGGGGATGATGCCTTCGAAATCGAAATAGGACACCGGATGATCCTCCACCTGCATGGCGAGACGTTTGTCCGCTGGATCGAGCGACGGCCCTTTCGGAACGGCCCAGGATTTCAGCACGCCGTCCATCTCCAAGCGAAAATCGTAGTGCAGGCGCGTGGCCCGGTGTTTCTGCACCACGAAACGGTGTCCGGATTTCTTCTCGACTTTGGGAGGCGGTTCGGGGGTCTCCTCGAAGCGCCGCTTGCGTTTGTATTCCTCCAGAGCCATGGAAACCTATTCTAGATGCATGCGGTCGGAAATGGGTTTGGAACGCAGTTGCCAGTAGTCAGTTGCCAGTGCTCAATGGGTTGCCGATGGCTGTTAGAATCGCGCGATGAAACGGGAATATCCGGAGACACCGCTGATCGGAGTGGGCGCAATTATCGTGGAAAATGATCGTATTGTTCTGGTGAAACGTGGGCACGCGCCGCTGCTGGGAGAGTGGTCCGTCCCCGGAGGCCTGTTGGAGGTGGGCGAGACAGTGCGGGCAGCGGCGGTTCGTGAGGCGCTTGAAGAGACCGGACTGACCGTCGAGGCGGGAGAGTTGCTGGGTGTGTTTGATCGCGTGATTCGAGAGGACGACGGGAGAGTCTTGTATCACTACGTGCTGATTGATTTTCTGTGCCGGCGTGTGGGTGGTGAGCTACAAGCCGCGGGAGATGCGGCGGATGCGCGCTGGGTTACGCAAGAGGAAATCGAACAGATGCCCCTCCCGCGCGAAACGGCAGAAGTAATCCATTTGGGGTTCGCGACCGCCGCTAGGTGATCTTGGGATCTTCCACGACTTCCCATCGCTGGCCACAGGAGTGGCAAGTCCAGCCCTTGCGATGGACCGGAAGAGGGACATTCACAAAAAGGCCGCCATAGGCAATCAGTTTATTCAATTCCTCAAAGCTGATGTCCAGGGACTCGCACTTCGGGCAACGCGGCTGCTGATAATCGCCAACTCCTTCCACGTCGAACCCATCAGGAATAGGCTGATTCAGGATTTCATCTGCGGCGTCCACATCTTCTGGTCTCACTTGCAGTTTGACGCCGCCGAGCAGATTGGAAATAAACCAATCCATGCGGACCATGTTGTCGTCGGCCAGGAACGATTCGATTCCGGCCGAGTCGAGGCTCCCCTTGGCGAGCAGGGCCTCCGGCAGATCGCGAAATTTCCGGATGGTGATCAGCTTTTGGAAATCAATTTCGTCGACTCCTGCAGGTGAATCGGGCTGCGGCTGTTCGATCCCGCGACGTCTGATTTCATCTTCCAGAGCGCGCTGCGCCGCTTCGGTTAAAGATGGCAAATCTGCGGCGATCTTTTCCAATTCTCCGTTCGACATGCCAGCATAGAGGTCGGCGAGTCGCTTAGGCTCATTCTGGGAGTCACCTGCCATGGAGGTGAATCATAGCTTTCGAGGAAGAGGATGTCACTGGCTAGAAGTTGCCGACCGCAGGGCGAGCGAAATCGTACTCAGTGGTGTGGCGACGGGCAATAAAACGGCCCGCGCTTTTTCAAGCACGGGCCGCCGGTGGTACTGTTTGGGATTGACCAAGAGGTGGTCACTCTACGTGGCCTCTTCGGCAACTCCGGGTCCCGGCGCGACCGACGCCGGGCGGATGCAATCCTAACTCACCGGTAGTGTGCGGGCTGTAACCCCCGTCCGCCATGGCGTTCGGGAATCCCGCTTAGAGCGACCGGCTCTAAGTCTCAGCCACCTCACCTGGTCTTTTGGTACTACTGCCTTCTGAACTTGTCATCCGACCACCTCCTTTCCGGTGTAATTTCACCTTAGTAAAAATCTCTGCGGTCGTCAACCCGCACGAAGGTAGGTAGCCGACCGAGGCAACACCCAGAACAGCGCTCGTGTGTCGGTCGTGGGCTGCCGAGTTCCACGGCCGGACATGTCCGGCGGGCATCTGGCCTGTAGTCCCGGCAGGTTTCTACACTTAAGCTCTCCCCGGAAATACCCGAGTTCCCCTAAGTAGAAGATTTATCAGGCTTTCCACTGGTAGGCATGGGGTTGTGGCAAGCCTAGATGGGCGAGCACGCGGAAAGCAAATTCCCGCGTCATGTCATCCAATGTAGCCGGTCGATTATAGAGAGCTGGGATCAGGGGGAAGATCGAGGCCCCAGCGTCGGCGGCCCGATACATGTTGCGGATGTGGATCTTATTGAGCGGCGTTTCGCGCACGCAAAGCACCAGCGGACGCTTCTCTTTGAGGCAGACATCGGCGGCGCGTTCGATGAGGTGGGCGGCGATGCCGTTGGCAATACGCGCCAGGGTGCCGACGCTGCATGGGATAACCACCATAGCATCAGCAGGATAGGAGCCACTGGCGACATTGGCGCCGATGTCGGCGTTGGCCTGCAGATGGATTTTGAGGCTGTTTTTGCCGATTAGTTGATTGATCAGCCGGCTGCGTCCGCGCAGACCGAGCTCCTCGGCCATCACGCGCAGGGCGCTGTCGGAGGCGATGAAATTCACCAGTTTGATCCGTTGGTCGCGTGCGACGGCGAGCAGGAACTGCTGGAGAAACAAAGAACCGCTGGCGCCGGTTGTGGCCACGGTCAAATTCTGCGGCGGGTGATAGGGCAAGGTCGCTCCTGAAGTTCCGAGGATAGGGAGCGGCGAGTAGGCAAGTCAAGGAATCATCGATCCGGCCGCGACCGTGAGCTGGCGCGGAAGACGGATGACGGATGACTGATTTATGGCAACCACTGTCACCTTGCGATCGCGCCGCAGTGCAGCGCAACGGCATGCCCTGGTGGGAGTGGAGCGCGAAATTCGCGCCTGCGACCCGAATAGCCGCCGCAAGTACGTCTGCGAGTTCTCCGAAGCCTTCCGTGCTTATCAATCGACCCTCGATACGCAGCAACTTCACGCCATGGTGGCGGAAGCGGATATTGTTTTGATTGGCGACTACCACGCCCTGCCGGTCTGCCAGCGGTTCGCCGCCGGACTACTGGAGCAGAGGGCGCTGGTAGGGGATCGTCCGGTGGTATTGGGACTGGAGACCATATTCGCCCGCGATCAGCACATTCTCGATGAATGGTGGCGGCGTGAAATTGACGAGGCCGAACTGCGTCAACGCGTGCGCTTTGATCCCGACTGGGGCTACGACTGGGCCCCCTTCTATGAATTGCTGGTGACCGCGCGCGAGCACGCGGAAGGATTGTATGGGCTCGACTGCATGCCACGCGAGGACCTGCGCAAGATCGGAGCGCGCGATCGTCACGCTGCCGACAAGATTGCGGAAATCCGCCAGCGTCATCCTCGAGCGGTCGTGATGGTGCTGTTTGGCGAGTCTCACCTGGCTCCCGCCCATCTGCCGCAGGAAGTGGGCCGGCGGTTGCCGGACGAACGAAAACTGACCCTACTGCAGAATGTGGATGCGCTCTACTGGCACGCGGCGGGGGAAAAGCTGGAGCACGTCGAAGCGGTGCGGGTGGCAGAGAATGTGGCCTGCGTGTTCAATTCCACGCCACTCGAAAAATATGAAAACTACCGGCTTTATCTCGACCGCTGGAGCCGCGGCGGCGATGGCCCCGATCTTGGACCGACGATCTACAATCTAATTGACAGTTTATTGCGCTTTCTGGGAATCAACCGCTATTCGCCTCACAACACCACGCAGCCAAAGTTTCTGGTCGACATGCTGCCGGAGGTCTACTGTCCACCGTCGGCCGCGCTGCTGCGCAGGCTGCTGTCGCGCAAGGGCGTCAGCGACGAACAAAAGGATGCCATGCTGCGGCGGGTCGATGAGCGTGGCAGCGCTTACCTCCCGCAGGTGAATGCCTTTTACGTACATGAGTTTCAGATGGTGTACGCAGCCGAAGAGGTTTCGCGGTTCCTGCATCATGCCTGCCGGGGATTGCCTGGACGACACGGACAGAATGTGGCAGAGCCTGACGCGGAAGACCGGTTTTACGCACGAAGCCTCGAAGATGCCCTCGCCTTCTTTGGCTCGCGGGTGCTATACCCTTCGCGGCCGGCGGTGCGTAACGCCAATGTGTACGAACTCTATGATCTTACCTGCGAAGATGTGGAACACCAGACGGCGTTCGGCTATACGGAATTCATGAGGATGCTGGATTTTCTGGTCCTGCACCGCGAGTTTGAGCCCTATCCGCAGCGCTATCCGGAGACTCCCAAACTGATCCAGGAGCTGGTGCAAAGCAGCGGGCCGGGGTTTGAATATCTTACCTCGCTGCTCGGTTATATGTTAGGCAGCGATCTCTACGATGCTTATCTTGAAGGGCGAATGAATCGTACCGAACTGCGGCATTTCTTCCTTGCCCATCTGGACGCCCGCGGCGCGGCGCGAGCAACCTATCTGGAACTGGCAAACCGGGTACGCCTGGGAAAAAAGAAGCCGCGCGCCGCCCACTAGGGGTCTCCAGCCACCGGCGCGTTTGCCCCGGCGAAAAGTCCAATACATACTGGGTCAGAGAGTCATACTTGTTGGGTATTACACGAGCCCACAGATTTGGCGTGCTATACTCCCGCCCACTCCGGGGTATGTGGGGCAGTTGAAAACAGGAGAAGACGCGGCTACCTTGATTTCCCTACCGGACATATTCAACGTCTCCACTTATTTTGTGGATAGAAATGTCCACGAAGGCAGGGGAGAGAGAACTGCGATCGAGTGCGGCGACGAACGAATCAGCTACCGGCAGCTGCTCGAGCAGACGAACCGCACCGGCAACGTCCTGCTCGGTCTCGGGGTTCGGCCTGAAGAACGAGTGCTCCTGCTGCTGCAGGATTCTCCCGAATTTCTGTACGGCTATTTCGGAGCGATCAAGATTGGCGCCGTCGCGGTGCCGACCAACACCCTGCTGAAGTCCTTCGAGTACGAATACGTCCTGAACGATACCCGGGCGCGGATAGCGCTGGTCAGCGAAAGCTTGTTGCCGCAACTGCGATCGATTCCGGCAGAACGATTGCGCTGGCTGAAAACCGTGGTGGTGGCCGGCCAGCCGGATCCGCTCAGCCTCGCCCTGCGTGACCTGATGGCGGCGGCTTCTCCCGAGCTAGAGGCCGAGCCGACCAGCAAGGATGATGCGGCTTTCTGGCTTTATTCCTCAGGCAGCACCGGGTTTCCCAAGGGGTGTGTGCATCTTCATCACGATATGGTGGTGTGCTCAGAGTTGTACGCCAGGGGAATTCTTCAAATGAACGAGTCCGACCGCTGCTACAGCGTGGCGCGGCTGTTTTTTGCGTATGGACTGGGGAATGCGGGCTACTTTCCTCTGGCGTTTGGCGCGACGACGATCCTCTCGCCTGGACGTCCGACGCCCGAGCGCATTTTCGCCGATATCGAGCGCTACCGGCCAACCCTGTTTTTCTCCGTTCCCACCAACTACGCGGCACTTCTGGCCCACCAACGCGAGGATGGGAAGGAGTTCGATCTCTCCAGCGTGCGGCACGCCGTTTCTGCCGGCGAGCCACTGCCCGCGCCGCTGTTCGAGCGATTCCAAGAGCGCTTTGGCATTGAAATTCTGGATTCGCTGGGGTCGACGGAGACTCTTCAAATGGTGATCGCTAACCGGCCCGGGGCGGCAAGGCCGGGTTCAAGCGGCCAGATCATTCCAGGTTACGAAGCCAAGATCGTCGATGATGAAGGCCAGCCAGTCGCCAGAGGTGACATCGGAATGCTCGTGATCAAAGGTGACTCGACTTGCGCCGGCTACTGGAATCAACATGAGAAAACCAAGGCTACCTTTGAGGGGAATTGGTTTCGCACCGGCGACAAATATTTTCAGGATGATGACGGCTACTTCTGGTACGCAGGACGGGCCGACGATATCTTCAAAGTCAACGGACGCTGGTTGAGCCCCACTGAGGTGGAGAGCGCGCTGATTGCGCATCCCGCGGTGCGCGAGGCGGCAGTAATTGCCCGCGACGACCCCAGTGGCCTCGCCAAACCTGCGGCTTATGTGGTGGTGAACGCAGACTTTCCGCCTAACCCAGAACTTGCCCGCAACCTCCAGGAGTGGGTCGCCGATCGAATCGGTGCCTATAAGCGCCCGCGCTGGATCGAATTCCTGCCCGACCTTCCCAAAACTGCGACCGGCAAGCTGCAACGCTTCAAGCTGCGGGAAATGCAGGCCGGCCAAACTCACTTTGGGCCCAACGGCTCGGCGACTCGATAATGCCGGCTGGGTTCGGCGCGAACTTAGTTCCGGTGCTAACCTAGGGCTGCTTTGAACGCTGAGTCCATCCGCAAACTTTTCCACGAGGTGCGCCGGGGTAAGCTCTCGCCCGACGCGGCGGTCGAGCGTCTGCGGCACCTTCCATTCGAAGACTTGGGCTTCGCCAAGGTAGACCACCACCGTTCCCTGCGCGTGGGGATGCCCGAAGTGATCTTTGGGCAAGGAAAGACTCCGCACAACGTGGCCCAGATCTTTGCCCGCTTGGCTCGCCACGTCGGCAACGTGCTGGCGACGCGTGCCACCGAAGAGCAATTTGCCAAGGTGAAGGCCGCAGTTCCGAAGGCCGAGTACCGGGAACTTGCCCGCGCCATCGTCCTGCAGCGAGATCGCAAGAAGTATGGCAAAGGGATAATTGCCGTGGTTTCGGCAGGCACCAGCGACATTCCGGTGGCGGAAGAGGCCGTTGTCACCGCCGAGGTGATGGGCAACGACGTGGAACATTTGTATGACGTAGGAGTGGCAGGAATTCATCGCCTGCTGGCCAATCGAGGCACCCTCGCCAAGGCGCGAGTGGTGGTGGTTTGCGCCGGAATGGAAGGGGCTTTGCCCAGCGTGGTCGGCGGATTGGTAGGGGTTCCGGTGATTGCGGTGCCGACGAGCGTCGGTTACGGGGCTGCGTTCAAGGGCCTGGCTGCGCTGCTGGGAATGATGAACTCTTGCGCGTCCAATGTGAGCGTGGTGAATATCGATAACGGATTCGGCGCGGGCTATGTGGCGGCGCTGATTAATCGGCTGTAAGTCGTACCTGGTGTTCGAGGACGGGTGTCATTTCAGGGAGCTTGCATACCGTCCTTGACCGGCCCGATGCGGCAAGACTACAGTTCCGCGGCAGAGGTAATCGCGTGAATTCGACTATGAAGACGCTGGTGTTTTGGCTGGTCATCGTTGTCGCGGCCTATCTGCTTTGGCACTCTGTTAAGTCCGGCGGGAATGCGCCGCCAACCCCTGAGATCAGCTACTCAGAGTTTCTCACGCAGGCTGAGGCCGGGAACGTCGGTAAGGTCACAATTTCTAAGAATCACGCAAACGGCAACTATCGGGACGGTCGCAACTTCCGCGTGACCGTGCCCACGAGCCAAGAGGCAATGTTGCAGATTCTTCATCAGAAGAATGTAGAAATCTGGTTTGCGGATGCACCCGAGGGAGATTGGCCAACCTGGCTGATGAACTTAGCGCCGCTCATTCTGCTGGCTGCTCTTTGGTTCTTCATGATTCGCCAGATCAAACAAAGACAGTTGCAATCTTCGATCAACAAACAAGGCTGAGGCCTGGTTCGGAACGTGGTTTCGCCGCAGCCTTAAATCAGTTTGCTCCTGAGCCGGAACCGCTCGAGTCGAAGCTTGGTTCGGACAGGCGCGACGCCCGTCCTCCACAAGAAAAAGAGGCACGGCTTTCGCCGTGCCTTTCCTCCGATCCAGTTGTGTGCTCGCTTTCGTTATGACTGGTTCGCTACCACCAGGTTGTTCTGGACGCTGAATACTCCGAACACCTGGCCGGCGCGCATTCCGGCGATCTCCTTGTCCATCTTGCTGGAGACCACCCCGAACAGGCTCAACTGGCCCCGATCCACGACGATGCGGATCGGTGCGGCCGGGTCGATGGCGTATCGGCTCAGCACCGAGTCGCGATAGATGGCGCGCGCGGCGCGGATGCGGATGTCATCGTCGTAGTTCGACACCGGCGCCACCGTGATGTCATTCACCACGTCCTTTACGCCCGGCATGTTCCCAGCCAGATACATGGCCGAGCCAGCCGCCACAGCCGTGCGGGTCGTGCCATTCAAGGTGGCCACACCGTCCTGCACCGAGACCGCGACGTAGTTGAACGGGGCATCGTAGCCGACCCGGTCGTAATCCAGTTTGCGCTGCAGCTGGGCGGCGATCTGCGCATCCGGCGCAGTCGAGCTGACTTCGATCAGGTTGCGCACGCCCTGCACGTGATCCAGCTTGCGGACCTTTTTCGCGGCATCCAGCTTCTGCGCATACAGGTTCACGCTGCCGTTGAGGGTCACAATGCCGTCTTCGACGCTGGCCTGCAGGTTGTGGAAGTCCTTCTTGTCCTGCAGCTTCTGCGCGACGGTCTGTTGAATGGTGTTGTCGTAGCGCGTGCTGCCGGAAGTCTCGGCCACGGCAGCCGTGGTGAACATGCCGGCCAGCAACGCGAAAGCGAGAAAGCGATTCTTGTTTTTCATGGTGTTTGCCATCCTCTTTACCTTATCTAACCAGTTAGTTAATTCGATGCGGAGCGGTGCGAGGAGGATGCCCGGCGGGGCAGATTGGGCGGGTTGACAATAGTTGTTATAACGACTATATTGCGTAGTGTGGCGAAGGGCATCCAAGCCGAGATTAAGCAAGCCAAGCCCTTCGGCAGCCTGGAGGAAGCGTCCTTCGTGGCCCTCCAGCGCACTGCCGATCAGCTGCAGCGCCGCTTGGCAGAATTACTCAAGGCCCACGGGTTGTCGCCCACCCAGTACAACGCCCTGCGCATTTTGCGCGGGGCAGGCGACGCCGGACTGCCATGCAGCGAGATCGCCGACCGCATGATTACTCACGATCCCGACATCACCCGGTTGCTGGATCGCCTGGAGCGTCGCAGCCTGGTTCGGCGCAGCCGCAGTCGGGACGATCGCCGGGTGATCACCGCACGGATCACGGCTGCCGGCCTGAGCTTGCTGCGGGGTCTGGACGGCCCCATCGAGCAATTTAACCGTCGTCTGCTCGGACATCTCGGAGAAGACAAGCTTCAGCTGCTGATCGCGATTCTGGATGCCGCTCGCGGCGCCCCGTAATGTTGTTGTAGCTTAGTCGTTATCACGACCATCTCTAAAGGTCACCGAAGGAGAGACAGCATGAACGGTTCCTCAAGATTCCAGCCCTGTGGCCTCACGATTCTGCGCGTGGCGGTAGGAGTGGTTTTCCTCATGCATGGCGCGCAGAAGTTCAACATGGGATTTGGCCACGTGGCCGGTTTTCTGGCTTCGCTCGGGATTCCTGCGCCGGCGACGGCAGCCGTTGTGTTGACTCTGGTGGAATTTTTCGGCGGCCTGGCGCTCGTGCTCGGTCTGTTTACGCGCTGGGCAGCTTTGCTGCTCGCCTTCGACATGGCGGTGGCCATCCTTCGCGTCCACTTGAAGAATGGGTTCTTCGTGCCTCAGGGCATCGAGCTTGTGCTGACCCTGCTGGCGGCCAATCTCACCTTGCTCCTGGCCGGAGGGGGCTCGGTTTCCCTGGATAAGTGGATTGGGAAGAAGAAAGCGGGCGTGTGAGCTGTAGACCGGTAGCGGGTATCCCCGGTCACGCAGGGACATGGAAAGCTG
>Ga0335076_10008351_pt1 | contig 10454 bp, 6 predicted proteins | sample Lox_Sample_25_FD_206717 | JGI IMG/M metagenome (GOLD analysis project Ga0335076, IMG submission 206717) | Soil microbial communities from Loxahatchee National Wildlife Refuge, Florida, United States - Lox_Sample_2.5 | ecosystem: Environmental > Terrestrial > Soil > Wetlands | place: USA: Florida...
CGGCGACAACGATGGCGTCGTAGTCACCGCGCCGCAGCCGCTCGATACGGGTCGGCACGTTGCCACGCAGCTCGAGCAGCGCCGCGTCGGGCCGCGCCCGCGCGAGAAAGGCGCGGCGGCGCAGGCTGCTGGTGCCGATGCGCGCGCCATGCGGCAGCGCCGCGAGCGGCGCGCCACCCGCGCTTACGAGGGCGTCACGCGCATCCGCCCGTGCCAGGGTCGCAGCCAGGACGAGGCCGGGCTCGAGCTGCGTCGAGAGATCCTTGAGACTGTGCACGGCGACGTCCACCGTACCCCGAAGCAGGGCGCGGTCGATCTCGCGCGTGAAGAAGGCGCGTCCGCCGACCTGCCACAGCGGCACTTCGCTTTGCGCATCGCCCGTGGTCGTGATGTGGACGAGCTGCACCTCCGGTGCCCCCTGCTGCTCGCGCACTCGCGCGGCGACGTGCCGCGCCTGCCACAGGGCGAGCGCCGAGGCGCGCGTGCCGATGCGCAACGCGGGGGCCGCGCTCACGGCTCACCATCCTTGAGGAAGCGGTAGCCGACGCCCCAGACGGTCAGGAAGTGGCGTGGGTTGGCGGGATCCTTCTCAAAGCGCTTTCGCAGGCGCAGGATGAAGTTGTCCACCGTGCGCGTCGAGGGAAATACGTCGTAGCCCCACACGCGCTCGAGCAGGTCCTCGCGCGAGACGATCTCGCCGCCGTGCTCGGCCAGCACCTTGAGGATCATGGCCTCCTTCTCGGTGAGCTCCTGCGCCTCGCCGTTCCAGGCGCGGGCGCGAAAGGCCCGAAAGTCGACCTCGTTGCCGCCGAAGCGCAGCAGCGCGGTGGCCGCGGTGGCGGAGGCGCTGCGGTACCACTCCCAGCGACGCACGATCGCACGCACGCGCAGCAGGAACTCCTGCAGGTGAAAGGGCTTGGCGAGGTAGTCGTCGCCGCCGGCTTCGAGTCCGTGCACCCGGTCGGCCGGATCGCCGCGCGCGGTGAGAAACAGCACCGGAGTGCTGTCGCCTCGCTCGCGCAGCGAGCGGCACACGCCGAAACCGTCCACTCCGGGCAGCATCACGTCGAGCACTATGAGCGCACAGCCGTGCGTCGCGAGCCACTCGAGCGCCTGCTCGCCCGTGCCCGCACTCGTCACCTCGTACCCTTCCGCGCGCAGGTTCTCCATGACACCGGCCGCAAGGTGCGGATCGTCCTCGACGACCAGCACGTGCGTCGCGGCGCTCGCGGTACTCACGAGCGCGGCTCCTCGAGCGGGGCGCTGCGCTGCGCGGGCGGCGTCTGCGCCGCCAGCGAAGCCACCGCGGTCGGCGCTGCGGCGGCCGGCCAGGCGAGGGTTACCGTCGCGCCCCGCCCCGGCCCGTCACTGTGGGCACTCACGCTACCCTGGGACAGCTCCATGAGCCGCCGCACGATGAAAAGACCGAGACCGGTGCCGTAGCGGCTGCCACCACCCGGCAATCGTGTGAACTTCTCGAACAAGCGCGCGCCATCTGCGCGCCCGAAGCCCACGCCGCTGTCGCGCACCTCGAGTTGCACGGCGCCGTTCGCCGCCCGCGCGCTGAGCGCGATGCTGCCCCCGCCGTGCACGGCGGCGAGCGCATTCTCGAGGACGTTGCGCACCACGACGTCAAGCGCCAGCGGGTCGCTCACGACGAAGAGGTCCGGCGCGATGGTGCTCGCCATCGCCACTTGCTCGACCCGCGCGCGCTCCTCGAGCTGCACGAGGACGCGCGCGGCGGCGCCGGCGAGCTGTAGCGGCTCGGCTTTCAGCTCGATGCGACCGCGCTCGAGCCGCGCGCTCTCGAGGATCTGCGTCACCATCTGCTCCATGCGCGCAACGTCCGCGAGCATCCGCTCGATGAGACGGCGCGCCGCATCCGGCGGCGGCGCGCGCAGCGCCAGCGTCTCGAGCGAAAGCTGCAGGCTCGCAAGCGGCGTCTTGAACTGATGCGAGACGAGGGCGAGGAAGCTCTCCTGCTCCTCGTGGACCCGCGCCTCCGCGCGCAGCGCGCGCGCGATCACCGCGATGCAAGCCGCGAGCGCCAGCAGGAAGAACGAGCCCTCCCAGGCGTACTGGTTGTAGCGGCGACGCTCCTCGCTGGTGAGCGCCTGCGCCAGCTGCGGCGCCAGCAGCGCACGACCGTCGCTGACGACGATCGAGGGCAGCAGCTGCTCGACACGCGCGCCGCTCACCCCCGCATCGAGCAGCGCCTGCGCCGCGGCCGCCTGCTCGGCATAGGTGGCGCGGGCGACCTGCACCTTCTCCACCGTGTAAGCGTGCTGGTCGAGGAGCCACCAGCCGACCTGCACGGCCGAGACCAGCACCAGCGCGAGCGCGGTCAGCTGAAAGACGCGCGTTGCCTTCATTCGCTGGCCGCCAGTGCCGCCCGCAGCGCCTGCGCGAAGCGCTCAAGATCCGCCTGCTCGTGAGCGAGCGAGAGGAAGCAGGCCTCGTAGGGCGAGGGTGGCAGGTACACGCCGCGCGCCAGCATGGCATGAAAGAATGCCGCGAAGCGGGCACTCTCGGCGCTGCCGAGCGCCGCGGCGGTGCGCGGCGCGCCGCCGGCGTGAAACGACAGCCAGAAGAGCGACCCGACGCGCACCAGCTGCAGCGGCATGCGCGACCGCGCCAGCACCGGCTTGAGAAGCTGCTCGAGCTCGGCGCCGCGCGCTTCGAGCCGCGTCCAGGCGGATTCGCGCTCGAGCACTTCGAGCGTCGCGAGCCCTGCCGTCATCGCCACCGGATTTCCCGATAGCGTGCCCGCCTGATACGTATCACCGTCGGGTGCAAGGCGCGCCATGATACGCCGCGCACCGCCAAAGGCACCCACCGGCATACCGCCGCCGATCACCTTGCCGAAGGTCACGAGATCCGGGCTGATGCCGAGAAGCTCGGCGGCGCCGCCGCGCGCCACACGGAACCCGGAGATCACCTCGTCGAAGATGAGAAGCGTACCGTGCGTGCCGGTCACGCGGCGCAGGGCCTCGAGAAATTCGCGTCGCTGCGGCAGCAGCCCGTGGTTGGCGGGCACCGGCTCGATGATGACGGCGGCGATGCGGCCGCCCTCGCGGGCGAAGAGCTCCGCGAGCGCTGCCTCGTCATCGAGCGGCAGAACGCGCGTGCACGCCGTGAACGCCTCCGGGACGCCCGCCGACGACGGCTTGCCGAAGGTTGCGAGCCCAGACCCCGCCGCCACCAGCAGATGGTCGGCGTGACCGTGGTAACAGCCGGCGAACTTGACGATCAGCTCGCGGCCGGTGAACGCCCGTGCCACGCGGATGGCACTCATGACCGCTTCGGTTCCGGAGGATACGAAGCGTATCTGTTCGGCCGCCGGGTAGGCGGACACGATCCGCTCGGCGAGCTCGACTTCCGCCGCGCACGGCGCGCCGAAGGTGCTGCCGCGCGAGAGTGCCGCGCTCACCGCGGCGATCACCGCCGGGTGCGCGTGACCGAGGATCAGCGGGCCCCAGGAACCGACGAGATCGAGGTAATCGCGACCATCGGCGTCAAACACCCTGGCGCCCGCGCCGCGCGCGATGAAGAGGGGTGTCCCACCGACGGCGCGGAAAGCGCGCACCGGCGAGCTGACGCCTCCCGGGATCACGCGGCAGGCACGGGCGTAGAGCTCCGCCGAGTGCGGGTGCGGCGCCTCGTGCGCCCGCTCTGTGGGCAGCTTCGTCATGTGTTCTCCGTCCCGGCGGCGCGGGGGGTACGGCGCGACCGTGGTGCCGTAGTCTCGCGCCTCGCGCGCGCGCCGTCGAAGAACGCCTCGACCGCATCGCTGCCGGCGTGCGCGGCGGCGGCCCGCAGTCCCGCGAGCGGCAAATGGGCGAGCCGGTGCGCCACGGTGCCGGCAAGCCGCTCGAGCTGACCGCGCTCGCGGGCATCGAGCGTGCGCAGCTCGCCCTTGAGCGCCCGCTCGACCTCTTCGGCTGCGATCTGCTCGAAGGCGGCACGCAGCTGCGCCAGCCGTGGTCCGATGGCGCGCAACGCGAGCTCGGTGCGCAGCCGTGCGAGGCGCTCATCGATCGCCGCACGCACCGGCGCGAGCCGCATCAGCTGCACGAGCCGCCGGCCCTGCGCCGCCTCGATGAGTTGGTCCATGCCGGTACGCGCAAGTCCGGCGCACGCGGCTGCCCCCGGCTCGACGTTCGGCGGCACGCCGAGGTCGACGAGCAGCGGCGAGCGTGTCACCGATGACTTGAGCCTGCCGAGACACTCGCCATCGAGCACGGCCTCACCACCGCCCGCGGCCAACACCAGCGCCTCGAGCGCAGGCGGCTGCGCGCGGAAGCCCTCGAGCGGCACAGCCTCGGCGGACACGGTTGCCGCGAGCTCCTCGGCCGACGCCAGCGTGCGGTTCACGATGAGGAGTGCCACCCCGGCTTCGTGCAGAATCGCGGCGCAGCGGCGCGTCATGGCGGACACCCCGACGAGCGCCACGCGGCCGCCCCGCCCGCCGAGGTGTTGCAGCACCTGGTCCGCCGCCAGGTCAGCGAGCGACGGGGCGCGCAAGCCGGCGGACAGCCGCCGCACGTCGCGAGCCATCTTGAGCGCCTCGCCCACCAGGCGATCGAGCACCGGTCCGCAGGTGTCGGCCGCACGTGAGTCTTCCCACGCGAGACGCAGCTGCGCGGCAATCTCCAGCTCGCCGGTTTGCGCCGAGTCGAGCCCGCAGGCGACCAGGAACAGGTGCTCCACCGCCGCCTCTCCGGTCCATGCGCGCAGGACGCGCGCCGCTTCGCCCGCGTCGGCCTCGCGCCCGGTGAGGATCCGAAAAACCGCCTGGCGTGCATCGCCCGCCGGCGCGCCGTCATCGGTCGAGTACACCACCTCGACCCGGTTGCAGGTGCCGACGTAGAGAACTTCAGCGGCCTTGAGGCTCGCGCGCAGCGCCGGCAACCGGGCCGGAACCTCCACCCGTGGCAGGGCAAAGCGCGCCACCTCACCCACGGCCGCGTGGCGATAGGAAAGGCCGACCACACCGATCTGGTGCATACGCGAAAGCTTAACTGCGGGCGTCCCGGCGAGGTGTCACCAAATAATCACAGGCCTTGCGGCCGGCGGAAATGTGAACTGGTGCGCCGGCGCGAGCATCTGACCCAGCGCGGCCGAGAGCTGCGGCAAATGCGGCGGGCGCGGCGGGCCACGGCGGTCTTGCGACCGCCGTGGCCTTCGGCAGCTCAGAACCTATAGGTACCGCGGAAATACCAGAACGCACCCGGCAGATCGTACGTGCTGGCGTCGTAGCCATTGAGCGTGCACGTGTAGCAGACCGGGGGGTTCACCCCGAAGAGGTTATTCACCCCACCCTCGATCTTCAGTCCCTTGAGGGTGAAGGCATCGTTCCACGCGAGCTGTACGTCGTTGTACAGCACCGCATCCAGGGTGTTGTACATGGTCGGGTCGAACGCGCCTGCAGAGTTCGTGCATCCAGGCACCGGAACGGTTGCGGCCGCATTTCCGCACAGCTCCTTGACCGAGCCGATGAAGCGCAGGTTCCAGGCCACCTCGAACGTGCTGATTCCCCAGCCTAGCTGCGCATTGGCCCGCCAGGGTGGGATCGCGCTGTTGTTGACTTCGATGCCGACGGTGCGCTGGGAGACGAGTCCGAGCGTGTCGACCGCTTCGTACTTGTTCACCCGGGTCGCCTGCACCGAAGCGGAGAAGTGCCCGGCACGCGTCGGCACCGACGCCCAGTTGGCCTTGATGTCCTCGCCGTCGGTCGTGATCTGCGCCAGGTTCTGCAGGAAGTTCTTCGGCGGATTCAGCTGCCCTCCGGCGCCGCGCGTGAACGGCGCACACAGGGCGGGATCGAGACCGCCGGCCGCCAGGCAGGCATTCAAGAGCGCCTGGATGTCCTCCGCCTGGATCGCGTCGTCGACCTTGATGTTCCAGTAGGTACCTTCGAAATTAAGCTTGTCCGTGCCGGCGTGGCCCTGCGCCCAACCGGCGTTGTAGAGAAGGCCCGCAGTCCAGCTGTGCGATGTCTCGGCCTTGAGATTCGCGTTGCCGCCGGTGAAGGTGGTGATCTGAGTGTTGGCTTGCTGGAAGTTGTTGGGCACGCCTTGCGCCCGGCAGGCGTTGGCGAGCGCTGAGTTGTTGCCCGGGGTCACGACCACCGTACCGGTCGGGCCGCAGGGGTCGACCAGTGTGGCGCCGAACTGCGTCAGGCCGTACAGCTCGCCGAGACTCGGCGCACGAAAGCCGGTCGAGTAATCACCGCGCACGGCAAAGTCAGAGATGGGCTGCCAGCGCAGGCCGACCTTGTAGGTGGTCTGGCTGCCAAACGTCGAGTAATCGGAGTAGCGCACCGCGCCGCTCGCGCCGAGTGAGCGCAGCAGCGGCAGGCTGAACTCGGCGTATGCCTCATTCACGTGGTAGCTCTGCGAGACGGGAAAGGCCAGAGAATCCTGAGACTCGCCGTTCTGCCGCAGCGGATCGGGACTGAACACACCGTCATACATCCGGTGCTCGGCACCGACTGCGATGCCGGCGGATCGATCCTGGATGTTGAATATGGGTCCGGTAATGTTGAAGGACACCAGCTTCAGCTCCTGCTCGCTGGAGTCGATCTGCGGCGCCAGTATGTAATTCAGCATCGACTGTGTCATCGGGCGCCCCTGACCGCCGAACAGATCCAGGGGCGTGCAACCAGGTACCTGGGCGCAGACGGACGGGTCACCGAGTGCGATGCCGATCTTGGCGATGTTATATCCGCCGGTGAACTTCTGACTGGCCTTGTTGTCGCTGTCGACGAAATTCAGGTCCCAGAAGAAGCCGCCGCCGATGTGCAGCTGCCCTTTGAATCCGGCGCTGAAGTACCAGGTATCGACATCCTGGTTGAAGATGCGCGGCCCCGCCTCTACCGGCCGCCGGAAAAAACCCCCGAAATTCTGCACGAAATTAGGTCCACTCGGGCAAAGCGTAGAAGTCGGCGCCTCGGGCGCGGCACACAGGTCGATGCCAAACGGATTGTACGGATTGAGGTGCGACACATTGATGGTATCGGCAATGCCGCCGGTGCCGGCATAGGGACCGACGAAGATGGGCTCGGGCGCAGCCTCGTTGGTCGAGGAGCGAGTGTTGAACATGCCCTTGGCATACAGCTGCACGTCGTCGGTCCAATCGTAGCTGACGCTTGTCCATATCGACTTGCGCTGCGATGGTGTCAGCAGCAGGTTCAGCGGTGCGAAGTTGAAGCGGTCTGCATCGGCGAAGTTTTGGTACGTGCTCGGTGGAGTGGTCGGGCTGTTCGGATTCCAGACCGGTGTGGTAGTGCCGTTGTTCAGCGTGACGTCGTAGAACGCGGACTGATCGGGGGTGCAGGAACCGTAGGCGGGATTCTTCGGGTCCGCCCCGATCGGGACCGCCGGATCGCAGAAGAGCGCGCGTCCCTGTGACGTCGCGGAACTGCCCGAGGCGATGCCCATGCGGGGCACGGGCTCGGACGACTGCCACCACTTCGAGGAGCTGATCGCGTCCTGGTTGTAGTAGCTCGCGACGAACACGGCGGAGAACTTGTCGGAGCTGCCGCCGACGGTGAGGTCCGCCTGGGTCGTGCGGCCGCCCTTGCTGTATTCGCCGGTGTAGCCGGTGATCTGGACGCCCTCCACCTTTTTCTTGGTGATGATATTCACCACCCCGGCGATGGCGTCGGAGCCGTAGATCGAGGAGGCACCATCCTCGAGGACCTCGATGTGATCGACGATTGACAGCGGAATGGTGTTGAGATCGGCGCACCCGCTGACACCCGATGCCGAGGATTCATTGACCCAACGCAGCCCGTCGACCAGCACCAGCGTGCGCTTGCAGTCGAGGTTACGCAGATCGACCTCGGCGGCGCCCGCGCCGATGCCGCCGCCATCCGGCGGGTAACCAAAATTGCCGGACGAGTTGAATTTCGTGTTCAGCGCCGCGCCCGTAGTGGGAAGCTGACTCAGCAGTTCCCCGACGCTCGCGAGTCCCGTCTTGTCGATCTGCGCCGAGCTGATGACCGAGATCGGCTGCGTCGACTGTGCCACGTTCTGCTCGATACGCGACCCGGTGATGACGACCTCCTGCACTTGCTGCGCTGCGGGCGCTGCGGGCGTCTGAGCCTCTTGCGCGAGTACCGTCTCCCCACAACAAGCCGCCAGCGCAGCCTGGACCGCGAGTGCGACCCGAGTGCAACGAGTCGATGAATTTGTTGCCATTTTGTATCCCCCTTTGCGAAATTCAGCGCAACTTCTTCTAAATCAATCGCGACGCAGCGTCGTCCCGCATGGCGAAACTGCACACATTCTTGCTTTTAGTTAACTAGTATCGAGACTAGCACCGCGGAAAGATCACCGGCAAATTTTGTTTCAATTTAGCATCAATCCTTAATAACGACCTTAAGTCCTTGAGAGATCAGAAGTTGCGGAATGGCCACAAAGAGACCCGATAGGGTCGTGTCATGATCCGCGAAATGCGCCCTGGAGATGGCGTGAGCGACGCACATTCTGGACCGAGCCAACCGAGCGTCGCGCAGCTGCTGCAGGGCTACAACGCTGCGCGTGCCGCCGGCCGCGCAAGCGAGGCCGATCGCCTGCTGACGCGCGCTGCCGAGCTTGCGCCCGCGCACCCCGCCGTGCTGAACGAGTTGGGACTGCGCATGATGGAACGCGGGGAAGCCGGCCATGCACGGGAGCTGTTCGAGCGCGCCACGCAGGCCGATCCCCGCCATCCCGCGCTCTGGTCCAACCTCGCCTCGAGCTTGCGGGCACTGGGTGAGGAGGAGCAGCAGACGAGCGCCCTCGACCGGGCGCTCGCGCTCGAGCCGCGGCACGCACCGGCGCTGTTGCAGAAGGCGGCGCTGCTCGAGGCTAGGGGCGACAGCCGCGCCGCTGCACGCATCTATCGCGCCGCCCTCGCGACCGTCCCCGCCGATGTGACCCTGCCGCCGGCACTCGCAGCGGAACTGGCGCGCGCGCGCGCCGTGGTGGAGGCGGACGACGCCGCGCTCGCCGCGACGGTACAGGAGCGTGTCGCTACGATTCGCGCACGCCATGGCGCGGCGCGGTGCCGACGGGCGGACAACTGCATCGATCTGTTGACGGGCAGGCGCACGCGCTACGCCTCACAACCGACCTTCATGTACTTTCCCGAGATTCCGGCTGTGGAGTTCTTCCAACGTGGGGACTTTCCCTGGCTGGACGCCGTTGAGAGCGCCACCGCGGATATCCGTGACGAACTAACCACGGTGCTGGCGTCCGCCAGCTCCGGCCTCGAGCCCTACGTGGCATACCCCGATGGCGTACCGCTCGACCAGTGGCGGGAGCTCAACAAATCACGGCGCTGGAGCGCGTATTTTCTGTGGAACGAGGGCGCGCCGCGCAGCGAACACCTGGCGTGCTGCCCGCGCACGGCCGCGATCCTCGCCGGCGCACCGCTGTGCGATGTGCCCGGACACGCGCCGACCGCGTTCTTCTCGATACTCGACGCTCAGACGCACATTCCCCCGCACACCGGCGTCACCAACACCCGACTGACGGTTCATCTGCCGCTCATCGTGCCGGGTGACTGCGCGTTTCGCGTCGGTGCCGAGCGCCGCGAATGGACCGTCGGTCGCGCGTGGGTCTTCGACGATACCATCGAGCACGAGGCGTGGAACCGCTCGGATGCACCGCGAGCGATCCTGATTTTCGACATCTGGAACCCTTATCTGAGCGACGCCGAACGCGACCTCGTGCGCGCTGCAACCGAAGCGGTCCGCGATTACTACCGCGCGAGTGCCCCGGAGGGCACGCCGGGCTGAACAGCGGCCGGGGGCCGCAGCGGGTTGGCTGGAGCGGGTGATGGGAATCGAACCCACGTTAGCAGCTTGGGAAGCTGCAGTTCTGCCATTGAACTACACCCGCGCGCCGCTCCTCATCTTAGGAGCGCCGCGGCGCGCTTCGCAACCTCACCGCGTCGCGAGAGCCTCGATCAGGCGAGCGCGTAGAGATACTCGACGAAGGATGCCACCGCGCCATCGAGCCCCTGCACTTTGGGATTGGTCGACTCGATCAGGTAGTACTCATCGGGCGCGTGCGCGCCGGTGCCGTGCCCCATGCCGAAGTGCCCGGCCGGCAGGCTGAGTGGCGGCCCGGTGAACACGTAGCCCGGCCACGAGCCTGCCGAGCGCGGCCACAACTGCGGATCGGCGCCGAGCTGCCGGTAGGTGGCGAGCTGTGTCTGAATCAGACGACTTTGCACGTCGGTCTGCGTCGGATCGTACCCGCCGCTCATGTTGACTTCGAGGTCGGCAAAGCCGTGCTTGGCCAGATGCGTCTTGAGCTTCGCGAGCGTGTCCGCAGCGGTCATGTCCGGAACCAGCCGCATGTCGATCTTGGCGACCGCCCGGTGCGGCAGTACCGTCTTGCCCCCCGGTCCGGTGTAGCCGCCGACCAGTCCTTCGATGTTTATCGTCGGCTGTGATTCGA
>Ga0335076_10008352_pt1 | contig 10454 bp, 11 predicted proteins | sample Lox_Sample_25_FD_206717 | JGI IMG/M metagenome (GOLD analysis project Ga0335076, IMG submission 206717) | Soil microbial communities from Loxahatchee National Wildlife Refuge, Florida, United States - Lox_Sample_2.5 | ecosystem: Environmental > Terrestrial > Soil > Wetlands | place: USA...
ATCGTTCCGATCAGGGCGCCGACGTGCAGGTAGGCTGCGCGGGCACCGAAGAGGTGGCCATAGCCCCACGCCGCCCCGACGGTCAGCACATACAAGATCACCCCGAGCGCGAGTTCATTCCGTATCATGCGACACAGGGCGTCGTACACCAGCCAGCCCAGAACCAGCGAGCCTGCTGAGATCGCAATGGCAGCGGCGACCGACAGGTCCAGGACTGCGCGATCGATGAGATATGCGCTCGCGCCCCACCAATAAATGATTGCGAGCAGCGCCATGCCCGACAGCCAGGTGACATACGCCTCCCATTTGAACCAGTGCAGGTGCTCGGCGAGCGGTTCGCCCTTCGGGCCAAGCAGATATTTCTGGGCCCGGTAAAAGCCGCCACCGTGGACCGACCACACTTCACCGTAGACGCCTCGGCCCTGGTCGAGCGGGTCGCGAGGTGTAACAAGATGATTGTCGAGCCAGACGAAGTACAAGGACGCGCCGATCCAGGCGATGCCGGCGATGAAGTGCAGCCAGCGCACGCCAAGGTTGAGCCAGTCGACGATGTAGCTTTCCATGAGGCGTCCGGCGGTTCGATGGCGAGATTGAAACATCTCGCGCCAGTTCGTACAACCCGAACCGCCAAGGCACGGGACAAACGCGATGACGAAGGACAACGCGGCGCAGGCAATCCGGCATCGCCCGGCGCAAACCGGAGATGGGTGAACGACCATCCAGCGAAGCGCTGAAGCCCGGGATTCCGGCCGACGCCGGAATCAAGCGGTCGTCTTCCTAGGCCGCTAGCGCCGCGATCGCGCGCTTCGAGTCGGACACCCAGCCGAAGATCCCGCCCTGGGCCTTGATCATGGCCAGGGCGGCTTTTTGGAACTCCGGGAAGTAGGAGCCTACGCAGTCCGACAGCACCACGCATTCGTAACCCCGGTCGTTGGCTTCGCGTACGGTGGTATTCACGCACACCTCCGTGGTAACGCCGCAGACGATCAGGGTCTTGATCCCGCGATCGCGCAGGATCAACTCCAGGTCGGTGGCAAAGAAGGCACCCTTGCCCGGCTTGTCGATGATGACCTCTCCGGCCTTGGGATACAGCTCCGGCACGATATCGTGGCCGATTTCACCGCGCACAAGGATGCGCCCCATCGGGCCGGGATCGCCGATGCGCGTCTTGCCTTTGCCGCGCACCAGCTTGCTGGGGGGACAGTCGCTCAGGTCCGCCCGATGCCCCTCCCGAGTGTGAATCACCAGCATGCCCATCTTGCGTGCCGCTTCGAGCACCGCCCTGGTCGGGGCGATGGTCACCTGCAGCTGGGAAACATCGTTCCCCAACGCTTCGCCGAACCCGCCCGGCATCACGAAATCGCGCTGCATGTCTATGATGAGCAGCGCAGTGCTGGCAGGATCGAGCTCCAGCTCGTAGGGTTCGGCAGCCATCGACTTACGTGCCATGTCGTATCCCTCAGGTGGCCGAGCCGGACGCTGCGTGCAGCGGCTCATGCCCCGCCATCTCTACCGGTTTCGGCGTCACGACGGCGTACTTGGCGCAACCGAACAGGATCACGGCCACCCCCAGGTAGCTGATCGCGACAAGAGGCGTCTGGCCAATGCCGATCGCTTCGCCGTGAATGAAACCGAAGAATGTCAGCCCGGCTCCAACCAGAGAAAACACCGCGGCCTTCGTGAACTCACGTTCGATCACGAACACGGCAATCGCGCACAGCATCAATCCGCCGAGGATCGCGCCGCCGCCCATCACTGCGAGGCCCTTATACAAGATACCGACCTGTCCGAGCTTGTCGAACCCGACTGCCGCCGCCGAGGTTCCGGCAGCGCCGAGCGCGTTGTCGATCTGCAGCTTGCCCCACGCGGCAACGTGCGGGACCAGACCGAGAATGATCGCAGGCGCATGGCTCTTCGGCGTCTCCTGGAATGCCTGTGAGCCGATCAGCATGCCGATGTAAAGAAGGATCGGCGAGATGGCGACAACCGGAATCAGCGCCATCATCACGGAGACGATACCCAGCACGCAAAGCAGGATCACGACGATGCCGGTGGCCGCCGAGTAGCCGATGCGGCCTCCCATTGCCTTCCACCCCGGATGGCCGATGTACACCGCATTGATGAACGGATTGCCCATCAAGCATCCGATCAGACTGATCACGCCGTCGGCGGTCAGCACGCGCGTAGTCGGAAAGCTGTCCCCGGCAACCGATGCGCTCTCGACGTTGTCCAACGCCTCGACCAGGTCGTAAATGCCGAACGGGATTGCGGTTACGAGGATGACGCCAAGGAACTGGAAGCCGGAGAAGACGTGATCGAAGGCCGGCAATGGAAGCGAGAAACCAAAACCCGAGAACGAGTTCGCGAGATTCTCGAGGCTCATGCCGCCATAGTTAAGGCCCAGAGCCGTGGAGCCCCACGCGATAATGCAGCCGACTGCGATTGCGACGAGGCCCGCCGGAACACCGCGGAAGTAGCGCACGCCGCCGAACCAGCTCACCAGGATGATCGCGAAGCAGACGATGCCGATCACTGGAGTCATGAACATTTCCAGCGCCGGGCGCATCGAAATGAATGCGATCGACACGCCGGCCAGGGTGCCGAGCAGCGCGGCGCGCGGGGTAACTTTCCGAATGTAGGGTCCGAGGTAGCCGCCGATCATGAGCACGAAGCTCTGGATGAACACCCACGTCAAGCCTGCTTCCCAGCCCTTGATCGGATCGCCGGTCTTGATCGTGATCGGCAGCATGATCACGAAGGTGACAACGAACATGTGCGGTACGCTCACTCCAGAGGGCAGCGCGCACACGTCGGTCCTTCCAGTACTCTTGGCAAGGCGGTAAGCGAGCCATGCGTAGTACATCGTGCTCAGGCACAGCATGAGCCCGGTGGCCGGAAGGATGCGCCCGAAGACCAGATCGTCCGGCATATGCAGCACGAAGCGCATCAGGCCGGTCAACACCAGAAGGTTGACCAGAATGTTGGTGCCAAAGCCGAAGAACGCATTCCAATCGCCGGGCACCCACAAACGGGGCGCGGCGGAGCTTGCCGTAGCCATGGTCTCTCCCCAACGATGCGTGGCATGACGGACTCATGGCCGGTCCGCACCGTCCTCGTTCTGCGCCGTTTGCAAGAAGCGTACGCGCCACAAATCGGGGGATACTGAGTGACTTATCTCTTTGAAACACTGTGCATGCAAGCTTGTATTCAAGGTTTCCCCTTGGTGGAGGGATGCACCATGACCGTGCTTTTTCGTTCGGCGTGCACCGTTGCCGCGCTTTCTGGGTTGGCCGCCGCGTGGGCCGGCGGTTCCAACTACACCATCACACCGGGCTCCAACCCGAAATTCTCGGGTACGGTGCAGGAGTGGAAGGTGCCCACACCTCAGTTCGCGCGCGATCCCGCTCCCGCACCCGACGGCACTATTTATATAGCGGTGATGCACGGAAACAAGATCGCTCGCTTCGACCCGCAGACTCAAACTTTCAAGGAATGGGACTTGCCGAGCGGCGCGCATCCGCACGGATTGCTCGTGGATGCAGACGGCACTGTCTGGTACACCGGCAATGGCAACGGCACCATCGGGCATCTGGATCCGAAGACGGGCAAGGTGAGCGAGCACAAGACACCATCCGGCGGAGACCCGCACACCATAGTGAGCGACGGCAAAGGCACACTGTGGTTTACCGTGCAAAACGGTGGCCGCGTGGGTCGACTGGATACGCGAACAGGCAAGATCACGGAGTACAAGTCGAGCGGCAACCCCTACGGCATCGCGCTCGATGCACAAGGCAACGTATGGTTCTGCCGCATGGCCGCCGACAAGCTCGGCAAGCTGGATCCCGGGACGGGGAAGATGAGCGAGTTCGAAACAGGCGCTGGCAGCGCCCCGCGGCGGATGGCTGCGGCTGCGGATGGAACGCTATGGGTCACGTTGTTCGGCAAGGGCAAGCTGCTGCACTTCGATCCGGCAACGGAAACCAAGCTCCGCGAATACGAAATGCCGGCAGGACCTCGCGGTGGGCCCTACGCGGTAACGATCGATGGTGCCGGCATCGTTTGGGCGAACGAGATCAACACCGACACCGTCGTCCGTTTGAATCCCGCCTCAGGCGAGATGCGTGTGATCAAGCTGCCGTCAGAAAACGTGGGCATCCGCAAAATGATCGTCGATGCCAACGGCAAGCTCTGGTACATGGGCAGTCACAACGGCCACCTGGGCGTGATTCAGTAGCGAAGTTCCTCACCTACGCGGCTGCTCCGCGGGAGCCGCCGGCGGCGGTTGCGGTGCGGGTCCTGCAGGTTTCGCGCGCAGCACATCCATTTCATAGATCCTCAGCGCCGACACGCCCAGCGACACGATGAGCGGTCCGACCAGAAGACCGAGCGCTCCGAAGCTGATGAGCCCGCCGAGGATGGCGAGAAAGCTCCAGAGCGGATGAATGTCGGTGGAGCCTTTCATGATCCAAGGACGGAGCACGTTGTCGATCGCGCTGACCACCACGGCACAGTAGACGGCGAGTAGGACGCATTGCCATACCTGACCCTGGATGGCGAGGTAGATGCAGATCGGCACCCAGACCAGCGGCGTGCCGATCAGTGGCAGAAAAGCAACCAGAGTGGTGATACCTCCCCATAGAAGTGCGTTGGGGATACCAAGCACCGCATAGCCTATCGTCGCGAGCGCACCCTGAATTATGGGCACCAGCAACAACGCTGAGAGTGCACCACGCATCGTGCCGGCAACCTGGTGTATCACCTCGTCGGCTTGAACCTTCGATAGCGGCGATACGCGTCGGATCTGCGCGCGGAACTTTGGCCCGTCGCGCAGAAAGAAATACAGCATGATCAGCATCAGGAAGAGCTCGAACGCGGCCGCAGACAATCCAGTCACCGCCCCCTGAATCAGATCGTTGGCTGCCCCGGCCAAGCGCGACAGCGCCGCGGACACGAAGTCGGCCAGCCGCCCCTGAGCGAACTCAGGAAGCTGCTTCAGCCATTCGAGCTCGGGCGGCAGGTTCTGGCTCCAGAGAGACTCCAGCTCGACCGTGTTAAGTCGCGGCGTTACCCATTCGTAGAATGACAGCGCCTGACTGGCGATCGTGGCCAGAATCGCAAGCACGGGGATGAGAATGACGACAGTCACTCCCAGTACGATCAGCAGCGCCGCGGCCCAGTCTCGCCCACGCAGCCAACCCGTTGCCCGCAGATGCATCGGCTTGAGCAGCAGAGTGAGCGCGGTGGCCAGCCCCAGCGTGATGAAGAAAGGCCGAAACACCAGCAGCACCAGCCCCAGAACGACCACCAGCAGCACGATCAGAGTGAAGAAGACCACCCGCGGCGAACGCGGCGGCGGTTCAGGTACTGCGGGCAGGGCGGGTTCGTTCATAGGTACCCAGACGGGGCCGGCACACGTGGCGACCATCATGGTCACCGATGCCCCCATCCCCGTCAACCTGGCGGAAACACCAGAGAAGCGCGTGCCGATCCGCTGTACACTGCGCCGGTCGCTAGACCGCACTGCTCGCGCCTATCGTAAAGGACAGAGACCATGACACAAGATCCTATCGAAACCACCAATCGCTCCGGGCTTACCGGTGTTCTTAAGCTCACGGCGACCATTGCGATCGTTCTGCTGGCGCTGTTGGGTGTGCTCGTCGTGCTGGACATCATCCCCCGCGACTCGCTCGGGGAGCTCGCCACGAAGATTCTGCTGGTGGCTTGCATCTTCGGGCTGGCAAGCGTCGCGCTGGCCTTCCTGATGCACTCGGGGAAACGATGAACGGAAACCCTTTAAACTCTCTACAAACACGGCTCGCCCGAACAATGAGGAGGAAGCACCATGATTCACGTCATCGCGACCGTCGAACTTCATCCAGGCAAGCGTCAGAATTTTCTCGATGAGTTCGCCCAGGTCGTTCCCAAAGTCAAGGCGGAGGTCGGCTGTATCGAATACGGCGCCGGCGTAGATCTGGCAACCTCGATCGCGGTGCAAGTGCCGCTGCGACCCGATGTCGTAACGATCGTGGAGAAGTGGTCAGGGCTGGAGCAGTTGAACGCGCATCTGGTCGCCCCTCACATGAAGGCTTACCGGGAACGGGTCAAGCCATTCGTCGTGCGCACCACACTGCAGGTGCTCGAGCCTATGGGGGCGTGAGACGGGCACACAGCTAGGCCCACAACTACAAAAAGAAGCAACCGTCAGCCTGAAGTTGCCTCAAGTGTGCGGCACGTCGAGCGCGGAAGGGGTTGTGAGAGGGGCGCTGCTTCGGCTCTCAGTCGTTGCTGGTGAAGAAAGGGTCTGCGCGCGCGGCAGCACTACCTTGGCCTCGAGTCCTCCGCCCACACGATTGCGCAAGGTGACATCACCCCCCATCGATTGCGCAAGGTTCCGCGCGATAGACAGACCCAGGCCGCTTCCGCCTGTGCTCGGATTGCGGGACGCTTCCACGCGATAGAAAGGCTCGAACACGCGTTCGAGCTCTTGTTCCGGAATCCCCGGGCCACTGTCGCGCACGTACAGAGTCAAGGCTTCCGGATTGTCTTCGATCTGAAGCTCCACGTCGCGGCCATAGCGCGTAGCGTTATCCAATAGATTCTGCAGACAGCGCTTCAGACCTTCGGGCTTGCCGATGAAAGAGTCAACTGGCTCCCCGCGGACGTGCACCGGGTGATTCAACTCTTCCGAGTCGGCCGCGAGCGCCCCCACGAGCGCCCGAATGTCGATGGGCCGCAGCGGCTCGCGATCGTCGAGCCCTTTCATGTAGCCGAGCGTTGCGTTGACCATGTTCTCCATCTCGCGCAGATCGCGCACGAATTTGTCGTGGAGGTCGGGCTGCTCCAGCAACTCGGCTCGCAGCCGCAGACGCGTGATCGGCGTCTTCAGATCGTGCGACATCGCGGCAAGAATACTGGTCCGGGTACCGATGTAGCGCGACAGACGCTCCTGCATGGAGTTGAACGCACGCGCCGCACGCCGAACTTCCGCCGGACCGCTCTCGCTCAATGACGCGTGGTTGATGTCGCGACCCAACGCTTCCGCAGCTTGCGCCAGCAGATGCAGCGGGCGCGTGACCCAGCGCACGGCGACGAGAGACAGCAGGGCCAGCACGCCGACAATGATCAGCATGTTGGTGATCAAGTGCCGCGGCCACATGGCGAGGCGCCGCGGCTCCTGCAAGCCAAAACTGACCCAGGTCCCATCGGAGAGCTGAGCTTGACCTTTGAACTCGAAACCAGCAGTCGAAGGCCCATTCCCCGCCTCGGGTGTCACCTGGGCCGGGGACACTTCGACAACGATCGGCCAGTCGCGACCAAGATCTTCCACCAGAACGTCGTGGAAGACTGCAGCGTTCGAACCAGGCTCGAGTACGACGGCGCTCGGGGCAGGCACGCCGACGGTCGTTTCCACCCGCCGCGCGGCTGCGATTGCAGCCAGCTTCTCGCGGCTTCCGCTAGGTAGCTGATCCATCAGCTTTAGCATATCGGCAAGCCGATAGGCTGCGCGCAACGCGCTCACGCGGAACACAATGGCTTCGCGCTCCGGAACCTGCGCCCATAGCGTCACCACCATGGTAAGCGCCGTGCCCAGCACGAAGGTCAGGACAAGTCGAGCGAAGAGAGAATCTGGAGGCAAGCGCATGGGTGCTCAAGTCTCCCTAGAGTGAGCCAAGCCGGCCCGGTACACGAGGTCCACGCACGCTTATAACGGATCGACGCCGGCAGCCAACACGTAACCCTCCCCGCGCACGGTCTTGATGATTACCGGTTCGCGCGCATCGTCATTGAGACGTTGGCGCAAACGGCTGACCTGTACGTCCACGCTGCGGTCGAAGGGGTCGGCCTCGCGTCCCACCGTGAGATCCATGAGCTGGTCGCGAGACAGGACGCGGTTAGGATAGCTGAGGAACACGCGCAACAACCGGAATTCCGCGCCCGACAGCGTAACCACCACCTGCTGCGGTGAGACCAGGTTGCGCGCGGCCAGGTCCAAGGTCCAGCCAGCAAAACGCAACGCGCCGGCACGCTCGGGCTGGAGATTGTCCGGAACGGCACGATGCCGGCGCAACACCGATTTGATACGTGCCAGCAGTTCGCGAGGATTGAAAGGCTTGGGCATGTAGTCGTCGGCCCCCAGCTCCAGCCCTACGATCCGCTCCGTGTCTTCCCCTTTTGCAGTGAGCATGATGACTGGCCAGTTACCTCGCGCCCGCAGATTGCGGCACAGAACGAAACCATCGTCTCCCGGAAGCATTACGTCGAGGATGATCAGATCCACGCGTGCGCCGTCCACGACGTTCCACATCGCCTTACCATCCGCGACGGCGCTGGTGCGGAAACCGTGCTTCTGCAGGTAGTCGCCTAGCAGAGAGCGGATCTCGCGATCGTCATCGACAATCAGAATGTGGTCTTGCGCACTCATCGTAGTCCTGGCTGCCTTTATACCTCGGACCGTGGGCCACGTGGTATCAGATGGGTAAGGCGATGTTGCAGGAACCTCGCCTGTTACACAGCGTTACAAAACGGGCTTCCGTTTGTCATGCAGTACGGCGCGCGCCCGGTTTGTCGCACCGACCTACGCCGGATCCGGCGCCCAATAACCTGATTACAGCTGTGCTGAGTTGTACTCCGACGCGGGTGGACCGGCTCAGAAAAACGAAATGGATGCCCCTTGACGTGCGACGGTGCTACTCGATGCTACTGCATTCGATCTGTTGCGTTAGCGAATTGCAAACGACCAGGCGGCTCGACGGCATGGAATATGCGTCGAGGACGTGAGTGACAAACGAGGGAATGCGCGGAATGCGAACGCTCCTGATCATTTTGATTGCGACGCTGGCGCTCGTCGGTTGTGGTGGAAGTTCGGATGCCGCTAAGACATCCGGCAAGACCCGCTTGTTTGATACGCAGCGCGACGCTCTGGAGAAGGCAAAAGGAGTGAACGAAACTCTCAAGCAAGCCGATTTGGCGCGGCGTGCGCAGGAAGAGAACCAGATCCGCTAGAGAACGATCTTCTGACAGCTACGCGCAATGGCGGGCAGCTTCGGCTGCCCGTCGTCGTTACCACTAACCCGCAACAGATTCTTTGCGTTGAATCTTTTCCAACTGGAACTCGCCCGGACCTTTCATATAGACATCCCAGCGACTTCCTTTGTTGCCGTCCCTCTGCAGGAAGCTCGCATCGACGCGGACGTCACTGTCCGTGCCGCTTTGCAAGAAAATTTTATGGACGCGCAACCGTACGGAGCTGTTTGACGTTGGATATCCCATTTGAATGTCGTCACCGGGGGCAAAGCCATAGTGTTTTTTCACGTAAGCGTTGACCGACCTCTCCGCCTCGAGCGACAAGCGCACCACCTCCTCGAAAAGCGAGGTTTCCAAGCGGGTATGGATATCCTGAAACTCGTCGAACAGGACCTTGAGGTGTGGCGCCGCTACAAAGTATTCGAGTTCCGGCACCTGCGCACTGAGCCGCGCCCGCTTCAACTCGTTGTAGAACGCCGCTACTCTGCGCAACGCCAACTTCACCGCAAAAGCGCGGTGGCGCAGCGCCGCTATTTTCTCATTCATGGTCTCCTCCCCCGGGGAGGTGCTCTTCGTCAAACTGTCGAGTCAAGCCGTGCCGCAGTCTGTCGGAGCGCCAGCGGGCTCATTTCCCGATCAAACCCTGCGGAGATTTCAGCTGCGATTGTCGACGAACGACGTCTTGCTAGGAAACAGTGTCAAAGGAGTTTGCAGCAACTGCCGTTGTGGGTCTCATGATCTTTTTCATTTAGCCGAAGAGCGGCAGATTTTGTAAAAGCAAAATCATTCTCAAAAACGAGCATGCTGTCCGAGGACGATTCGATGCGCGCTGAGCCTGTCAATACGAGGAAAACCGGAGTGTCGTCGGACTACGGGACGACGCCGCGTCGTGGCTATTTCTGGCTTCTGAGAAGTACGTTCGCCATACTCGTAGCCGGCACGTTCATGACGGGTTGCGGCAAAAGCGCGTCGCCCCCCGCACCGGCGCCCACGGCCGCAGGAGTCCCCGTAGCCAAGGCGGAGATTGCCGGCGTGGCGATTTATCGCAAGGCGCTTGCAGCGCAAGACAGCGAGGAGACGATCCACCTCCTCGAACAAGCGGTACGCGCCAATCCACGCCTGGCAGAGGCCTGGTATCAGATGGGACGGCAGAAGATAAGTCGGGCCCCGGGCGTCGTGAAGATGGATGAATTGCAAGGAACTCAGCTCTTTCGCGAAGGACTGGAAGCGGAGAAAGAAGCCTTGCGGCTCCTCGATGCGGGGAAAGTCACTGTATGGAATTCAACTGAAGAGGAGCAGGCCCGCGCGACATTGGCGATCGATCTAGTAGGTGTTGATGAAACACTGGCTGACCAGGAGTCGTCACTACGAGCTCTACGCGTACGTACCTACTAGTCCCAGCCGGACGTCGAAGCGCTGAATGAGTCGTC
>Ga0335076_10008354_pt1 | contig 10453 bp, 11 predicted proteins | sample Lox_Sample_25_FD_206717 | JGI IMG/M metagenome (GOLD analysis project Ga0335076, IMG submission 206717) | Soil microbial communities from Loxahatchee National Wildlife Refuge, Florida, United States - Lox_Sample_2.5 | ecosystem: Environmental > Terrestrial > Soil > Wetlands | place: USA...
GCGTCGTTCGTCCCATCCGTAAGTTTGATGCTCAGTCTATAATTCCCAGCCGCCCATGAGAACTGCACTCACTCGGTCGCACGCCCGTGCACCGGTTTTCGGCTTCTTCGCTTTAATTGCCGCCCTGTTGCTGGCCCCGCATCCCCTGCGGTTCGACGGAATTGCCGAGGCAAAGGACGGTCTCCGCGTATCTTCTCTCACTTATCACGGCTGGGCAGGTTCACTGGTTTTAAGTAACGGCACGGCAGAAGTCGTGGTTGTTCCGGCGATTGGACGGGTTATGCAGTTTCATTTTGTCGGGGAGGCCGACGTTTTCTGGGAGGGCCGCACGCTCGATGGCAAGCCGGCTGATCCTTCCTCGAAAGAATGGATCAATTTCGGCGGCGACAAGACGTGGCCGCAGCCGCAGAGCGACTGGGAAAAACTGGGTGGCCGGGGCTGGCCGCCGCCCTCGACATTTGATTCTGTGCCGCTGCAGGCCACCATACACGCGCACGAAATCGAGATCGTCTCGCCGGTGGACGCAGTCTACGGCATTCGCACGCGGCGTCGCATCGAGCTCGACCCAGCCAGGCCCGTGCTGACCATCACGACGACCTACGAAAAGGTGAGTGGCGCTCCGCTCAAGGTGGGGATTGCGGTAATTACGCAGCTGCGCCACCCCCAGCGCGCCTTCATGCTCCTGCCCGAAAAGTCTCGGTTTCCCGACGGATACGTTCAGCTGGCGTTCGGTCCGCCGCAGGACGTAAAGCGAGACGGCCGGCTGCTCTCCCTCGCGCGCGGTACAAAAGAAAGCTGTCAGATCGGCTCCGATGCCGGCACGCTCCTGTGGATGAACGACAAATATGTGCTGCGCATCGATTCTCCGCGAGTCGACGGTGGTGAATATCCTGACCGCGGAAGCAGCGGGGTGATCTACACGAACCCGGATCCGGCAGCTTATGTAGAGCTGGAGATGTACGGCCCGCTCCGCACGATGAAGGCAGGAGACCGAATCGAACGAACCAGCACCTACACGCTCTTGCGGCGAACCGAGAAGAATCCCGAGGCGGAAGCGAGAAGAATCCTACAGACGGATTGATGTTGAACCTTGTGCTCTTCTAAGAGCGAACCACTGACCACTGCTCATCTCCCTGCATTCCCCGGCCCTCCCACCGCATAGATTCTCGGGATTCTCTGCTCGAGCGGGGGCAGGGGAGGAAACGCGGAATGCGGCTCGGTCTGGTACCAATACGCCACCGAAAAATAGTTGTCCGACCGGGCGTTGGCGTGGCCGTGCTCAATCGTGGCGCGCAACGATTTGGTAAAAGGAATCGGCGAGTCGAGATGGAACCGATAAAGCGACCAGCGCCCGCCGGCTACTTCATGCCCCACAACCGGAGCTCCAAAGAGTCCGTAGGCGAACGGACGGCCGTCGAAATCCCACGCGCCCAGAAAGTAATCCTCTGAGCCGGTTCCGTTGATCGAGGGCCTCGTCTCGCCATCGACGAAAAACATGTCGTCGCCCTCTCCCCACCATCCGTCCTGATTCTGCAGCACCGACATGGTGACGCCGACAAAGTGCCCGCGACCGGTTGCTTCCATCCACACGTAATTTCCCTCGCCGCTCAGATTCTTTTTTTCGTTCACAATCGGATCGGCGCTTGAATGCCACTGATTCGTCCATCCGTGGGCCGGAGCAGCCTGCCGGTACTGGGCATGGAAATAAAATGGATCACCCGCCAATGGCTTGTTGTATGTTCGATAGTCAATGTTGAAATAGAACGCATCCACCTTGATGGTGCCCTCATTCATGACGGTTACACACGCGTGCTTTTCAAATGGCATGGGGAAGAAACTGTTCAGCGCCTTATCTGGTCCCACCGCAAGAGGGATGGACTGATAATCGTAATAGTCCCCCAAACCGAGCCCGAAAAAGTCTCCGATTGGCGCTTCCACACTGGGAGTCGATTCGCCATCCCAGAACATGCGCAGAACCAGCGCCTTCAAATGATGCGGATCGTCGCTGGCAATCGTGAACCACATGTGAGTGATCAAGCCGGGCCCGGCAGTGTCCAGCAGGGTAAGCGTTTCGCCTGGTGCGATGGTGCGAAAATCGGCGTTTCCGCCGCTGCGGTCATAGCTGGACGCACGGTGCTGCACGTAGTCGTGAGGCTGGGGAAGAGAAGAGAGCAGCGTCGTGGAATCCTGCGAGATGAGTGGGACAGCAAGCAAGCAAAGAACGATTGCGCCAAGGTGCATCTTCATGGAGGGCTCTTGAAGGCTTCGTGTTTATCAAACTAAACCGTAACTATAAATGCAGCGAGGCCGAGCACTCATATAGTCTCGAATTCGGTGCGAATTCAATGCTATAATCAGCCCATGCTCGATGTCTCGCGAGACATTCATTCTCTCACTTCGTTCAAGCGCAACTCCTCCGACTTGATGAAGCGCATGAAAAAGACCGGGCGCCCTCTGGTGCTTACCATCAACGGCAAGGCCGAAGCTGTGGTGCTCGATCCGGCCGTCTATCAGGACGTTGCCGACCAGGTTGATGCCGTCGCAAGGATACGCCGCGCACTCGCCCAGGCCAGACGCGGCGAGGGAAGACCGGCCGAAGACGTACTCGCCGAGCTCGAAGGCAAAGCCTGAGCGGTGCGAATGCGCTACCGCGTGATCGTAACTCCCGACGCTGAGTCCGATTTGCGAGTCACCCATGGTTACCTCCGCGACCGGGCGCGGCGAGCCGCTGGCGAATGGATCCGCAAGATCCGCTCGAGTATCAAGACTCTTTCCCGCTATCCCGAGCGCTGTTCGCCAGCTCCTGAGAGTGCCTCGTTCGAGGAGCCGATCCGGCAACTGCTCTTCGGTTTTGGAAATCGAGGTACTTATCGCATCCTGTTTACGGTGATCGGTGATGCGGTGTATGTTCTGCACGTTCGCCACGGGTCGATGCTTCCACGCGAACCGAGGGACCTGTAAGGTTCGCGGCGCCAGCCGCGCTACAGCGGAATATTCCCGTGCTTCTTCGGCGGGTTTTTGTCGCGCTTGGTTTCCAGCATGGCCAGCGCCTGGATCAGCTTTCTCCTGGTTTCCCGCGGCTGGATGACGGCATCGACAAAGCCGCGGTCGGCAACAACATAGGGATTGGCAAAGCGGTCGCGGAAGTCTTCAATCCTTTTCTGGCGCACGGATTCGCGTTCTTCGGCGCTCCTGGCAAGCTCGAGCTCTCGTTTGTAAACAATATCCACCGCGCCTTCCGGGCCCATGACCGCGATTTCAGCCGTCGGCCAGGCGTAATTCACGTCAGTGCGAATGTGTTTTGAGGCCATGACACAATACGCTCCACCGTAGGCTTTGCGCGTGATCACGGTCACTTTGGGAACGGTCGCCTCGGCGAAGGCGTAAAGCAGCTTCGCGCCGTGCTTGATGATGCCGCCATACTCCTGAGCCGTGCCAGGAAGGAATCCCGGGACATCTTCAAACGTCACCAGAGGGATGTTGAAGCAGTCGCAGAAGCGCACGAACCGCGCACCCTTGATCGAAGCGTTGATGTCGAGCGTGCCCGCCAGAACTGCCGGCTGGTTGGCCACGATTCCAACTGAACGCCCATCCAGGCGCGCGAATCCGACCACGATGTTTCTGGCGTAGTGTTCCTGCACTTCGAAAAAGTAGCCGTCGTCGAATACGGCGTGAATCACGTCTTTCATGTCGTAGGGCTGGTTGGATTGTTCGGGCACGATTTTGTCGAGCACAGCCCCGGCGCGATCAATCGGATCGGTGCAGGCCTTACGCGGAACATCGTCCAGATTGTTGGACGGCAAAAAGCCGAGCAACTCGCGTACCATCGACAGACACTCCGCGTCGTCGTGCGCCAGAAAGTGGGCCACGCCGGAAGTTTCGTTGTGAGTCATGGCTCCGCCGAGCTGATCTTTTGTAACTTCTTCATTGGTCACGGTGCGGATCACATCGGGGCCGGTGATGAACATATAGGACGTTTTGTCGACCATCAATACAAAGTCGGTGATGGCCGGGGAGTAGACTGCGCCGCCCGCGCATGGGCCCATGATGGCGGAAATCTGCGGCACCACGCCGCTGTAGAGCGTGTTGCGCAGGAAAATATCGGCGTAGCCGGCCAGCGACATCACGCCTTCCTGGATGCGGGCGCCACCGGAATCGTTCAGTCCGATCACCGGCGCGCCCATCTTCGCCGCCAGATCCATGATCTTCACGATCTTGCCCGCGTTGGTCTCGGAGAGTGACCCGCCGAACACGGTGAAGTCCTGGGCAAAGACGTAGACCAGCCGGCCTTCAATGCGGCCATAGCCGGTAATGAATCCGTCGCCGTAAATCTTCTGTTCGCTCATGCCGAAGTCGTTGCAACGATGCGTAACCAGCTTGTCGGTTTCCTCGAACGTGCCTTCGTCGAGCAGGAACTCGATGCGCTCCCGCGCCGACATTTTGCCTTCTTTGTGCTGGCGCTCCTGACGTTTTTCTCCGCCGCCTTCCTCCGCCAGAGCATTGCGTTTTTTGAGTTCTGCAACTTTTTGTTCGAGGTTCATGGCGGGAATTATAGCCGCGGGAGAGGCAGAGAGTCGTGGTTCGGATCACGCGGCTTTGTTTAGCGCGAAATGTGTTCCGCCGCGGCTGCGTGGCACTTGGGTAGGCTGAGGTAGCCGAGCGATCCCGCGTAGCAAAGGCTGGCGACGAGCACCATCGCGAGAACCAGGCCCTGGAGAATTCTGGCGATCGGCAACCCGGATTCTCCGACGGCCAGGTAAGCACCTTGTCCTGCTGGAAATGGCCGCGGCTCATCTGGCGACGCGAGCCAGCAGCGCACCATGGCGAGGCAGGTGTCGACGAAAATCAGCGGCCACTCGCCCGGCTCGGCTAATTTCGCCACCTGCAGCATCTCCCCAGCGAAACGTTCTCGAAAAGCCGCAGGGTAGAGTTGGAGCAGCAGACCATATGCGACCAAGACGGCGCGCCGAATGCTCACGCGTCACTCTCCCCGAGGTGGCCGAGCCGGTCAGCCGTGGCCACGACTTGCTGCAAGCGCCTGATTTCTGCCCGCAGCGCCTTTTCTCCCCTGCCTTTCAGAAAATACTCGCGGCGCATTTCTCCATTTTTCTGATTGCGCTCAGTTTCGCCGACGAATCCGGCGGCCAGCAGGCGATCCAGGTTCGCATACAGCGTACCCGGCCCGATCTTATACTTTCCCGCCGACTGCCGCTTTACGGACTGCATGATCGCATATCCGTGAAGGTCCGATTCCGCCAGGGCGAGAAGAATGTGCAGCGATGCAGTCGAAAGTGGCCTATCCTTGACATGCATATCTATTATTGATATATCACATTTAGATATATCGAAACAAGATCCACGACTCACATTATCCACTTTGAAGTCGTACTTGTTTTTAGGGGAATCCTGCTCGCAGCACATTCGGAAGGAGCGAATATGAATCTTGGAAAAGATCGTCGCGCTATTTTGTTGCGTGCCGTTTTTTGCGTTCTGTGCTCGACGTTCCTTTTCGCACAGACGAGTTCACCAGCGTCAAAAGCTGAAACTTCGGGCGTAAGTACGGGGCGCGACGGACAACACGATTTCGATTCGCTCGCCGGCGCTTGGAAATGTCATACGAAGTACCGCGCTCACCCCTTCGCTGGATCCGACACGTGGGTCGAGTCCGATGGCACTGAAAGTTTCCAAAACATTTGGGGCGGGCGTGCCATGCTGGACGTGTCCGAAGGCACCAGCGCCAATGGACCTGTCGAAAGCCTGATGTTGTACACCTACAATCCGCAGAGTCACCAATGGTATATCTATTTCGCGAACCGCAAGGATGGCAAGGTTGGGCTGCCGAATGTGGGCGAATTTAGGGATGGGCAGGGCGAGTTCTTCGTTCAGGACACGCTGAACGGCAAATGGCTGCTGAACCGGTATCTCTGGTCGAAGATGGCGTCGAGTTCGCCTCACTTTGAGGAATCCTGGTCGAGCGACGGCGGACGGACGTGGGAGCCAGTCCGGATTGTGGATTTAGCGCGGGTCAGCGACCACACCGGCAATGCGCACTCCACTCCAGCCAAACCTGACGAGAATGCCTGGAAGTCGACACAAGCGAGCGGCAACCTCAATGGTGAACGCGACTTCGATTTCGAATTAGGCAGTTGGAATATTCACCTGAAGCGCAGGCTGCGTCCGTTGACCGGATCGAACACCTGGGTCGACTTTGACGGCACGTCGATGACGAGGAAGGTGTGGGACGGGCGCGCACAAATCGAGGAGTTCGAAACCGATGGTGCCGGCGGCCACATCGAAGGCCTCACGCTGCGCACTTACAATCCGCAAACGCACGAATGGCGGCTCTACTGGGCCAACAGCAAAGATGGGATTTTGGTCGTGCCACAGATCGGCAAATTCAAGGACGGAGTAGGCGAGTTCTATGCGCAGGACACGCTGAATGGCAAGTCGATCTTCATTCGATTTATCTGGTCGAAGACCGATACCAACACGCCGCATTTCGAGCAGTCGTTCTCGGACGATGGCGGCAAGACCTGGGAAGTGAACTGGATTACGAACCAGACGCGGGTCAGCAAATCAACGGAGAAGGGGCACTGACCCGCGCGCACAAAATTGGAGACGGATCGACGACAGTGGCGCGGATGAAAAGTGCAAGTCCGCGGCAGGCGAGCGGCCACTCCGATGACCAGCCGAGTCTGATGGTTGAGTATCTACGAAGGAACGGACCGGCGAACTGGCGCAATCCGGATTGAATTCCTATTCCAGATCCGATCCCAGAATCTGATAGCGATATCGCTTGCCGTCCCAGAACAGCACGGAGGAGGTGTCTTCGCCCTCGCCCTGTTCTTCCATGTAAATGCCGAGGATGGTTCGCTTCTTCAGCTCAAGCCGCTTCACGGCCAGGGTTTTGAAGGGCAGGTTGATGAGCAGGAACTTGGCCTTGGGGTTTTGCGCCCGCCAGCCTCCGTTTTCTGCGCCGTGGATAATCAGAAGGCACACACCGCGTCTGTCGGGCTCATCCGAGGCAAAGGTGGAAGTAACCCGGACGTCTCCGAAGCCAAGAAACCTGTCGTAAGGATCGGCCACTACGAAATCGTGTTCATCGCGATCCGCCATGGGATTCTTGCACCGGGCTGCAATGACCAGATCGTCGATGCCGTCGCCATCGAGATCGCCAACAAACTGCGGCGGCCCCTGCAGCACGGAACAGTTGTCACCGAACTGCTTGTGAATAAAATCGTCGGTGATCGCCGGACGGGGCGAGCGCGCCGGCGCCGGCGGAGGCAGTTTCTTTTGCGACGCCTGACAGGTTCCCGCGGAAATAATCAAGACGCTGGCGGCGAGCAATGCGGTAGCGAGGGATCGATGCGACATATCCCTACTCTAGTCCCGTTGATTCCCGCACGGTAGAGACATGCGTGGTAACCGAAGTAACCAAGGGTCGATGGTGGATTCGCAGGTTCACCTGCGGAAGTATTCCCAGCCGCGCGGTTCTAGCTCGTAGCCCGCACCGCTTTTCGCCTTCGTCAAGATGACGTAGCGTCCGCGTGTAATATGACCAATCAATGTGATCGGCACGCCCGCAATTCTGGCAGGAACCCGCTTTCCCCGCGGAGCACTAAACAGCAGCTCGTAATCCTCGCCGCCGTGCAAGGCCAGGTCGAGATCGACCACGCGCGCCGGCTTGCCCACGGTCGCGCGCGGAATGGACTCCGCGGCGATCTCGGCCCCAACTCCGCTCTCTTCACAGATATGCGCGAGGTCGGTCGACAACCCGTCGCTGAGATCGATCATGGCGCTGGCAAGACCTTTTTCCCGTAGAATGCGGCCGAGTTCGATGCGGGGCTCGGGGAAAAAGTGCCGCGGATATTCCGCCGGCTTCAGCCTGCTTTCTGGCTTTTTCCGTGACTGCCCTTTTCTCATCTTAGCGACGGCGGCCGCCGATCCACCAAGTTCTCCGCTAACGTACAAGCGGTCCCCGGGTCGCGCCCCCGATCGCAGCACCGCTTTCCCCTTCGGTACGCGGCCCACGACAATGATGTCGGCCAGAATGCCATCGGGCGACTCGGCCGTATCGCCACCTGCCAGAGTCACGCCATATTTCTCGGCCAGGCTGATCAGGCTACGCGCAAAGCGTGTCACCCAGTTCTGCGACAGGTTGGGGGGCAGGGCCAGAGAAAGAAATGCAGCCACCGGCTCTCCGCCCATGGCAGCGATGTCGCTCAATCCGCGAGCCAGGCAGCGATGGCCAACCGATTCCGGCGAATGCCAGTCACGGCGGAAGTGAATGCCTTCCAGAGTAAAGTCGGTAGTAACCAGCGCGTCGTTACTTTCGCCCTGACGGGTGGAGATATGCAGCACGGCGCAGTCGTCTCCAATTCCCTTCACGATGCGTGTGCTGCGCCCTCTCCTGCCAGCAGCTTCTCGACTATGCCCCGCCAAGCGGCGGAACTGGGCAATGAGCGCTTTTTCGGGGAGCGGCACAACGCCAACACTATAGCGGACGCGCGGCCATAGATGCCTGTGCCCATGAGAAGATTCCAAACCTGAGGCCAGACGGCCAACGCCTCGTGCCTGCGAGAACACAGTTTTCGGCTACATGCGGAGGGCTTCCAATCTCACGCCCGCCCAGGTCAGCCGCCGAATCTGTTCTCGGACTGCAGAGCTGGAAGTAACCTGTCCTCCGGTGACCCCCGTTTGCCCATCCTTACGTAATGGCAGAAACACCCTAGGGGTCGTTGACAGGGGGAACCCAGTTTGTTACCGTTTACCAGACATTCACAAAGCCTTTGGCCGAGCTAAGTTCTGCATCCGGTTGGAATTGCAGACAACTGCAGTTTTTTGGCGAAGGTCCCGGTTCTTGATAGGGAGGGCGCGTAAGAAAGTTCCAATCCCGCGATTGGAGCGCACCCGGGCAATCAGGTGGTCCGAACAGGCTTCTGCAACCTCAGACTGTGCCTGGAGTTCCGGCCCCTGACGAATCAAACTTTCGAGGATAGACGTTGCAAAAACGTTTCTACATCCTTTTCGTGGCCCGTGGCGACGACGGGCAGCTGCGCAAGATCTCCATTCCGCTGCATTACCTTTATATTTTTGTTGCGGGCGCAGCGATCGGATTTCTCAGCCTCACCGGCATCGCCTCTTCCTACGCCCGGATGCTGCTGAAGGTTTCCCGCTACAATCAGCTGCGCACGGAACAAGACCAGCTAAAAGACCGTTATTCGCGACTGGAGGAGGTCGCCAAAGAGCGCGACGTACAGGTGGCCTCGCTGGGCTCGATCGCTGGCGAAGTTTCCGCACTGTATGGTCTGAAGTCGCAGCCCATCCTGGTGACCGCCTCGCAGGAACAAATTCAGGACGCCGATGTAACCTCCTCTATGGATCAGCTCAGCGCCTTGCGGACCTCGGCCCTCACCGGCGCGGCTACCGTGGGTATTACGCTGGGACTGACCCATAACGCCACCACCGCCGACTGGGTTAGAGCTAATTCCACGCCTAATCTTTGGCCGGTGGAGGGTCAAATCACCGGTAGTTTCGGCGAGCGAATCGACCCGTTCAACGGTGAAGGCGCGTTTCACAGCGGCGTCGACATCGGCAGCACTTATGGACATCCCGTCATCGCTCCTGCCGATGGCGTCGTCACCTTTGCCAACTTCCTCGGCGGATACGGCAAGATGATCATGCTCGATCACGGCCACGGCATCTGCACGCGTTACGGCCATCTTTCCGGCTTCGCGGTAACGCCTGGAGAGCACGTCCACCGCGGAGACACCATCGGTTATGTCGGCCTTAGCGGGCGCTCTACCGGCCCTCATCTGCACTACGAAGTTCGTATCAATGACACCCCAGTGAACCCCTACAAGTACCTTCGCATCACTGTCGCCCACAGCTACGGCTTCCCCGCCGGAGGCTAGATCACCACCGTTCTGCCCAAGAAGCGTTTCTTTCCTCGACAGCCCAGAGACAGATACCCGACTGCGACGCCTTTCCCGCGCATCCCCAACCAGAACCGCGGCGCCTCATCCCGCGCGGCCAGGAATTACCGTATCCCCGCTTCCGCAGGCGCCAGGCCACAGCTAGGAGGGCAGCGGGACCACTGCCGGATGCCATTGCGGCAAAGTGACGCGGATCACGTTCATCAGTTCTTCGTTGTCCACCGGCTTCTGGAAGAACATGCTGGCTCCAGCCTTCAGGGCGCGCTCTTCGTTGCCCTGCGGATCGCGGGCGCTCAGTACGATGACGGGAATGCCGGCCAGTTGATTGTTGTTCTGCAGCCGCTCCAGCACTGCGAAGCCGTCGCCGGCAGGCAAGCCCAGGTCGAGAATAATCAGGTCCGGGCGCTCCTTCTGGGCGGTAGCGATGGCGGAGTAACCGTCCGCAGCGGTTGCAATTTCGCAGTTATTGGCCCGCAGGCGCAGGCGCATCGCCCGCAATAGGTCGGGATCGTCGTCCA
>Ga0335076_10008355_pt1 | contig 10453 bp, 10 predicted proteins | sample Lox_Sample_25_FD_206717 | JGI IMG/M metagenome (GOLD analysis project Ga0335076, IMG submission 206717) | Soil microbial communities from Loxahatchee National Wildlife Refuge, Florida, United States - Lox_Sample_2.5 | ecosystem: Environmental > Terrestrial > Soil > Wetlands | place: USA...
AGCATATTACCTGGACCGGCAGACGCTGGAGTCGATGTTCGAGTTGTTCCCTCACCTCGGTTCCCGGTTCTATCGGTCTCTTTCGTGCAGCCTGTCGCGGCGACTGCGGGAGTTGATCGCACCGGCTGCTCCCGCCAAGAAGTCGTAAGCGATTCTCTCCTTCTCCCCCTGTTTTCTTCGTTCCACCGCTTCTTTCGCGGGCAATGTGCTAGCCTACGAAAACACTTGCTCATGGTGCGAGCGCAACTGGCATGATCGATCCCGGCAGTCTCCGCTTGGCGCTTTTCTCCGCAGCAGTGCTGGGATTCCGCCATGGTCTGGATTATGACCACATCGCGGCGATCACCGACATCAGCAGTGTTCAAGCCAGCCCCCGGGACGCTATGCGTTACGGCCTGCTCTATGTGTGCGGACACGCGACTACGGTTGCGGTTCTAGGGTCGCTGGCGGTCGCCGCTCGCGTGTCGCTCCCGGCAGCAAGCGATCAGTGGGCCGAGCGGTTGGTCGGACTGACGTTGCTTGTCCTGGGGATCTATGTGCTGGGGACCTTTTTCCGTCCATCGGCGCATAGTCACGGACCACGAACCAGGATCACACTTCTTATCAATGGATTGCTGTGGGTGTACTGGCGGCTGAGCCGGATTTTTGGCGGAACCCGCGTGCAAGCACCACAAGTCTTCAAGGACGGTTACGGAACGACCTCGACGTTTCTGGTGGGAGTGATTCATGGCTTGGGCGCGGAGACGTTCACGCAAGTGTCTTTGTTTCTGGCGGCTGCGAGCCTTGGCGGGACGGCAGGACTGCTCGGTCTGGCCATGTTTATCGTGGGCCTGGTGACGATGAATACGCTGATGTGCGCGTCGGCGGCTGGACTATTTTCCGCCACACTCGCGCGTCCGACCGCCATGCGTGCCCTCACGCTGGCAACGTCGGCGTACAGCATTGTGGTCGGGACGATTTTTCTGTTGGGTTCGGCGAACAAGCTGCCGTCACTTACGGGTTAAGGTCCAAGGTCGCAAAAGGATGGCTTGAGTGTGCACCACTTTGCACTCGGAGAACTGCGGGATGGCGGGGACTTTAGTGTAAAGTATTTCGTTTCATAGAATTCCCAGCGAGCGCATTTTGGTACTCGATGTGCATCAGATGACCCGCCGGAGTCTCGGCAAAAATTGGGGCGGGCTTCGAGTAGACCGATGTTAACAAGTAAGTAAACTAAAGAGACACTCTAAAAGATCTCAGGAGAGGTGGTTCAGGTATGAAGCGCGCGTGGTTGATGGCGGTACTAGCCTTAGCCCTGCCGATGACGGCATTTGCCAGTAATTCGGTCGACTTCACCAACAGTGGCGGCACTCTTACAGGTAGCAGCGCAGGATTAACCCTTAGTGGCTCCGAGCTGATCGCAGTGAATGGCCTGAACGGAATGGGGCTGGTCACGGGCAACCTGGGCACCTTGACGTTCAGCACGGGAGCTCTGCTCAGCGGATCGTTGCAAGGCCAGAACGGAACACCCTCATGGTTCGACGGAGGTGGCAGCTTTGTGATCACCTCGAATGGCAGCAACGGGCTGCCGAGCGGGGTGCTCTTTGACGGCAGCTTTACCGGTCCGGTGTCGTGGACGCTGGTGACTTTAGCCAACGGAACGCACAACTACACTCTTGAGGGAAGCATTTCAGGGACGTGGTACAACGGCCAGACGGTCTATGGCGCGACCGTGCAGTTGACCATCAATACCGGGAAGGGTTTCTTTGACGGAACCACGTCTATCTCGAGCGGCGATACGAATATATCCGCCGTTCCGGAACCTGGCACCCTAGGGCTCATCGGTACGGGACTAGTGGGAATTGCCGGCTTGGTGAAACACAAGTTGAACTCGTAAGACAAGTGTTTTAAAGGAATTGGCCCCGCGGCAAGCGGGGCCTTTTTCTTTGCCGAAAGATCAGACTGCAGCATTACCGGGGTAATCGTACGGGGGGAATTACCGTTGACCCACCCCTGTTGCGCTCCGTAAATTGCCAACAGGGGGTTGTATGAAAGACATCCACGAGGTCCTGCGCCAAAAGCAGGCAAAGTACGCCCAACTAGGCAAGCAAATCGAGATGCTCCAGCAGGCAGCTGAGAAGTTGCGGGAAGTGGCGCCTTTGCTGGCTGAGAGCGATGACGAAGACAACGCCGTCCTGGCGGAAGTCGAGGATGCAGGGCAAACCGACGCAATGGCGGCTAAAGCCGGAGCCAGTGGCGGTACAAGCAATTCGAAGGCTTCGCGACCGACAGCGCCTCGCTGGCCCTAGACCCGTTGGCGGCATTTGAGTGTGCTGGCGCTGGCCAGCAGAACGACCGACTTATGACCCTTCAGGCATTACTGGCTTCGAGTGACGATGTGGCAGCCGACGTGTTGGGCAGAATCCTGCCCACGCTGGGCATCGCCATGGACCGGTCCAGCGACCTGGAGACCACCTTAACGCGAATCCAACAGCAAAAATTCGACCTGCTATTGGTAGATTTCGATGACGCGCGGGCGGCTGATGAAGTGTTGAAGTTGTCGAATCGCCTAGGGTCGAGTCCATTGACGGTGGCCCTGGTGGCGGATCCGGCACAAGTACGAGCGATCCTGAGCAGCGGATCGCATTTTGTTTTGCACAAGCCTTTTTCCGACGAAGCGGTGAAGACGGGATTACGCCCCGCCGCAGCGCTGCTTAACCGTGAACGGCGGAGAGCCTATCGGGTTCCGGTGCAGGCCCCGGTCGCGATCACGAGAACTGATGGGAAAAAGATGGATGGAATCCTCCTGGATTTGAGTGAGACCGGGATGGATGTGCTGACTGCAGAGTCGCAGGCGGCCGGATCGCTACTTGGATTTCAATTCCGGTTACAGGACGGAGATTTGGAGATCGATGCCCACGGAAAAGTCGCGTGGGCGAATCCAAACGGCCAGACCGGAGTGCATTTTCTGGATCTTCCAGAAGAAATGAAAAGCAAGTTGAAGGCATGGATTAAAGCAGCAGCGACCACTGCCGGTGCTGGCCCGAACGAGACCGTTCCCCATTGCAAGCTGACCGACCTGAGCCTGGGCGGGTGCTACGTAGAAACCGATTCGCCCTTCCCCGAACGCGCCTTGGTGGATTTGTGCCTCAAGACCGATGAACTCGAAGTGCATACGGAAGGAATGGTAAGGGTAATCCATCCGGGACACGGCATGGGCGTCGAGTTCCCTTCCCGTACGCCGGAACAGCGCGCACAGGTAGGAAACCTGATCGCGTTCCTGCGAAGCTGTCCAGAGACCATGTTGGAATTGTTGATCTCTCCGCGCGCCCTGGTGGCTGACATCACCCAGTTCGAACGTGGCGAACAGGTACAAGTCAGCGACGACGAAATGGAAGATCCGCTGCTGGAACTGTTGCGCCGCGGCACTTCGCTACAGCAGGAAGAATTCCTTGGCGAGTTGCGGCATCAACGCAGCCCTGAGGACGTGCAGGCTTAGCTTCGGCTTCCGGCTCTGGGCTTCCGCTCATCGCGAATTCCTTCTCGTCGCCTCGGTCCCCTCTGACCCACACTGCTGCCGGATTTCGCCTTGAAAATTCCTGAGACAACAAAGCCTCTCTGGCAGGTTGGCTGGGCAGAAATTCTGAGGAATATCTTCAGGTCGGCGCTGAGCGGGTGAGAGTGGTTGGGCTGAGAGGCTTTGGGTTACGCATCCCGAAGAATCGAAGAACCCGGGCCCCGTCTCTGGCACGGGTCCTTCAAATCTTCGTGGTCTGTTCCACCCCAATGAGAGCAAGGTATCGGATGATCGTTGCGCAATCATTTCAGGAAAGTTAAATCTGGATTAAATCCGTAGTCGAGGAATGTAGACTGGGAGAGCTTCTCGGCTTTGAATCCTGGGTGCGGGAGAATCCCCTGGCAGAGGCAAGCAAGGCAGCCGCGGCATCTGGCGCGGCGTTCAGAAAAGATGGGTCGTCGCAAAATCTGCTGTGGATGCCGCTGCTAGCGATTGCCAGCGCAGCCCTTGCGGTAGAGATCCCGTTCTTTTTCAAGGGGACCCCTTCGGGTCATGATGTGGAATTCCATCTCTATTCCTGGCTGGAGGTCTTAGCGCACTGGCGGCAAGGAATTTTGTATCCGCGGTGGGCATCGCTAGCGCATTTCGGATACGGGGAGCCGCGCTTCGTGTTCTACCCGCCAGCGTCCTGGACACTGGGGTCGCTCATCAGCCTCGCTCTGCCCTGGAGGATTGCGTCGTACGTCTACGTCTGGGCGGCTTTGACGCTTGCCGGCACGTCGATGTTCCTTTTGGCGCGGCAATGGATGAGGAGACGGGACGCGGTGTTCGCGGCGGCTTTCTATGCAGTAAACCCCTACCACCTGGTGATTGTGTATTGGCGCAGCGCGTTCGCGGAGTTGCTGGCGAGTTGCCTGGTCCCGCTGTTGCTGCTGTGGCTCTGGCGAGCGGTAGAAGAGGAACGACGAGCGGTGATTCCGCTGAGCTTGATACTTGCCGGTTCGTGGCTGATTAACGCGCCTGCGGCGGTGATGATCCACTACTCGATGGCGTTGCTGGTGGTGGTGTTGGCGTGGCAGCGGAAGTCGATGCGGTTGTTGGTTACGGTTTCTATGGCGGTGACGTTGGGCGCGGGCCTGGCGGCTTTTTATTTGCTGCCGGCAGTTTATGAACAGAGGTGGATTGACATTGCGAATGCGGTGTCAGCGGGGTCGCGTCCGGCGGATAACTTCCTGTTCATGCACACGAGCGATGCGGACCACGACGCGTTCAATAAGATCATTTCCTGGGTGGCCGTGTTGGAGATGGTCGGGTTGGGGGTTGCATTGTGGGCGGCGCGGAGATGGCGTGATTCCCAGCAATGGATTCGGAGGAGCTTATTGGCGTGGGCGGTGGTCTGTGCTGCGATGATGTTTTCGTTCACCGAAATTCTGTGGGGAATCTTGCCGAAGTTGGCCTTCATGCAGTTTCCCTGGCGATGGCTGTTGTGCCTGAGCCTAATTTTCTGTCTGATGGTGACCGTTGGCTTGCAGCGATGGTGGATGCGCGTGGTCGTCTGCGTGTTCGGCATTGTCGTGATTGTTGCGGCTTGGCATCGCGTGCAGGCGCCGTGGTGGGACACGGCTGCCGACCTGAAAGAGATGCAGGACAACGTCTCCGACGGCATCGGATACGAAGGAACGGACGAGTACACGCCGGTAGGGGCGGATCCTACGAATATCGATAAAGACGCGCGTAAGGTGACGGTGGATGGCCCGGCGCGCGCGGCGATCCGCGTGCTGCATTGGGATGAGGAGTCGAAGTCTTTTACAGCAGAGATGTCGGCAGCGGATCGCGTGGCACTGCGGTTATTTCGGTACCCAGCGTGGAGAGTCGAGGTTAATGGTCGGGTCGTAGAGACGGCAGCGCGTGAAGGCACGGGGCAGATGCTCGTTCCGGTCGAAGCGGGCATGAACCGGGTCGAGATCAGGTTTGTGAAGACGTGGGATCGAGTGGCGGGCGGGTGGATATCCGCCGTGAGTGTTGCTGGGATTGGACTCGTTCTTTTTGCCCGACGAAAAACGAACTAACCACAGAGGACACGGGATCACAGGGGAATGCGGCGAGTAATGATTGCGACTTCGAATGCGGGGAAGTTACGCGATTTCACCGGGGCGGCGCGGACGCATGGGATTGAGATTGCCGGGATTCCGAACTTCTCTTCCCTGCCGCTGGTCGTCGAAGATGGATCGACGTTCGAGGACAATGCGCGCAAGAAGGCCGAGGAGTACAGCGTTTACGTGCCGGGTGAATTGGTTGTCGCTGATGATTCGGGACTGGAGGTAGATGCGCTGAGCGGAGCGCCCGGAGTGCATTCGGCGCGCTATGCGGCCGACGAACCGCACCTTGCGGACGCAAATACCGATGACGAATTGAATAATGCGCGCGTGCTCAGGGAGTTGAAAAACGTCGAGCGCAACAAGCGCACGGGACGATTCGTGTGCGTCCTGGCTGCGGCGCGCGATGGAAAGACGGTGGCGACGTTTCGTGGATCGGCCGAAGGCATCATCCTTGATGCACCTCGAGGCACAAACGGGTTCGGCTACGATCCGCTGTTCTACTTTCCCCAGATCAACAAAACGTTTGCCGAGTTAAGCGCGGAGGAAAAGGCGCGTTACAGCCATCGAGGCGCGGCCTTCCGGGCGTTTCTGGAGTGGTGCGATGGGGGAGAGCAGACATAAATGATGCAGCCGTTCCGGGTACCTTCGGCGTTGATCTTTGATCTGGACGGGGTACTGATTGATTCCGAACCGCTTCACAAGTTAGCGAAGGAGCAGGCATTCGCGGAGTTCGGCATCGTGTTTTCGGAAGAGGTTTACGACAGCTACAAGGGGCGCCCCGACGAAACAGTGTTGCGAGAGATGCTTGAAGGTTGCGGACGTGTGGAAGTTCTGGCACAGCTCCGGCAAAGAAAACGGGAGTACTTTCAAGCGATCGAACACCGGGTGCAGCCCGTCAATGGCGCGGTGGAGTTTGTGCGTTGGGCGAAGGGACACTTTCGCCTTGCGCTGGCGACATCGTCGACTGCAAGAAATCGCGAGATGGCATTTCGGCTTTTGGGTATCGGAGATCTTTTTGATGCCGTGGCTGACGCCGGGCGGCATCAGCGTCCGAAGCCAGATCCGGAAGTATTTCTGGTGGCGATGAACGATCTGGGACTGCCCGCGCAGGAATGCTGGGTCATTGAGGACTCGCTGAACGGTGTACGGGCGGCAAAAGCTGCCGGTTGCGTGACGGTGGGGATCACGACGACGTTTCCCGCCATGAGGCTCTCGGACGCGGGCGTGGATCTGGTGGTGGAATCGTTTACCGAACTGAAGTACGTGCTTCAGAAGGCTGCGTAGCTGGAGAATCAATTCCACTATCATGGCTTCAACGAGAGTACGCGAAGGCTGCACGAAGGGCGCGAGGAATACACCGAAACTCTTCATGCTGGCGCATTCCTTGACTCATTCTTCTCAGCGCAAGATAATTGAGGGTTATTTTCTCATTGCGGAACTAATAAGGAGCTTCTGTGGCGTCAGCCAGTTCTTCTGCTCCCGGGGTAGGTAAGTTAGAGGTTCATGGTGGGGTGGCTCCGTTGCGTGCAGGTCAGGGGGTGTCATTCCTGCTGCGGCGGTTGCACTCACTAACCGGAATCATTCCAGTCGGAGCGTTCCTGTTTGAGCACATCCTGATTTCCAACGCGACCGCGATCAGCGGACCGGCTGCTTACGCGCGCCAAGTCAGCTTTCTGGCAAACCTTCCTCTCGTGTTTTTCCTCGAGCTATTTGGCATCTGGTTGCCAATTGCCTATCACGGGCTCTACGGCTTTTACATCTGGTACCGCGGGGATGGAAACACGATGGCCTATCCCTGGAGCGGCAACTGGATGTACACCTTGCAGCGCTGGACGGGCGGAGTCGCCTTCATCTACATCGTCTGGCATGTGTACACCATGCGGTTCATCGGCGTCGATCTGCATGACAATCCGATGGCGTCATTCAGCAAAGTGCAGAACGAAGTGATGCACGCGGGCCTGTTCCTGTTCTACGTAGTGGGACTGGTTGCAGCGTCGTGGCACTTCGCTTATGGAATCTGGCTGTTCTGCGCGAAATGGGGCATCGTGACCGGGGACAAAGCGCAAACCAGACTGCTGCGGGTGTGCCTGGCGTTCTTTCTGGTGTTGTGCGGCGCGGGATTCGCGAGCCTTACCTCGTTCCGGTCGAGACCGATAGAGGAAGACACGCCGAACGCAACCATGCTTCACATTGATCACAAGGTCGGCGCAGCTCCGAGTTCGAGAAAGGGGGCGAACTAGCATGGCAGCTCCCAAGATCATCGTAGTCGGTGGCGGATTGGCCGGACTGGCCGCAGTCATCAAGATCGCCGAGATGGGCGGGGAAGTCGATCTGTTCTCCATCGTCCCCGTAAAGCGCTCGCATTCGGTGTGCGCGCAGGGCGGCATCAACGCCGCGAAGAACCTTAAGGGCGAGGGCGATTCCACCTGGAAACATTTCGACGATACGGTCTACGGCGGCGATTTTCTCGGCAATCAGCCTCCGATCAAAGACATGTGCGACGCGGCACCGGGGATCATCGACTTGCTTGACCGCATGGGCGTGCCGTTCAATCGCACACCGGAAGGACTGCTGGACTTCCGCCGCTTTGGTGGGACTTTGTACAACCGCACTGCTTTCGCTGGTGCCACCACCGGACAGCAACTTCTTTACGCGTTGGACGAACAAGTTCGGCGATATGAATCTGAAGGCAAGGTGAAGAAGTACGAGCACTGGGAGTTTCTGTCGGCGGTGCTCGATGGAAAGAAAGTTTGCCGCGGGATCTGCGCGATGGACCTGCGCTCGATGGAAGTGCGCTCCTTCCCTGCCGACGCCATCATCATCGCAACCGGCGGCATTGGCGCGATCTTTGGCAAGTCTACGAATTCTGTCGTGTGCACAGGTTCGGCGCAGTCGGCGCTCTATCAGCAAGGTTGCTATTACGCGAATGGCGAATTCATCCAGGTGCATCCGACGTCCATTCCGGGGGAGGACAAGCTGCGGTTGATGTCGGAGTCAGCCCGCGGCGAAGGCGGACGGGTGTGGGTGCCGAAAACCCCGGGCGACAAGCGCGATCCGAAATCAATCCCGCAGAACGAGCGCTGGTACTTCCTGGAAGAGTGGTATCCGAAATACGGCAACCTGGTGCCGCGCGATGTGGCGACGCGGGCGATCTTCAAGGTCGTGTACGAGCACAATCTCGGCATTGACGGCAAGCCGATGGTCTATCTCGACCTGACCCACATCGACCGCAAGATTCTCGACAAGAAGCTGGAAGGCATTCTCGAGATTTACGAGAAGTTTGTGGGCGACGATCCGCGCGACACGCCCATGAAAATTTTCCCGGGCATGCACTACACGATGGGCGGCCTGTGGGTGGATTACAAGCAGGCGACGAATATCCCTGGAATCTATGCGGCGGGAGAGTGCGAGTACCAGTATCACGGCGCCAACCGCCTGGGCGCGAACTCGCTGGTATCGTGCATCTTCGGTGGCGGCGTGGCCGGACCACAGGCGGTTAACTATGCCCGTGGGCTGCAGGCTTCCGATAGTAACGGACACTTCGCGGCTGAGCAGAAGAAGCAGGAAGAGAACAATGCCCTGCTGATGAAGAACGAGGGCAACGAGAATCCAGTGAAGTTGTGGCGCGAGCTTGGCGAGTTGATGACCAAGGACTGCACGGTCATCCGCTACAACAAGAATCTGCAGCAGACCGACGCGAAGCTGGTGGAGATGCTGGAGCGCTATCGGAAGATCAACCTGAGCGATAAGACGCTGTGGGCGAATACGACGGTCGTGTTTGCGCGGCAACTCTACAACATGTTGCAGTTGGCGCGGGTCATTGCGCAGGGCGCACGCATGCGCGATGAGTCACGAGGAGCGCACTACAAGCCGGACTTCCCCGACCGCGATGACAAGAACTGGATGAAGACGACGAAGGCGTATTTCGCGCCCGATGCGGATGAACCGAAGTTCGAATTCGAGCCGGTGGACGCGGGGCTGATTCCGCCGCGGCCGAGGAAGTATTGAGGGTTGGAAAGAAAAACTTTCTTCGCTTCGCTCAGAATGATAAGGCTAATTCCTAATGGCTGATAAAACCGTCATCATCAAAATCAAGCGTCAACTCACTCCCGGCGGCAAGTCTTACTGGGAGGAGTTCTCTGTTCCCTACCGGCCGAACATGAACGTGATCTCGGCGCTCATGGACATCGCCGCCGACCCCGTCACGCGCGACGGCAAGGCGACCACTCCGATCACGTACGACTCGAATTGTCTGGAGGAGGTCTGCGGATCGTGCGCCATGTTGATCAACGGCAAGGCGCGGATGGCGTGCTCGGCCCTGATCGATCAACTGGAACAGCCGATCCGCCTCGAACCCTTCTCCAAGTTCCCCGTAGTGCGCGACCTCGCCACCGACCGTAGCGTGATCTTCGAAAATCTGAAAGCCGTCAAGGCGTGGGTGCCAATAGATGGCACGTACGATCTGGGCTCCGGTCCACGTATGACGGCGGAAGACCAGGAAGCAGCTTATCCGCTCTCACGGTGCATTTCATGCACGTGCTGCATGGAGGCTTGTCCGCAGTTCAACGAGGACACCGGATTCGTCGGCGCCGCGACGATCGCCCAGGTTCGCCTGTTCAACACGCATCCGACGGGCAAGGCGCTGCAGCGAGAGCGTCTCGCGGCTCTGATGGGAGATGGTGGAATCCAGGAGTGCGGCTACGCGCAGAACTGCGTCGAGGTCTGCCCCAAGGACATCCCTCTGACCAAGTCGATTGCCGAGGTGGGCGGGCAGGTCATGAAACAGGCGCTGGGAGATCTGTTGAGGCGGTAACGTTATCGGCTTCCGGAATCCCACGTCTCGTAACTTCGGCGGGAC
>Ga0335076_10008356_pt1 | contig 10452 bp, 7 predicted proteins | sample Lox_Sample_25_FD_206717 | JGI IMG/M metagenome (GOLD analysis project Ga0335076, IMG submission 206717) | Soil microbial communities from Loxahatchee National Wildlife Refuge, Florida, United States - Lox_Sample_2.5 | ecosystem: Environmental > Terrestrial > Soil > Wetlands | place: USA: Florida...
CTTCGCCTTTGCTGGACATGCGGTAGTTCATCGACCCCGACACGTCCACCACCAGGCCCGTTGCGCCCGGCAGTGCCTCTAGCCCGTGGAGCCCCTTCAGCATCGCTGTCTCAATGGCATCTTCGAGTTTCGGTGCGTATCGCGCCGCCGTCACGAATCGAAACGGCAGTGCGCGTGCCACACCTTTGTCCAGACGCTCGCGAATCAGCTTCGGCGAAACTCCCGCGGCATTCATCAGCCGCAGGTTTCGCAGAACCGCCAATCCGCCCAGCTTGCCTTCGCTCAGCAACCGCTCGAAGGTTTCCTTCTTTCCCTTGCGGGCAGAAAGCGAAACCTCCCACGTGTCCGGAGCTTCCAGCGTACCGTCTACGAGGCGCTTCCACACCTCCGCCTGTTCCGCATCCCGCGGCTTGGCGTGGCACAGAAACAACACATCGCGCAGCTTCACCACGGAATCGCGGTTGTACTTTGCCAACTGGTACGCGTCGAATTTCACGAACGCGCGCGCCAGTCCGCGCTTTACACCCGCGGAAAGCGGCTGCTTTTTCCCCTTCCAGTAAAGCGCCACGAACTCGCCGAGTTCGTCCGCTCGCTGGATCACCGCCTCGAGCGTATCCGAAACCAGCGGGCCCGTGCCTTTGCGACGCGCCAGTTCGCGGACCAGGAAGAGCGGCACCTGGCGCAACTGCATCGCATCCCGCGATTCTCGCGCCAGCGCGGCCACATCTTCCGGCTTGTTCGCGTGCACCAGCTCCGCGATCCGCGTCGCAATCGTGCTTCCCTTCTCGTAGAACGCGTCTTCCCAAAGCAAGCACGTCAGCACGCTGCGCCGCAGTTCTGCCTTCGGGCTGACCCGCTGCGCCACCGCTCCTTCGTGCGTCCGCGCCGGGAACATCCGCTTCCACACATTCATCTTCGCCATCGTTGCCTCCTTCCTGCGCTTGGCAACACCTTGCCAAGGGCGCTCTAAAACACACCGCTGCCTGCAGTTCCAACGCGACCCATCGCACTTTCCCGTAGGGGCGCAGCATGCTGCGCCCCATGCCCCAAGATGCCAACTTCAAGCATGATCCAGTTGGTTGCTCAAACTGCTGGACGGGAACTTTCGGTCAGGGACATTTGGCGCTCTATCCCCGAATCCTCCTGGCGCTGCTAATTCACCGCCGTCGTCATGCTCCGTTGGATCTGAAACTCGCCACCCGAATTGTGAACGCGCACCACATCTCCCTCCTCAATCCGAAGAGCCCCGGCCAGCCAATCCGGAATCACAATCTTCAAGAACTCTTCGTGTACCTCCGCAATCCCCCGGGAACTCTCCCGAAGCTCCGCTCCCCCGCAATCCATCGGGATCAAGAGCATCAGTTCCCCGCACACCTTCAACACTGGCTGTTCCAAGGAAACTCTCGTTTTCATTTGTCGCTCCTCCCTTTCCTGGATTTGCTGCCTCTCAAACTCTCCCGCCAGCATTTACGTCGTCCCTCTCACAAGCCTCCACACAAATTCACCGGGAGGAACAAACTGAGCACAGCCGCGGAGCTGATGGCCCCGCCCTCCTTGTCATCGAAGTACCTCTGCTCTCCACCATCCCGGTATCTCTTCCGGTGGGAACCGTCGGCCCGCGTGTGACTATTGCAGGCGTCCCGGCCTTTCGACCGGTCTGCACATGCAAGCGGGAGTCGAACCCGCAACCTCCGCGTCTAAACGCGGCGCTCTACCGTTGAAGTAACGCGTTCCTTCACCACACCGGAAACTCTTCAAATTTGCACACACCTCCACCCCACTCTGTAGCTCGCGCTTTCAGAGTTGTTTTCTGCTCAACCTCGTCGTAAAACCTGCGCCGGGAGGAACGATTTCCAGTTCACGCCTTGCACCGGAGAGGGAAATTTCTCCCGCGGCCCTGTGAAGGAATCGTGAACTACGCCATCCCGGGAAACTGCCCCGTTACGGATACCCTTCGTTCGAAATGACTTAAGCGGAGTTTCTTACAGTCGCGTAATCAGGCAGACTGCAAGACTCTTGCGCCGCGTCATCCATCGATCGTGACTTGGTTGATCTTGTCCCATCGTCTGCTCTTCTACGCTCAGTGAGGTTCTGCTCAAAAATAGCAGCAGAAAATTCTGAGGTATCTGCAAAGTAAACGGTCCTGCAAGTTCTGTCAAGCCCTATTTTCAAATCGCCGCATGTTTACAGGCGATTTCGTCGCTAACCGATTACTTCTCTATATTTTATTGCACTTTCATTGGTATGATGCTCCGCCCTCAGGATGCGTTGCACCAACGTCCTGCGAACGACGCGAAGTTCGGTCGTCCTTCGCGTTTTGTGTTGAGAATCTCAACTGCTCGTTCAAGGTCCACGTTCGAGGCAGGTTTTACTTTTTACTTTCTACTCCGGCTGCTGGCACTCTCTCGTTCGCCAGAAACACAATCAGCCGTGCCGTCTCTTCAATCCCCATTGCCGTGTTGTCCACCAGCACCGCATCCTTCGCTTTCACCAGTGGCGACACTTTCCTCTCTCGATCGCGCTTGTCCCGCTCTTTCACTTCCTGTAGCACTTGCAGCAGCGTAAGGCTTTCGCCCTTTTCCTGGTGCTCTTTCCACCGCCGCTGCGCCCGCACTTCCGGCGATGCCTCTAAAAAAATCTTCAGCTCCGCGTTCGGGAACACCACCGTTCCGATATCGCGTCCTTCCATCACCACTCCGCCACCTTGCCCCGCACGCTGCTGTTCCGCCACCAACACCTCGCGTACGCCGGCAATCGTCGCCAGACGCGAAGCAGCTTGAGCCACCTCACCCGTCCGGATCGCTTCCGTCACCTCAACGCCGTCCAGAAATACCCGATTCTTCCATCCTGCGGCTTCTTGCTCCGGTGTCGGGGCTTTTAATTCAATATGCGTTTCGCGCGCCAGCCCTTCGAGTTTCGATTCATCCTGCAACGAAAGTCCGCGCTGCAGGGTCTTCAACGCCACCGCCCGGTACATCGCCCCGCTGTCCAGGTACAAATAACCCAGCATCGCCGCCACGCGCCGCGCTACTGTGCTCTTTCCCGACCCCGCCGGCCCATCAATCGCAATCGTCAGTCGTTCCGCCATTAGCCGTCATTCCGAACGAAGTGAGGTACGGCTTTCCATCGCGCATTTCGTGATGGATCTCTCTCGATTCGCTCAGACCCTCAACTTAGTCTTGGCTTTTCCTCGCCACTCGTCACCCATCACTCGCCACTTCTCAGAATCCCATCACGTTGTAACCGCAATCCACGTAAATCGTTTCGCCCGTGATTCCCGACCCCGCGTCCGACAGTAGAAACACGGCAGTACTGCCCACCTCTGCTGGATCAACATTCCGCTTCAACGGCGCGCGTTCCGCATGCGCCTTCAGCATCTCTCCCAGTTGCGAAATCCCGCGCGCGGCCAGCGTCTTGATGGGCCCCGCGGATATGGCGTTCACGCGAATGCCCTTCGGCCCCAGATCATTGGACAGGTACCGCACCGTCGCTTCCAAGGCCGCTTTCGCCACGCCCATCACGTTGTATTTCGGAACCACTTTCTCTGCTCCGTAGTACGTCATGGTCACAATACCGCCGCCCGCCGTCATCAGCGGCGCCGCCGCGCGCGACACCGCGATCAGCGAATACACGCTCACGTCATGCGCGATGCGGAAGCCTTCCCGCGACGTATTCACAAATTCGCCCTTCAACTCCTCCGCCGGAGCATACGCCACGCTATGCACCAGTCCGTGAAGAACGCCATAACGCGCCTGCAGCTTTCCGAACAATGCCGCGATCTGCTCGTCGAAGCTCACATCGCACATGAATCCTTCGGCCCCGGGCAACTCGGTAATCAGGTCTTTCGCCTCCTGCTCCAGCCGCTCATTCTGATACGTGATCGCCAGTTGCCAGCCCGCCGCATGCAATTTCTGCGCAATCGACCACGCAATGCTGCGCTTGTTTGCCAGCCCAAAAATCACCGCTGTCTTTTGTCCGTCGCTCAAATGAACCCTCGTTGAATTAGAGTGAAAACCCCTCTCCCAGATTTCAACTATTCACAATCAGGTCTCGCCAGGAACTCTTCCCCAGGCAAATTCGCAGAATCTTAGCAGTCTTGCTCGCCACTCGCCACTAGCCACTAAATTCTGTGAAACGCCTTCTCAATCTCTTTCACCGAATAGCGCAGCACCACCGGCCGCCCGTGTGGGCAGCTCATCGGGCAATCCGTCTTGGCCAATGCACCCAGCAACCACTCCATCTTCGTCTGGTCCAGCGGCATATTCACTTTGATCGCCGCATGGCATGCTGTTGAGGCGGCGATCTTCGACTGCAGCGTGTCGATGGAGATTGCTGCGTTTTCCCGCTCCAGTCCATCCAGAATTTCCATCAGCAGATGCTGCGCATCGTTCGCGGTCACTCCCGCAGGCATCGCCTGAATCGCCACGCTCTTGGGGCCCATCAATTCCACTTCGAAACCGTTCGCGCTCAACTCTTCCGCAATCTTTTCGAACGTCACCAGTTGCCGCGGCGATAGCTCCACCACCATCGGCATCAGCAGCCGCTGCCCCTCTACTTTTCCCGCTCGCCGCGCCGCCAGGTGCTGTTCGAACAGCACACGCTCGTGCGCCACATGCTGGTCCACGATCCACAAACCGTCGCCGTTCACGGCTACGATGAAGCTGGCGCTCACCTGTCCCAGCGGCTTCAAATCCGCAATCTGCTCCGGTCGAGGCAACGACGCCGGTGCATCCGCGCTCGACCGAGCGAAATTTTCCGCCCAGTTCGGTTCGCGAGGAGGCACCCCGCCCTGCATCGCTCCGAGACTGAACCCCACCGTCGAATCAAACGTAAATCGCTGCTCCACCGGCTGCATCGGCGCGTTTGCCAATTCGAACGCGCCCGGCGCCGCATAGTCGGAACCCACGCCTGAGCCGAGTCCCACCTCTTCCATTTCCGGGATCATCGCCCGCGGCACCCCGGAAGTTGGATTGGCGTTCACACCATATCCGCTGTCGAAGGTGCCCGCAGGAGGCGCAGGATTTGCTGCAATATTCCCCGAAGTAGCCGCCGCCGCGAAACTCGCGATCGGCCGCGTGGCCATCAACGCCTGCCGGATTGCATCGCGTGTGAAATCGTGCACGAACTGCGAGCGCCGGAAACGCACTTCGATCTTTGCCGGATGTACATTCACGTCAACTTCGTCGTAGGGCATTTCCAGGAACAGCAACGTTGCTGGAAACGCGTTCGGCGGCAAAATGTTCCGGTACGCCTCGTGAATCGCGTGCAAGATCAACCGGTCGCGCACCAGCCTGCGGTTCACAAACACATAAATCCCGTTGCGATTCAGCCGCTGCACCGCTGGGCGGGAAGTAAACCCGCTCACCGTCAGCGTGGCTTTCTCTTCCCCGGCTTCCATCTCCGGCTCGGTGATCGAGGCGCGGAACGCCGCCGATGCCGCCGGAATCTCCACCAACTCGTCCAGCGCCTGGCGCCCAAACAACTGGTATACGCGGTCCGCCAGCTTTTCCGTCGGGGGGCAATTGATGATTTCCTGCGTGGGCGTCGTCAACGTGAACTGCTTCGCAGGGTTCGCCAGCGCGTAATGCGTCACCAGCGATGCGATGTGCCCCAGTTCCGTGGAGTCCGACTTCAAAAATTTGCGCCTCGCCGGTACGCAATAGAACAAATCCGCTACGCTCAGCGTGGTTCCGGCCGGCAGGCCCGCGGGTTTCACCCCAATCAACTTTCCCCCGGCAAACTCCACGCGCGTGCCTTCGGCTTCGTTGGCATCTCGCGTTTCTAGCAGCAGCCGCGACACCGCCGCAATCGAGGGCAACGCCTCTCCCCGGAATCCCAGCGTAGCAATCGACAACAGGTCATCCGCACTTCGCAATTTGCTGGTCGCGTGTCGTTCGAACGCCAGCAACGCGTCATCGTGCGTCATTCCGTGGCCGTCGTCGATCACCCGGATCATGCGCTTCCCGCCCATTTCCGTTTCGATCCGCACCGACGTCGCGCCCGCGTCCAGCGCATTCTCGAGCAACTCTTTCACCACGGAGGCCGGGCGCTCCACCACCTCGCCCGCCGCAATCTTATTCGCCACCGCCTCCGGCAATATCCGTATCCGACTCATTTCGTCTGCTCTTTTGCCTCTGCCACGGTGCACGTTGAGGCAATGGGGGTCGGAGCTTTAGCTCCGACATTATCATCGCAGTTAGGAATGGGCTTTAGCCTCTGAGGAATTGGGTCTAGTTCAAACTTCCCGCAAGCCGATCCGTAGGGCCACAGCTCTGGCCGCTCCACGAGTTTCGCAGCAACTGGATTGAACCAAACATACTCGCGCTTCCTTTGATAGTCCAACCCACTCGTAATCTGCGATTCATGAAAGCCGTCCTGCCAAATCTCACCCTTCTCGCATCTAACCTTGTGAATTGTAAACGAACTTCCACCCTTAATCAGCTGGACAGCTTTCTCCAAACTAGTTCTCGATGACGGCGTGAGAATTACGTGAAGGTGATTTGGCATGATCACAAAATCATGCAGCAGATAATTCCCTCTGTCCCGATACTCGAGCATTTTGCTGATAATGATTCGCGCCGTTTCCTCGGCCTGAAACAAAAACGCACTGTGCCACGACTTGGTGGTAACAAAATAGCTCCACCCTTCACCAGTTCTATGCGTCAGCCGACCCATAAAGCAATTCCTCAGAGGCTAAAGCCCAAGTCTCTCTACTGCTTAATGTCGGAGCTAAAGCTCCGACCCCCACCTCTCATTTCACTTCTTCTTGATCGCAATCCCCAGTTGCTCCAACTGCTCCTGATCCACCTCGCTCGGCGACTCCGCCATCAAATCCTGAGCCGCGGTCGTCTTCCCGAACGCGATCACTTCGCGGATCGACTTCTCCCCCGCCAGAAGCATCACAATGCGATCCACGCCCAACGCGATACCGCCATGCGGAGGCGTCCCATACGTCAGCGCGTCCAGGAAGAACCCAAAGCGCCGCCGCAACTGCTCCTCGCTCAATCCCAGCGCCTTGAACAAACGTTCCTGAATATCCTGCCGGTGGATTCGAATGCTGCCCGACCCCAACTCATATCCATTCAGCACCAAATCGTAGCCCTTCGACCGCACTTCCCACGGCGCCGTCTCCAGCTTCTCCAAATCCTCGTCCACAATTCCTGTGAACGGGTGCTGCGCGCTCACCCAGGTTTTATCGTTTTCGCTCCATTCGAACAGTGGAAAGCCGGTCAGCCACAGGAATTTCCACTGCGACTTATCGATCACTCGCAGCGCTTCGCCCAAGTGCAACCGCAGCTGCCCCGCCACGAGCGCCGCTGCTTCCGTTCCCTTGATTTCTTCTTTCGCCGAAACCGCCACCACCAGATCGTCGGTCTTCGCCTCGCAAGCCTCTACCAGCTTCTTCACATTTTCCGTGCCGATCAGTTTCTCCACCGTCGACGTGGTTCCCTCTGCGGCCAGCTTCACGAAGTACGCACCCCGTGCCCCCACGGACTTGGCCTTCTCCGTCAACTCGTCCAACTGCTTGCGCGAGTAGCTTGCGCCCCCTGGGGCCGCAAACGCGAACACACTCCCCGCAATTTGCAGTTTCTGCTTCGCTTCTTCCGGAAAGCACGCGGTCACTTCGTGCAACTCCATCCCGAAGCGCAGGTCCGGCTTGTCGCTTCCGTATTTGCGAATCGCATCCTTGTACAGCATGTGCGGAAACGGCGCCGTCGCCTCAATTCCCGCTACTTTGCACACCCGCACCATCACCGTCTCAATCACATGAAAAATGTCTTCCTGGCGAGGGAAAGACATCTCCAAATCCAACTGCGTGAATTCCGGCTGGCGGTCCGCGCGCAAATCCTCGTCCCGGAAACACTTCACGATCTGGAAATAGCGGTCCAACCCGCCAATCATCAAAATTTGCTTAAAGATCTGCGGCGATTGCGGCAGCGCATAAAACTGTCCGGGATGCACGCGGCTCGGCACCAGATAATCCCGCGCACCCTCCGGTGTGGATCGCGTCAGCATCGGCGTTTCCACTTCAATGAACCCCATGTCGTCCATGGCCTTGCGCATCTCCAGCACGATTTTGTGCCGCAATGCCAGGTTCGCATGCGGTTTGGGCCGCCGCAAATCCAAATAGCGATATCGCAACCGTGTCTCTTCCGCCGCGTTAATCTGCTCTTCAATAGGAAATGGCGGCGTTTTCGCCGTGTTCAGAATGTGCAGCTTCGTCGCAACCAACTCAATTTCGCCCGTAGCCAGTTCCGGATTCGCTTTCTCGCGCTTTACCACTTTGCCTTCGACGCCCACCACAAATTCGCTGCGCGCCTGTTCCGCCTTCGCGTGCGCCTCCGGCTGCGTCTCTTTGTTGAACACCACCTGCACCAGCCCGGTGCGATCGCGTACATCCAGAAACAGCAAATTCCCCAAATCGCGCCGCCGGTGTACCCAGCCCAGCACCACCGCATCGCGCCCCGCGTCCGACGCCCGCAGTGCCCCGCAATAATGTGTTCGCTTCAAATTACCCAAAAAATCCAGCACAGTCGTTCTCCCAATAAAGCTAACTTGTCATCCTGAGCGCAGCGAAGGATCTCACCTCGCTGCGTTTGCCCCAATCCTCGTCGATTTTATTCACCCACGATTCATTCCGTCCTCGTGATTCTTCGCGACTGCAGCTTTCCCTCTCCAGGAGGCGGGGACTTTAGTCCCCGCGTTTCATCATCCGCAACCTGGGGCTTTAGCCCCTGATGAATTCTTATCACGCATCTCACTTCTTCAAGAACTCCACCAACTCCTTCTCAGTCATCTTCTGCTGTGTCCCCTCTGCCAGCGTCTTCACCGTCCATTGCCCGCTCGCCACTTCGTCCTCGCCCAATATCAACGCGAATCGCGCGCCAAGGCGGTCCGCCTGCCCTAACGCTTTTCCAAATTTCAATTCTGCTGGCGGCAACTCCACGCGCAATCCCGCCTCGCGCAGTCGTTGTGCCGCCTGAATTGCCACAGGCTGCGCCCTCTGCCCCATCCATGCGATGTACACATCGCATCCGATTCTTCCGCTCGCCACTCGCCACTCGCCACTCGCCACTTCTTTTCGCGCTTCTTGCAGCGATAAAATCAAGCGATCCTCGCCAATCGCAAAGCCAATTCCTTTCGTCGGCGGTCCGCCCAGCAGTTCCACCAAGCCATCGTAGCGTCCGCCGCCGCACACCGCGTTTTGCGAACCCAATCCCTTCGCGGTAATTTCAAACGTCGTGCGCATGTAGTAGTCCAGCCCGCGCACCAGCCGCCAATTTTCTTCGTACCTCACTCCGCGCAAATCCAACTGCCGTTTCACTTCCGCGTAGTGCGCCGTGCACTCATCGCACAGCGAATCACCAATCCTCGGTAAGTTTGCGATGATGGCTTGCTCGTGTTCCAGCTTCGAATCCAGCACGCGCAACGGATTCGTCTCGATACGCCGCCGGCTGTCTTCCCCCAGCTTGTCTTTTACTTCCAACAATGCCGCGCGCAATTTTTCAACGTACGCCCGCCGGCACACACCCTTCCCATCCGCCGAGACTTCACTGTGTCCAATCGAATTGATCTCCAGTTGGACGCCTTGCAATTCCAGGCGCGCGAAGAAGGTCATCACCATCTCGATGACTTCCGCGTCGATTCCCGGCGCATCGCTCCCGCCCAGCACTTCCGCGCCAATCTGATAGAACTGCCGGTATCTTCCCTTTTGCGGCCGCTCCCGCCGGAACATCGGCCCCATGTAATACAGCTTCACCGGCGCCGGCCACTGATTCATGTTGTGCTCGATATACGCCCGGCAAACCGAAGCCGTAGCCTCCGGCCGCAACGTGATGTAATCCCCGAGTTCGGCTACCCTAACCGCGAGGCGTATAGCACGTACTATTTGCGACGCTAGTTCCCTGCTTCCCTCATTCTGCAGGGAGCAGCCACGGAGTGCCTCGAGTCGACTCTCGACCTCTTCGATCGCCGGTTTGTTGAACGAAGATGGGTGGAGTTCGTCCGCCGCAACCGCTTGATGGTACGTATCGATAAAAGCTGAAATCGTGTTCTTGTAAGCTGAGAAGTCTCGGTCATCAGCTGTCGGATCGGGCCAGTCGGTAATCGCGTTTCCAAGGGCGGCTACTCGCGCCACCCCGTAATCAACGAAGGAATACATCTCTTTCGAGACGATGTCGGTGTCGCCGCCGACACCGCGGGCGAAAAGCTCGGTGACCTCGAAAATGGGCGGACGAATCTCGCCATAACCAAAACTGCCAAACACCTCGCGCGCCGTCCGCTCCACGTGATTCCACAACGCCGTATCCGGCGGCAACAAATCCCGCGTCCCACGTATCGCCTGAAACTTCCGCGCCTTTTCTTGCTTTTTTTGTACGCCTTCGCTCACGCCTGCGATTCCTTGCGATAAATTTCTTTGTACTCGACGTAGCGTTTCGCGTACGCGTCGAT
>Ga0335076_10008357_pt1 | contig 10452 bp, 9 predicted proteins | sample Lox_Sample_25_FD_206717 | JGI IMG/M metagenome (GOLD analysis project Ga0335076, IMG submission 206717) | Soil microbial communities from Loxahatchee National Wildlife Refuge, Florida, United States - Lox_Sample_2.5 | ecosystem: Environmental > Terrestrial > Soil > Wetlands | place: USA: Florida...
TGCATATACAGAATTGAAATTGAGGGTGCCGAATCCCAGTGTGTCTGTAGTTTTTTTTCTGTTGAGTGGGAAGGAAGAGCCATAGCCGGCACCACTTCCCAAAGGATTCTTATTGCTGATCTGGTAAGCCGCTGCCAGCAATTCCATATCATCCACCAGGCTTTCAGCGTATGCACCAAACCAGAGTCCGAAGGAGGATGGCATCGCGATCTGGAGATGAGTATAGCCGGGAAGCAGTTTCTCTTTGAATTTTTCACTCTGCTTAATCAGCAGGTCAAACAAATTTTTTGCTTCGTCTTTTATTTTTAATATTTCGGCGCGAAGGTATAATTTGATATCAACTGCAACCTGATCATTCCGGCTTCTGCCACTGTGAATTTTTTTCCCGGTTTCGCCCAGTTTTTTTGTAAGCAGTAATTCAACCTGCGAGTGTATATCTTCTACATCTTTGTCAATGTCGAACTGTCCATTCCGGATGGTTTCCAGGATATTTTTCAATTCATTTTGGATAGCATTCAATTCTTCAGTAGTGAGCAAGCCAATGCCCTGCAACATCTGGGAATGCGCCATGGACCCCTGTACATCATATTCTGCCAGGAGCAAATCAAATTCCCTGTCGCGACCAACTGTAAATTTTTCTATTTGCTCATGTACCGCTGTACCTTCTTTTTCCCAAAGTTTCATATTCCGGTTTTTAGGCTTAACGCGGAACGCAGAAGCATAACACATAGCGTTTAGCTTTCAGCTTTCAGCATCAAATAAATCCATTTAACAATTTAATGTACAATTCAATTCCTTCTTTTATTTCGTCAAGATAAATAAATTCATCGGCAGTATGGCTTCTCGCTGAATCTCCGGGTCCCATTTTCAATGCAGGGAATGGCATCAATGCCTTATCCGAGGTTGTGGGGGAGCCGTAATAAGTCCGACCCAGGGCAAGCCCTGCCTTTACCAATGGATGATCCAACGGAATGGATGTTGATTTCATCCTTGTGGTACGGGGTTTAAACTGGCTTTTCAGGTTATTTTTCAGTGCCTCGAGAATCTCTTCAAAAGTATATAGCTCGTTTACACGTACGTCAATCACAAATTTACATTGTGAAGGAACTACATTATGCTGTTTGTTTTCCGTCTCTATAACAGTAACGGTCATGCGCGATTCACCAAGCAGGTTGCTTACTCTTTCAAACCTGCAGTTGCGAATCCATTGAATATCTTCCAGGGCTTTGTAAAGTGCATTTTCTCCTTCGTTTCTAGCTGCATGCCCTGCGCGTCCCTGGGCCGTACAATCGATAACCATCAGTCCACGTTCAGCAACTGCCATTTCCAGTTTGGTCGGCTCACCTACAATACCGAAATCAATCTGCCCGAGATAAGGGAGCACTAATTCAATACCATTCACCCCGCTGATTTCTTCTTCGGCGCTGGCTGCGAAAACCACATTATGGTTCAGCTTATCCTGACCGTAAAAATGAAGAAAAACTGCCATCAGGCTGACCAGACATCCTCCCGCATCGTTGCTGCCCAGGCCGAATAACTTTCCATCCTTTTCCAACGGGGTGAAAGGATCCATGGTATAGTTCTTATTCGGCCTCACTGTATCATGATGCGAATTGAGCAGAATGCTTTGTTTTGAAGGGTTGTAGTATTTGTTTTTTGCATACACATTATTTCCTACTCGTGAATGTGGGATATCATGCTTTGTGAAAAACTCACTGATCAACTCGGCAGTATCATTTTCTTCCTTTGAAAAAGAAGGAGTGGCGATCAGCTCTTTGAGCAAACCGACGGCTTCCGCCCGTAAAAAATTTATATCGGGGTTATTCATTGGTAATTCTTGTTCCCGCGGAATGATTGATGAGCATCTTCAATTCCTCTGCTTTTCCGATAGTGACCTGTTTAACTCCACTGTTCAAAGCAGCAAAAGCATTGTCGATCTTGGGAATCATTCCTGCGAATATTTTTTTTTCTGATTTCAATTGATTGTAATATCCGGGTTGAATGGACGGAATCACAGTGCTTTCATCATTTGCATCCAGCAGCACACCTGATTTTTCAAAAGAATATATGAGATGCACTTCAAAGGCAGCGCTCATTGCCTTTGCGATCTCCTGGGCGATCGTATCAGCATTCGTATTCAGTAACTGGCCTTTTTTGTCATGCGTGATCGGGGCCATTACGAGTGTCATGCCATCATTCAGCAGGTTTTTTATCAATGATACATTCACGGCATCAATATCTCCCGCATAACCGTAATCGATAGACGGATGAATTCTTTGATGCGCCAGGATAGCATTGCCATCGGCTCCACTCAGCCCGATCGCATTGTTGCCCAGTGACTGCAAACGGGCAACAATGTTTTTATTGATATAGCCGGCATAAACCATGGTGACAATTTTCAGCGTTTCTGCATCCGTGATTCTACGCCCATCTACCAATTGTTGTGGAATATTCATCCTCTCAGCAATCTGCGTAGCCAGCTTTCCACCCCCATGAATAAGTATTTTCTTTTCTTCGATCACTGAAAAATCCTTCAGGAATGAGGATAATTTTTTTTCATCATCAATAATATTTCCTCCGATTTTTATGATCAATAATCTTCCCACATCCATTTTTTATCTGGTATCTTTCAATATTTCACTGAGCACAGCTTGTGCTGCCCAAACCCTGTTGCCTGCCTGTTGAGTTACGATACTATTCGGCCCATCCAACACTTCATCACTCAATTCCACATTTCTTCGTACCGGCAGGCAATGCATTACTTTGGCGCTGTTCGTCACCTGCAGTTTTTTTTGCGTCAGCATCCACTCCGGGTCATTACAATAAATCTTACCGTAATCAGTATACGTACTCCAGTTTTTGACATAAACAAAATCAGCATTTTTCAAAGCTTCATCCTGGTTATGAGTGATTGTTGCTCCCTTGGTGAATGAGCCGTCCAGCTCATAATCTTCTGGATGGGTAATAACAAAATCAGCCTGCCCCCAGGCATTGATCCACTGCGAAAAACTGTTTGCTACGCACTGCGGCAAAGGCTTGACATGCGGAGCCCAGGTGAGCACAATCTTTGGTTTTTTTACTGCCGTTTCCTTACGAGCTGATAGACATTCCGTGATGGTAATGATATCAGTTAAACTTTGCAAGGGATGCAACGTGGCGCTTTCCATACTCACGACAGGTATTCCCGAATACCTGATAAATTGTTTGATGAACAATTCGCTATAATCATCCTGCCTGTTTTTCAGCGAAGGGAATGTGCGGATACAGAGGATATCGAAATATTTACCGAATATCGGCGCTGCATCTTTCACATGTTCAACTGTATTGCCGCTCATGATTGCTTCTTCTTCGAATTCCAATGCCCATCCTTCCTTGTCAATATTGAATACAACCGGTTCCAGTCCGAGGTTCTGGGCTGCAATCTGTGTACTTAACCTCGTTCGCATACTCGGGTTCAGGAATAACAAGCAAGCCCTTTTCTCCATACCGATTTTTTTTTGCGCATAGGGATTTCGTTTATATTCCAAAGCTTTTTGAACTAGGCCAGGAATATCTTTCACGTCGCCGGCTGAAATGAAGTTTCTCATGTTTGATCGACAAGATTTGAGGTGGAAACCATATTATGAATTTCTTCGCGTATTGATTCCAGGAATTCATCTGCATCTTTTTTGCTCAGGGCCAGTGAGGGCAGCAAACGAATGGTGTTCGGCTTGGCTTCACCGGTGAAAACATGTTGATTAAACAATAGGTTTTTCCGCAGATCTTTCAACTCTTCCGGTACATCGAAACCGATCATCAGTCCTTTTCCTCTTACATTTTGCAGAACAGAGATTTTTTTTAATTCAGATTGGAGATAATCTCCGACTGTTTTCGCATTGCGCATGAGCTGTTCCGATTCGATGACTTCCAATACCGCGAGCGCTGCAGCGCAGGCCAGCGGGTTACCTCCGAATGTTGTACCCAGCATGCCGTGCTTGGGCTGCAGGTGTGGCGCGATGACAATACCTGCGACGGGAAAGCCATTACCCATTCCCTTGGCCAGGGAATAAATGTCCGCATCGACGTCGGCATAATCATGCGAGAAAAATTTGCCGCTCCGGCCATATCCGCATTGCACGCTGTCTGCAATGAAAACTGATTCATGTTCAGTACAGAGTGTCCTGATTTTTTGAAGGAAGGATTCTTTGGCAACGTTAATTCCTCCCACACCCTGAATTCCTTCGATGATCACGGCGGCGATCTCTTTCCCCTGCGCCCGGAAGCAGGCTTCCAGCGAAGTTTCGTCATTGAAGGGAAGGAAAATAATATTGTCAGTCTGGTTTACAGGAGCCACGATGACCGGATTATCCGTTGCAGCTACAGCGAGCGAAGTTCTGCCATGAAAAGATTTTCTGAATGCAATAATTTTTTTTCTTCCGGTATGAAAGGAAGCCAGCTTCATGGCATTTTCGTTGGCTTCTGCGCCTGAATTACAAAGGAACAGTCGATAATCTTCTTTCCCGGAAACTTTTCCCAGCTTTTCGGCCAGCTCTTGTTGAATGGGAATAATCACTGAATTGGAATAAAAAGCCACTTTGTTCAATTGGTCTGTGATACGTTTCACAAAGTGCGGATGTGTATGACCGATAGAGATGACGGCATGACCGCCATACATGTCGAGATACTGTAATCCCTGGTCATCCCAGATATAAGAGCCCCTGGCTTTTACTATGCTGATATTGTTGATTGGATAAACGTCGAATAGTTTCATACCCCTTGATCCCCTGAAAGGGGAATTTTTTAGTTAAAAAATAGAATTGTCTTGCCACCACCCCTTTAGGGGAGTTAAAAATAGCTTGCCTTTAATCGCAACCCGGCGCATTCATCAATTCCGAACATCAGGTTCATATTCTGAACTGCCTGCCCGGATGCACCTTTCAATAAATTATCTATGATGGAATGCACAACCAGTTTACTTCCCACTTTTTCCAATTGAATGATGCATTTGTTGGTATTTACCACCTGCTTCAGGAATATGGGCTCTTTGCTCAAAACAGTGAAGGGATGGTCTTCGTAATAATCTTCATATAATTTTACCAGCTTGTCTGGCTTAACTTCACAATGCAGCAGTGAACTGATAAAAATTCCCCTCGTAAAATCACCCCGCCAGGGGATAAAACTGAGACCCTGGTTGTTTTCTGAATGTGAAGCCGGAAATCCCGGTTGCAGTTGATGAAGGGACTGATAAATTTCCCTGATATGCTGATGGACCAAAGTTTTATAGGCCTGGATATTATTGGCTCTCCACGAAAAATGTGAAGTCGGCGCCAATCCCTGCCCGGCTCCGGTGGAACCTGTAATTCCGGTTGTGTACACTTCCTGGAGCAATCCTGCCTTTGCCAGTGGCAAAAGTCCCAGTTGGATTGCTGTGGCAAAGCATCCCGGATTGGCAATATGGGTTGCTTTCTTAATTTTTTTCCTGTCCAGTTCGGGAAGCCCATAAATAACAGGTTGGCCGTTTATCGTTGGTAGATGGCCGTTAGTAGAGATACGGAAATCCTGCGAAAGATCAATTAGCCTCAGATGTTTGGGGATTTTATTTTCTTCCAGGAATTTTTTTGCTTCGCCATGGCCTACGCACAGGAAAAGGACTTCTGCTTCCGCCCAGTCTTTCGTGGAGGGATCAGCAGTGAATTGCATGTCTGTTTCGCCAAGCAGGTCGGAGTGCACTTCATGAAGATATTTCCCGGAATTGCTCCTGCTTTGCACGAACACAATGTCCGCATAGGGATGACCGATAAGAATCCTGATTAATTCTCCCCCGGTGTACCCGGCCCCGCCTGTTATGCCGATCTTAATTTTTTTCATGTCATGCAAAATTGAAACGATCCTTTTGGGTGGAGGGCTGTGAACACAAAATAAACTGCAATTCTTCGTCCGACCGGTTGATTATCCTGTGTTTTATTTTTGGACGAATATGCATCCCCTGGCCTTCATTCAATCCTGTTAATTTTCCATCAATCTCAAAAAAGGCACTCCCTTTTAAAATAAAAAAGAATTGTTGTGCCTGCTGATGGTAATGCAAGGTTTCTTCCGTTCCGGGAGGCATGCTTTCCAGCTTCACAGAAAAATCAGATTCATCAACCAGGTTCCAACCCTCACAATGATTTCCCCACTGATAATACTTCAGGGGACGATCCTTTGAAGCAATATTGAAACCTCCTGAAAACGTTTTATTCATATGCTCTTTATCGTTGGTTGCATTGTTCATGATCTTCCTGGCTGTTCATGTTTCTTTCGGATTTTTTATTTTCTTTTTTGTGGAAGAGGCGTTGACTTTGTGATAGATCGAAGTCTGGTTGCCGAATATTTTCGCGAAACCCTTCACGTCATCGCCTGTCCACCCCTTATTCATTTCGCCATAGGAACCAAATTTGCTGCTCATCAGGTCATGCCTGCTTTCGATACCTGTCACAGTGAATCGATAAGGTTGAATTGTCACAAATACCTTCCCATTAACCGTTTCCTGGGTATCTTCCAAAAATTTCTCAATATTCCTCATCGTAGGATCCAGCATCTGGCCTTCATGCAGCCAGTTGCCGTACCAGTTGCTCAGTTGGTCTTTCCAGTACAATTGCCATTTGGTAAGTGTATGTTTTTCCAGCAGGTGATGTGCTTTGATGATGATGAGTGGGGCTGCGGCTTCAAATCCAACCCGTCCTTTGATCCCGATGATCGTATCACCTACATGAATATCTCTTCCTATCCCATAAGGTTGTGCGATCGACTGCAGATATTGGATGGCTTGGACCGGGTGAACGAATTTTTTTTCGTTCACTCCGGTCATCTCTCCTTTTTCAAATACAAGTTCCAGATTCCTGACTCCCGACTCACTGACCTGTGTCGGCCAGGCCTCTTCCGGAAGATAATCATTCGAAGTGAGCGTTTCTTTCCCACCCACTGAAGTTCCCCACAATCCTTTGTTGATGCTGTACTTTGCTTTTTCAAAATTCATTTCAACTTTATGTTGTTTTAAAAAAGTAATTTCTTCTTCGCGGCTCAGTTTCATGTCGCGGATGGGAGTGAGGATTTCCACACCTGGCAACATACTCTGGAATACCATGTCAAACCGCACCTGGTCATTGCCTGCGCCTGTACTGCCATGGGCTACCTGGGCAGCGCCGGTTTCCAGTACGTGGTTAGCGACTGCAATTGCCTGTACCATTCTTTCTGCGCTTACACTTAAAGGATAGGTTGCATTTTTCAGCACATTGCCGAAAACAAGATATTTAATGCAGCTTTCGTAATATTCTCTGGTCACATCAACACAGGTAAAGGAAGCAACGCCTAATTTTTTTGCCCTGCCTTCGATCTGTTTGATTTCATCTTTGCTGAAACCGCCTGTATTCACAGTAAGCGCATGGACTTTCAGGTTTTTTATTTTGTTCAGATAGATTGCACAGTAGGTTGTATCCAATCCTCCGCTATACGCAAGGACCACGGCGTCTCTTATCCCTGAAGAGGATGAGTTATTTTTTTTTGTTGACGAGACTGTTTTATTCATTTGCACTATTGATGCTTTTCATTTTTCTCCAATGGAATGGAGGATCAGAAATGAAAAAAATGATGAAAGAAAGATTTGGGTTTGGCGACCCCGTTGGTTGGCTTATCTTTTTCTTTTTTCATAAAAGGTTTCAATAAGCTCCATTGTTTGATTTTCATGAATCGTTCGTACAATTTACTGTGCTGTTTAAAATCCTGAGCTGTTTCTTCCGGTTCATAATGGTCTTTCGGGTCATACAACATCGCCGTGCACATGCAGTTCTTGCGCTCCTTGCTCATCAGAATTTCATAATTCACACAACTTTTGCAGCCTGCCCAAAATGCTTCATCCTGCGTCAATTCAGAATAGGTCACGGGTTCGTAGCCGAGTTCCGAATTGATCTTCATTACGGCCAGACCCGTGGTCAGTCCGAAAATTTTTGCATCCGGATATGTTTGTCTGCTGAGGTTGAATATTTTCTTTTTGATCTGTTTGGCCAGCCCGCTTTTTCTGAATGGGGGCGCTACGATCAGTCCTGAGTTTGCAACATATTCGCCGTGGCTCCAGGTTTCGATATAACAAAATCCTGCCCAGATCCCATCTTTTGTAAAGGCAATAACTGCCTTGCCTTCACGCATTTTTTCTTTGATATAGTCGGGGCTCCGCTTGGCAATACCGGTTCCCCTGGCCATTGCAGACGATTCCATTTCATCGCAAATGATCTGCGCAAAATCCTGATGCGACTCATTTGCTATTACTATTTGAAATTGTTGTTCTTGTTCCATGGTTCGAAATGAATAAGGTAAATTGAAGTCAACGGGTTGAGCGCTGAAAAATCATACTCCGCCTGTTGCGGGGTCATAGTTCCGATATAGCAGGGGATACTATGGTGTGGTGGTATCAACGTCGTACCCGAAAGGGAATTGGTCGAAAAGAAAAAATAACGCAGGGAGGCGTTACAAAAAACCCACGCTCAGCAGAAGCGTGCAATACCACCTGGGAATGGAGTGATATGGGTGAGTTTTTTTTCATTTCCTGATAGAATGATAATTATTCAAAAGAATTACAGTGCAAAGAAAAAGAATTTTTCAAATGCCAGGCAATTTTTTATGTAAAATTTTGGTAAAGAGGTCAGTTTTGGCCGCTTACAGAGTTTTGTTCTTCAGGAGTGTAAACCAGCTTTACGTTCTTTCGGGAATGCTCACACTTTTATGGGTGAGCCATGCACTGCCTCAGCGATTTCTCTGATCAGGGATGCGTCTTTCTCAATAGCGTCGCCGACGACAATCACATCTGCCCCTGCTTTGCAGTTATGATAAGCTTTTTCAGGATTTCGGATGCCGCCTCCAACTACGAGTGGGATTTCTATGCAGGAAGCTACCATCCGGATCATATCCTCGCTTACCGGTCTTTTCGCCCCGCTTCCGGCATCTATGTAAATGAGCTTCATGCCCAGCATCTCTCCGGCCATGGCAGTACACATAGCGATCTCGTTTTTGTCCGCAGGGACCGGGCTCGCATTGCTGATATAGGAAACCGTAGTGGGCGCTCCTCCGTCAATGACCATATAGCCGGTTGAAATGATTTCCAGTCCGCTTTGCTTTACAAAAGGCGCTGAGATCACATGCTGACCAATTAGTAATTCGGGGTTTCTTCCTGAAATCAAGGAAAGGTAAAGCAACCCATCTGCAAATGAGGATATCTGTGATGCTGTTCCCGGAAAAAGGAGGACAGGCAGGGTGCAATTATTTTTGATTTGCTGAACGACTTCATCCAGTTGATTGGAGATCACCAGGCTGCCACCTACCAGCAAATAATCCACTTTTGCATCCAGGGCAAGCGCAAGGAGCTGGTCAATTTTCTTAGCGTTCACTTTGTCCGGATCAATTAATACAGCGAAGGATTTCTGCCCTTTCTTTTTCCTGCTCAGTAATGACTGGTAGATAGTTTCCTTCATTGATTACCTGCTGTTATCTTACAAAAATGCGAAAAGTTTTCGGGTTTGTGAAATGGGGGAAAGAGTTGACAGTTTTTATGAATTGGGCCGCTGTCAACTGTTCACTGTCAACTATCATTGACAACGCTCAAAGGGTAGACTTTTTTCTTCTTTCCTCCAAAAAAAAATATTCCGAAAAAGTGCATAAGATTTAAAAATGCAATACCCGTCTGCAATTCAAAATTTATCAACCGTTTTTTTCCACAAGTGTTAATATTTATAAGTCGGAAATATCAAAATCAAAAAATACTTTCGTCATCTCCGTAACAATTTCTTAACACAATCTAAAGAGCGCAATTCTTATGACAAATAAAAAGCAATCTACGAGAGGCTTGCCGTTCACGCGTCGCTTTACCAAAAAAGGAGTGAATGTATTCGATCTGTTCGAATATGATTACCGCAGTTCGGTGATCCGGAATCCTTCTGGTGAGGTGGTGTTTGAAATGAACAATGTTGAAGTTCCAAAACACTGGAGCCAGATTGCCACCGATATTCTTGCCCAAAAATATTTTCGCAAGGCTGGCGTACCCCAGGCCGATGGTTCAACAGGAAAAGAAACTTCCGTTAAACAGGTAGCTCATCGCATGGCCAACTGCTGGAGAGTATGGGGCGAGCGGTATGGCTATTTTGCTTCTGAAAAGGATGCCCAGGTATTTTACGAAGAACTGGTTTATTGTATCCTCAACCAGGCCTGTGTGCCTAACAGTCCCCAATGGTTTAATACAGGATTGTATGAAAGCTATGGCATCAAAGGTAAGCCGCAGGGACATTATTATGTAGATCAGAATGATGGTCAGCTGAAGAAATCCACGTCTGCTTATGAGCGCCCACAGCCTCACGCCTGCTTTATTTTAAGCGTGGAAGACGACCTGGTCAACGACGGAGGCATCATGGATCTGTGGATGCGCGAAGCGAGAATTTTTAAATATGGATC
>Ga0335076_10008358_pt1 | contig 10451 bp, 8 predicted proteins | sample Lox_Sample_25_FD_206717 | JGI IMG/M metagenome (GOLD analysis project Ga0335076, IMG submission 206717) | Soil microbial communities from Loxahatchee National Wildlife Refuge, Florida, United States - Lox_Sample_2.5 | ecosystem: Environmental > Terrestrial > Soil > Wetlands | place: USA: Florida...
GCATTCCTTTCCTCCGAATTCGGCGCGTCAACGCTTGATTGCGGCGCGCGGATTGTCCATGGGGTAGTAGCTTGGCGCCGCATGCGCTGGTTTGCAATCGCGGCAAGTGGAATTTCCCGCGTTTCCTGAGGGTCTTGCTCCGTTATACGCCCTCCATCTTGAGGAGAGGAGCCGATGCCCGACCGGCAGAATCCCGACCGCTCCGTCCGGGTCTGGTTCCGTTTGATCCGTCTCGAGGCGCGGATGCAGGCGGCGGTCGGAGACCGCTTGCGCGAAATCGGCGTCTCGATCCCCCAATGCGACGTCCTGACCACGCTGACCGAGCAAGAGGGCGTTAGCCAGCAGGAACTGGCCAAGAGGCTTTACGTCACCAAGGGCAATATCTCCGGCCTCATCGACCGGCTCGAGGAGGCGGGTCTGGTCGAGCGTCGTTCGACCGAGGTCGATCGACGTCAACACTCACTCTATCTCACCGGCGCGGGCCGCGAGACGGCCGAGCGGGCGATCGCCGTCCAGCACCGCTGGATCGCCTCGACCCTCGGCCGGATGACGGACGCCGATCTCGGGGCGCTGGAGGCGCAGCTCATCACGCTGCGCGACATCGTTCGCGAGCGGGAACGGCCCGTCCTTGCGAAGGCGAAGGGCTGAAGGGACTGGGCGCGGCCCTACCTGTCGAGCCCGCCCATCAGCATGTATTTGATCTCGACGAACTCCCCCGCCCCGTGGCGCGAGCCTTCCCGGCCGATGCCGGATTCTTTCACGCCGCCGAACGGCGCAAGCTCGCTCGAGATCGCCCCGGTGTTGATCCCGACCATGCCGTATTCGAGCGCCTCGGCGACGCGCCAGACCCGGCCGAGATCGCGGGCATAGAAATAAGAGGCGAGCCCGAACTGGGTGTCGTTGGCGAGCCGGATCGCGTCCGCCTCGTCCTTGAAGCGGAAGACCGGCGCGACCGGGCCGAACGTCTCCTCTTTGGCGATCAACATGGAAGGGTTAAGGCCTGAAAGCACGGTCGGCTCGAAGAAGGTGCGGCCGAGCTTGTGCCGCTTGCCGCCGATTGTGACCTTCGCTCCCTTGTTCAGCGCGTCGGCGACATGCGCCTCGACCTTTTCGACCGCCTCCGCGTTGATGAGCGGCCCCTGGGTCACGCCGGCCTCCGTCCCGTCGCCGACCTTGAGCTTGCCGACGGCTTGGGTGAGCTTGGCGACGAACGCGTCGTAGATACCTTCTTGTGCGTAGATGCGGTTGGCGCAGACGCAGGTCTGGCCCATGTTGCGGAACTTGGACATGATCGCGCCCTCGACCGCAGCGTCGACATGCGCGTCGTCGAAGACGATGAATGGCGCGTTGCCGCCAAGTTCGAGCCCGACCTTCTTCACCGTGCCCGCCGCCTGGCGCATGAGCAGCTTGCCGACCTCGGTCGAGCCGGTGAAGCCGATGAATCGCACAGCGGCGTGCTCGCACATCGCCTTGCCGATCGCCGGTGCGTCCCCGGTCATGAGATTGAGGACGCCGGCGGGCATACCGGCGCGAAGCGCAAGTTCGCCGAGCGCAAGCGCGGTCAGCGGCGTCTCGGGGGCGGGCTTGGCGACAATCGTGCAGCCGACTGCGAGCGCCGGGGCGACCTTGCGAGTGATCATGGCGGCGGGGAAGTTCCACGGCGTGATCGCCGCCACCACGCCGATCGGCTGCCTGATCACGACGATGCGCGAATCGGCGCGGAAAGTCGGGTTGACCTCGCCGTAGATGCGCTTGGCCTCCTCGCCGAAGAATTCGACGAAACCGGCGGCGTAATCCACCTCGCCGCGCGCCTCCGCAAGCGGCTTCCCCTGCTCGCTGGTCATGATGAGCGCAATGTCGTCGCGATTGGCGATGATGAGATCGAACCAGCGACGCAGGATCTGCGCCCGCTCCTTCGACAGCGCCTTGGCCCACGGGCCAAAGGCGCGCGCGGCCGCCTCGATCGCCCTGACCGCGTCGCCATGGCCCAAGCGGGGGACCTTGGCGATGAGCTTGCCGGTCGCCGGATTGACGATCGGGTCGACCCCCTCGCCGACCCACTTCCCGTCGACAAGGCATTTGTCCTTGAGCAGGGTGGGATCGGCGAGTTTCATCGGTGGCCTCCGGGATCGGCGGGATCATAGCAGAGGGCGCAGGCGATGATTATGGCGCCGTGTGAGAAAGCGCGGCGGCGCGCTCGAGACCAGCAGCGATCGCAGACGGCCAGAACGCTTCTATTTGGAGCAGCCTTGCGTCAGGTCGCGAGTCCCGGCAACACGAGCTTTCTCTTGACTCACTGCGGCGAGGGGGCAGGCCGTACCCCCTGCTGTTCTGGGGGGGTGGAGACCAACCTCGGACATGTAAAAGTAGCAGTTCGGATTGTTCCAGCCGCCGGTCACGTGGACCATGCCGAACGCCGTCATTTCCGCTGGCGCTGCCAGCGGTGGCGCGGAGCGCGGCGTCTCGACCACGCCGGTTTTGTCTCGACACGCTGCGCCAACGTTTAGCGAATAGATGGTATCGCTTCGCGCCGGACTCGAGAGAGCGACGGCGCCGGCGGTCAACGCCGCGGCAAGGCGCGCGCGGTTTGGGTTCGATTTCGTCATGAGCTCGCTTTCGGTTGCGCAGGTGGCTCCGCCTCGGCCAGGGGCGACAGAAGTTTGGCTACGGCGACGATTGCGACGCCGCCGGCGTAGTAGCCAAAAACCGTCAGAATCAACGACCATGGCCAACTCAACCACCAAATGACCACCCCCCAGGTCAAAAGGGCGATCAGCGCGATCAGTAATAGAATCGCCTCGCGGCGCGGGCGCGGGTAACGCAGCGAAAATTCCCTTGCCGCCTCAATTAGAAGATAGGTGATCACAACCATCGTTCCGAGCCGCCACGGCCGCGGCACGGTCGGATAGTCTGTCATGGAATCCATATAAGACAAGAGATTGTCCGTTGCGACCGCGTGCTTGTAGACACCCGGCAGATAGCCGTGCACCGGCGAGAAAACCTCGTCGTTCAATCCGGCGAGGTCCGTCCCGACATATACAAACTTGTTTCGGAGCAGACGCGCGGGATCGCCGTGCTCCTCGATATAGTCGCGGTCTCGGAACAAATCTTGCGCCTTCAATGTCAGAATTGGAGGACAGTGTTCAAACCTGCCCTCTTTGGTGATCCCGAGAGCGCCGGCGATAACATCGGCCCAACCAGGGAAACCGCGACAAACTGTATCCGAAACGGCGTCCTGATCCGGATCCACCTTGGCGCTCCACTGCATCGCGAGCGGCTTGATCCAGCACTTCGGTCGATGGTCGTCATAGCTGCACGGCTTCGCCGCGTCCTCCTCGTTTGAGGGCCAAAGTTGCGGCACGCTGCGAATGACGCCGAAAGCGGGAGTCGCTTGCGCGATCGGGACCGGCGAATCTGGGAATTCGACGTTAGCCGCGGGATAGATGCTGTCGTCCGCATCGTCGTCGATCGAAAAGGCGCGGCCGTCGCGGTCGAGGCTTTGCGAAAGCGGAGACTCAATTTTGTCGGCCTTGCCGAAAAATACCTTTGTCGCGGCAGGAGAAGTTCCGTCTGCGCAAGCGCCCTCAGTGGAATTGAGCACCTCCGCTACGAGGTCGGTTTGTCCTTCCGCAAGATTGAATTTTTCCGACAGGGTGAAGTCGAAAAAGACCCCGACAGCCTGCGCGCATGCCAGCGCACGGATCAGTCCTGCCATTCGCTCATAGGTCAAAGGCCAATCGACCTTCCACGCATCGAGCGCCTCCTGGTCGATCAGGACGACCGCAAGGCGCTGCCTCGGGTCAGGTTTCCCCATGAACTGGGTCACGACGGCGAATGAGTTGTCGATCACGCGGGCCTGATAGGCGACCACACCGAGCGGATCTACGAAGAAGAGAAAAAGAGCCAGGGCCGTTTCGGTGATGATCACTCGCGCTTTGGGCGTGCGAAAAATCCTGAAAAGCGCCTCGATCATGTGGCCCTGAAGCTCAAACTGGACCCGTTGGCCGATCTAACCTTTTCTACTGCGCAGCCAAGTGGCGAGCAATCGAGCAGTTTATGGGTGCGCCTTTCGCGGCCAACGCCGCCTGCCCCGCCGCTTGATATCGACTATCCGGAAGCTCCGGTTGGCCTCGCGATGGATGCGCTCCTCGCGCCGCCGGCTATTGGCCGGCATCGGCAGCGCGGACCCGCCGCTCCGCAATAGAGACGCGCGGTGGCGTGGTGGAAGGGGCGGATGCCTCGACTCCAAAGCAATCCGCGCAATTGCAAGAAACCGCGACAAAGGCTTGCCGAGGTCAGAAACAGCGGCTATGCTTTCGCTTTATCGGAATTCACGGGTGCCCATGGACGAGCAAGGAGGAAGGGAAGCGGCATAGCCCATTCAGCCGGACGGCGCGGCGCGGGCGGCGTTTTTCCGCCGGGGATCCCCAGTAAGCCATTGATAAGGCTCGAATCCGGGAAGCGCATTGAAACACACGGAAGGATTTCGCAGGTTATCGGCGCTGTTCGGAAGTCCTCCGGGTCACGTTCGGAAAGAAAGTGCAAGCGCGCGCCGCGCAACGCCCGCTGTTGGCTGCGATCGGTGGCGAGCTGCCGCGCGCAATCGACTCGCCGCGCGCCTCTGCTGGGCGGTCGCGAGATTGGTCCGCGGCCAACGATTCCATGTCGAAATTGGCCTTGCTCGTTCGTCTCTGTCTATTGGCGCTCGGGTGGAGCGTCGCACGGCCGCGCTTGGTCGGAACGGCGCAATCCCAAGCCCAATCGAGATGGAGGGAGTAGAACGCCATGACAACGGACCTTTTCTACCTCGCGCTGACCGCGATGCTGACCGCGGCGCTGTGGATTCCCTATATCGCCTGCCAGGTGATGGTGAACGGGCCGCTGTCGGGGGAAAACTATGTCGACCCTGCGCCCCGGCCCGTGCCCCTATGGGGCCAGCGCGCTCACCGCGCTTATCTCAACGCGATCGAATGCTTCGCCCCCTTCGCCGCCCTGGTGATCGTTGCGCAGGTGGCTGGCAAAGCGAATGGAATGACGGCGTTCTGGGCGATGAGCTTCTTCTGGCTGAGGCTGGCGCACGCCGTCGTCTATTGGGCGGCCATTCCCTACCTGAGGACAGTGCTGTTCACACTGGGCTTTGTCTGCGTCGTCGGACTGTTCTGGCAGGTGATCAGCTAGCCCGGCGGGACGCCGGGAGGACCGTCACTCCAGCATGTGACTGACCATGCCGTCGGCGAGTTTCGGCTCGAACCAGGTCGACTTCGGCGGCATGATCGCGCCGGCGTCGGCGACCGCCATGAGGTCGTGCATCTCGGTTGGATGGAGCGCGAAACCGGCGGCAAAAGCGCCGGAGGAAACCAGCCGCTCCAGTTCCCCGAGCCCTCGGCCGCCGCCAACGAAGTCGATGCGCTTGTCGCGTCGCTGATCCGAGATGCCGAAAACTGGCTCGAGAATGTTCTTGGCGAGCAGCGCGACTGGCAGCCGCGCGACCGGATCGCGGCTATGCGCCGCTTCCGCCATGACCGCCGGTTTGAGCGCAAGACGATGCCAGCGCCCGCCAAGAACCATGCCGACCTCATCCGCGCGGGTCGGCCGAACCGGCTTGTCGGCTGGGTCGACCGAGTAGCGGCGACCGATTTCTCCCAATACCCCCTCGGGTGTAAGTCCATTCAAATCCCGCAGCACGCGGTTGTAGTCGAGAATTGTCATTTCTCGCTGGGGCAGCAGCACCGCAAGAAAATAGCCGTCCTTCTCGCCCCGCGCTTTAGCCACCCGAAACGCCGCGGCCGAACGATGGTGGCCGTCCGCGATATAAAGTGAGGGGAGAGCGTCAACCGCGGACGTGAGCGCCGCGATCGCAGCCTCGCCCGCGATCACCCAGAGCTGATGGCGCACTCCGTCGTCGGCGGTAACGTCGACCGCCGGGTTCGTTTCGGCGACGCGCGCAAGCTCGGCGTCGATCCTGGGCGCATCAGGATACGCCAACATCACCGGGCCGGTTTGCGCGTTAACCGCTTCGACCTGCCGGACACGGTCGTCTTCCTTGGCCGGCGTCGTCATCTCGTGCTTGCGGATGCGGTTCTCCGCATAAGCCGCAATCGATGCGACCGCCGCGAAGCCGGTTTCGGCGCGGTTCCGCCAAGTCAGGCGGTAGGCGTAGTAGCAAGGCCTGTCGTCGCGAACGAGCACGCCGGCGGCGATCATGCGGCGAAGGTTCTCGGCCGCCTTGGGGTAGACCGCCGGATCATGAGCGTCGATCGCGGGATCAAGGTCGATCTCGGCCTTGGAGACGTGGAGAAAGCTCCAAGGCTTGCCCTTGGCGCGGTCGCGTGCTTCGGCGCTCGAAAGCACATCGTATGGCGGCGCAAGAACGTCCGCCGCGCGTCCCGGCGCCGGCCGCAACGCACGAAAAGGCTTTATCAGGCTCAATGACGTGACTTTCCTGAGGGAATATGCGGGCGTTCGACAAACGAACGGCGATTGCCGCGGGAGTTAGCTCAAGGAGGCGCTCCCTGGCAAGTCGGGCGGACGTGTTGCGGAATCGCCGGTCCGGCGTTCTCGCCTGTGTCACCGCTCCCGCATCGCCGTCGAAGCGACTTCGGCCAGGGGGGCGAAGAGATATTCGAGCATTCGGCGCGCGCCGGTCTTGAGTTCGACCGTGACCGCCATGCCGGATGTGAGCGGCTCGGCTGCGCCATCGACCATAATCGTCGCGACGTCCGGCTTGAGCACGACAGGGAACACCAGGTTCTGGGTGCGCTCCGCGCCCGCGAAGCCCTCGGCGCTGGAGGCGCGGGCGGGGTCGCCCTCGATTGCGCTCGCGTCAGGCTCCGGTATGGCGTCCCTGGCGATGCGGACGACGCGCGCCTTGATCGCCCCATAGCGGGTATAGGGAAACGACTCGACCTTCACCACGGCTTCCTGCCCGACGCTGACGAAGCCGACGTCGCGGTTGCGCACGTAAGCCTCGATCTCGAGCCCGGACGCCTCCGGCACGATGCGCATGATCTCCTGGCCGCTCGCCACCACTTGGCCGACATTGGTGATGATCGACGACTGCACCCGGCCCGCGATCGGCGCTTTCAGGGTCAGGCGGTCGAGTTCCGCTTCAGCCTTGGCGAGGCGCTGCTGGACCTCATCGACCCGCCGCTCGGCGTCGTCGAGCTTCTCGGCATCGTCGGAGAGGAAGGCCTGCACGGCCTTCTCGGCGTCGCGCGAGACGACCTCGACCCCGGCGGAAAGCGAAGCGAGCTCCTGCTCCTGCTTCGCCTGCTGGGTGATCTGATATTGCAGGGTTTCGGTCGCATCGATGACCGCGGCTTTCGCGCCGACCTTCTCTTCGGCGAGCTTCGTGCGCATGTTGACGCGCTCCTGGAGCGTCGCGACGAGGTTCTTCTGGGTCGCGATGGCCTCGGCGAGCTTATCGCGCTCGGCCGTCTTTTGGGTCCGCTCGGCGGCGAACGAGGCCTGGGTCGCGGCCAGTTCTTCGAGGTCGGCGGTCAGAACCCGGTCTTCGCGGTCGCGCAAAGCCGGCGCCGTGTCCTTCGGCCAGTCGATTCGTGGCGGCGGATCGAACGCGTGCGCCTGCGCCGCGGCGAGCGCGGTTCTGCGGCGTAGGATTTCCGCCCGCGCTGAGGAAAGGTCGGCGCGCGCCTCCTCCACATCGGCGAGCGCAGTCGAGCGGTCGAGCTCGACCAGGACGTCGCCGGCTTTTACGAGCGAGCCGTTGGCGACGCGGATGTCTTCGACCCTGCCGGTCTCCAAGGGCTCGACGACCTTGACCCGCCCGGTCGGCTGGAACTTGCCCTGCGCGGCGGCGACGATGTCGACGCGGCCGAAATAGGCCCACCCGAGCGCAGTCAAGACAAAGGCGCAGATGATCCATAAGAATGCGACATGGACGGGCGATGGCGGCGTTTCCAGGATCTCGAGCGCCGGCGCCAAAAATTCGCGGTTGCTCAGACTGGCGCCCGGCGCCCTGAGCCGCGTGAGCGCGCGTTGGGCCGACCGCCGGGCGGCGGCGAGCGCGGCGCCTGCCGGCGCGAGGGCGCGAATCGCGCTCAAGCGGCGATCTCCGCCGGCTGGCTCTGGAGGCCCCAGAGGTAGGCGTAGAGGCCGCCGGGCCGGCGTATGAGCTCGTCGTGCGTTCCGACGTCGACGATGCGGCCATCGGCCATGCAGACGATGCGGTCGCAGCCGCGCACGGCGGCGAGGCGGTGGGCGATGATAATGACGGTGCGCCCCTTGACGATGCGGCGCATGTTGCGCTGGACAATTCGCTCGCTGTCGTAGTCGAGCGCCGAGGTCGCCTCGTCGAGAATGAGTATGCGCGGATCGGTCGCCAGCGCACGCGCGATGGCGATGCGCTGGCGCTGGCCGCCGGAGAGATTGGCGCCGCGCTCCTCGATCATAGTGTCATAGCCTTGCTCCAGCCGGTCGATGAATTCCTCGGCGCCGGCGAGGCGGGCGATCTCGATCACCCGCGCCCGCGGCATCGCGGGATGGGCGAAGGCGATGTTTTCGTGAATGGTCCGGTTGAACAGCAGGTTCTCCTGCAGCACGACGCCGATGTGGCTCCGGAGCCATGCCGGATCGACATGGCTCAGGTCCGCGCCGTCGAGCAGCACCTGCCCCGCGCCCGGCAAATAGAGTCGCTGGATAAGCTTGGTCAGCGTCGACTTGCCGGAGCCAGAGGGGCCGACGACGCCGATCGTCTCGCCCGCCCGGATGGCGAGCGTAACCTCCTTCACCGCCTCCGGCGCTCCGGGGCGATAGCGGAAGCTGACATGCCTGAATTCGATTGCGCCGCGCGGCGTCGGCGGCAGCAGCCTGGCGCCGGGCGAGGATTCCGGCGCCGTATTGAGGATGTCGCCCAGCCGCTCGATCGAGATCTGCACCTGCTGGAAATCCTGCCAGATCTGCGAGAGCCGCAGGATCGGCTGGATCGCCTGCGAGGCGATCATGTTGAAGGCGACCAGCGCGCCGACTGTGAGCTCGCCGTCAATGACCGCCTTCGCGCCGAACAGGAGGAGCGCCGCGGTGGTCAACTTGCTCACATATTGGATCGCAAGCTGCCCGCCCGAGCCGAGCATCGCGGCGGCGAAGCTCGTCTTCACATAGGCCGCGAGCTTCTCCTCCCACTGCGCGCGCATGATCGGCTCGACCGCCGCGCTCTTCACCGTGCCGACGCCGACAATCGTCTCGACCAGGAACTGCTGGCTCGCCGCGCCGCGATTGAACTTCTCGCCGACGAGCTCGCGCAAGGGGGGCCGGACCGAGAAGCCGATCGCGAGATAGAACGGAACGCCGGCGAGCACGATCAGGGTGAGCGTCGTCGAATAGGCGAGCATCACGGCAACGAACACGAAGGCGAACACGAGGTCGATCGCCGAGAACAGGGCCTGGCCGGTCAGGAAATTGCGGATCGTCTCCAGTTCGCGCACCCGCGCCACCGTCTGCCCCGCCGAGCGGGTTTCGAAATAGGCGATCGGCAGGCGCAGAAGGTGCGCGAACAGGCGCTGGCCGAGCTCGACGTCGATCCGATTGGTGGTATGGGAGAGCGCATAGGCGCGCAGGTACTGCAGCGCCACGTCGAAAAGGCCGATAATGACGAGCCCGCCAACGAGCACGAACAGCGTCTCGTAGCCGCGATGGGTCAGCACCTTGTCGACGACTACCTGGAAGAACAGCGGCGTCGTCAAAGCGAAAATCTGCACGAACAGCGACGCCCCGAGCACATGCCCGAGCGGACGGCGATAGCGCCAGATGGTGGGCAGGAACCAGCGCATCCCGAACTGGCGCGGATCGACGCCCGCGCCGCCGATCCGGCGGGCGATAAGCAGCGCCTGTCCGCCGGTCTCCCGCGCGACGTCCTCGAGCGACGCCTCCTGAGCGGCGTGGCTGATCGGATCGACGAGCCGGCAAAGTCCCGACGAATTGCGCCCGGCGAACACCATGAGCGCCCCGCTCGTCATCCGCACGATCGCCGGAACGGGCAGCATCGCGAGGCGGTCGGCGGTCACCTTGCCAACCAACCGGGCCTTGAGGCCCACCATCCGGGCGGCGCGAACAAGGTCAGACTCGTCAGCCACGCGGTTCGTCAGCGCCAGTTCGCGCGCGAGTTGCACCGGGTCGGCGGCGATGCGGTAATAGGCTGCGATCCCACACAAGGCGCGGAGGCCCGCGTCGAGCGGCGTCGCCTCGGCTCGCAGGGGCGCGGTCTCCATCATCGACGGCTCCAGCCTTTCTGGGGCGCCGCTCCGGGGCGCGCGCGCCGCTCGGCCCTTACCCGGCGCCGCCGAAATCGTAGCGAATGACGATTGGTCATGAGCAAGCTGGACCGCCGGACAGGCTTAGCAAACCGTTGCCCGGGCGCCCTTGCCCTCATCCGGCCTTCGGGCCACTTTCTCCCGTGAACGGGAGAAGGGCTGCCGCGCCCCCTCTCCCGCTTG
>Ga0335076_10008359_pt1 | contig 10451 bp, 5 predicted proteins | sample Lox_Sample_25_FD_206717 | JGI IMG/M metagenome (GOLD analysis project Ga0335076, IMG submission 206717) | Soil microbial communities from Loxahatchee National Wildlife Refuge, Florida, United States - Lox_Sample_2.5 | ecosystem: Environmental > Terrestrial > Soil > Wetlands | place: USA: Florida...
GCCGGGCGGCTGGACGAACTAGCCGGCACCTTCCCGTCCACCACACCGACCAGCCTGGCGTCGCTGACCACCGGGGCCGCACCGGGCGAGCACGGGATCCTCGGCTTCACCGTCAAGCTGCCCGACTCCGACCGGGTGCTGAACCACATCTTTTGGCGTGACGATCCCCCGCCGGCCCGCTGGCAGCCCGTCCCAACGTGGTTCGAGCGTTTGCGCCAGGCCGGTGTCGGCGCCCGGGCGGTATTGCCCGCGGCGTTCCTCGGCAGCGGCCTCACCGAAGCGACCAACCGCGGCGCGCAGCTTTGCGCAGCCAACCACGACGACGACTACGCGCGACTCGTGGTCGATCAGTTGCACGCGGCACCGGGATTGGTTTACGCCTACACCGCCGCGCTCGATACCGCGGCGCATGTGTTCGGCGTCGCGTCGCCCGAGTGGCACGCCGCGGCCGCCCACGTCGATGCGTTGCTCACCCGACTGGTCGAGGCATTGCCGCCGGATGCCGCGCTGCTGATCACCGCCGACCACGGCGGTCTGAACGTACCGGCGCACCAGCGGATCGACCTAGACGCCGATCCGCGGTTGAGCGCGGGTGTGCGCGCGGTCGCCGGCGATCCACGGGTGCGCTACCTCTACACCGAGCCGGGCGCGGCATCCGACGTGATCGCCGCCTGGAGCGAGCTGCTCGACGGGCGGGCCGAGGTGCACCGCCGCGACGACGCGGTCGCCGCCGGCCTGTTCGGGCGCGTGCGTCCCGAACACCTGCCCCGCATCGGCGATGTCGTCGTCACCTGCACTGGCGATACGGCGGTACTGGCCACCGATCACGAGCCACCCGAAGTGGCTCAGTTCGTCGGCTTCCACGGCGCGGCCGACCCGGTCGAGGTGGCGATCCCACTGATCACCTTCCACGGTTGATTCTTATTGCCTGTGAGAATCGTCAGTCACCGGTGACGGGATACGACGAAGCCGCAGCGGCATCACCGCTGGCATAACTGATACCGGCCTCACTGACGCCGACGCCGGAGCGGCCCAACTCTTCCGCCCCCTGCGTGACCACCGCAGTGTGTTGGTTGCCGGCAACGCTGAACCCGGCCGCGGTTTGTAACGACACCGGATCAACTGCCGCGGGTACCACCGCAGTGATCAACGGCGCCGCAGCGGCCTGCGCGGCCCCCAGCCGCGCGGTCAGGGCCTCCACCGCGGCGCCGGCCCCCGCCAAACCTTCAGGAACTACCCGTAACGTCATCTCAGTCACCCCTGACGATGAGCACGTGAACCCGACCTTGCGCGAAGGGTAGCTCCGGCGCTCGCTTGACGCGGATAATTGGCGAAACTTGTTGCAGGTATTTCGCATGTGCGGAAGCGCTGCTGCGCGATACTGAATCGATGGTGGACGCGTCGATATGAGCCCCAAGTCGGATATCGGCGATACAGTCTCGACGCAAAAGTCTCGCGGCGACGCATCAGTCGCACTGCGGCTAACCGATGTTGGCAAAACCTACGGTTCTGGGCCCACACGGGTGGTCGCTCTGGATCAGGTGAACCTGGAAGTCCAAGCCGGCGAATTTGTGGTGCTACTGGGTCCGTCGGGATCGGGAAAGACGACGCTGCTCAACATCATCGGCGGAATCGAGCAGCCATCCGACGGAGCGGTCGAGGTCAGCGCACAGAATATCGGACAGCTCAACCGCAAACAGCGAACACGATATCGCCGCGAACATGTCGGTTTTGTCTTCCAATTCTTCAACCTGGTGCCGACGTTGACCGCGCTCGAGAATGTCGAGATCCTTGCAGAGCTGACCGGAGCCGATGCGCAATCGCGCAGTCGTGCCGCGTTGGAACGGGTGGGTGTCGGTGAGGTCGCCGACCGCTTCCCCGCACAACTTTCCGGGGGCCAGCAACAGCGGGTGGCGATCGCTCGGGCGATAGTCAAGCAGCCCGCTCTCCTGCTCTGCGATGAGCCAACCGGAAGCCTCGATTTGGTCACCGGCCAACAGGTCTTGGCCGCATTGAGCGACCTGGCTCGAAACGCTCAGCACACAGTCATCGTGGTGACTCACAACTCCGAGATCGCCCGCATGGCGGATCGAGTGCTGTGGCTCCATTCGGGCGCGATCAGCAAGTCAGAGATCATCGAGACCCCCGTGGATGCATCGGAATTAGACTGGTGAGCCGCGCATTACGCCGCAAAGTGCGCCGCGACGTGTGGCGGGAACGGTGGCGCTTCGCGGCGATCGCCTCGATTATGGCGATCGGGGTAGCGGTATTCATCGGCGCCACCGATAGCTACCGAAATCTCGACCAATCCTTCAACCGGACCTACGCCACTCAACGGTTGCCGGACGCAATCGTGACCGGACCCGGTGTCGCCGGACTGCGCGACACCGTGGCCAACATGCCGGGCAGGCCGCTGGTCGATGTCCGCCATCAAGCCGACGTCGGCATACGGGTGAACGGGCACGCTCTGTACGGCCGCGCTGTCGGCGTACCGGATTCCGGGCAGCCGACCGTGTCGTTGCTCGACGTACGGACGGGCTCGCTGCCCCACTCCGGGCAGCTGGTTGTCGAGCAGCACGTCGCCGATCACTACCACCTCCATCCCGGGGATAACGTCGAGGTGTTGGGATCGCAAGGCTGGCAGCGCTTTACGGTCGCGGGCTCGGCCTTATCCACCGAGTACCTGTGGCCCGCACGCTCGCCTCAGGAGGTCCTTACCACGCCCGAGGATTTCGGTGTGGTGTTCCTGCCCGACAGCAAACTAACAGGTGCGCTACCGGACGCGAGCGAACAGATCGCCGTGTACGCGCGAGATCGCACCGCGGCAGACGCGCTGACCGCTGCCACCGGCGAGCTTGCGCACAACGCCGGGTTGCAGTTCGTCCCCCGCGTGGATCAGGCGTCGTATCACACCCTGCGGGACGACGTCGCACAGTTCGGCAGCCTCGCCGCCCTCTTGCCCTTCCTGTTCCTAGCTGCCGTCGTACTCGGCACCTATGTGTTGCTGTCACGGATTGTTTCAGCTCAGCGAGCCGTCATCGGAACCCTGATAGCCAACGGGCTTTCGGCGGGCGCGGTGCGTCGACACTACCTGGGATACGGCGTTGCCTGTGCCGTGGCGGGAACGCCGCCGGGGTTAGTCGGCGGCTACTTCCTGGGCCAGTTGATCACGACCAAGTACACGGAAGCCATCGCGTTGCCGATGCGCCTCACCTCGATGCATCCGCTCACCTACCTCGTCGCTGTTGTCGCTGCCGTCGGTGTCGCACTGCTGGCCGCGGTGGCGCCGGCCCAGGCAGCGGCCAGAATGCAGCCCGCCGAAGCCATGCGCGTGGCTCCTCCCATAGAGCGGGGCCGCCGCAGCGTCGTCAAGCGCGTGGTCCCGATGCCTCCGGATACCCCTGCTCGGTGGCGGATGATGTTGCGGGCGATCCAGCGGAACCGTCGGCGAACAGTGTTCACCGCGGTCGGGGTGGCGGTGTCGGTCATCTTGGTGATGGTGTTCGCCGGTATGCGCGACACTCTTCCGGGGACGGTTGATAAGCAGTTCGGCCAGATCGAGCGGCAGGATGGCGAACTCGTGGTGTCGGGTTCCGCCGACGCGGTCATGAACAAGCTGCGCGCGGACCACGACATCGCCGCGGCCGAGGCCTACAGCGCCTACGGAGCCACGGTGACTGCGGGCAGGCACCGATATCAAACCATGTTGGTCGGGCTGGCTCCGCACAGCCAAATGCACACTTTCCCAACGGAATCGGGAGTCGATCAGCTGCCCGCCGATGGGGTCCTACTCGGGGTAGGCCTGCGCGACCTCCTGTCGGTGTCCCTGGGGGACCGCATCGACGTAGTGACGCCGCAATCAGGGCTCCGGCTGACCGAGCGGGTGGCGGGATTCGTCGATGAACCGTTCTCACCGGTGGTGTACATCTCGATGAACCGCCTTCGGGCAGAGGCCAGTGCGCTACCCATCAACGGCGTACTGGTGAAGCTCCAGCCCGGGACTGACGCGCGCGCGGTGGGTGACCGGATCGCGAAGATACCGGGCGTGGTGGCCTACCGGTCGACAACATCGTTGGCGTCGACGATGCGGGATGCGTTCAGCCTTTACGACACCCTTGTCGGCATCATGTTCGTCTTCGCAAGCGTCATGGCGGCCCTGATGCTGTACAACGCGATGTCCGCCAACATATCCGAGCGGCTCGGGGAGCTTGGCACACTGCATGCGGGGGGTATGGGCGCCGGCATGCTCTCCCGATTGATCGCGGCCGAAAACTTCGGCCTCGCCGCGCTCGCCGTTCCATTCGGCTTGGTGGGCGGTGTGCTGCTGGCCGCTCGCCTGCTGTCCACCTATCACAGCCTCGGATATCACCTGCGACTCGAGATGCGGCCGACGACACCCTTGGTGGTGGCATGCGGCATTCTCGCCGCCGCCGCGTTGGCCCAACTACCTGTTGTGCGCCAGATTCACGGCATCGATCTGGCGCGGATCGCGCGAGAACGAGCTTTGTGACAATAGTTACTTAACAACCAGTTCCGAAGCCGAAACCCCTATCGGCGGTTGCGGGTCGATCAACGTCGCCGGCCCTATTGATGAGGTGAAATCCGACCACAATCGGGTTGCACGGATGAACCGCTGGGAGATCGGGGTGCGGCCGCGGTCGATCGACTCGATAAAGTCCGCTGCTGCGAGCCGAACCGCGTTTGGCCACAGCTCGTTTCGCACTTCCGCTGTGGTTGGCTCGAAGTCGATCCCGACAGGTTCGGCGATCTGCACCGCCACCGCTTCCACGCGCGGACGCGGATACCACCGAGTCGACCCGTGGGTGTGGGCAAGGACCAATTCCCCGGCATCGGATCCGACCGTGACGGCGTGCATCAGCCGCGCGTGGTTGTCGGGATCATGAGCACACAGTTCGTTTTGGATCAGCAGGTCGACAGTCACGTCGCCGAGCACAATGCGACCGGCGACGAATGAGCTCGCCGTGGCTTCTCCGCTTTCTGCGCGCTGCGGCACCATGATCCGCGCCGGTGTCAGTGGACCGACGACGGCGCTGAGAATGGTGAACAACGGGTAGGAGACGTGAATCGAGGAGCGGGCATGGACATAGCGAATCCGCGCGATCTTGTCGAGAGCCTGTGCAGCACAGATAAATTGGTGTATCGGTGCGATGCGGCTGTAGAAGTCGTTTACGGCGTATACCGTCGAACTCGCCTTCGCGGCACGCAATAAGGACAGAATTTCGTCGGCATGTACGGGTTGTTCCTGCATCACATGGATGCCCCGGGCCAGCAAATGCTCGCAGATCTGGGTACCTTCGCCACCGACCACGCCCGAGCGCACCACCACGAATGCGACGTCCACCGGCGGGAGGCCATCCATATTCGTGTACTGCGAGACGCCGAGCCGGTCTGCCAGTTGAGTCGACGCCGTTGATCCCCTGGAAAGCAATCCGACCAGTTCGACCGGTGAATGTGGTGCTGCCAGCGCCTCGGCGTAGACGGCGCCGAATGTGGATCCTACGACAATTGCCCGCGGACGCTGATGTGCAGTCACAGCGAGCCTTCCTCGATCATCGAGTTATCGACCACCGACACCTCCGCCTCGGGCACGGCTGCGGTCACGCACTCCAGCGCCCGCCACGGCTCGTCGACGGTCCACAACGGCCGGATGCCCGCCGGCATGTCCGCGATGTGTTGGGCCGCGTAAGCGGCCACCGCACCGGTGACGCGATAGCTGTCTGGGCAAGTGAACGCGACGGTCGTCGAGCCGACGCCGCCGACAATCGAGAAGTACGGTTGGCGGCCGAACAGGTCCAGTTTGGCCGCCGCCAGCACATCGCCCAGGTCGCCCTGGCTGCGCGGCCCTTCACCTCCAACCGCGAGTAGCTGCATCGCCCGCGTCGTGTGTACACCGCCGAACACGTTCATCCACAAGATATTTCCAATGCCGAGATGCGCCGCTACCGCGACGGTCTCGGTATCGAGGTGCGGGCGCACCGTGACCGAGTCCGGAAAGTACTGTGGCGGCACCGGTTTGCACTCGTCTTGGCCGGCACGCCGGATCACCCCGTCACGCAGCGCAGCGCCCGGGTGACGGTAGGTGTCATGCAGGCTGGCGACATACTCCAGCACCGCCGCCGGCGTCAGATGCTGTAGTCCGCCACACCAGATGGTGACACCGTCGACATTGTCGGTTCGGTGTTCTGCAAGGACGCGCAGCAGCAATCCGGAGAGGCCGGGCTGCACTCCTGCTTGCAGCACGACGGGAACGCCCGTGCCCGCCTCCGCGAGAAGGTCGAGCAGCGCCTGCTCGCCGCCCGGGTCGACATACGGCACGCCGGCAGCGATGGCGGCGCCCGCGACCTGGGCGCTGAACCGTCGTGACGGTCCGGCGCAGTTGATCACGACGTCGCAGAGCTTGACCGCCGCGCTGACAGCTGAGGCATCCGCAATGTCGATCCGCGCAATTTCGACGTCGGCCTGGATCGTCGAGGCAACCTCGCGCAGCCGTGCGTCGTCACGCCCGGCGATCAGGAGGGATGCCTCACCACTTCGGGTCAGGACGTCGAGGCAACTTGCCCCGACCGCACCAGTGCTGCCGAACAGCAACAGGTGGTTCATGTGCCTTTAGTCCAGGAGTCCACCAGCAGCTTGGCGACGGACTGTGCGTTTTCACCTGTCAGGCAATCGAAATGGTTGCCGTCGATGTTGCTGATCGTCAACTCGCCCAGGCAGTAGTCGGCCCAGAACGCGGTCATATCCTCCTGCAGCGTCGGCAGGAAATGGATGTCGCCTCGTTGCCGGAGGAAGTGGATGTCGCCGAGGAACGGCTCGGCCGCCCCGTGCACCACTGCCCGCAGGCTGTGCACGAAGATTGATCGCAGTTCGGTGAGCGATTCGATGTCCCACAATTCGCCCAGAACGCCCGATTCCGCCAACAGCTTCAGCCGTGGCTCCCCGGCTTCCGCACTCCGTTCGAGGCACGCCGCAAGCACGGGTTCGGCGGTGGTGCGCAGGGCGCCGGCCGGTATCACGTCGACGTAGCGCTCACGGGCCCGCGTGAACGCGCCGCGGACGGCATCCGCATCGACCTGCATCCCGAGGGTGCTGGGTGATACACCCAAGATTTGGGCGAAGCAGTAGTCGAGAACGTCATCGTCTTCGACGTCCATCGGGACCCGGTAGGAGCTGACGACGGTCACGGTCCCGACGAGGATGCCGGCCTCTTCCAGACACTTCGCGATTTCGGCTGCCAGCAGACCGCCCATGCAGTAGCCGAGCAGATGAACCTTGCTGGGCGCCAAGGCGATAATCGGGGCGCTGTAGCGCGCCGCCAATGTGGTGAACAACTCCGCCGGCGCGATCTGGGAATAGCCATCTCCGGGGACCCTGTGCAGTCCATACAATTCCGGTACGCCATCCCCCGCCGCCCGCAAATGAGGGACTAATTGGTCATAGGGAGCCAGGCCCCCACTTCCGTCGTGCACACATACCGCGATCTCGGCGCCCACGGTAAAGCCCTGGCCCGTACCGAGATACACCATCGGCGAGCCGACCGCAGCAGCATCGCGGCCGGACAAACCGGAACGGTACTCCGACGCGGGGCGGTGCACCGCCTCGGCGGCTCCGGCCAGGGTGGGATTGGAGACCATCGCACGGAGCAAATCATCCCAGGCCTGCCCGGCGGCTTCGTCGATCTCGCGGCGAATCCGGCCGATCGCCTGGGCCATCAGCAGGGAGTCGCCGCCCAGCGCAAAAAAGTCCGATGTGGGCGATAACGATTGGCTTGAGTCCAGCCCGAGCACCGAAGCCCAGATCGCGGCGATGCGGGCCTGCATCGCGTCCAGGCCGCCCGGCTGCCCAGTCGCATCGCGGCCGTGGACGTAGGCCGCGGACCGAAGCGTCTCGAGTTCGGCCGTCACCGCGGTCCGGTCGATCTTGCCGTTCGCCGTCAGCGGTAGCGCCGGCAGGCAGATGAGCTGTTGCGGGACCATGTAACTCGGCAATAGCAGCTGGGCGCGCTCGGTGAGCTCCGCGGGCCGCAACGAACGCGCGGTGGAAGCCGAATCACACCAGAACACGTGCTGGCCCAGCAGCGCGAGCGGATGATTCGGCGGCGGGAAACTGTGCACCGCGCCGAACGGTGATCGCCCTAATGCGTTATGCCATTGCGCATAGGTGAGGAACGCCGAATTCGTTCCCGCACGTGCGTCGGTGAACCCGTGCAGACCCTCCTTGAATTCCATCGAGATCATCAACGGGTGGTTGACGGCCGTGGCGTCGATGAAGACCAACGATCCACCTGGCGCCAGTAGCCGGTTCAGCACGGCAAGAACGTCGTCGATGTTGACCGCGTTGTGCAGGACATTGGCGCAGACGACGACGTCGAACGAGCATGAGGCAAAGCCCTGCTCCGCGGGCGGCCGGTTGATGTCGAATATCCGGTAGTCGATGAAGTCGTGGTCGGCGAACATCTGGCGGGCCTGCGCGAGGAAGAAGTTCGAGACGTCGGTGAACGTGTAGTGCGCGTCGTAGAGGCTAAGCGCGGCAATCAGATCCGCGCTGGTACCACCGACACCAGCTCCGACCTCCAAGACCCGCAGCGATCGTCGTGGAGTTGCCCGGCGTGCACGTGCCGCTCGGGCGGTTAGGCCGGATACCACCAGCTGGTTGGTGTATCTGCTGACCAGGTTGTCGCGGTAAGCGGCCGTCGCGATGTCGACGGTTGCCTCCGGGAAGAACAACGCGAGCGGATCGACGTTACCCGCCAACAGGCCGGGCAGGTTCTGGATGCATTCGCCCACATACGCCAACAAGTCGTCGCCGTAGTCGATGGCGGCGGCCAACTCGCGCACCTGCTGCCATTGTGCGACGCAGTCCGAAAGTTCGTGGTGTTGGGTCAGCTCCAGGCTCGACCCTGGATGCCCTGGATGGTTGATCACCCGGCCCTCATCGACGAGCACGTCAAGCCAGCGGCGCAGTAGGCGGTGTAGCCGGTTCGGCAACGACAACCGTTGAGCCAGCTCGTCTTTCGTGATCCGTTCGCCCCGGCGCGCCGCGGTGCCCAGCGCCGCGCACATGCTGTCCAGCGCCGCCGCGCGAGCGGCAGAGGCGAATCGGAGCAGTTTCTCGGCATCAAGGTCGGTGGTTTGTTGTCGATGCGCTGCTTCGATAGCGTAGCGGACCGCCGTTGCGCTGGCGCGGCGGTCGGATTCCTCGTCGACGCCCGCAGTATCGGGGACTACCGCAGCCGCAATGACCCGCTCATGAGGTGCCTGTCCGATGGCGACGCTCATCGCGGTCTGCACACCGGGTAGGCCGCACAGCGCCGAATCCACTTCCGCCAACTCGATCCGGTGACCGCGTATCTTGACCTGGTTGTCCCGGCGGCCGAGCAATTCGATCACGCCTTCATCGGTGAGCCGACCGTAATCACCGGTTCGGTACAGCCGCTCGCCGGAGACCGGATGCTGGATAAACGCCGCGGCGGTGCGCCTCGGGTCGCCGAGATAGCCCTGCGCGAGACCCGCTCCACCGATATGTATCTCACCGACCTGCCATGGTGCCGCCGGCTCACCACGGTGGGTCAGAACATGGACGCTTTGGTTGCGCATCGCGGTCCCGTACGGCACGCTGCGCGCATATCGGCGCGGGGTAAGTGGATAACAGATCGACCAGATCGCTGCTTCGGTCGCGCCACCGAGACTCAGCATCGAAGCATCCGGCGCCAACGCGGCGATTTGCCTCGGCTGGGACACCGGAATCCAGTCGCCTGACAACATGATCTGGCGCAGCGTCGGTAGCGTTTCCCGATCGCCGACATAGTCCAACAGAAGTTGCATCTGCGCGGGAACAGAATTCCACACAGTGACGTCGTGCTTGGAGATGGCGTCGAACCAGGCTTGCGGATCGCTGCGCGCCGTTCCTGCGGAGAACACGATGGCACCGCCGGCGGCGAGCATCCCGAAGATGTTGTAAACCGACAAATCAAAGGTGTGTTGTGACACGGCAAGCACCGAGTCGGACGCGCCGATGTTCAGCCGATTGTTGATATCGTCGACGGTGTTCATCACCGCACGGTGACTTACCACGACGCCCTTGGGCGTTCCGGTGGACCCGGAAGTGAAGATGACGTAGGCGGTGTCATCCGGTCTGAGGGCCGCGGTCTCAGCCGTCGCGGTGCATGGCAGCCAGGCCGCCGGATCGGCGAGCAAGTCGTCGACCCGTCCGCCCGGTTCGCACACGGCAGCCAGCGAACACTGTTGGGTGATCTGCGCGACCCGGTTCTCCGGCCACTCCACGTCGAGCGGCACATACGCGGCACCGGCCAGCACGGTGCCCAGCATCGCCGCGACCTGGCTTGGGCCCTCCTGCAAGCGAATTCCGACGTAGTCGCCGGCACGGACACCAGCTGTCGACAGCTCGGCGGCGACCGAACGGGCAGCGGCGAG
>Ga0335076_10008360_pt1 | contig 10451 bp, 8 predicted proteins | sample Lox_Sample_25_FD_206717 | JGI IMG/M metagenome (GOLD analysis project Ga0335076, IMG submission 206717) | Soil microbial communities from Loxahatchee National Wildlife Refuge, Florida, United States - Lox_Sample_2.5 | ecosystem: Environmental > Terrestrial > Soil > Wetlands | place: USA: Florida...
CCTGGCGGCGGCGCCACAAGTAACGGCCCCGGTCGGTGATGCTCATCCGCTTTGCCCTTCAGGTGTTGATGCCGCTGTTTTCTCTTTCAGGTGGCAGCACCAGGACGCGCGGCAGCCGAGGAGACGATCTGGCCGTCTGGAAGCAACTGGCCGCCGTCGTCGAGCATCACCACTCCGTTGCACAGTACGCTCCAGCCCTGGTCGGGGTAACGAGCGACCATCCGGGCGGCGACGCGATCTGGTTCCAGCGCACCTGGGCAACGGGGCTGATGCGGGCACCGCCTGCCCTCTGTCAGTCGTGCTGGACTCGGCGGCATGATCGAGTTCGTCATAATTCCTCCGTACGGATCAGCCTGCGCCGACCGCGGCGATCGCCACCTTCCTCGGCGGCAACGTCTCGATCGTGCCGCCCAGAGGCAGCAGAAGACATCCGCCATCCGGCGGATCCCGCGTCCGCGCACGCGGACCGGGTTGGGCTGTAACCGCTGCTTTCGGCGGCCTCGTCCTGGTTGCGATACGCTCCGTTGCCGATCAGGCCCCCCAGAAAAAACGAAGCCAGGTGACATGAACACGCCGCGGACCAGCATCCGTCTCATTGAGCCCGACGACGCCGAAGCGCTGGCCGTCCACCTCGGCCGCGATGCCGAAGGCTTCGCCCGGTGGGACCCGGAGCGCCCGCCCGAGTTTTACACCCCGGCCGGGCAGCGCAGTCGCATCGAAAGCATACTCATGCAGCACCACAACGGTGAGGTGTGGCCAGGCGTGGTCCTGTCCGACAATGTTTCATCGGGCAAGTAACGGTTCAGAACATCCTGCACCGCGTGTGGCGGAAGGCGGAGCTGGGTTACTGGATCGCGTACCCCTATCAGGGAAAGGGCATGCCACGCCTGCGGTCAGCCAGGCAGTCGATATGATGACCACTGAGCTTGCGCTGCATCGCGCCGAGGCCCTTACTCAGATGGACAATCTGGGCTCGGATGATCTCTATGTGGGCGGCCCAGGCGCATGCAAGACCAGGGCTAATTAGTTAGGCGGACAGTCTGACCCTCATTGTCCTGGCATACGAACGTGTCTGTCGTTGCGATATGATTTGCGCTCCAGTTATTCTTACCACTTCGCTTCTGATAAGTAACCGTGAACTCGGTCTCCTCATTCCCTATTCCTTGCAAGGTACGCGTATAATCCTTGTGGCCCCCGGCGTCGATCCTGTCGCTACCAGCGAAGAAGATATTCTCGGTCTTCGACTTGGTGCCATCCCTGTATTCGAACTTTGAGGCCCTAACCTCAACGCCGGTGTCGTTCTGAATTGTGACCGTAAAATTCCCGGCACTAGCCATTTGCTTTGCCTTTCCCCCGGTGATCGGCGGCTCCGAGCAGAGTCGCGTACCGAGATTCTACGCACGTCAGTCAGCGGCCAAATGCAGACCCTGTGTGGATGGTGTGGAGATGGCATGGAGATGCACTTGTGTCCTCCTCGTCTAGGCTGGCGGAACCATAACGCAGCGACGCTCACAGGGGCGGCCTAGACGCGGTGGCCACGAGCTGGACAATTGAAGCCGAGGAAGATGGCTCTGTATCGCATCGGCCAGCTTGGCGTTTGAGCCGTCTGAACCGGCCGCTTCTAGTGTGTGGCCCGGCGTAAGCCGGCCGGGCCTCCCAATTACCCAAGCTGGCTACGAAGCCCGGGCGTCCGAAGACGTGGAGGATCAGCCAGGCTCGTTCGAGGCCAGGTCCGGAACATAGCTCGCTGGCCTGGGCGGAGCCGTCAGGCTTTGCGGGCCACGCCGCCCCACAGGCCCGTGGGGCTGGCCGCTTCGAGCTCGCTGTCCGGCCGCCACCCGGCGACCCGGACCACGCCGGGCTCGACCAGCTCGAGCCCGGCGAACAAGCGCGACACGCGCCCGCGATCGCGTAGCGTCGCCCTCTCCGCCACGGACTCGTTAAGGCGCCGGACCATCTCTGTTTGCTGCTCGGCGTCGATATCGCTGGCTGCATGGGAGATCGTCACGAAGCTACCCGGCGCGCACACGTCCATCAGCCGGTCCACGATGTCCCCGGCTTCGGAATCATCGCTGATGAAGTGCATCACCGCGACCAGCATGACTGCGACCGGCTGGCTGAAGTCCAGGATGTCCGCTGCGCCGGCCAGGATCTTGTCCGGCTCCCGCAGGTCGGCGTCGATGTAGGCGCACGCGCCCTCCGGGCTGCTGGTCAGCAGCGCCCGGGCGTGCGAGAGCACGATGGGGTCGTTGTCAACGTAGACGATCCGGGCCTCGGGCGCTACGCCCTGCGCGACCTGGTGAGTGTTGTCGTTGGCCGGGATCCCGGTGCCGATGTCGAGGAACTGCCTGATCCCCGCCTCGGCGGCCAGGAAGCGCACCGTGCGGGCCAGGAAGGCACGGTTGGCGCGGACCGAGAACACCAGGTTCGGGTACGCCTGCAGGGTTCGCTCGCCGAGCTCCCTGTCCGCGGCGAAGTTATCCTTCCCGCCGAGCCAGTAGTCATAGACGCGGGCGATGTGGGGGACGCTGGTGTCAAAGTCGGGCACGCAAGCTCCAATCCGGATGACACGCCAGAGCCTACCGGGCGGGTAATCACAGCGGGTAACGGATGAGCGGAGTCCCTCATGACCGGCCGCGCGCTCGCCGCGGGGCGTGAGCCGGAGCACGCGTGCGGTCCGGGAGCGTTCTTCTCGATGCGCGAAGCCTGCTTGTGGGCGGCAATGCGGTGGGCAAGTCTACGGTCTGCGAGGCGCTGGACCTGGTGCTGGGCCTCGAGCGGCTTTACCGACGGCCCCTCATCGACGAGTACGACTTCCATCACGCTCTGTACCGGGGGCGAGCCCGGGGACGCTGACCCGTCGCCGGAAGTTCGCATCGAAGTCGTGCTCACTGACCTGTCGGCCGAGGCCCAGCGCCGGTTCGCCGGGCACCTACGGCCCTGGTCGGCCGAGCTAAACGAATTCACGTCCCCCGCCGACCTAGCGGACGCCAGCTCGGGCGCCACGGCTAACGCCGATGACGACGGCCAGGATACGGACCTCGCCGCGGGCGATTGGTGCTTGCCGGTGGTGTTCCTTGGCCGGTTCAATCCTGACGAGGACGACTTCGAAGGGAACACGTTCTTCGCGCACCCGCAGCGGGCCGAGGGCGACTACGACCTGTACCAGCTCGGCGGCAGCAGGTACGTGGTGCTCAGGTGATGCTCGACGGCTGCAGCAATGGCCGTCTGCCCGGCCAGCAGCGGTAAACCGGCTCATTGTGTGGTGCGTCAGACTGAGGCGGAGCACACTTCAGGCGATTGCCCCATTAAGGGGGATACGGCGCGCTTGTTACATGCGAGTGTGCCCGGTCACGCCCTGATGAGCACGAGGCCGTCGTGCCCGGCGAAGTGAGCGAAGTCCTCGCTATTTAGCGTGCCGTCAGCGCGGTCGAGGGTCACCAGGCTGGCTCGCCGTCCCTTGCTTCGATGTGCCATCCCCGTCCGCACATCATGACCTAACCGCCTGCCGGGGCCGCCCGGCAAACCCGGTCATCGTGACAGAAGCGGCCGACCGCCGCCGGCTCCTAGCGTCAGGACGTGCACCGAGCATCTACGGCGAAGGGAAGCGAGATGGAAGTTCCCCTGTACTCGCTGGCCGAACGGAACGGGCACCGGCTACCGGCGGCGGCCCCTGCCATCGTCAGGAAAGCCGGCGTGTCCGGCGGGCCAGCCGTCGAGATCACGCATCTGCGCAAGGCCTACGGGAACGTTGTCGCGGTCGATGACGTGTCGCTGTCGGTTCCCCAGCCGAGCCGCTGCTGGTCCTGGCTGGTTACGCAGTGGTCTTCAGCCTGCTGGCACGGCGCTTCTTCCGCTGGGAGTAACCCACCGCAATCCATTCAGGAAAGGCAGGCATCCATGGCCAGCATCACCATTGCCAGAGGCGACGTCGCCCCCGAAGAAGTCATCCAGGCACTGCGCGCCGGCCTCGGAGCCCGGTACCACGTGCTGCCGGAAACGCAGGCTTCATACACCCTCCGGACACCGCGCCCCGACGAGCCCGACGCGATCGTGGTCGGCATCGGATCCAGCCGCCTGTGGTGCACCAAGGTGCGCATCGGCCACCGCGGCGACCAGACGCAGATCCAGGTGGCAGGGCCGCCCCGCCCACCACTGATCTGGCTCATCAACGCACTCTCCATCACCCGCAAGGTCCACCGCGTGCTCCAGGGAGCCGCCGGCCTCGGCCGCCCCGCCGCCGGGCCGCGAAACAGGCTCGTCGATTAACCAGTAAGCAATAAGGGAGGCAACCATGACTGGATCCAGCCCTTGGATCAGCTACAGCGGCACCGCCGAGGTCGTGCTGATCGTTGTCCTGATGGCGGCAGCCGCGGCAGCCGCCTACGCCGCAATCAGGCTGCCGCTGCCCGCGCGGCCGGCCAGACCCGGCCTGGTAGCGAAGATCATCATGGTGGGGGCGTGGGTGCTCGCCATCGCGGCGCTCGAGGTGTGCGTCAGGACGTACCTCACCCAGGCTTCCCTGGCCGGACTGGCGCACACCCCGCGCTCAGATCCCATTACCCCCGTCACCCTGATCGGCACGGCCGTCTTGTTCGTCGTCATCGCCCTGGTGCAGAAAACCAGCGGCTGGCGGGTCGCCCTGGGCAGCGCAGTGCTCGGCGCGGCCGCCGGGCCGTGGATCTTTGAGGTCCCGTTCGACCTCATCATCATGCCCCGGACCCATCCCGTCGTTGACCCTGGCCTGTACCGGCTGCTGCTGTTCGGGACGCTGATCCTGACCGGCATCACCACCCTGATGCTGCTGGTGCTGTCACCGGCCCTGCGGCTGCGCCGGGTCACACTGTGGTGCCTGGCGGGAATGCTCGCGCTCTACGCCGGCTGGGCCCTGTTCGGCTTCAGCTATCCGTCCGCTCCAGGCCCGGTCACCCTGAACGCGCTGGCCAAGATCCTCGCCCTCGCCACCGCCCTGACCCTGTTCCTGCCCCAGCGAGCCCAGTCCACGACACCAGAGCCACAAGCAGCGGCAGCCAGTAACGCGCGCGCCGGCGTCAGCTGACGCAGCTAGCCCAACAAGCAAGTTCGCCCAAGAAAGGGATCTCTAACCCAGCATTTCCCGTGGCCACGACACCGGAGGGTCACGGCGGGTTTCGGTGGGTTCGCAAACGAGGGAGAGTCATCGTGTCCGCCACATCACCAGACACCGGCCTGCAAAGGGATTCCGCGGAGGGTTCGGGGGCGGCGCCACCGCGACGGCTTGGCCTGGCCCTGGCCGCCATCGCGACGGCCCAGCTCATGGTCGTGCTCGACGCTACCATCGTCAACGTCGCCCAGCCGCACATCCAGCACGCGCTCGGCTTCTCCGGCAGCAACCTGGAATGGGTCGTCAACGCGTACACGCTGGCCTTCGGCGGGCTGCTGCTGCTCGGCGGCAGGTCCGGCGACCTACTGGGGCGCCGCCGGGTCTTCATCGTCGGCATTCTGCTCTTCTCGCTCGCCTCGCTGCTCGGCGGGTTCGCCACCGACCAGGCCTGGCTACTCACCGCGCGGGCCCTCCAGGGCGTCGGCGGCGCGTTCGCCGCGCCCACCGCCCTGTCGCTGATCGCCGTTACCTTCCCCGAGGGCCCGCCGCGCAACCGCGCGATGGGCGTGTACGCGGCGATGAGCGTGGCCGGCGGCGCGGTCGGCCTGCTCGCCGGCGGCCTGCTGGTGGAGTACCTCAGCTGGCACTGGGTGTTCTTCGTGAACACGCCGATCGGCCTGCTGGTCTCGCTGGCCGCGCCGCGGGTGCTGCGCGAGTCCGGGCGGCGGCGGGGCCAGTTCGACCTGCCGGGCGCGATCACCGGATCGGTCGGCATAGCCGCGCTGGTCTACGGGCTCACCAACGCGGCGACCACCCCGAACGGGGTCTCGCACTGGGGTGACATCAAGGTGATCGTGTCCCTGGTGGCCGCGGCGGTGCTGCTGGTGTCGTTCGGGTGGATCGAGGTGCACAGCAAGAACGCGCTGGTCCCGATGCGGGTGCTACGCAGCTGGGACCGGTCCGGCGCATACCTGATCAGCCTGTGCGTGGGCACCGCGCTGTTCGGAATGTTCTTCTTCCTGGGACTCTTCCTGCAGGAGGTGTGGGGCTACAGCCCGCTACGGCAGGGCGTGGCCTACCTGCCGATGGTGGCCATGATCATGGTGGCAGCCGGGGCGGCCTCGCAGCTGGTGCCCCGCATTGGCGGCCGGCCGCTGATGCTGGCCGGCGGGGTGCTAATGGTGGGCGGGATGTTCTGGCTGTCCCGGATAAACGAGTACAGCCACTACGCCTCCGGGCTGCTCGGGCCGATGATGATCACCGCGGTCGGCCTGGGGCTGATCTTCGTGCCGCTGTCGCTGGTCGCGCTGACCAAGGTGGCCGACAACGACGCGGGCGCGGCCTCGTCGCTGCTCAACGTGGGCCAGCAGGTCGGCGGGTCGATCGGGCTAGCCATCCTGGGCACGGTGGCGTGGAGCGCGGTGGCCAACAGTATCCACTCGCAGGTCTCGGCGGCGGCCAGGCACGTGACCGTGCACCTGTCGGCGGCGCAGCAGGCGGCGGCCAAGGCCATCACCGACCACGCGTACTCGACCGGTTTTGCCAAGGGATACCTGGTCTCGGCCGGGATCGCGCTGCTCGGGCTGATCATCACCGTGATCGCCATCCGGGTCAAGCGGTCCGACCTGGCCGGGCTGAAACCCATGACCGCACCCGCCGATGCACCGTCTGCCGGGCCGACATCACCACGCCCGTCTGCTCGTCCCCGTCAGCCCGCGACCTGACATGTGGAGGAGCTCTTCCGACGGTAGGAACCGGCAGCTGGCCGCCGCTTCCGTCACGATAACCTGGTCTGCCCGGCGGGCCGGGCGGGCCGTTGGGTCATGGCGCATAGCGGGCCAGCTCTTCGCGGGTGGTGACGCCGAGCTTGGGGAAGACCTTGTACAGGTGATAGCCCACGGTCCGCGGGGACAGGAACAGCCGGGCGCCGATCTGCTTGTTCGACGCGCCGCCCGCGGCCAGCCTCACGACCTGCAGTTCCTGCGGGGTGAGCCGGGCCAGCGGATCATCGGCTCTGACCGGCACCGCCGCGGCGCCAGCAGCGCGCAGCTCGGACTCGGCGCGGTCCTGCCAGGGCCGGGCGCCCACCCGTGCGAAGGTGCCCGCCGCCTCGAGCAGGTGGTCGCGGGCGTCGGCGCGGCGCTGGTTACGGCGCAGCCACTCGCCGTACAGCAGGTGGGTGCGCGCCTGTTCGAACGGGCGGCCGTCGCCTTGATGCACGGCGATCGCCTGCCGGTACAGCGGCTCGGCATCGGCCTCGGACGCGGTCAGCGCGACGCAGCGCGCGGCCACCGCGCTCGCCCACGGCTGGCCGATGGCTTCGGCCCAGGCGGTGAAGATTGCCAGCGGCCTGGCGGCGAGGTCTGGCCGCCCGGCCCGCACCGCTGCCTCGACATGATCCGGGTAGGCGTACAGCAGGTGGGGCGCGTGCCGACCAGGCCCGGCTGATATTGCTTGCATCCGATCAAGAGCTGACTGATACCGGGCGGAGCCCAGGTCGAGCAGGGCGAGCGCGTGGTCCGCTGCCGCGAGCGGCAGTGCCCCCATGCCCGCCGACAGGTCCCGCGCCTGACCCACGCGCGCCCGGCACGCCCGCTCGTCGCCGGCGATGGCAGCCAGCGTTGCCGCGGCGGAGGTGAGCTCTGAAGTCAGGGCGATCTGCCCGGTGTCGACGGCGATGCGCAGCCCCTCCTCGGCGCTCGCGGTCGCGTCCAGGAACTCACCGCACAGGCCTTGCGCATCCGCGAGATAGGTCAGCGCGTACGCCAGTAGGCCGACGCTCCCGGTGTCACGAAACTCGGCGGTCATGGCGGCGGCGCGACGATGGACTGCCTGCGCGTCGCCCTGGATCAGGTCAAAGAACATACGGGAAAACCGGGAAAACCTCGTGACCGGAAGAGAGTCAAGGTCCGTCCTGGCCGGCAGGCTGATCGGCCCGTGCGGTCCGCTGTCCTGCAGTTGCCGCACCGCCTGGCGGAATGCCACGAGGGTCGCTGCCGCGGGCGGCAGAATCGCCGCCGCCCGGTACTCCAGCTCCCGAGGTGGGGCGGGACCGGCGTTCACCCACAGCATCTGGAAGCCCTCAAGCACCATCACCTGCGCGCAGTCCGTGTCTACCTGGCCGAGCAGGGCGGCCTCTTCCAGCAGGAAGCCTGCCGCATCGGCGATCCGTCCGGCCTCGGCCTCCAGGAATGCCCGCAGCCCGGCCAGCGCACCGGCCTGTCCCGGATCGGTTACCAGCCGTCCGGCCTGCTCGGCCAGGTCCGCGGCCCTGGGCATCTGCCCGGCGTAGGCCGCCGCCTCGGCGCCAAGGGCCAGCCGCCGCCCGCGCGCGGCCGCGTCGGCCGACAGCCCGGCGGCACATTCGTACGCGGCGGACACGGCGGCACTGCTGCCTCGGTGCGCTGCCCGCTGCGCGGCGGCGTCCAGCGCGACCGCGACCTCCTCATCGGGACCCGTCGCCAGGGCCGCGAGATGCCAGGCCCGCCGGTCACCGTCGAGCACGTCGGCCAGCGCCTGATGCCCGGCCATCCGCTCCGCGACATCCGAGCCTGCCAGGGCCGCCGAGCGGACCAGCGGGTGGGAGAAGACGACGCCCGCCGGGGTCACCCGGAGCAACCCGGCCCGCTCGGCTGCGGCCAGATCGGTCAGCGACCCGCCCGCGACTGCGATCGCCCGGCTGACCTCCCCCAGCTCCGCCAGCCCGGCCAGCGCGGCGACCAGCACCGCGCGCCGGCACGGCTCCGTGAGCGCGGCGACCCGGCCGCCGAACGCCTGCTGCACCCGGCTCACGGGGGAAACAGCGGGCAGCGTCAGCGGGGTGACCGATCCGGCCCGCTGTCCCGCCGACAGCCCACGGGACAGCTCGATCAGGGCCAGCGGATTGCCCCCGGCCTCGGCGATCAGCTCATCGCGGACCGCTCGCACCAGCCCCGACCCTGCCAGCAGTTGCTCGGCCGCCAGCCGGTCCAGCCCGCCGAGCCGCAGCTCCGGCAGGCCGGGCAGGCTAACGCTGACCGGCTCGTCCCGGGCCGCGAGGATGACCGCGACCCGCTCCGCGTGCAGTCGCCGGGCCGCGAACACCAGCGCATCCGCCGACGCCCGGTCCAGCCACTGCGCGTCATCCACCAGGCACAGCACCGGCCGGTCCTCCGCGAGCTCCGCGATCAGGCTCAGTACTCCCAGGCCGACCAGGAACCGGTCCGCGACGGCCGCTTCGGCCATCCCGAACGCGCCGCGCAGCGCTACCGCCTGCCGTTCCGGCAGCGCACTGATCTCATCAAGCGCCGGGCGCATCAGCGCGTGCAGCCCCGCAAACGGCAGCTCCGCCTCGGCTTCCACGCCGGTGACCCGCAGCACCCGGGCCCCGGCGGCCTGCTCCGCCACGGCATCAAGCAGCGCGGTCTTACCGATCCCCGCCTCACCGCGCAGGATTAGCGCGCCCGCCCGGCCGGACCGCATTCCCTCCAAGAGCCGGTCGATGGCCGCCAGCTGCTCTTCCCGGCCGTACAGCATCGGCGCCCCATCCCGCCGCGCAGCCAGGCACGACATCAAGCCACCCGTATCCGAGCCTTACCTAACCATGCGGTACCGGGAGCGGCAACTCCAGCCATCGCGACAGAAGCGGCGGCCAGGCGCTGACGAGGAATCCCGGAGACGAGCCGAGCCGAGATGAGACGAGACGAGCCGGTGAGCGGGGTCGAACCGCCCGCAGACCCGGCCACCGGCTGCGTCGGTCATCGGTGCCCGGCTTGACGCCGGGATCCGGCTGGAGCTGGCGGAGCTGACGCTGAGCCTGGCCGCGACCCTGCGGCACGCGGCATCCATCCCCAACCCGGTCTTCTACGAGCGGCAGCGGATGCGAGCCTCCATCTGGAATGTGCCCGGTTCCTGTACGGCTTCGATGAGACCATCGATGGCGGGCTGATCCTGCCCCGTGGCTTGCTCGGCACGGTCACGGCTCTGGCTGGAGAGGCCGACAACTGCCTGCGGATCACAGATGAGCGTGCGGCCGGGACCGGGCAGGAATTCACCCTCACCGGGACGTTGACCAGCGTCCAGCGGGAGGCCGTCGCTGACCTGGGCGGCCACGATCTGGGTGTGTTGGTCGCGCCACCGGGGTTAGGCAAGACGGTCGTCGCCTGCGCGCTGATAGCCGCCGGATTCCAGAGGCGGCTAGCATGTACCGGATGGCGGGCAGTTATACCTCTACCGGCCCTGGAGCAAGGACCCTCGGCCATGGTGGCTAGATCTGTCTGCATCGATGTTCGCTCCATGTTCGCTCGGATGTCCCGGTACGGACTGGCAGCAGCCGTCCTTATCCGATACGATTCCCTGCATGCCAGTGGCATGTATTCGCTGGTACGGA
>Ga0335076_10008361_pt1 | contig 10450 bp, 9 predicted proteins | sample Lox_Sample_25_FD_206717 | JGI IMG/M metagenome (GOLD analysis project Ga0335076, IMG submission 206717) | Soil microbial communities from Loxahatchee National Wildlife Refuge, Florida, United States - Lox_Sample_2.5 | ecosystem: Environmental > Terrestrial > Soil > Wetlands | place: USA: Florida...
AAGCTCTTCAAGAATGACATTGCGTTCCATTTCTCGAATTGCATCTTTGGCGATTCGCTTCAGTTGCATTCCGTCATTTCCGTCGGCCACTGAGTGACTTGCGCTTCGCCGTTTTGGCAATGACGGCGCGGTTAAGGCCTCCGGCCCGATAAGCACGTACCGCGCGATCCCATTCGAGAGCTCTCGCAGATTCCCGGGCCAATCGAGCTGTTGAAGATAACCGAACAGTTCGGCACCCATTGGTTCCGACTGTTTCTCGAACTGCGCGTCGTAGCGCTGACGAAGATACTCGGCAATCTCCGGTATATCCATGCGCCGGTCGCCTAGCTTGGGGAGACAAAGCCTCACGACATTAATTCTATAGTAGAGGTCAGCGCGAAACTGTCCCGCTTGGATATCCGTTTCCAAGTCGCGATTGGTCGCGCAGATCAGCCGTGTATCGACCGCTCGCTCTGTCTGATCCCCGATGCGCGAAAAGCATCCGTCCTGCAAGAAGTGGAGCAGTTTACTCTGCAATGCCGGATCGAGATCCGAGATTTCGTCGAGGAACAAAGTGCCGCGGTGCGCCAATTCCACGCGACCTGGCTTCGCGTTCTGCGCCCCTGTAAACGCCCCCCTCTCGTATCCGAAAAGTTCGCTCTCCAGTAGCGTATTGGGAATTGCCGCGCAGTTGACCTTTACAAACTCACCCTCAAAAAAAGGAGAATGCGCGTGAATCCATCGTGCCAGAGCTTCTTTTCCCGAGCCACCCGGTCCGCAAATCAGAACGGGCACATTCATTCGGCAGATTTTTTCGACTCGATGGCGAATATCCGCCATGGTGGGAGAAGTCCCAAACAGGATGTGGTCAGGGGGTAACGGAGCCAGCGTCTCTGCTTTCCCCTTCTTTGTGCCACGCGATGGAATCATCCGGTGTCCGCACCCCTTTGGTTTCAATGAGGTGAAGCACACAGTTGGCCAAGCTGCCCCTCGCTTTGCTATTGAGCTATGAGGGATCGTTTCAACCTAACCTACTGCAAAATAAGGATATATTGGATCGCAGACAATTCCAGTACTAGTATGGAGTGCGGGAATTTCCTGTCTTCGCGGATGAAAAAGTGAAATGTTATGCCCAGCTCAAAGGAGGTTTTTTTCTCTTATATCTGAATTGAACGGCTTCAGAGGGCGAAATCACCAAGCCTTGAGATCTGTGGGCTCTAGGCGCTCGGGCTCTCTCCCCGAATGATGTCGTATCGCTCAATCACTGCGGCAACGCCCAGTCTGCTCGTACCGTCCTCCATCTTGGGCTCGACGCGAACCACCTTGCCGGCGGCCCTCACAAATACTTCGGTCCCGTTCGTAATTTCGGCGGGTAGCGTCAGTGTAATATCCAGCTGGGATCCTGCTTCGAGACTTTGGTCAATCACAAAATAAAGTCCACGAGTCGAAATGTCGCGGGTCTTTCCGTTCTGCGTGGCCAATACCCGCTCGGCAGGCATTCTTACTACAATGGGTAGGGTCAAATCATAACGTCGCGTGCCGCGCCTCTCGCTCATCAGTCCCATCCTCCGCCCACACCCTTGCGCGGATTCTCTGATCCGCGTCCCTCCCTCGCTTTGTCTTGCTTTCCTACAGGCCTGCTCGAGTCCAAGCGCCCCGCGACCACTCATTTAGCCAGACTTCCCCAGCGTAGCTTGCGAGGCCTAAAAGCTACTTCCCTTTCAGGTTGACCCGGGATATCGCTCTCCGCGCCGTAGAAGATACCCTGAGTTGCATCCGGGCAAAAGCAAATTATTTGGCCAGAAGCTCCGGGCCGAAAATATGGGATGCCCGTGCTATTAGTCGTTCTTTCCAGCCGGTACCGTCGTTGCCTCGGCGGGCGGTTGTGTTGCCGCACTCGACCTCCTGCTTCTCGGAGAATCCAGGTTGAACTGCCGCATCTTATAAAGAAGTGCTTTGTAGCTGATTCCGAGCATCTTCGCGGCGTCCTTCCGGCACCACCGGGTTTTTTCCAATGCGTCGGCGATGGCCTCCATCTCCGCTTCGTCTTTCAATCCTCGAACGAGGGCTTTAAGACCTTGCTCCCTCGGAGGAGTTGGTTCCTCTCGGGGCACAAGCCGCTGCCGCGTGGAAGACATCTCCACCAGCTCTCTCAAGCTCCCTTCATCGTCCTCGAGGATCACGTACCGCTTCACGAAATTCTCGAGCTCCCGCAAGTTCCCTGGCCATGGGTAGTTCACCGCCGCATCCAGCAAATACTTCGACGGTTCAACCGCAGGCTTCCCGAATTTCTCGCTGTATTTATCCAGAAAATGCCGGAAAAGCAAGGGAATCTCCGTGGTCCGTTCGCGCAGCGGCGGCACAATAATCGATAACACATTCAGCCGGTAATAGAGATCCTCGCGGAATTTCCCGGTCTTCATGGCTTCATGCACGTCCACGTTTGTCGCGGCCAGCACTCGCACGTCCGTTTCGATCAAATGCCTGCCACCAAGCCGTGAATACTGGTGATCTTGCAACACATGCAGCAATTTCGCCTGAAGATGCGTGCTCATCTCCGCAATTTCGTCGAGGAAAATCGTGCCCTTGTTCGCCATTTCAAATTTTCCAGGCTTTGCCCGCACTGCCCCGGTAAAAGCCCCCTGCTCGAAACCGAACAATTCCGATTCCAGAAGTTCACCTGGAAGCGCCGCGCAATTAACCTTCACGAATGGTTGGGTTCGCCGTTTCGATCGCAGGTGGATCATCCGCGCGACCACTTCCTTCCCCACCCCGCTTTCTCCGCTGATAAAAATCGGTACATCCACTGGCGCAATCTGCAAAATTTGCTGGCGAATCCTCACCATCTGCGGGCTGGCCGCGAGAAAGCTCAAGTCTTCCGTTACTTGGTCGCAATAATCTCGCAGGGCTTGATTTTCTGTCGCCAGTTGTTTCTTCTGGCGCGACTTCAACATCGCCGCATCGAGCTCCGACTTTTCGAATGGCTTCGTTAGGTAGTCGTGCGCGCCCAGCCGGATCGCCTCCACCACCGTTCCAACCTCGTTCGAGCACGAGAGCATGATGACGTTCAAGCTCCGGTCAATTTGTAGAAGTTCCTTGAGCGTTTCGAGCCCGCTCATCTCCGACATCAATACATCCAGAATGATGAAATCGGGCCGCTCGCCCTCGTTTATCTTTGCAATCGCCTCTTTACCCGAGCTCACAGTCTCCACTTCAAATCCATCCACCTCAAGCAACGTCTGCAGGTATTTACGGATGCTCGGTTCATCATCAACCACCAGTATCTTTTCGCGCTCAGCCATGAATCTCACCCCTCTCTTGCTCGTGATGTTCGCTTCTCAGCCCTGTTCCATGGGGAGCAGAAACGCAAATGTACTTCCCCTCTTTGATTCGCTCTCTACCCAGATCTTCCCGCGATGTGCCTGGATCAACCGCTTCGTAATCGCCAATCCAAGGCCCATCCCGGACGTATTTCGATCCACCCGGACAAAATCTTCGAAGATCTCCTGGTGATGTTCCGGCGCAATTCCAGGACCCGAATCGCTCACGCTCACTTCCACGCTGTTCGGCCGTGGCAGCCGGAACCTTCTTCGTTCCTGAGTGGGAGCGACTTCTGCCACGCGTCTCTCCCAGAAATGCGGCCTCGCTTGAAATACAACGCCGCCTCCGCTGGGTGTATGCTTCAGCGCATTGTCCAGCAAATTTGCCGCTGCCTGCTGCACCTTCTGGTAGTCGAACCGGAATGTAGGAATCGAAGGATCAAGCTGCACTTCCAACTTCACGCCCTTCCTTTGAAACGCCTCGGACCATCGTTTTCCAACTTCATCAAGGCAATCTCTTAAATCATTTTCTCTAAGTTGCAGCACCAGCTTTCCGCTTTCCAGCGCCGAATAATTCAGAAACATTGACACCAAGCGCACCAGTCGCTCACAACTCTCTTTGGATTCTTCAAGAATTTCCCGCTGCTTATCGCTCAGCTTTCCGAGCGACCCCGCTAGCATCAAGTCGTAGTATCCTTTGATCACAGCGAGCGGAGTCTTTAATTCGTGCGCCGCGGATGCCAAAAACACCGTCTTTTGCCGGTTCACTTCCTGTAATTTCAGATAAGCGGCCAGTAAATTCCGGTAAGTGATCTCGCGCTCTTGCAACAACTCCTGGACCGTCAATTGGGTCGCCGGATCATGGTTCGCCTGAGCTTCTGCAACGGAGTGGAATTGCACCACCAGCCATTCTGGCCCAGAAAGCCACTGCAAACTGACCTGTAGCTTTGCCTCGCCAAGGGCTACCTCGATGCGATGTTGTTCTGATTCACCCTTTATCTGCGCGTAGATAGAAGTTCGCTGGACTTTCAGTACATCCTCGAACAAATTGATCTCTTCAGAGTGACCACTCCTGATTGGCTCGAGGTATTGTCGTGCCAGGAGGTTCGCAAGCAGGATTCGACCGGTCTTTTCCGCTACGATCAGGGGCTTTTCGACTGAATCTAAAAGACTTACTACTTGCTTATACGGCAAGGTTTCCGGAGCTTGATCCTCTGAAGGACTGGGGCGCGCAATACTACTTCCCATGGCTTTTCAGCCCCTCCGGAATAATGGCAAAAATTTTCCCATTGAATCGCCATCCTCCCAAAGGCCCAACGTCCTGTCAATGGTAAAAGCGTTCCATTTGCACAATTCGGGAAGGCATCGGGAATTCCATTCACATTCCTTTTGCGTCTCGCTCATCTGACCCTATTGATACCTTTTAATAAGCACAAAATACACTGGTTAGTGGTTTCAGTCCTTAGATTATCTGGCATCCAAGGTGCTCTATCTCGTACTAGTTCGCGGGTACCACACGGGGTAATTGTGTCCACTCAAGTTGAGAAGAAAAGACGCCCTATGGAGTCCTCCCAGCAACGGCGCTCGCCCAGGATTAAACTGCAAATTCCCGTTTTCATGCGCGGCTCGGACACCTCCGGGATGGAATTCATCGAATTGACGAAGACTCTGAACATTAGCGCGACCGGTGCTTGCATCGCTTCTATGCACGTCATGCGGCGCGACCAGATCGTGCAGTTGACCATTCCCACTCCCTCTCCGACCTCTTCCGGCCTCGTTCCCAGCGAGACCCCTCCCATTTCCGCAAGAGTCCTTCGCGCGGAGAATGTTGGCGATCTACGGCTTTTAGGTGTTGAGTTTCTTCGGGCGCTTGAGTAATTCTCTTGTCTGTGTCGCGTCCCTCCGGGCATAATCGAGCCATTTCGGGAGCGATGCTTGGCAGTTCCCCGCGCCGCGTTGCCATGACTTTTGAAAACTTTTTGTGCAAGTTTAGGTCTGGCGGCGCGTCACGGTCCGAGACCTAGATCCGAGAGCACTCGCGGACTTAAATCTTCGGTTGGTTCCGTGATTGCTCCTGTTTTTATGAAAGCGCAATGAGCTTTCCCCAAACCCCGCGGGGATAGGCAGAGGTCAGGTGTAATCCGATTATGCCCAGCCCCGGCGCTGCTGCGCCCCCGCGGATATCCATCGAGGATTCCTACCTCGAGCTGTTGGCCGATACGCTCGAGACACTGGATCTTCCTGCGCGCGGCCAGTTTCTACAGCGCTACTTCCGCGCAATCACCCGTCTCGATCTGCGCGAAGGCCAGTGCCTCCAGCTCTGGGACGATATGCTTGCCCGGAGGCGCGAGTTTTCCGAGCATCTTGGCCGTCCTGTTTCGCTCAAAACAGCATTGATGGATGCGCTCTCGAGCGCGGGACTGTTTCGCGTTCCCGTTCTCATCGAATATGACGAATTCAAAAAGCTGCAATTGAATGCGGTCACGGATCCACTGACTGGCTTGTACAACCGCCGTCTATTCGGCGAAAACTTTGAAAAGGAGTTGAACCGCGCGCGCCGCTACGGCCACCCGCTCGCCCTAGTCATACTGGATATGCATCGCTTCAAGGAGGTCAATGACAAGCATGGTCATCCTCGCGGCGACGACGTTCTCCGCGTCGCTGCGGCCACTTTGCGGAAGACGCTTCGCACTTCTGACTCCGCATTTCGCATCGGCGGGGACGAATTCGCATTGCTTCTTCCTCAAACGGACTCAGCCCAGGCCGTTGCTCTCAGCCGGCGCGTCGGAGTGGTGTTCTTGGAATCACTGCAGCCCCTGCAGCTCACCATCAGTGTAAGCATGGACCATGGCGTAGCCACGTTCCCGCAGGACGGTGATCTGGCGGACGATTTGATCCGCGTCGCTGATGAGCGGCTGTATCACTTGAAGCACGGCAATCACGCCCAACCACCTGTCATTGCAGGCCAACAGACCTCCAGCATCCCCCCGGTTCCTCAGAAGGCCGCTTCCTCCGCTCCTGACTCTGCCCCGGTTCAGAAACCCATTCCCATTGAGTCAAAACGCCCTCAGGAACCGTCCGCAATATCGTTTGAGGCTGCCGCTTCCTCCGCCGCAACTGTGCTCTCCTCCGCCCCGGCTACTCCAGATTCTCAGCGCTTCTATCCTGTTCAAAGAAAGGCCGAACGAGTGTCTATGACAGGCACGAATGCTTATGCCGTCCTCGGTGACACGGGAAACCGTCGCGCTCGCGTTCTCGATCTGGGATTTGGCGGAGTAGCCCTGGAGCTGGAAAGCCCGGGGGATCTCCCGGACAGTGTTTTCGCCGTTCTCCATGTCCCCATCCTTCCTCCCGTCCGCGTCAATCTCAAGCCTGTTTGGACCCGCAAAATGGGGGAATCTAGCTTTCGGGTCGGCTGTTGCTTTGCTTCTTAATGCCTGTTTTTTGAGCCCCCTGTCTGAATCGCAGCGTTTCATCCAGGATACCTTGGTCGCGCCCCTTTTTCTGGTTCCCTGGTACAGGTAAACACACTGTCCCAAACCTGTCCGTCAGCCTAATTGATTGAGTCTTTGACCCCGATTATCGTGGTTCGCATGGAAGCTCTCTCTGCCAGTGCACGCGAGAAGTCGGGGATTTTAACAAGACCATTCGCACCGTTGCTCGGCTTGGTGCTCGTGGCGTGCCTTGTTGTGTTTGGTTCCGGATGCTCTGGCGTCGTCAATGGAAGTTCTACGAACAGCAACAACGGCGGGGGAAGCACTTCGACACCCCAACTCTCCATCGTGCCTTCCAGCGTTAACTTCAGCACGGTAGTTGTCGGCCAGAAAAACACCCAAACTTTGCAGCTCTCGAATACAGGCTCCGCATCGCTCACCATCCAGAGCATTCAAGCTTCGGGAACGGGATTCAGCGTGACCCCGCCAACCCTCCCCCTTTCCCTGGCGGTGGGTGCCAGTCAGAATGTTACGGTTGCATTCGCCCCAGCTTCCGCAGCCGCGGCCACGGGTACGCTGACGATTACAAGCAATGACCCGAATTCGCCTGCTTCCGTTCCACTCCAGGGTACCGGGCAAGCCTCCACGACTCAGCTACAGTTCAGCCCGACATCGGTCAACTTCGGAACCGTCACCGTTTCCACGAAAAGTTCTCAGTCTGCGACTCTCAAGAATACGGGGAACGTTTCCATCACGTTAAACAATGTGACGGTCACTGGTTCTGGATTTGGAGTTTCTAATCTTGCTTCCGGTTTGGCTCTCTCGCCGCAGCAACAGACTTCATTTCAGGTATCGTTTGATCCTGCTTCAGCAGGCGCCGTCACGGGATCCCTCAGCGTTACCGGAAGCGGCCTGTCAGCCGCACTAAAGATGTCTTTGTCGGGCACTGGTCAGGCCGCTTCCTCAAATTCGCACTCCGTTGCTCTCTCATGGGGCGCGAGCACGAGTTCGGTTGTGGGGTATTACGTCTTCCGCGGGGGCACTTCCGGCGGGCCCTACAGCCAGGTCAATTCTTCAGCTGTGACCTCCCTTGGATACACGGATTCGTCTGTCACCGCTGGCGCCACCTACTATTATGTTGTTACATCTATGGATTCTTCCGGGGTGCAGAGCGTCTATTCGAACCAAGTCTCCGCGACAATTCCTACTCCCTAGGTTCTTGCTCCGACCGGTTTTTGGCCCACTCGTTTTGTCAATTTCACGAACTCGCGTATAATATTGGTTTGTCTAGTGACCTAGCGACGTGGCTGTAGCCCTCCAGGGGTTTAGCCGCGCAGACCGGTCGCGGCGAAATGGAGAATCATGAAGCCCGGTATTCACCCCGATTATCATCCCGTAACAGTTCACTGTGCCTGCGGCAGCACTTTTCAGACTCGCTCGACCATCAAAGGCGACATGCTGCGTGTCGAGATCTGCTCGAGTTGCCATCCATTCTTTACCGGCAAGCAGAAGCTGGTGGACACTGCAGGCCGCGTCGAGCGCTTCCAGAAAAAGTACGCCAAAGCACAGGCTGCCCAGACCAAGAAGTAGTTTGCGTCGGCCCGCTCACTCGAATAGCTTTCTTTTTCCTCCGTAACGTTACATGGCTCCCGCGGAGAAATGTGTTCGCTCCCGCGCATTCCTGTAGAATAGTCTCCCGAAGTGGCCACCCAATCTCGCATGTTCGATGGCGCAAGGCCTCGCGATCTTGTGGAGACCGCTCCTCCTCGCGTCACGCTCCGCAACTCCTTCGCTCATCCTTTTGATTCCGCCATTGCCGCGGCGCGCACCTGCTATTCCCCCACTCTCATCACTCCTGCCGAAATCACGGACAAACAACGGCTCAACATCGGCGCCGCCACGTTTTACAGCGGCCACCACACCGTCTTCCAGCACGCCCATTTCGAATTCGGTCTCGAGAATGTCAGCCGCCAATTCGTCTGGTCCTTCCTCCACGCGCATCCCTTCTACAACTCCGAGCAACAAAGCCAGCGCTATGTCCGTATGGACCGCGTCCAGGCTTATGTCCCTCCACTCTCGCTCTTTTTCGACGCGTCCAGCCGCTCCATCTACGAGCACTCCATTGCCCGCGCCTGGTCCTACTATCGAGAGCTTTCCTCGCTGCTCCTCCCCGACACGCGCTCCATTCTTCAGGACATCTGGCACATCGGTCCGATGTCCCATCCCAGGCGTCTCCAGAGAATCGAGCGTGCCGCCGATAAGCGTGCGATCGAGATTGCCCGCTACGTTCTACCCGTCGCTGCCTTCACAGCCATGGTTCACACTGTTTCCGGCATCGTTCTACATCGTCTCTGGCGCATGTGCGCCGCTTCCGATGCACCCAGCGAAGCCCGCGAAGTCATCGGCCAGATGGTCGCGCTCGTCAATCAGGTTGACCCACAGTTCTTCGGCCGCTTCGCCACTGAGGCTCTCGAAGATCTTCCGGAGTGGAAATTTGTGCCCGCTCCTTTCTCGGACGGTACAGCGTTCGCTCGCGAATTCGACGCCAAGCTCGACGGCCGCACTTCTCGCCTTGTGGACTACTCCCCCAATGCCCTTCGCGTCGTCGCCGAAGCTTATCGTGCCGTCCTCGGACGCACCGAGTCGCAATGCACCGATTCCGAAGCCCTCGATCTGCTCTTGAATCCAGCGCGAAATTCCTATCGGTTGGAGACTCTGGATGTTGGCGTTCATGCGCCGATGATGCGCGCTCTCCAGCACGCGAATTACACCTTTGCCAAAAAGATCAGCCACACCGCCGACAGCCAGGATCAGCGACATCGCATGGTCCCCGGCTCGCGTCCCCTGCTCACCTTCGCCGACACGCGAGAGCCGGACTACATCACTCCCATGCTCCTGAACAATAATGCTCGCGCCCGTGAAGTCTACGATCGCGCGATGCACGAAGCCTGGTCCGCGAAAAATCAGCTTCTCGATCGCGGCGTCCCTCCGGAAATCGCCCTCTATCTTCTCCCCAACGCCAAAGCCATTCGCCTCGTCGAGACCGGTTCACTTCTTCACCTGCTTCACAAATGGACTATGCGTACCTGCTTCAACGCTCAAGAAGAAATCTACCAATCCTCAATGGACGAGGTCGCTCAGCTCCGCGAAGTTCATCCCGAACTCTCGCGCTACATCGGCCCGCCGTGTCACCTCCGTGCCGGCGTCACCACGCCTATCTGCACCGAGGGCTCTCATTTCTGCGGCGTCAAAGTCTGGCTCGACTTCCCCAACGTTAACCGCCGCATCTGATTCTTCTCCCGTCCCCTCATGCCTTCAAACGATTTCCTCGCGCTCCGCATCCCATCGCACCGTCGCACCTTTGTGCAGCGACGCTAGCGCCATCTGGCACGCAATTGCTGACCGATATCCCAATTCAAACGGGCAATTCGGCTCCTTCCGGCTCCGCACGCATTCGAAAAAATTCCTCATGTGCTCGTCGGTCTCATCGGATCCGCCCACAATGTCAGGTTTTGCTCCGGCGCTCTTCGGTGTCTCCGGCATCGCTCCATGATGACCTTGCGGCAGGTAGCTCACGCTGTCATTCACGCGCAGAATCGTTCCCTTGTTCCCCAGCAACAAGTCGTTCCCGTCTTCTCCGTAATAATTGTTTCCAAATCCTGAATTCCACGTGAAGAGCAGGTTCTCCGGTAGATCCATCGCCACGTCCATCGTGTC
>Ga0335076_10008362_pt1 | contig 10450 bp, 10 predicted proteins | sample Lox_Sample_25_FD_206717 | JGI IMG/M metagenome (GOLD analysis project Ga0335076, IMG submission 206717) | Soil microbial communities from Loxahatchee National Wildlife Refuge, Florida, United States - Lox_Sample_2.5 | ecosystem: Environmental > Terrestrial > Soil > Wetlands | place: USA...
CGATCCCCTCAATTCCCTCCGCGAACTCTAAACTTCCTCACACCAACAAGCTTCGACCGTCAACTTTTCTTTCGCTCATGGATGTGTTGACGAATTTCGACAAGCAGCACCAATGGATCTGCTCCCGTAAACCCAGCTGCCATGTCCACAACCTCCGCCACTAACTCCGGCACAAATCGCATTGACCAGCCTGTATATGCCGACCCTCCCAAATATTGCGGAAACAGATAGTTTTCGAAGTTCGTCGAAACCGTCCATTTCAGCGGAGACGGTTTGCCAGATAACCCCCGCCCTTCGAACCACACGGGAAGTCCTTTTGTAGGAATCTCTTCGAGGTCGAGTGAAAGGTACCGATCGTTGTTGACGCCCACGCGGCAGCTTTCGAGATAAACGCGGCGGACGCACACCCGCACAACTCCATGTTCCCAATAGATCGCCTCTCTACTCCTAGAGGGTCCGGGCTTTCTCCACAAATGCCGTCTTGTTCATTTCATCGTTCATGGGAAGTGCTGGCGTATATCACAAAGCAAGTATCGCCCCTGGCCAAGGCCATTCGAAGGCGCAATTCGCAGCCGAATGCGCCGCGACCGCCGCGTACGCATCCGGAAGACCTCGCGCTCCCGACGGCCGCGTGTAGTATCATGTCCCCGAGTTTTTCCAGGTCAATCCGAGGTACCCAACCTTGCTAGGCCTGTCTTCAACCCGTCAATGCTCCCCGCTCTGCTTGTGCACGCCACTATTGCTCATTTTGGGAGCGATTCTATCCTTAGCTCTGCCCTGCTGCGCCTCAGTCGGGTCAGCGAAGGGCAAAAATGTACTGGTGCTTTTTGGCTCGAACCGGCCCGACAATCGTGAATTCCTGGACCTGGTCGAAGCGGAAATACGACTTCGTATTCCGGAACCCGTCACCTTCTACCAGGCTTATCTCACAACGGACCCCGACCTCGACCGATACCGCGCTTACGAACAGCATCAAGCCGAGGCTTTCCAACAAACCTACGGTTGGATGCGTATTGATCTCGTCATCGCGGTCTATGCGCCAGCGGTCGAATTCGCCCTTAAATATCGCGACCAAGCCTTTCCGGGTGCTCTCATTATGTTTGCGGGAATCGGCATCAAATCGGGCTGGGACCGCAATTACTGGCCCGGCCTGCCCGGTGTGATGTTTGTTGTGGGGGTGGGAGAGACAATTGATCTCATCCTGAAACTGCATCCCGATACGAAACGCGTCGCCCTTGTCGCCGGGCCAGACTGGGGCTGGATCAAGGAGATACACTCCGAACTTGCCCGTCGGAATCTCGAAACCGTTGATATTATTTTTCTGGATCCAAGCCCGGAAATGGTTCAGAAGGTGGCAGCCTTGCCACCCCACACCGTGGCGCTTCTGCATACGACGATCGCACCAGTTCATTCCGAGTTCGGAAGCCGTGAATTAATCGCGGGCGTATCGAATACCGTTCCGACCTATTCGGCCTGGGAATACACTTGCTTGGGCTTTGGCTGCATCGGCGGCGCATATGCCGACGATGAGAAGAGCGCTGCCTCGGTCGCTCAGATCGCATCCCGAATCCTCTCCGGTGAGCGTCCTGAAAACATACCCCCGGTCTACAACGCCGATCTTAGAGCCACCGTCGATTGGTCCGCGCTTCAACGCTGGCATATTCCCGAGTCCGCCCTGCCGCCGGGCACCTTGGTCTTGCACCGCGAGCCAACGCTATGGGAACGCGGACGGAAGTACTTCCTCGCGGCCATTGCCATAATTTTTGTACAGACCTTGTTGGTCCTTAGCTTGTTCTGGCAAAGAGCGCAGAACAAGAGAACTGAGCTGCAACTTAAACAGTCGGAGGAAACATTTTCCAAATCCTTTCGACATAGCCCGCTGTTGGTCACCATCACCAGCACGAAGGATTCTCGGTTCATCGACGTTAACGAATCGTTTGAAGAGCAGCTGGGTTGGACCCGCAATGAAGTTATCGGACGGACCCCCCTGGATTTTGATTTGTGGGTGGATATCGACCAGCGAAACGACTTTCTCAAGCAACTTCAAATTACCGGTAGCGTGCGAAATCTGGAAGTCCGCCTCCGAAAAAAGGACGGGGAATCACGTACGACTCTCATTTCTGCCGAGTTGATTGAGGTCGGCGGAGAGCCGTGTACTGTCTCCGTAGTTACCGATATCACCCAACGAAAACAGGCGGAAGAAATTCTTTCCACGGCGAGTCGCAGATTGATCGAGGCGCAAGAACAGGAACGCACTCGCATCGCCAGAGAGCTACACGATGACATTAATCAACGCCTCGCACTCGTCGCCGTGATGTTGACGCGCCTCAAGAAGGATACTCTCGCACCGGATTCCGTCGCGAAGGAAGACCTCGAACAGGTGCGCCAGGAAATCCTCGAACTTGGCCGCGATGTGCAAGGCATGTCGCATCGGCTTCACTCCTCAAAGCTGGAATATCTCGGCCTCAGCAACGCTGCGGGCGCTTTCTGCAGAGAGTTCTCGGAGCGGCACAACGTGGAAGTCGAATTCCATTCCGAAAATGTCCCAAAGCAGCTTTCTCCCGAAATTTCTCTCTGCCTCTTCCGTGTTTTGCAGGAGGCTCTTCAGAACGCGGCGAAATACAGTGGAATGCAGCGGTTTCTGGCCTCGCTTGAAGCCTCGGAAGATGAAATCCGGCTGGTCGTCCGCGATTTTGGCGAAGGCTTCGATCCGGAATCCGCTATCAATCAACAGGGTATAGGACTTATCAGCATGAGGGAACGCCTGAAACTCGTCGAAGGCCAGTTAAATATCGACTCCCACCCCAAACAAGGAACGACGATTTGCGCCTCCGTTCCCCTGGCGCACAAAACAACATCAGTCGCTGTTAGTAATTGATTGCGTCGCCAACGCCGTTAACCGCGGCCTTCTTCGCGACCAAGGCTCCGTGCAAAATTTGCGGTTTGGTCCGCGAACCGGCGCCTACTCTGAAACAATCCACGATGACTTGTATCTGTGGATCTGGTTTCGCTCCCGCCGCGGTACCCGCCAGTATGATCTCCGGATGGCAATGCGGCAACAATAGCTCGACGTTCTTCTCCAGTTTCTCGATATATCGCGTCAGTCTCTCGCCTTGCTCTCCTTCCGTACGACTCTCAGCCTTCCACCGCCGCCACGCAGCCAATCGAAATCAGCAACCCCTTCGGCAACGGCACGTTCATGGTCATCCGTGCAGGCGGGTTTTCCGGGAAAAATTCGGCGAACATCCGGTTGAGGTCCGCGAAATTCGCCAGGTCTGTCACGATCACCGTCGTATTCACCACCAGGTCAAGCCGGCTGCCTCCGGCTCGCAGGACTGCGTCGAGGTTCTTGAATACCTGCCGGGCCTGCGCATCAAACGTGGTGCCAACGGCTTCACCGGTGGAAGGATCAACGCCCGGCTGCCCGGATACAAACAAGAGCCCTCCCGAGCGCACTGCCTGCGAATACGGTCCAATGGTCTTCACGCCGGCCACCTGGATTGCCTGCTTGTCAGCCATGCCTTCTTCTCCTGTGAGCCTTGCCACTTATCCGGGGAACAGACACCGTCGGCGTTGCAATTTCATGCTTCCTATTTTCTGAGCTTCAGTTCGTCTGCAAATATGCAGGCAGAAACACTTCGGTTACAAAGGATTCCAGCGTAGTCGGTGTCGTATTCTTGGTCGACCTCGCTTCTTGCGGCACCATCAGGCCCGCGTTTGCGCCATTCCACATCTCAATGATCAGTGCTGCGGTCTTTTCAGGTAGTCCCATTTGCAGCAAAGCGGTCTCCAGCACCGCCGCCGGCAGTTGAACATAACTAACATCGGGATTGCCAATCGCTTTCCCGACGATAGCAGCTGCTTCATTCATGGTGAGGTCGCGCTGGCCATGCAGCTCCTGTATGGAACTACCCGAAAAATCGCGCTCTGTCAGACGACCGGCTGCATACACCCCGATGTCCTTCGTCGCTATCCACGGCATCGGTATATCGCCCGGCATTCCGCCCGGTAGTATTCCAGTCGCACGCAGCGGCATCATGCTCATAAACAAATTGTCCATGAAATACGCCGCTCGTACGTGCAGCACGTTGAGTCCGGCCACCCGGTTCAACTTTTGCTCCAGGCTGTGCAGGCCGGCGATCGGCCCCGTGCCTTTCTCGTGTTGCGCCCCTATACTGCTCAAATCAACCACAAACGGTACGCCTGCATTCTCGACCGCCGCAGCATAACAATCCGAGACGTGCTCTTGGTGCGCTCGCAAATCCGCTTGCGACAGATCTTCCGGCAAAACCAGGTATACGGCTGCAGCCGCGCTGAACGCAGTCGTCATCGAGACCACATCTGAAACATCGCCGACGAATCGTTCCGCGCCCCGCTTCTCAAGGGCTGCGAGTTTCGCAGTGTCTCGCCCAACCACGCGAACTTTCTCGCCCTTGCTTTGCAGTGTTTCGGCAACTCGCCGTCCCGTGCGTCCCGTCGCCCCTGTCACGACAATCATTTTGTGGCTCCTGGATTTTCGTCAAGCGAATGAATCATAAACCGTGGCTTCGCATTATTCTCCCTCGTAGGTCACCTTCACTTCTTTCATTTCGGTGATGTCCCCGATCACAATTGCGTGCGCCCCATTTCGCTCGAAGGCGATTCCATTCACCCGCACATACTTGCCCACCAAGGGCATCAGCTTTTTCTTCAGGCTGTAGTCTGGCATTTTGTCCGAGATTGCCAGATACAGGTCCCCATCTTTGGTCAGAATTGCGATCGGCGATCCGGCCCGCACGCAATCCGTCGCGCACTTCAAACTTAAATGCGTCGCGTTTCCGTCAAGATTCTGAATCGGGCACGCAATATCCCGGACCAAGCCCTCAATCGTGACCTTTGACCGATTCGCCCGCGAACCTTCCATCGATGTCTTCTGGGGAGAGCGGGGCCCAGCGCTAGCCGGCGCAACTCCTGCAGCAGCCAATAAGCAGAACGCCACAATTCGCTTAATTCGCTTCATTCGCCCTCCTTCTCATGGATCATCCATAGCTCGACGAACTACGATTGCATCGATACAGGACGCGTGGAAGCATACAGCCACTGGCATTCCTTGGCAGTTCAAATCTCATACCCGCGCAACGCATTAGTAGCGCCGCGGCTTTAGCCCGGCATCCCATCGCTTCAGCCTGCCCCCGAAAACCGTCATGCGGACAATTCCCTCAAATCCGTCATCCCGAGCGAAGCGCGGGATGTCTCTTCGATTTCATACCGCGCTTCACCCGAAAATGCACCGTAGGTGCAACAGACGTTGGCCCTGCCTGTCAGGGCTGGGTACGTCTTCTTTCCCAACCCAATTTCGCCTTCCTCTCACAACCGTTCTATAATTCCTCCTCAACATGCCCCTCGCTCCAGGCACCAAGCTCGGTCCATACGAAATTGTCTCTCCTCTCGGCGCAGGCGGCATGGGAGAAGTCTACCGCGCCCGCGACACTCGCCTCGACCGCTCTGTTGCCATCAAAATTCTTCCTCACCACCTCTCCGCCGACGCCTCCGCCAAAGCCCGCTTCGAGCGCGAAGCCAAGACTGTCTCCGCCCTCAATCACCCGAACATCTGTTCCCTTTTCGACGTTGGCTCGCAGGACGGCACCGACTTCCTGGTCATGGAGTGCATTGAAGGCGAGAGCCTGGCGCAACGCATCGCCAAAGGCGCGCTTCCCACCGATCAAGTCGTTAAAATCGGCGCCGCCATTGCCGACGCTCTCGACAAAGCGCATCGCTCCGGCGTCGTTCATCGCGACCTGAAACCCGGCAACATCATGCTCACCAAGTCCGGCGCCAAGCTTCTCGACTTCGGCCTCGCCAAGCCCTCTATTTCCGCCGTTTCCGCCGTCACCATCACCAACGTCGCCGCATCATCTCCTGTCACCGAGCAAGGCACCATCGTCGGCACTTTCCAGTACATGTCCCCCGAGCAGGTGGAAGGCAAGGAACTCGACGGCCGCAGCGATATCTTCTCTCTTGGGGCCGTCCTCTACGAAGCCCTTACCGGCCAGCGCGCCTTCGAAGGCAGATCGCAACTCTCCGTTGCTTCCGCCATTCTCGAAAAAGAGCCCGCGCCCATTACTACCATCAAGCCGCTCGCTCCCCGCAGCCTCGATCACATCATCCGCCGCTGCCTCGCCAAGGATCCCGATGACCGCTGGCAATCCGCCCGCGATCTCTCCCTCGAACTCAACGCCCTCGCCACTCTCGATCCATCCTCGTCGCAATCCGGTGTCGCCCTTCCTGTTACCCGCCGCAAAAATCACCGCGAACTCGTCGCCTGGGTTCTCGCCGCGCTTGCTCTCGTTGCCGCTGCTGCTTTGCTTTTCGTAATGCCCAATCGCTCCAGCCCCACTGCGCCGCTTTACTCTTCGATCGTTTCTCCTGTCGGCACCTCTTTCGAAATCGAAGGCGACCTCGGCAAGCAGCCCGCTCTCTCCCCCGACGGCATGTCCCTCGTCTTCGGCGCTGGCGGCGAACTCTATCTCCATTCCCTGCGCACGGGCACCGCTCGTGTCCTCACCGGCGCTCATGGAGCTACCAGTCCTTTTTGGTCGCCTGATGGCTCCAGTATTGGTTTCTTCGCCGACGGCAAAGTCAAAACTCTCGACATCACCAGCGGTGTGGTTCGCATCGTTTGCGACGCTCCCGCTCCTCGCGGCGGCGCTTGGGGACCCACCGGCGTGATCCTCTTCACGCCCACTCCTCGCGATTCTATCTTTCAGGTTCCCGCTAACGGCGGCACTCCCACCCGCGTCACCGTTATCGACGACAAGATCCATTCCACGCATCGGTGGCCCGTGTTCCTCCCCGATGGCCAGCACTTCCTCTACTACGCCGCTAGCCACGCCTCCGCGCAGAGCCTGCAAAGTGGCGTCTACATCGCCTCGCTCGATGGCAAGCTCAACCGTTTCCTGGTTACCTCTGCCGCCGCCGGCCTCTATTCCAACGGAAATCTTCTCTACGCCAAGGAGTCCGGCCTGCTTGCTCAGCCGCTCGATCTCCACTCCTACACGCTCACGGGTTCGCCGCGCCCGCTCGTCGACTCCGTCGTCGTCGATCTCGGTGTGTGGCACATGACCGTTGCCGCAGCCGCCAATTCGCCAAACCTCATCTACCAGACTGGCTCGGCCATGGCGCTAACTCGCCTAGAGTGGGTCGATCGCGCCGGCGCACATCTTAGCTACATCGGCGACAAAGCTGTCTTTTTTGGCCCGCGCCTTTCCAAGGACGGCCAGCGCTTCCTCATCACCTTTGGCGATCCTTCTCCTGACATTTGGCTCTTCGATTCTTCCGGCTCCAACCGCACTCGCCTCACCTTCGACGGCACCATCACCGGCGAAGCCAGCTGGTCTCCCGACAATTCTCATTTCACTTCGATCCTGGGTCTGGCCAACAGCGTCTTCCACGTGATCACTCGTTCCGCTAGTGGCTCGGGCCAGTCTGCCACCGTGCCAACTCCTCAAGGCACCAATGCCGTTACCGACTGGTCTCCGGACGGCCGCTGGGTCCTGACCGAGCAGCAAACTCCTACCGCCTACAACGTGATGGCCATCCCGGTTGACTCAGGCGACCAAGCCCACGTCGTTTTCTCGTCGGCCAGCGCTCCCGGCCCGAATTCCAGTGGACAGTTCTCTCCGGACGGCAAGTACGTCGCGCTGACGGTTCTCCTCGCTTCCGGTCCCGAGATTTTCATCGTTCCGTTCGCTGGCGGCACGGGCATGTGGCAGGTTTCGACCGATGGCGGGCACTGGGGTCGCTGGAGCCGCGACGGCAACCAGCTTTACTACGTGAACGCCAAGAACGAAATGAACGCCGTCAATATCCAAGAGAAATCCGATGGCCTCGTAGTCGGTCACCCTGTCCCGCTTTTCTCGTTTCGGCCGTCCCCCCGCGTCTATCGCCTCGGACTCATCAATTACGACGTCTCGCCCGACGGCAAGCGATTTCTCCTCGTCGCCGCCGCCGACGAGAACAACCGCCCCCTCACCCTCCTCCAGAACTGGCCCTCCCTTTTAGAAGTAGGGGCACGATAAATCGTGCCCGCCCACTGAATCTTGCCTCGGTTCCTCGTGTAATCCCCACTGCATCTTCAGCCTGCTCGTCATCCCGAGCGAAGCGAGGGATCTCTCTTCGACGTCAGCTGTGGTTCACCGAACGTCTACCGGAGATTCGGTAAACGCTGGCCCGTCAGCGCTGGGCACCGCCCGCAAATGTTGTGAGCGCCGTAGCCGTGCCACTAATCACCCACCACGGCGCCCCTCATTCCTACCCCTGCGCCCCTTGCGCTCGCCCAATCGGCTGGATGGGTCGCACCTCAATGGACCCGTCCCGTGCCGTCGGTATCCGCGACGCAACCTCAATCGCCTCGTCCAGATCCTTCGCCTCAATCAGGAAATACCCGCCCAACTGCTCCTTGGTCTCCGCAAACGGCCCATCCGTGACGCCCTTCTTCCCCTTCCGAACGCGCACCGTAGCCGCCGTCGAGGTCGGCTTCAAGGGGTTCCCGCCGATGTAGATCTTTCGCTCCTTCAACTCCTCCACCAGAGCCATATACTCCTGATAAATCGCCATTTGCTCCTTCTCAGACATGCTCGCAAATTGCGCTTCCTGATCGTAAATCAACAATAGATATTGCATGGTTGGTCCAGCCTCCTGCCCCCTAGTCGCTCCGCTTCCCGGAATATCGACATTTTGACGCCCGATGCTTCCGGAAAGGTGCCCCTCGTACGAATCGAAAGTCTGGCATCGCTCTTGCGCTACACTCGGTGTCGCAAGCCACCCATTCAGCTTCAGACGGTGAAATTCTAACTTGAACCCCTCCGAGCAACGGCGATCCGAGTACCGCCTGCGGCGTCTCCGCCGAGCAGAACTTCCCCAGGATACTGTCGAATTAGCACGCTACTTGATGGGAAAAGTTGTGGTCCACGATATTGACTCGATCCGGTTAAGCGGTCGCATTGTCGAAACGGAAGCCTATCCCGTCGGTGACGCTGCCGGACACGCATTCCGTGGAGAGACGCGCCGCAATCGCTCTCTCTTTCTCGAACGTGGGCACGCTTACGTTTATTTCACCTATGGCTCGTCGTTCCTGTTGAATGTGACCAGCGAAACTCCCGGCGTGGGCGCCGGCGTTCTTTTGCGTGCCATCGAGCCGTTGCAAGGAATCGAAGCGATGGCCGGTTTTTCCGCCACAACCCGTCTCGCAGACATTGGCAGAGGTCCTGGGCGTTTGACCAAAGCATTGCAGGTCGATCTCCGGCAAGACGGTCTGGACTTATGCGCGGCTGGTCCCCTTTGGCTGGCGGCAATCGAGCGGAAGACCGGCGCGATCAACAAAAGTGTGCGCATCGGCATCACCCGCAACGCACACCGGCTGCTGCGCTTTTACGAACGCGGCAATGCCCACGTCAGCGGCCCCAAGAAACTCCGCCGCTAGCCTTCCGTGCTTTGAACTCCCAATTGATTTGACGAGCCAGTCTGGCCGGAGCCGAAGGATCGCGGCGCCAACGGTCCGATGAATACAAGCGCCGGAGGTGCGGCAGATGTTAGCCCAGCCCGTCAGGGCTGGGGCATCCCCATTCGAAATTCGCGAGCGCAGTAGGCGCGCCACTCTCCTTGTTCAGAGGAGCACCACGGAAGCAGGTACACGTCCTTGCTCACACGCTCCGCAATTGTCTCGCGCGCACGCCGCATGCTCCGATCACACACGCTATGGCGATCGTTACAACAACCACCGCGTACGCCATTTCGTGCGCTCCATTCGCAGCACCGGTATAGTCCAACCCTGGCGTGTGATTGATCGCCCCGACATACCACGCGAGCGTCAACGCCCCCTCAAACGGCTTGCTCGTCCCGCTCATCACTCCGAGGAATAGCGCCGCCGACGGCAACACCATCGCGCCAGCCAGCCACCCCACCATTCCCGCAGCATCTCCCGCCAACGCCAAACGCACCGCCGCTCCTGCCCCAACCAAACTCGAAACGGCCACGCCCGCCGCCCAGCACGCCAGCAATTGCCGAGGCAAAATGTTCGCGCACGAAAATAGCAACCCTCGCGTTTCGAACCGCGTCTCGCGTGCGCCCATCCCGGACCAAACGAACACGCACCACATCCACGCGCTAGCCACCAGCGGTCCTCGCGACGCGGCCAACGGAGCCACAAACTCCGCGATCAACAATCCCGCCGCTACCGCATACCACCACCAGCGCAAGCCGAACAGCATCAGCCGCAGTTCCGCCCCAAATAGTCTTCCGAACGCATGCACCCGCGCAGGCATCACTAATGGAGTCAGGTGAACCGGCTCCGCCACGTTTGCGGCAACATTTACCCGCTGCGCCGCCATTCCCATCGCTGCGGCTTTCTTTCCCTTGCGCGCGCCGGCCAACTTCGCCGTATCGAACCGGTCGAACACAACTGCCGCCAGCA
>Ga0335076_10008363_pt1 | contig 10450 bp, 9 predicted proteins | sample Lox_Sample_25_FD_206717 | JGI IMG/M metagenome (GOLD analysis project Ga0335076, IMG submission 206717) | Soil microbial communities from Loxahatchee National Wildlife Refuge, Florida, United States - Lox_Sample_2.5 | ecosystem: Environmental > Terrestrial > Soil > Wetlands | place: USA: Florida...
CTCGTAACGCTGCACGGTTTGATCATGGTGTTCGGCGCGATCATGCCCGCTTTCGTGGGCTTCGCGAACTGGCAGATCCCCCTGATGATCGGGGCGCAGGACATGGCGTTTCCGCGCCTGAACAATCTGAGCTTCTGGCTGTTGCCGCCTGCCGCCATCCTGCTGGTCGCCTCGTTTTTTGCGCCGGGAGGTGCCACTGCCGCTGGCTGGACACTCTATGCGCCTCTCTCGATCCAGATGGGGCCCGGGATGGACATGGCGATTTTCGCCGTCCACATACTGGGTGCCTCATCGATCATCGGCGCCATCAACATCATCACCACGATCCTCAACATGCGCGCGCCGGGCATGACGCCCATGAAGATGCCGATGTTCGTCTGGACCTGGCTCATCACCGCCTACCTGTTGATCGTGGTGATGCCGGTGTTGGCGGGCGCGGTGACCATGCTGTTCACCGATCGCCATTTCAACACGCACTTTTTCAACGCCGCGGGCGGCGGCGACCCAGTGCTGTTCCAGCACATCTTCTGGTTCTTTGGGCATCCCGAGGTCTATATCCTGATCTTGCCGGCATTCGGCATCATCTCGCAAGTGATCCCGGCCTTCGCGCGCAAGCCTCTGTTCGGCTACCGGTCGATGGTGCTGGCGTCGTGCGCGATCGCGATTCTGTCGATCGCGGTGTGGGGGCATCATATGTTCACCGTTGGAATGCCTGCCGCGGGGCAGCTGTTCTTCATGTACGCCACAATGCTTGTGGCGGTACCGACCGGCGTCAAGGTGTTTAATTGGGTCGGGACGATGTGGGAGGGTTCCCTGACCTTCGAGACGCCCATGCTATTTGCGATCGGCTTTATCTGCGTGTTCGTCTTTGGGGGACTGACCGGCGTGATTCTCGCCATAGCGCCGGTCGACGTACAGATGCAGGACAGCTATTACGTGGTGGCGCATTTTCACTATGTCATGGTGGCCGGGTCCTTGTTCGCGATCTTCGCGGGGCTTTACTACTGGCTACCGAAGTGGACTGGCCACATGTACGACGAGAAGCTGGGCAAGTGGCACTTCTGGCTGTCGATGATCTTCTTCAACCTGACGTTTTTCGTGATGTTCTTTTTGGGGCTGGCCGGGATGCCGCGGCGCATTCCGGATTACGCGCTGCAGTTCGCGGACTTCAACAAGATTGCGAGCATCGGGGCGTTCGGTTTCGGGCTCACCCAGCTGCTGTTGCTGTACGTCGTGATCAAGTGCATCCGCGGGGGCGAGAAAGTTCCCGCACGCGTGTGGGACGGCGCCTCGGGTCTGGAATGGACGGTCCCGTCGCCCGCTCCTCACCATACCTTCGCGACGCCGCCCGTCGTTGAATAAGCCGGGAGCGGCGGTGGACGGCAGTTATCATAATCAGGCATTGCTCGCCAAGCTGGCGGTGGTAGCGATGGCGATGTTTGGATTCGGATATCTGCTGGTTCCGTTTTACTACAAGTTGTGCGAGGTCGCGGGGCTCAATCAGCTGCAGGCGGCTGATTCCGTGCCGCGCAATACCCAAGTCGACGAGGGCCGGGCGATCACACTGCAGTTCGACGCCAACCTGCGCGATGGGCTGCCCTGGGTGTTCCGGCCGCTTCAGACGACCGCGCAGGTTCATCCGGGCCAGTTTGTGCAAGTCCTGTACGAGGTCAGGAATGATTCGGACCAAGCTGTGCTCGCGCAGGCCGTTCCGAGCTATGCCCCGCAGGCTGCTGCATTGTATTTCCGCAAGCTCGAATGCTTCTGCTTCACCCAGCAGTCATTGAGACCGCACGAGACCAGGCAGATGCCGGTGGTGTTCTTGATCGATCCCGCCATCCCGGGGGACATGCCGACGGTGACGCTGTCGTATACGTTTTTCGAAATTGAGGGCGTGCGGCCTCAGGCAAGTGCAAACGGAAAGGGACGCGATGTCGCGCGCCTTTGATTCAGTCAAATCGCAGCTCGTCCGTTTTAGTTGGTTCGTCTGCGAAGGAGAGCGTCGGTGAATGACATTGGACATTACTATTTTCCAGAGCCCACGCGCTGGCCGATCTTCGGATCGATGGCGCTGCTGCTCATGGCAACAGGCGCGGCGACCTGGGTCAACCAGGGACACAGCGGCCCCTACATTCTGGCTGCCGGCCTGGCCTTGCTTGTCTACATGCTGTTCGGCTGGTTCGGCACCGTCATCCGGGAGAGCGAAGGCGGGCTGTACAACAGGCAGGTGGACGTTTCCTATCGTTGGAGCATGGGCTGGTTCATCTTCTCTGAGGTAATGGTCTTTGCCGCCCTGTTCGGTACGCTGTTCTACATTCGGTTGGTCTCGGTGCCCGACCTGGCTTCCGGCGAGACCGCGCAGCTATGGCCAGGCTTCAAGGGCGGCTGGCCGACGGCCGGGCCGGGCATCGAGGGGACATTCCAGCCCATGGCCGCCTGGGGCATCCCTGCGATTAATACTCTCATCCTGTTGTCGTCGGGGGCGGCGGTGACCTGGGCCCACTGGGGTCTCAAGAAGGGCAACCGTCGCCAGCTCAAGCTCGGGCTGTTCATCACGATTGCACTGGGCGTGCTGTTCCTATGCATGCAGGCCTCCGAGTACCGCCATGCCTACACCGCGCTGAACCTGAACCTCGGGACCGGCGCGTACGGCGCGACGTTTTTCGCACTCACCGGCTTCCACGGCTTCCACGTGGCCCTAGGGACGACCATGCTGATCGTGATCCTCACCCGGATCTTGCGCGGGCAGCTCACGGCGGAGCATCACTTCGCGTTCGAAGCGGTGTCCTGGTATTGGCACTTCGTCGGTGTGGTGTGGTTGCTGTTGTTCGTACTGGTCTACTGGCTCTAACGAGACTCGGGTCCATCCGCTTTCAAGCTCGCCGTTCGTAGATGCCCCTCATGCCGAAACAGCCCCATGCGCTCAATAGAACTTGACGCGGCTTACGCGCTACCCCGTGTGCGGCATCTATTGCGCCTCACCAAACCGCGCGTGGTCTCGCTCATCGTGTTCACCGCGGTAATCGGCATGTTCCTGGCGAGCCCGGGATTGCCCCCGCTCAGCGCGCTCGTGTTCGGCACGCTTGGTATCGCGCTGACCGCCGGCGCGGCCGCCGCAATCAACTGTCTAGTGGAGCAGAAGGTCGACGCCGTCATGGCGCGTACGCGCGCGCGCCCGCTACCCATGGGCGAACTGACATCAGCGCAGACGCTGACCTTTGCTGCCGTGATTGGTGGGACCGGCCTGGGCGCGCTCTATGCGCTGGTGAATCCGCTGACGATGTGGCTCACGCTCGCCACTTTCGTGGGCTATGCCGTCATCTATACCATCATCCTGAAGCCGCTCACCCCGCAGAACATCGTGATCGGCGGAGCCTCGGGCGCGATGCCGCCGGTGCTGGGTTGGGCGGCGGTGACGGGCGAACTGTCTTCCGATGCCCTGCTGCTGTTTTTGATCATCTTCGCGTGGACTCCACCGCACTTTTGGGCCCTGGCGCTGTACCGCAAGCGCGAATACGAGAAGGCCGGCATTCCGATGTTGCCGGTCACTCATGGCGACCGCTACACGCGGCTGCACGTGCTGCTGTATACGCTCATCTTGCTGGCGGTCAGCATGCTGCCCTTCGCTACGCGCATGAGCGGACTCATCTACTTGGCAGCGGCCCTCGCCCTGGGCACCGTGTTCGTCGGGTACGCGGTGAGAATCTACGTGGACTATAGCGACCGGCTTGCGCGGGAGACATTCCGCTATTCCATCGTCTACCTGTCTGCGCTGTTTGCAGCACTGCTGGTGGATCACTACTGGCCCATAGAGGCGTTGCGGTTCGTCTGAACCGCTCTGCGCGATGTATGGAAGCCGAGGTGGGTGAGGCGAACGACGTGTTTCTCTACAATGAGGACGATCCGCGCGTGCGGCAGGGTGCGGTCAGCACGGCCGAAGCTATCATTGATCGCGGCGTCGACGACTTCATGGACTGCCTCGGCGCGCGCGCCGCTGTACCCACGATCCGAGCGCTTCGCGATCAGGCCGAGCGCACGCGTCGCCACGAGCTTGAGCGCGCCATACGCCGACTCCGACAGGGTAAGTCCCCCGAGAGCGCGCTCGAACATCTGAGTCAGGGCCTAACCAACAAACTGCTCCATCCGCCGACCCAAGCGCTACATCGCGCCCAAGAAGCCGACCGCGAACAACTGGTCAAGCTCCTGGAGCGCGTCTACCTGATCAGCGCCCGCGAATGAGCATCGGCGCCTAGTTGACAACGGCCTGGCCAGCCTCGGTGTTCCTTCAAATCAGCCCGTAAGCCTTGAGTTGCCTGGCCGCGCTGGAGACGAGAACCTTGAACACGCAGATGGTAGGGATCGCGAGGAGCACGCCGGCCAGGCCAAAAAGAATTGCGCCGCCCATTACTCCGATCACAACCACCAGGGGGTGGAGCTTGACCGCGCCACCCAGAACCAGCGGTTCATAAACGACGTTCTTGATCAGTTCCGCGAGACCAACGACCACGATCACCCAGATCGCGAGGTTTTCAGTGGTCACCATTGGAAGCAGCGGGTGAATCTCATGTGCCAAGAGGGCATAGGCCAGGCCGCCCAGCAACGCGACTGCGGCCCCCAGGTAAGGCACAACGTTCGTCGCGCCCGCGAACAGGCCAATGGCGATCGACCAGCGCAGAGGAATGCCGATGATGGCCAGTAAGACTGCAACGGTGATCGCCAAGAGGGAGCACTCGAGGAACAGGCCGCGCACCCAGTCGCCCAGCGCGTGGTCGAGATCGGCCAGGACCGTGAGGGCAGGTTCGAATAGCCGGTTGGGCACCAGGCTGAGAAGGCCGCGCTTGATCTCGCCGGTATCACTCAGCAGGAAGAGGAAGACGAGCGGGGCGACGATCCAGGTGGAGAGGATCTGTGCCAGCACCGCGAGCGGCTTGTTCACGGGCGCCTGGGCAGCGGTCAGGCGCGGCGAGCCCGCCGCGCGCTCCTCAGCCCGCGCTGTGCGCGCACGCACGTCAAACGTTTGGAGGTTGACTCGGTCCTCATCGAGCAGGCTGTCAGATCCGGCTTGAGTGTTGGCACCACCACTGTGCGAGGCGAGTAATTGGGAGCGCTCCTGCGGCGCAAGAGCGAGCAACTGGTTGACGCGATTCACCAAGGGGTCGAAGTCAGCGTGCACAAACTGATAGAGCCGATTACCTTTTGCCAACGTTGAATCGAGCTGCATCAGGTCCCGATAGCGTTCGTTGATCGCGTACAGCGCGCGGACTTTGAACTCGATGGCTCCGGTCTCGGTAGGCATGATGGCGCGTATTCGATCCACGACGAACAGAGCCGAGAGAACGAACGTGAGCAGCAGCAGCCCGATGGCTACGCCTCGTGGTACTCGGCAGCGCTCTAAGCTAGTAACTACGGGGCGACAGACGTACGCCAGCAAGCCGCTCACCGCAACCGGGACGATGAGGCTGCGAAGAGCCCAAAGCAGGAACGCGCCCAAGAGCAAGCCGGTGGTTGCCACCACAGACTTAATGAGCAGTCCGCCAATGACTCCTTCATCGCTGGAGGTCACGCTTCACCCTCCTGTTCTTGCTCGCTGAAGTACTGAACCTCGACGAGTACCTGCACCCTCGCGGCGGTTATCTGGACCAGTTTCTTGAGGATCTTGTTTGCCAGGTGCGGGAAGTTTCCCCCCAGCGCATCCAGGTCTGAGCGCCCCAGCGCCACCAAGGAAACCGGGCCACGAGCCCGGGCGGAGCTCCAGCGCACCACCTCTCCCATAGCGGCCAGTTCCTCAAACGAGGCGGGCGGGTCCAGCGTGGCGAGGGGAAACTCCTCGCCATTGCGTTTGCGTCTCGTAATCTCCACGACACCGTTGCGTAAGACGAACAATGCGGCGCCGGGCTTGCCTTGTTCAGAGATGTACTCGCCGTCGCGGTAAGTGCGCTCGTGGACGATCCGGGCGAGTCGAGTGAGCTCTCCATGGTTGAGGTCCTCGAACAGATACGCCTGTTTGAGGAAGCCGACGAAGTCATCGCCGCTCTGATCTGCCGCGGGTTTCGGCGCCGGGCCGAATAGCACGCGCGCCGGAATCGCTGAGGCGTCAACCCGATCGGGGCCGTCCGGGCGCGGGAGCAGAAGGTTCCGGATGCCGGCGAGCGAGGACTTCCCCTTCATCCAAGTCGCCCGATGATCGGCCTTTGTACTGTCACGATCATGTGATCTGCCGCCAACGTGCTACTGTGCAATGGGCTACGCGATAAATGCACCGAAGCTCACGCCAACCAGCAGCGCGCGCCCAGTTGAGGGCGCGCTGCATGGGCGGGACGCCCTGCACCGAGACCGGCGTCCGCGCACTCAGGTCATGCGCTTATTCGTGCGTGGGGCCTGTGCGCATGTCGGTGCTATCGATCCGAATAGGCTGGGCGAACCTTATTGCGGACCTCCGTCGAGCTTAATCGAGATGCCTTCTACCGACGCGTTGAGTTCAGCGCCTTGCGTTGCGGAGTGGAGGCGGACTACCACGCCGTGTTGATTCCGCATGGCAGCTGACGATTTACCGCTATCGGCTATGACCGCCCCAGCCGACGCCGCGGCGTAGTCGCCAGTGAAGTCCTCCACCTTCGCCAGATGATAGACCTCGCCGTTTGCTTGGACCGCGCTACCGCCGATGTCCAGGAAGCTAATGCCGCTGAGGTGGAACGGGTAAGCCTTCCCCTGATAGTGCAAGGTGCCGTTACCCCATTTGGCACCGACACCGACAGCGGCCGATCCCCCGGAAAACTCCAAGGTCGCATCCGGCTGCTCGTCGGCCGCCAGTGCGAACGAGGATGTCAACAGAAACAGCGCGGCGACTGCCGCTTTTGTCCAATCGCGAGTCATTTTGAAAATCTCCTAGTCAATATCGATACGTGATCAAGGAATGGATCCGATCGCTTACGCAGCCATGCAACGCTGGTGCGCGAGCGGCTCGTGCGCTTTGTGGCATGTGGAAATACTCGATCTCTCGACGCCAACGCTGAGGCGCAGTGTGGCCAAGAACGCGTGCGCGGTCTTGGATATCCTTGTGTCACTTGCACAATCTTGTTGGTGGCATCGGTCGTACGACACCGAGACCCTGTGCGCCAGAGACCCGCCCCATGGTATCCGCCAAACAGCGGGCCCGTCGCAAGCGGCGCGTCCGGGCCAGTAGCCTGCTGACGTTCCGTGTAACACCAACCAACGGCCTGAGGCCGACTGAGTCGGTTCGAACCAGACCCAACACACGGCTTTACGCAATCACGACGGCCCGGAGCTATACCTCCGAGACAGATCAATAGGTGCTGGTGGTACGCATAACGGACTTACCTTGAATGGTCCGACCACCGGACCGAGACGACTAACCCTTACCTTCTAAGCCAGACAAAGAGCTTTCGGCATGCCGAAGTAAATGCTTTCGCTTCGGTCAGGCGTTGCTGAGGTCGTTCGGTAGCCTGGTTCAGACTCCCCGCTGACCGCGGCCGCGCGCACCTCGCATGCGGGTGCGCTCGGGGCTTATCGCAACGGCGTTGGCACGTACACGAGCCTCAGTCAGTTCTCAAAAGCGCCCTCTTGGGGGACTTGTATGGTTTTTCCTGGCTCCTCTCCGATTAGAGTGGAGGGGCCGGGGTGGAGGGACTTTGGGGGAGATCTGCCCTGCATACAGGGACAGACCGATAGAGAAATTCCCCACTCACACTACCGAGCGTCGATGAGGAATCTAGCGGCAGAGGCTCTCGAAGTCGCTGACCGCCGATTTGATCGCAAGTTCACGTTGGGTGCGTGGCCACCCCGGCAGGTTGAAGTCTAACCCCAGGAGGGCTGCATGATGAACACCCGCATTCCAGATGTGCTGCACGTTGGTGCCGACGTCGCCAAAGATGAAGTCGTAGTCGCCTGCGAGGAGGAGGCTTTTCCTCCACGCTCGCTGGTTAACGAGCGCGCTGCATTGCTCGTCTGGCTCAAGACGCTGCCTGCGGGCAGCTGCGTTGGGATGGAGGCCACTGGCAAGTATCACCGGCTGCTGGCGAGCCTGGCCTTTGAGCTGGGATTGGCGGTCTATGTGCTCAATCCCAGGGACTGTCGGCACTATGCCAAGGGGGTGGGACTGCGCGGCAAGACCGACCGCGTGGATGCTCGGTTGATTGCGCGCATTATCGCGCGCGAGGCCGGCAAGGCGCGCCGCTGGTCTCCGCCAAGCGCGCAGCAGCAGGAGTTGGACCAATTGCTCCGTCGGCGTGCTAGCGTCAGCCGTATGAGGGCGGGGCTGGTGCAATCCTTGGAGGACCTGACCGGCTTTGGTCCCGAGCGGCAGCGGCCGTTGCTGCAGCAGTTGACTGAACTGATCGCTTGCTTCGATCGGCGCATCAAGGCGCTGATCGAGACTTCAGCTGAGCGCATGGCCGCCTACCGGCGACTGCTGGGCATCTGCGGAGTGGGAGCCGTGGTCGCCGCGGCGTTGCTCAACGTCCTCGAGCGGATGGCTTTTGCTCGCGCCGATGCCTTCATCGCCTTCACCGGGTTCGATCCACGTCCCGATGACTCGGGTCGCCGTCGCGGCCGGCGCCGGCTTACCAAGCGCGGTCCCAGCGAACTGCGCAGGTTGCTATATCTGGCTGCGATGGCCGCGGCGCGCACCGAGGCTTGGAAGCCGCGCTACGAGCACGAACGGGCCAAGGGGCTGTCCAGCACGGAGGCGCTGGTGGTGCTGGCGCGCTGCATCGCCCGCACAGCCTGGTCGATCTACACCCACAAGACCAGCTTTGATCGTGAGCGCGTCGGTCCGAGCGGCTGCGCATCGTCTGTACCTTCGGCTCGATCTCTTTGATGCGCTTCGATCTAAGGCCGCCTCTCATGCACTCGTGCTAAAACCTTTGGCGATTCGACGCACTTCGGCGGCGCCCGCCCGGTAAGCTGCTCCTGCACCGTAGAGAGGGCGCGGGTGGTTGTGGCCTTTGGCCGCCTCGGCGTGGGGTCGGCTCGTTGAGCCCACCCCGCACCTCGGGGCTTTGAGCGATCGTGCATGATGCCGCACCATCGCGCCGACTTTGTTCCCGCCCGCGTTCCGAGTGGTCGCCGGCCTCGATGTGCGGACCAGGATGGAGAGATTGACAAGAATCATAGAATCTCTGCCGCGCAACCCCAAAAAGCCGCGCGACAGAGACCCCCGCCGCGCTCCGCTTGGCATCCCCCAAAACTCGGACCCGTCGCAAGCGACGCGTCCGGTCAGTGGTCTTTCGGGTCAAGAGAACTAACGGGGCCGGCCGAGTCGGTTTGGCTCGGCCCGCACCTTTACCGAGTTCGCCAAACCTCGTCGTTTTGCTCTGCGGGCCGAAATCAATAGATGCTGCGGGTATGGGCTCTGCTCTCGGTTCAGATTGACCTGAGCCAGCGCCTCGTCTGTCGTCTCTTAGCCTCTAAGGAAGCAAAAACCTTCGGCATGCCGAAGGAAGTGCTTGCAACGGACCTGAGGGCAGGATAGACTGTCGTCGTACAAATATCACAACGAGATATTGATTTTAGAGAGCCTAGTGGTGGAATCACCGCTTCGCCAACAGATTGCCCTGTGGGCCCGCCCCGAGCAGAAAGCACAGTTCGCGGCGCTCGCAGCGAGTCGTGGGCTGTCCCAGTCCAAGTTGCTAGGACTGCTCGTCGATGCGGTGCTCGCACGCAACCCGATCGAGGTGGAAGCCAAAGAGGCCCGGGGCCGAGCAGGGCAGGGCGACCACGTGAGCCTGAGGCTGCGCCCGGGTGACGGCCGTCTCTTGCGCCAACGCGCCCGAGCGCGCGGAATGAAATATACGACCTATGCCGCGGTGTTGATCCGCGCCCACCTGCGAGCTGATCCTCCCATGCCGCTCGATGAACTGGCTAAGCTCGAGCGCAGCGTAGCGGAGGTTGGCGCCGTTGCCGAAAGCCTGGGTCAGATCGCGCGGGCCATGACGAAGGGGCACGCAGGCGATCCCGGGTGGGGACGAGAGCTTTCATCGGTTGTTCCTGCGATAGAGCGGCTGTGGCGGCAGATGCGCGAAGTGGTCAAGGCCAATGTGCTGAGCTGGGAGGCTGCCGATGGCGAAGCGAGTTAGCCTGCCCACAAGCGGCCGGCTGGCCGAACTGGATCTGGTGAGCTACGGGCGGCGCGGGCCTCACAGGCCCTTGGAGTTCAGTCGTGCCCAGCTGGATCAGATCGGGCTCACGGTTCGCGGTGTCCCCGAAGTCATGGTCAAGGTCTCCGGCGGAGGCAAGAGCGCGGGAGCGGTCAGAGCTCATCTCAGCTACATCGACCGGCACGGCAAGCTCGAAGTGCATACCGATCGCGGCGAGATCCTCCAAGGCAAGGCTGTGGCCGAGCGTCTCACTGACGTCTGGAACCTCGAGATGGGGAGAGGTCAGTACCGCCCGGAGCCCAAGCCAGGACAGATCGACCGGCGGCCCAAGCAGG
>Ga0335076_10008364_pt1 | contig 10449 bp, 7 predicted proteins | sample Lox_Sample_25_FD_206717 | JGI IMG/M metagenome (GOLD analysis project Ga0335076, IMG submission 206717) | Soil microbial communities from Loxahatchee National Wildlife Refuge, Florida, United States - Lox_Sample_2.5 | ecosystem: Environmental > Terrestrial > Soil > Wetlands | place: USA: Florida...
GTGGTGCCGGGCGTAGTGGTGGTGTTGACTTTTACTGCCAACGGGAAGTTGACAATCGCGCCAACGGCAAGTGTTTGCCCGGAATTCAGGGTACAGGTTACAGTGCCGGTGCTGCCCACCGCGGTGTTGGTGCACGTCCAGTTCGGAGGAGCTGTGAAGGACGCCAAGGTGGTGCCGGTCGGAATGGGATCCGTAAAGGTGACCGTGGTGGTGCCGGAAATGGTTATGGCCGCTGGTCCATTGTTGGTGATCGATTGCGTGTAGCTGATGTTGTTGCCGGGGGTGACCGGGTTGGGCGCGCCGGAACTGGTCACCGCTAGATCCGCTTGCCCTGCGGTTGCAACCGTGACACTGGCCACCGCAGTGTTGTTCCCTGTGTTTGGATCGGGAGTGGAAGAGGCGATGTAAGCCGTACCGTTGAGGACCGTGCCTACGGGGGCGGAAGCAGGAACGCTCATCACAATTGGAAAGCTTGCCGTCCCGTTCAGGGCCAACGACGAGGCTGTGCAGCTGATCGTTCCGGTTCCACCGACCGAGGGCGTAGTGCAGGCCCAGCCAGTCGGAGCAACCAGGGAAACGAAGGTGGCATTGACGGTGCCGCCCGAATTGCTCGCAGTCGACTCCGAGAACACCACGGCGGACGCCGCAGCGGGCCCGAGATTTTTGACCACGGCGGTCATGGTGAAATTCGCGCCAGGGGCAACGGTGGGTGAGGATGGAGTATTGGTGACGGAAAGATCGGCCTGCGTGGCCGTACCAACCGTCGTAACCGCGACCGCAGTGTTGTTGGCCAGATTGGGATCGTTCGTCCCAGAGGTTACATTGTCCACGTCAACGATTTGCGTGCCGCTGGGGGTGCCGTTCCCGACCTGAACAGTAACTGTGAAAGTGACCGAACCGGCGTTGGCGAAATCTGGATTGCTGCAGGAGATGTTGCCGGTGGCGCCCACGGCTGGGGTCGTGCAAGTCCAACCTGCGACTGAGTTGATGGATTGAAAGGTGGTGTTGGCGGGAATTCCTTCGCTGAAGACCGCGTTCAACGCATCGAACGGACCGTTGTTGGTGACTGTCTGTGTATAGGTAACCGTGCCACCGGGCAGAACAATGGCGGGCGAGCCGGAGTTAGTGACAGCCAAATCCGCGCCGGCGCAATAGGCACCGGCCTGGGTGCCGGGAGTTTCTGTGATGGCGTGCGTGGTAGCAACAAATCCGGGTTGACCGGGAGTTGCACCGTAAGAGTCTTGCACCGTGTTGGTGAAGCCATTGGAACCGCCAGAAACATTGGAAGCAGCAGGGGCTGCGGAAAGGAGGATGATTCCACCACTGCCGCCGCCGCCCGGTCCGTGACGATTTCCGGGAAATCCGCCCGGGGCCTGAAGAGGCCAAGTGTTTCCAGCCGTGCCACCGATGGCATCGACGGTAAGGCCATTGAGTCCGCCACTGTTGGCCAGGACGAGAATCGAACCGCCAGCACCACCTCCACCGGTGCTGTCGTTGTCGACGCTGAGCGTTGAGCCGCCATTCGAGCTGATGGTACCGCTGCCGGAGACAGAGCCGGTGTGAATCATGATGATTCCGCCACCAAATCCGCCACTGCTGAAAATGCCGGTGCATGTGGGGTTGGTCCCGCTGGAACAACCGGCTATTTCGGTGTCTGAACCATGGTTGGTAGACGAGATGAAATAAGCACCGTTGTTGGTGGTGCCCGCGCCGCCAGATCCGCCCATAACCAGCGCGCTCGTTGAGCCAGGGAAGGACGCGCCTCCGAAGCCGCCGTCGGTGGAGTTGAGCGCGGTAAAGGTGTTCCAGCCATACCCGCCATAACCACCGTTGCCGCCATTCGCGCCACCACCGCCGCCGGAGTTCTCGTCGTTTCCATTGGGGGAAGCGGTATTGGGATCGCCGTCGGTACCGCCGCCACCGGCGTTTCCAGGCCCGCCGCGAGCGTAGCTGCCGGCAGGAAGACCTTCGACCGTTGTGTCGAGTGCGGTAGTCGTGGTCGCGATCGTGGAGGTGACCGGAGAGAGGTAACGTGGGGTTCCAGCGATTCCCTCTCCTTTGGATCCGTTTGCGGTGTTGGTCGCTAGGGTGAGGTAGTCCGTGTTGGTACCGGTGGTACTTCCCTTCAGGATACGTCCGCCGGCTCCGCGAAATCCAAGAGCATCGGCCGCCACGGTGCCGCCAAGGGTGAGCTGCGAAGATACATCGATCGCCAGGACGCCGCCGACGGTGCCGTTCCACGCGAGAGGCACAAGGCCGGAGCTGAGAGTGGCGGATGTGTATTGGGGAACGCGGATGACCTGGTAGGTTTGCTGGCCATGGCTTGCACCAACGTAGGCCGCGTGAACATACGCGTTGAGAAGGCCACCTCCAGCACCGGAACCTGCAAAATTGAGTGTGCCGCCTCCTGTGCCGACGCCGTTGGTAGCGGTTATAAATTCAAAAAGTCCGGAGCTGCCAAGACTCGTGGAGCCAAATCCCACACCGGGCAGCCCGCTGCCGTAGGAACTGCTGTTGGTGTGGTTGATGGTAGCGTCCTGCATCTCAATGATGAGCAACAAATCGCCGGCGGTGATGGCCTGCGCGAGGCCTTGCGCCGCACCCAGAGTGACGGATGTTGAACCTGCAGCGACTGTTGCGGTTGTACCGGGATAGTACGCATTGACAATGCCGGTGAGTGTGCCGCCGGCCCCATCTTTTCCGGGCGTGGCGCAAACCAGCGGCTGGACGACCGTGTAGGCCGAAGCGGAATTGTTCCTCGTGTTCGGGTCGCCGGCCAGGTTGACGGTGGCTGTATTGTTCAGCACCGAGGCCGTCGCGGGAGTCGTGACGGTAATGGCGACGGTCGCGATTGTGCCGGAAGCCATCGGCGAAGTGATTGAGCAGGAGACCGTAGCGGTACCCGAGCAGGACCAGCCGGACGAAGCGGCGACAGAAACAAAGGTCACCGAACCGGGCAGCGTGTCGGAAAGCACGTTTGTAGAGGCCGGAGCGGCGGCTTGACCGAAATTCTGAATCTGGATGTTATAGGTGAGAGTTGAACTGATGAACACCGGAGTGGGAGAAACGGTCATCGAGACGCCCAGGTCGGAGGAAGTGGTGGGCTCGACGATGATGGAAGTAATGCTGGTGTTGTTCGCTGGAATGGTGTCCACGAACGTGGAATTGGTAACGGTCGCAGAATTTTGAATGATGGTGCCGGAGGCGGTTCCACCAGTTACCTGAAAGGTGACAGTCAGACTGTTCGCGGCGGCGCCGCTAGCCAGCGTGGTGTTATATGTGCAGATGACTGGACCAGAGTTGCCGTTTCCTGGATTGGTGCAAGCCCAATTGGAGCCGGCATAGCTCTGGAAGCTGGTGTTGGCCGGAGTTTGCATGTAGACGGTGATGGTTCCGGAGGTGACCAGCGCGGATGAGTTGTTGTTGGTGACGACTTCGGTGTAGGTGTAATTGGAACCGGCGGCAACGGCGGAGGCGGAAGACGACTGTCCGAGTTGAAGGTCGGCGGTTTGCGCGTGGAGTGCAGGCGTCCCGGCGGCAAAAGAGAAGATCGCAAACACGATCGTGGGGAGCAGACCTAATCGCTGCGCGCGCAACCGGAAGGCAGCCCGAGCGAGGTGAGTGTGCCGGCGTAATAGATGAACGATCCTGGTTTGAAACGGAGTAAAGGCCGTAGTCCCCGCCGGGGTGGTGTGCGCTACTACTTTGCCCAGGATTTGCGAGTCTTGCGGATCGCACTCTTGCGCCGTATCGCTGCGCAAAACAACGTTGTGCGACTCTGGATCGACTGAGGCGATGCGGTGTACGCGAAGGCCATCACCGTTGCTGGCAAGCACCACATCTCCGCGGTGAAGGTCGGTGGCTTTGGCCGATTCGACCAGAACGTTATCGCCATCGGCGATGTTCGGACGCATGCTTGCGCCGTTCACTTGAAACTGCACCGCATGGCCGCGACGAAGTAATGCCGCGCAAAGCTCTTCGAACAAGCGAGAATCTTTGCGGACCTGGGGTTCAGACACGCGCATAGCGAACCGCCTCCACTGCGCCGTGAGTCGGAGTGAAGCGCAGGATGGAACAGGGCACGGAGCGAGTGATCTGGTCCAGAAAATCCAAAGTGAAGCGAATGCCGTTTCGCTGGTAGTGGGGAAGAAAGGCGCGGGCCAGGAGTTCAGCAGCCGCGTTGGATGCGGGCAGCGGGGCGAGTTGATTGGTGGGCGCTTGTTCGAGCAAAAAGATGGCGGAGAGCGGCGCGCGTCCTGGTGAGGCTATCCCGGCGTCGCCGTGCCAGGGTGTGCCGTACATCCAGAATTTTCCGCACTGTTTGCGGATGATGACGCGGTCGTCGCTTAGCAACTGAACGCCAGGTTCCGCCTGCCACAACCGCGCGGTGGTACTCTTTCCTGCGCCCGAATGGCCAAGGAAAAGGTAGCCAGTTCCGTCCTGATCAGCTAAGCCCAGCGCATGGACCTCGACACCTTCGCCGAGCGCGAGACGGTGCATCATGGCGAGTTCATCCAGGGGATATTCCAGAGGATAGATCGTTGTGCCCGCGGAAAATGCGGAACGATTCAGAACGACGTGGCCGCGTTCGAAGGACGGGTCGAACCAGGCGGCTTTGTAAGGACGTGGGCCTAGCGCGCTACTGGCGAAATGAAATTGCGTTCCCGCGTCCGACACGTAGGCGTTCCACAGTCCACCAGAAGAAAACGACGGCCGCCGCGATGGCTGGGTCAGTTCCTCCGCCCAGGAAATGTCCAACTCGAAATCGCAAGTGCCGGAGGCGTTCGAAGCGAGCAAAAACGGTTCATGCTCCGGGTCCAGGACAGCACCCATATCTTCTGGGCACCACATACCAAACGAGAGACCGCCGATGGAGAGCACGAGGCGGCTGTCTTTCGCGTGGTTGTTAGAAGTGCTTGGGCTGGAATACGACATAGCGTTCCTCGATCAAGACCCAAATGTGTTGCAGCGGATGGGCTTGCCGCATCCAGAAGAGACCGCCCCCGCGATTCCTGGAACTTTGCAATGGCCAAGGACAGCTTCTTCGGGACGCAGAATGACGCGCACCACCTGGGGCGCCTGGTAGGTGCGTTTGTTGCTGCTGCTGGACGTAGGGCTTGCCTTCATGTCGTTCTTTCCTATTCAGTTCTTATGGGTGCTTACCGCAGGAGGAGCAGCCTCCGGAAACACAACCTCTGCGTGAATCGAGAACAGGAAGTAGAGAGTTAGAACGGGCGGGCGCAAAAGAAAAATCGTTTGTGGCATTAACCGGGTTTTGGTTGATGCGCTCTGCGGATTGCCGCAAGGACGGGAATTGTTGGCCGCCTTGGCAGCAGGCGCAATTCCCGTGCTCAGGGACCGCAATGCCGAGGGCATAGGCGCGAAGGTGCGCCACCTGGCATAGAAAATCGACTGGCGCTTCCGCGTCTCCGCCTTCTAATTCGCCATTGGCGGCGCACATGCTACACAGGGAGCGAATGCGGCAGTTGGTACAGATGGTCTCGCGGGTAGTATTAATCTCTCGAATTTCTTTCAGCCGGCCATGCCAGCCTTCGCGGAAACTCCCGGAGCGCAGGTTGTAACCATCCCGATGAGAGAGTACGCAGATGGTCATTTTGCCTTTGGGATCGATCGCGCAACCGTTCTGGCCACCACCGCAGGTGTAGCGTTTGGAAGCTGGAGGCAGATTCGCGGCGCGCTCCGATTCGGCGATTTCTCGATAGGCGGCGCGACGGGCAGGATCGCGGAATTCCAAGGCTACCGCTTGCTCCGGCGTTAGCCTCACAGCCAGAGGACTTTGCGAGCAGTCCGTACGGGGATTCACGAGCGGGTCGAATTTGAACTCCACACCCAAATCCTGTTCGGCGAACCGTTTCATTTCGTAAACTTCGTGGACGTTCAAAGAAGTAGGAACGGTTTTGAGCTTCAGGGGCAAACCGCGTTCCATTAGCAATGCGATTCCCCTCATACAACGGTCGAACGAACCCGGAATACGCGTTAGGGCTTCGTAGCTTTCGCGAGTTGCTCCGTACAAGGTAATTTCAACGTTGAACGGCGGATACTTTGCCAGGTGATCCGCTACACGCGGAGTAATCATGGTGCCGTTCGTAAATAACGTGATGAGGAAGCCGCGCTTCTTCGCTTCCGTGTAAATGTCCAGAAAGTCCTTGCGGGCAAATATTTCGCCGCCGGTATATAGCAGCCACAGGCAACCGAGATCGACGAGCTCGTCGAGCAACTGGATATGCTCTTCGAAGGTCAACTCCTCCTTACGGGCGTTGGTGTCGCCCATGGGAAGGTTGTTGTAACAGTGCTGGCACTCCAGCGGGCAACGGTGGGTCACCTCAATGGACACTTCCACCGGGACACGACGATTCTGGAATCGCTCGTGAAGCATGGAGGAGAAGTCACTGTATGTTGCGGTCTGAACCACGGGTTCCTTTCCGTTCCGCTAGTGGGCTAAGGATAAAACGAGCTTTTCTTCCAGAAGCGAGTCGAGAAAAACCTCGATGTCCCCTTGCGCTTGCGCCGTCGAAACCTCAAATTCGTCGCAGATGCGCTGCACCATCTCCGGCACGGTGTGCCCTTCCGCCATGAAGTCCCAGAGGGCTGAGCCGACGGAGTTAAGGGTGTAAAGGGAATTCAGGTCGCCGACGTTGTTGCGGATGGGAACGATGATGAGTTCCCGGTCGATCTTGCGGCAGACGACCTCCTGATTGCGGATGAAACGATCACTGAACGAATGCATGCGAGCAACCTCGCCCGGGCCCTAAATAAAGTGGGAACCCACAAGGAAAGTGTGCAGTACTATTACTGGTGTGTCATGAAGTGAAACAGGGGGTGTACCGTATCGGTATCGATTGACAGTTACGACATCCTGTACCGCGACGCGTTCCGTATCACATAGTAACTAATAGGCTTACATTTAATTACAACCAGCCGCTTTGGCGGGCTCGTTACGTTCCTCGGGAGGCATAACTGTCCCTAAGGACAGTTTCAAAACCACACTTGAGTCTTAGTTTTTCGAGGACTTGGCCAACCGAACGGTATCGATATAGGCCTTAGCCATATCGGTGATTTTGTTCGCTTCATTTCTGCGGATCGCGGCCAAATCCACCAAATCGGCTCCAACCCCGAGGGCAAACGCTCCCGCTGCGAAATATTGACCGGCATTTTCCAAGCTCACTCCGCCGGTTGGGATCAGCAGCGTATCCGGGAAGGGCGCCTTGAGGGCCTTGATGTGTTTGGGGCCGCCAGCACTGCCGCAAGGAAAAATCTTGACCAATTTTGCTCCGGCTTCGAGAGCCGCCATAAGTTCGGTGGGAGTCAGAGCGCCGGGAATCGCGAGAATTCCTTTTTGTGTTGCAAACTTCAGAACCGGCACGGAAAGCCCTGGGCTGACGAGAAACTGTGCGCCAGCATTCAGACAAGTCTCTGCCTGAGCAGCGGTGGTGACGGTGCCTGCGCCTGTCAACACAGTGTTTCCGTAGTGGCGAACCAGTTCCTGAATGATTGCCGGGGCACTGGGAACGGTCATGGTCACTTCGATAATTGGAATGCCGCCGTTATGGATGGCATCGATGGCGCGTCGAGCTTCGTCGACGTTGGCGGCGCGCACGACCGGGACAATCCCAATTTCGTAAATTCGGTGAATGGCTTGCTCGATACTCATGACGAGACTCCTGAACTTCGGAACGACTGTTGAACTCAATTTTGCGCGAACTGGGACACAGGTCACCAAGAACCTTGCGGTGAGCGCTCCAGGTTCCGCGCAGGGTCTACGGCCAGCCAAGCCAGCGCGCCGAGCGCGCTCAAGATCGCTGCTACGACAAAAGGATAAGTCCAGCCTAAATGGACGGCGATGACGGGAGTCAGGATCGCGGTAACGCCGCCTCCCAACTGCGCTCCCATGTTCATGAAGCCCGAAGTAGAACCTGCACGCGAACCGGCAATGTCCGCGGTTACCGACCAATAGCTGCTCTGAGCGAGGTATAGCGCGCCCGCACCACCCGCGAGCACCAAACTGGCCAGCTGTGCGCTGGCACTATGGGCGCCGAGGACCAGCAGCAGCGCCGTGAGAAATAGGGCGAACGCCGCGATGCCGCAACGGCCCACGCGCTTGCCGCGAGCCTTCGTGAGCCGGTCGTTAATCACTCCGCCCAGAAGGCTGCAGGCCACCATGGCCAACGGAGGCAAGGTGCTGTAGAAGGCGCTGCTCTTCAGATCCAATCCCCGCACCTTAAATAGATAACGATGGAACCAACTAAAGAAAATCCACGCCACATACCCAAAGCAAAAGTAACTCAGCGTGACCAACCACACGTCTTTGCTGCGCAGGATCACGCTCCAGGGTAAATCGCCGGGCTTTGCGTCCGTTACGCCGGTATGGGTGGTTAGTCCTTGTTCGATATGCTGAAGTTCCGCGGCCGACACCCGTGGATGCTTTTCGGGCGTGTCACGAGCGGTGAGGTACCACACGACGCCAACCAATAGGCCGAGTACCGCGCTGAGCCAGAACGACCACCGCCAGCCATAGCGCACCATAATAAAGGTCACAATGGCGGGAGCGGAACCTGCGCCCGCGCCAACGCCAGCGAAAATCAATCCGTTCGCGAATCCGCGTTCCTGGGTCGGGATCCACCGGGAAACGAACTGATTCGAGGCGGGGAAGATGATCGCTTCGCCGGCTCCCAGCATAAAGCGAACCGCCACGAAGAAGATGACCGCCCCGGTAAGGGCGGGAGACACCGCTGCCGTGAGCGCGGTGAAAATACCCCACCAAAAGACACCCGCCGTAAGGACGCGACGCGGTCCCAAGCGGTCTGCGAGCCAGCCACCGAAGGTTTGGAACAGTGCATAGCCCCACAGAAACGCGCTGAAGACCCAGCCCAATTGCACATCGGTCAGGCGGTATTCCGTGGCGATGGCGCTGGCGGCGACCGAGATGTTCACACGATCGAGGAAGGAAACGGCGCTCAGAATGAACAACCAAAAGACCAGGAACCAGCGCACATTGCTGCGCGTGGGGTCAGACATGGCTGTTCCGGCGGGCGGATGCGCTCAGTGTCATGCTGAACGCGCTTTTAGCACTTGATATAGCTTATCTGCAATAACGGCGTCTTCCCCGGGCTGCAACATGAATGAATTCATGGAGAGAGCGGCGCGGCGCTCACCAGTGGCGAGCACGATCGACGGTGTTCCATGGCGCAGCGCGGCATTGGCCTCCTCGGGGGTTAGTTTAACGCGCTGCGGATCCCACTTGATTTCCATGTGGGGAACATGATTCGCCAAGTCCGGAACAAAATAGGTAGTGGTTACCGAGGGCAGCGTGGTGATTTTTGCGGAGATCAGCTCCAGGCGCTTCTGCCATTCTTTGTTCAGCGCGTCGTGATCCTCCTTTAGATACAACTCCAACGCTTTTACCATTCCGACAATTTCTTCTTTTCCTACTTTCTGGCTTCGACCAATGGTGTCTTCGTGCGGACTGTTGTTCAAGAGCGCGTAGCTGACCAGATCCTTGCGCCCCAGCAACAGGCCGGCACATTGCGGACCACGTAAGGCTTTTCCGCCGCTGAAGGCAACCAAGTCATAGCCCATATTGGCGTAGTCCCAAAGGTGGGAAACGGGTGGAGTGTCCGCGGCAGCATCGATGAAAGTGGGGATCTTGAACTCCTTGCCGAGTTTGACCCATTCATCCACTTTAATCTGCCCGTCTTCGTTGGCGAAATTCGAAAAGTGCATCATGGCCGTGTTCGGATTCACGGCCTTGCGAAGCTCCTCGCGGGTTTCAATCACAATGAGTTTTACGCCTGTATTGCGGAGTTGGTGATCGAAAGGGTTGCGATGGGTCTTTTGAATGATAACTTCCGATTTCATACCCGTGAGATCGGGAATTTGCTCAATGAACTTGGGATTATCCCCGGTCAGGATGCCCGCCAGCCCGGATTGCATGGCCGCTGCGGCGCCGGAGGTCACAATGGCGGAATATCCGTCGGGCAACTTCAACATTTCGGTGATGCGCTTGCCCGCCGCCACTTCCAGATCGGGAATACTGACAAAATGCTTCCCGGCGAGGGCCATGACCGCTTCCACCTCGGGTCGCATCAGGGACCCACCCAGCACTGTCATGGTGCCTTGGCCGTTGATGACCGGAGTCACGCCAAGTTCTTCGTAGACATTCCCGGTTGAGCCAAATCCAGTAATGCCGGTCGCGGCTGCACGCGCCGGAGAAGAAGAGGAGAGCAGCTTCCTGGGATTGGCCATGGCTGCGGTGAGTGCGCCGAGACTGCCCATAAAGGACCGGCGGCTCCATCTCAGATTCAGTCCCATAGTCGTTCTCCTCTCGCTCGATGCGTTTACTTCTTCACCACCGCTGCAGTGCAATTAATTTCAACAAGAGATTTCCCAGGAAGAGCCGCGACGGCCACAGTGGTGCGAGCAGGTCCGCCA
>Ga0335076_10008365_pt1 | contig 10448 bp, 5 predicted proteins | sample Lox_Sample_25_FD_206717 | JGI IMG/M metagenome (GOLD analysis project Ga0335076, IMG submission 206717) | Soil microbial communities from Loxahatchee National Wildlife Refuge, Florida, United States - Lox_Sample_2.5 | ecosystem: Environmental > Terrestrial > Soil > Wetlands | place: USA: Florida...
GGGTTGTTTACATTGTAGCCACCGAGATCTTCACGATTGATTACATACACCCGTCCGGACTTGCCGAGTTGCACGAGTTGACGGCCACCGCCACCCACCGAGTCGGGCAGAAGAACGGCACCGCCCGCAGCTTGATCGAGATCCTGTCCATTCAGCGAGGCCTGGTCATGGGGCGTGAAATCGTCCTGGACGGCAAATGCGCCGTTGCTCAAATCGATGCGAATGATGGAATCACCATACGACATGGTGTTTGTATATGTAGGCGTCGCATCAAAGGACCCATTTCCAGTCACCGCAAACATTCGGCCATAGGGCTTGCCGGAAGGCACATCGGCGGCCAGTCCCGCCCCGCTCATCCAGATTCCCGATCCAAACGAATTCGCGGAGGGAGACCAAGCCCCCGTTTGATTGAGTGTCCCGGCGTTGTACGCCAGAATCCATCCGTGCCACGGCCCGTTATCGCCATGGGCCGCAAATGCGATGTACACAATCCCATTCAGGAGGAGCAGGGCGGGCCGGTTATTCTCCCACTTCGGATCGAAGGTGAGGTTGCCTCCAGAACTGCCGGTTCCAACGCCCGGGACAGTTGCAGTAATCGTCTTTGGTCCGGCAAATTTTTCCAGCCCGGTGGTGATATCCAGCGCATGCAGCCGTTGAACGTAGGTCCCATTTTCTTTGGTTTTGCTTACGACATAGAGGGTTTTCGAAGTGGTGTCGATAACGGGAGTAGCGGTGATACCCACTTCCGGCTGAATATCGGTCGTCCCTAAATCCGTGTAAGGGACGGTAGTCGCACCAGCTGCAGCACCATGAGCGGTATCGAGTAGCGATGCGTGCCAGAGCGCAGACGCATTGGCGCCCCCGTTACTGTCTGCATCGAAGGCATAGACGCTGTCATGCTCCGTGGCGACGAAAACAACGTTGTGTGTAGTTCCAGCTTGAGCCGTTCCCGATCCCAGGGTCACACCTGCAACATAGAGAGGCTGCGCGTAGACATACCCATCGACAGACTGAGAGAAGAGCCGACCGAAGGTATTCGTGTTGACGTTGGAGGTGGTAAGAATCGTTTCGTTGGTATTTGCGCCAGTGCGGGCGATGTCGTTATGTTGGGTGGTAACGTTCGTCTGAGCATAAGCAGAACACACCAGCGCGCAGCAACATGAAAAGAGCCTGAACAGGTGGCTGGTCCACACTTTCATCGTTCGAGAACCCCCTGAGTCTCATCCAGCCCCCAGATGAATGAGTGCGTATTTTACGGATCGGCGGAGGCCTAGAACTCTACCACCGCCCGAGTACCAATCCAAATGGTACAAATTCGCTAGAACTCCTACTCCGAATAAGTCTGTAACCCCATAATTAGCAGACACTTGGACTCTGGTTGCTCCGTTTTATGGGCTTGGCCGGTTTGGGACCTCCCATGGAAACTCGTTGCCACTCTTAAATTGAATCGGAATTCGGAGTTTGCCATCCTGACCGTGACATTTATCTTGGGAGTTGTTTATACATTCCGCAGCCACAATCGTCTCTCGGACACCAGGTAGCCCAGATTCTTCGCTCGGGGAGAAATCGAAACTAGCGCGCCTTTCTGCCATGGACTGGCTGGTTGTTGCGATTATTGCGGGTTCTATAATCGCCGCGTGGATCCATATCCGTGCGGCGGCGATTTGGTATGACGAAGCGATTACCCTGTTGACGACCTCGGGCCACGCTATCCCGAACTGGTCCTTGGGAATGCAGCAGTTCAAGCCCACGACCAATCTGCTGAAGATTCTTCAAGACCTCTACGAATATGACGTCCATCCCCCTCTCTATTTTTGGGTTCTGGCTCTCTGGCGGGCGACGCTTGGATCGTCGTTGGAGGTTGCGCGCTCGCTCTCAGCAGTTTTCACGGTGGCAACCTTGGTGGCGCTCTACCGGTATGCTGTTAGCTTAAACGGACGTTGGCCCTTTATTCCGGTCGCATTGTACGCATTTTCTTCGGTCGGGCTCCGTTACGCCTACAACGCACGTCCGTATGCGATGGCTACATTCTTGGTAGTCTTGACCTTAATTCTGTCGAAGCGAAAATCGAACTGGACTGGACTGTGTGCCGCATGTTGTGTTGCTACCCACTATTTCACGGCTTTGTGCGTTGGACCGATCGTCGCCATCGAGTGTTTCAGGAGTTGGAGGATGGCGCGAGGTTGGGCCGTTATAACGTCGCTTTCGTTTATCGCATTCTGTATGCCGCTTACGGTACTTCTAGCCAAGCACGTGGAAGCACGTCCTCACCAATACCCTGGATTTGGACCGTTTCGAAAGGAAGTTACCGCACTTCTCCGTGCCTCGCTGGAAGGTGCCGTGCCACATAGTTCGCTTGGCGTAATTTGGAAGCTGGCGCTTTTGACTGTGGGTACGTTGGCCATTCTCGGTGCGGTTTGGGCGATCCGGCATGGTTCGTACACGCTACCTTTGTCGTACGCCGGGTTTCTTTTCAGTTTCTTGGCCACGGCAATTGTCACAGGCAAATCGATCTCGAAGATGCCGAATGACTACTACCTGGGTGTCGGTGCTCCCCTCCTGGTCTTACTGGTGTGGCTTTCACTCAGCGCCATCCCCCTAGCCGTTCCGATTCTAGCGCTGATATTCCTGGGGGGCTCTCTCACAGCTACGCCGATCATGGAATACACAAACTACCGAGCAATGGTTGCAGAGATGCGCCGCAACTGTAACCATTGCGCGATTGTGGTTGGGTACGGTTATGGGGGCGCCGTGCCCGCTTGCATTCTGTACGAGGCGAGAGATTTGGACGTTTACCTGCTTAAAGCGAAGGACTCGATCGAGGAAATGGACAAGCAGCTCGGTGCCAACCGGGTTATCTATCTTGTACCCTCAAACGATCCCCCAACAGCCGCCATAGAAAATGAGTTCATAGTAGCGCATCATGGGGTGAAACAGCAGGGATACTTTAGGTTGAGTCCCAATGTCTATGCGACGCAGTAGTCTGGATCGCTTGCCTTCGAAATGAGTGTGCCAACACGAGAATCCGCAACTTCGAATTTTCCGGCGAATCCATCTCCGAAGGCCTTCGAACTCTGCGTTGTAGCTCTCACGGTTGCGGTGTCAGCCGTTATCGCTTGGATCCACATCCGATCCACTTCCATCTGGTTCGATGAAGGCTTGACACTGCTCATCACGTCTGGACATGGGACCTTGGAGTGGAGGCTCGGACTTGCGCAGTTCAAACCAACCACGAATCTGACGAGGATTCTCTCGCAGCTATATACCTACGATGTTCACCCACCGCTATACTTCTGGACCTTAGCTATTTGGAGAAGCTGCTTCGGTGCATCTTTGGAAATTGCTCGTATGTTGTCGGCAATTTTCATCATGGGTGCACTCATTCTGATGTATCGTTTCGCACTTCAAACTCCCTTCCGGTGGCCCGTTGTTCCTGTTGTTATTTATGCCTGCTCGGCAGCGGGCGTCAGATATGCGTACAATGCTCGCCCTTACGCCATGGCTTCCTTTCTGGTCGTGTTGACCTTATGTCTGGTGCAACGCAAATCGAAATGGGCCGGGATTACCGCCGCTCTTTGTGTGGCGACACATTACTTTGCTGGCTTGTGCGTAGCCTCGGTTATAGCGGTTGCGTGTCTGTTAGCTATGAAACTACAACGGCGCTGGGCTTTGCTCACATCAGGGTCCTTCGTTGCTTTTTGTCTTCCGACGGGAGTTCTGGTCCTTAAACATGTTGGCGCCAGGCCCGGCCAATTCCCCCAATTTGGAAGTCTTCATAGAGAAGTGGACGCAATGTTGGGTGGCGCGCTTCGGTCCGGGCTTCCGAGCTCCAGCTTGGGAGCTTGGAAATACGTGCTGATTCTCGGTGCGTGCTTGGCATTACTCGGCGGAGTCTGGGGAATCGTCCGCCGTTTTGGCATCGTGCCATTGTCGTACGGTCTTTTCTTATGTTGCTTTCTGGCCACGGCCATCGCTGCGAACAAATCAATTGTCAAGATGCCTGCCGACTACTATTTGGGGGTGTCAGCACCGCTGTTCGCTTTGTTGCTTTGGTATGCCGTCTGTTCCGTGCCCTTGGTCGCAGGCCCTCTAACGGGTGTGATCGTAATGATTGGTGTCATAACATTCACACCGATGATGGCGCCCAGAGATTATCGTAAGCTGATGAACGACATTCGAGCGGATTGCGACCATTGTGTTGTCGTCGTATCAGCGGGTTCCGGCGCCGCCGTTCCGGCCTGTGTTTTGTATGAAGGCAAGGGCTTGGACATTCGTTTACTTCACACCGGGGAATCTCCGGGACAGGCGGTCGAGGGTGTAGGTAAGGACCATATCATCTACTTCATCCCGGCAGAAGAAAACTCCTCCGCACGAACAGAAGAGGAATTCCTAAATGCCTATCCTGCTGCTCGGCAGAACGGCTACTACAAAGTTGTGCCTAGGTTCTAGTACCCATATCCTATTCCTGTTAACACGCGTTAACCTGACAATAGATCGCTTCAAATCTGAGGCCTACTGCTGGTCAGGAATTTCCAGCGATCAGGGGCGCATGGACGGACCTTCGTTACTGCATCGCGAGCTTGCCTTGACGTTTGACGACGGCCCACATCCGGTCCACACGCCGCGGCTTCTGAACGTTTTGGCACATTATGGTGTGAAAGCCACGTTCTTCTTGGTTGGGCAAAACCTTCGGACTCCCTCGGGACAGAAGTTGCTAAAACGCATCGTCGAAGAAGGCCATGTGGTGGGAAACCACAGTTACTCTCATGCCGACCTGACCGGATTAACGGAGAGCAAGATCAAAGCCGAGATTCTTCGGACTGCCGACGTTTTGCAGTCGGTTTCCGGACCTGTGTTGCTGTTCCGCCCGCCATATGGTGCTCACAATCGCCTGGTTGACGAGATGGTTCGCGAAACCGGCCACAGAATGTTGTTCTGGAACGTCGACTCGATGGATTGGTATGAGAATAGTCAGCCTCACGAAATCTCCCAACGCTGCCTTGAAGCGGTTGGCGCTCTCGAGAAATCTATGATCTTAGGGCACGACATTCACCCCCACACTGTCCGCTGGGTCGAGTCGTTCCTTGAGAGCACATCTACTGATTCCTGTCTGGTGCATTCTCTGAATTACAAGACACTGGAAAGCTGGCTGGATTCGATCCCGGCGATCTGGGGAACAGGTCCGCGAAGGTACACAAGACTACGGCGACTTTTGCGAAGGAGTCTCCGTACTGTTTTGCCGCAGTATGGAGAAGTTGGGAAATAACATGCGATGGCGTCATTGATTTAGGTCTAGCTTCGCGTCCATTCACCAAGTCCTTGAAATTTAAATTTCCGAGGCGCACGGTGGAACAACTTCTTTGTATATAATCAAATAAATTCATCATCACGCACGTTATGATTGAATGAATTATCGGCCCAATCTTGATAAGCAAATAATTTGGGGATCGAGAGTGGATCATGAAACTCGGCAGAGAAATAGCTTCGATTGCGGTTATTGCCAGCGCGTTTTTGATGACAGCTTGCGGCGGTGGGAGTTCAAATTCGAGCCCAACAATCAGTGTCGCGTTAACGCCCCATTCTGGCCAGGCTATCGATGAAGGCCAAACGGTTCAGTTTGCGGCGACACTGACGAACGACAATTCAGGAGCGGGCGTTAGCTGGAGCCAAAGTGGACTCGGAAGTTTATCCAATCAAACCACAACGACCGCGACTTACACAGCTCCCCTGACCGGTGCCCCGGGTACCGCGACCGTCACGGCAGCCTCGGTGACCGATCCGAGCAAAACTGCGTCTGCGCAAATCACCGTCAGCGCTCCCCCCTCCATCAGCAATGCCCCGTTTGCGAACGCGACCATAGGTGCGTCCTATAATCAAGCAATCGGAGTGACGGGGGGAGCAGGAGCATTGAACTTTTCGATTGACAGCGGGTCGTTGCCGACCGGGCTTGGTCTGAATTCCGCCACAGGCGCTATCACAGGTACGCCAACCGGTGCCACCGGGGCTACATCCTTCAGTGTCAAAGTCGTGGATTCCAGTACAGCCGGCGCGATGTCCGCAACCCAGGAATTCAGCATTGCAGTCAACCCGGCGGCCACCGTCAGCATAACTACCAGCAGCCTCCTTAACCCGCTCGTTGGGGAACTTTATAACCAGAGTCTAGAGTACAGCCTAGGTTCCGCAACTCTGCCCCTTACTTGGAGTCTGGCATCGGGAACATTGCCGACCGGCCTGGCGCTTGATCCAGTCACTGGGAAAATTACCGGCACCGCGACAGCGACGGGAACAACCAACTTCACTGTCGCACTGACGGACTCTTCACCCACGCCCGTTACAGCTACCAAGGTATTGTCTCTTACTGTGACGTCTGCAGCCGATTGTGGCTCTGGAAGCGAGTCTGTACTGCACGGGCAATACGCCCTTTCTTTGAATGGATTCGATCCCAGTGGTCCAGTGGGAATACTTGCATCCTTCACGGCCGATGGTACCGGCAAGCTTAGCGCCGGGGTCCTTGACATCAATAGCAATCAGCCTTCGGGCGTGCAGACGAATCTAACGATCACCACAGCGAGCAGTTCGTATTCGCTTGGTTCGGACAACAAAGGATGCCTCACCCTGGTAGCCGGAGGAGTAACACGAAATTTTCGATTTACCGTTAGCAATATTAGCAATGGCATTTCCAGTGAAGCCCGTGTCGTTGAATTCGACTTTACTGGCACCAACACGGTCGGCAATTTGACGCTTCAGGATCCCAAGGGGTTTTCCAATAGCGCCGTAGTCGGAAGTTTCAATTACACAATGAGTTCCGCATTGCCAGCCGCGGCGGGAGGCGGATACGCTGCTGCGGTGGGAGTGCTCACCCTTGCCGAAACGTCTGTGAGCGGGGTCGGGGACGTCAACATTAACGGCACGATGAATTTCGGCAATACCGGCTATCCTGCTACCCCGATCACGTTCACCCCCGGTGTCTACAATATAGCTACCAATGGTCGAGGCACGCTGTCCTTTACGCCACCGGGCCAATCCACGATTCACCTCGTCGCTTATGTCCTGAACGCTGGGGAACTGATCACCATGAGCCAGGACGCGCAAAGCGCCGCCACACCCCTGTTCGTTGGTTTCCTCGGCGCCCAGTCCGGTGCCCCGTATGACAACACCGCACTCAATGGCACCAGCGTCATGTTCATGAGCGGCCAAACTGCTCCCGGCACGAGCAATGCTAGTCGTGTAGAGGCTGGCATAGTCTCAGCCGACGGAAGCGGAGGCTTTTCGTTTGCGACTGATTTGAACAGCGGAGGATCCATCTCCTCGCAGACTGAATCCGGCACTTATGTGGTTGAGCCCGACGGGCGCGTGCTGGTCACCGACGCCGGCGCTGCCACTCCACACATTGTCATGTACATTGTCGGCAGAAATCAGGGCCTGGTGATGTCCGCGGACAACCACGTGATGGTCGGTGACATAGAACCTCAAACGGGCGCGCCATTTACGAACGCCTCGCTTTCCGGCACTCATGCCATTGCCACCATCAGCCCCATCGTGCCCGCGAACCTGTTGTACGAGGGAGCAGAAACGTACGACGGCGCCGGTAATCTCGACCTCACATTCGAACTAAACGACAACGGATGGCTCTCACTGGAAAACGCGATGACTGCCTCCTATACGGTGTCTTCAAATGGTCGAGTCATCAGCACGTGGGACGGAACCAGCCAGAAACTGGGCTACATTATCTCCCCGACCCGGTTGGTCACGTTTGGTAACACCGGCGACGCCAACCCGACACTCACAATCAGTCAACAATAAGCTATCAATTCAGAGTTGTGTCGGACGTCCGATGCCCGAGTGACCGCAATCACATACCGCCAACACTCTTTCCTCTAGCCTGTAGTTGGTGACGGACTGGCTCCTAGTCTGGATTAATTCCGGACGTCGCGCTGGGGTGTCTCCGCAGCCCTGCAGCAAGAGTCCACTTGGTCATGACTTCCTCGCGATCTGAGGCGAGATGAACATTCTTGGACTTAGCGGACTTGAACGGTCGGTACCCTTCAAACGAGAGCATTGGCCCGGCTTGGAGGAGCGCGAATATCGCATCTCCCAAGGCCACGACTCTGCCGCTGCTCTGATTGTTAACGGCAAAATCGTTGCCGCCGCCGCCGAAGAGCGATTCAGCCGAAAAAAGCACACTGGCGATTTCCCTGTAAACGCCATCAAGTTCTGCCTTGGCGAAGCTGGCCTGGCAATTTCCGACATACACGAGATGGCGCATGGCTTCGACTATCTCCCCTACCGCCAGCTGTATTCCCTCGATCCCGATTCCCGCGGATTGTATGAATGCGTGTTTTCGAAAGAGGTCCTGATCCAGCAGATACAGCGGCATTTTCCCTGCCTTCGTCCCGAATCTATTCATCCGGTTGGGCACCATTTGGCACACGCCGCCAGCGCTGCTTTCACTTCGGGATGGAACGACTGCCTGGTGGTGGTCAACGACGCCATGGGCGAAGTGCAGAGCTTGACGGTGTACGACTTTCGCGACGGCAACCTGACAAAACTCCGCGAAATCTCCGCCAGCGACTCCCTCGGCATCCTCTATTCCTTGGTCACGCTGCATCTGGGATTCGATTTCAACTCTGACGAATACAAGATCATGGGACTGGCTCCGTACGGAGATCCGGCGCGTTTTCGCAATTTCTTCCAAGGCGTCATCGAGCATCGCCCGAATGGAGATATTCGAATTCCCATTCTTCGTTTGAATCGATCCCGAGAGGAACGGGAGAACTACGTTGCAACGCGACGCTATTTGGACGAGCATCTCGTCTTACGGCGTTCTCCGGACGCTGAGATTTCTCGAGTACACGAAGACGTCGCCGCTGCTCTGCAAGAAGCGTTGGATGTTGCCGTCCTCCATGTTTGCGGACAGTTTGGAAAGCAAACCGGTCACCGGCGCATTGCCCTTGCCGGCGGTGTGGCGCTCAACTGCACTGCCAACGGCCGACTCATCGACTCCGGCCTGTTTGACGATGTCTACATCCAACCGGCCGCAGGAGACGACGGTTCAGCCCTCGGGGCGGCGCTGTATCGAGCCTCCCTCTCGGACCACCTCTGCAATGTTCGAATGCCGGTACCTTTCCTGGGACCTGCTCACGATTCTGCGCGAATCGGAGATGCCTTGGGAAAATACGCGGGAAGGATCACGGTCACAGAATTTTCCTCACTCGAGGCTACGTGCGACGCAGCCGCAAAACTGATTGCCGAAGGCCGCGTCATTGCGTGGTATCGCGGTCGGATGGAGTATGGTCCCCGTGCCCTGGGCAACCGCAGCATCCTTGCCGACCCCGGTCATCCCGAGATGCGTGACCGCATCAACGCCATGGTCAAAATGCGCGAAGCGTTCCGGCCGTTCGCGCCAGCTTGTTCGGAAGAACAAACCGCCTGTTGGTTCAACGTTCTGGCAGGCACCCGAATGCCATACATGATCACCGTGGTGGACGTCCGGCCCGAACACCGCAAAACTTTGCCGGCCATCACGCACGTGAACGGTTCGGCCCGCTTGCAGACAGTTTCCGCACAAGACAATCCTGCGTTTCACGCGTTGCTCAAGGCTGTGGGTAAAGCGACCGGACGCGAAATGGTCTTAAACACCAGCTTCAACGTAAAAGGCCAGCCCATCGTCAATACGCCAGAAGAGGCCATCGACACCTTCCTGGGCACCGGGATCGAATTCCTGTTTCTGGAGAACCGCCTTGTTGCTCGAAAGAATGGCTGATGCGAATCAAACGGATGCGACTCGAACCATAGCAAAAGCGTTCGAACTCCAGGCCCGCCGTTCTCCTCTTGCCATTGCGCTGGCGTGTGACGGCCAGCGGCTGACTTATGACGAGCTTGATCGCCGCTCTAACCAACTCGCATATTATTTGCGGCGTTTGGGTGTTGGCCCAGAGACTCTCGTGGGAATTGCGGTCGAGCGCTCTCCAAAAATGCTCATTGGCCTGCTGGCCATCCTGAAAGCTGGTGGGGCCTATGTTCCTCTCGACCCACACTTTCCACCGCAGCGCATCGCCATGATGACCGAAGACTCGTGTGCTCCGGTCCTGTTGGCCAGCGAGCAGATGAGATCCAGCGTCGCTGCGACCCAGTGCCGTGTCGTCTTTTTGGAGCAAGAATCAAAGGAAATTGAAGCGTGTCCGGCGGATCCAGTTCCGTGCCAAGCCAACGGAACCAACCTCGCCTACGTGATTTACACCTCTGGCTCAACAGGAAAACCCAAAGGAGTGATGATTGAGCACCGCAACGTGATGAATTTCTTCGCGGGAATGGATGCGGTCATTGGGCCTGAGCCCGGCGTCTGGCTCGCCGTAACCAGCATCTGCTTTGACATTTCTGTCCTCGAACTGCTTTGGACGCTTACGCGTGGCTTTCAGGTAGTTCTCCACGGAGACGAAGGCGTTCAG
>Ga0335076_10008366_pt1 | contig 10448 bp, 4 predicted proteins | sample Lox_Sample_25_FD_206717 | JGI IMG/M metagenome (GOLD analysis project Ga0335076, IMG submission 206717) | Soil microbial communities from Loxahatchee National Wildlife Refuge, Florida, United States - Lox_Sample_2.5 | ecosystem: Environmental > Terrestrial > Soil > Wetlands | place: USA: Florida...
TTTCGTGCCGCTGTTAGCATAGCCACCGCGGGACCATACCCGCACATGCTGATGTCCTGCTGCGTTACCACCTCATGAAGTCCCCGTGGGTCGAGCGTCAGGATTCGTTCGATGGCGCGATGGTCCTTCGCTCGCGTGACCACATCGGACTCGTAATGGTTCATGTCGCTCGATGCTACGATCAGCACCGGGTCCGGTTGCGCGGCAACGACATCTGCCAGGGCTAAGCCTAGCTGCTCCAGATGTTCGAATTGCCCGGTGGCCAACGCGATGGGCACGAACCTCAGTTCTGGTTGGCGCATTTGCAGGAAGGGAAGTTCCACTTCAGCCGCGTGCTCCGCACGGTGCGCCGACGCGTCGTCCTGCAGAACGCCGAATCGCTGCTGCAACGCCGAAGCCAGTTCGCCATCGATCGGGACCTCGCCCAGCGGAGTCTCCCACGCTCCTTCGCTCATCATGGCCAGCGCGCGTCCCATCCCGGTGTGGTTGGGACACAGCACGATGCAACGCCGCGGAATCTCCACGTGCGCAAAGACTGCGCCTGCCACGTGTCCGGAATACATGTATCCCGCATGAGGAGCGATGCACCCCAGGGCGCGAACCGGCGCCTGCGTCACAGAACTTGCTTGGTTGAGATAGCCGCGGACTTCCGTGATCAGATCTTCCGGATCTCGCGGATAAAACCGTCCCGCGACTGCGGGATGACGAAGAATCGAAATCGCCATGGGCCCTCCTATGGTTGAACCGGGCCTCACAAAATCATGCTACGAGCGGCCCTGCGGATTGCGCAAGGCGCGAAAGATGGCCGCGCTCTGTTCCAGACTCAACGTCTCGGCCCGCGCCGTGGCCTTCACATGGGCTTCCCCCAGAGCGCGCTTCAACTCTGCTCCCTCGTACTTCGCTTTCAGGTTGTTCCACAGCGTCTTGCGCTTCTGTCCAAACGAAAGCCGCAGAAAGTCGATGAACCCGTCGCCCGCCACGCCCAGCTTTTCCTGTTGCGGATCGATGGTCAGGCGCAGCACCGACGAGTGCACTTTGGGTGGAGGCGAAAACGCTTCCGGCGGCACCGTGAACAGGTTTTCCACCCGTGCGTACAGTTGTGCCGTGGCCGAAAGCATTCCGTAGTCGCGGCTGCCGGGTTCGGCTGCGATCCGGTCCGCCACCTCGCGCTGCACCATGATCACCACGCTCTCGAAATATTTCGAAAACTCAAACAGCCGCAGCAGAATGTCGGACGTAATGTAATAAGGAAGATTGCCAACCACCTTCATCGGCTGCGGCTTGATCTCAATCCCCGGACGGCTGAGCCCGGGTTTTGGCCCAAACAGAGAATCCAGGTCCACGGCCAGGATGTCCGCCTCGATGATCTCGACGTTCCGGGACATGCCGAACTTCAGTCGAAGCTGCGCCGCCAGCACGCGATCGAGTTCCACCGCGATCAAACGCCGAGCCCGCTTGGCGAGCAGCGAGGTCAGAATGCCCCGTCCCGGGCCGATTTCGAGCACCGTGCTCTGCGACGCATCGCCCACCGCGTCGACCACTCGTGCAGCCACGTCTTCACTGGCCAGGAAATGCTGTCCCATTTTAGGCTTGGTTTGTGGACGGCGGGCGGATGCGACCTTTGGCACGTTGACCCTCGCTGCCTCGGGAAGTAGACTTTGCAAGTCGGTCCCTGCCGCTGGACCTTCTGGGCTCCGAGACATATTCATAATAGCGTGCGCCGCGAAAATCGTCCGCGCACGCTGGAGGTTCCGCTCTCATGCATATCGCGTTCGTCGCTTCCGAAGGCGTTCCATTTTCCAAGACTGGCGGATTGGCCGACGTCGTCGGCGCACTGCCCCGTGCCTTGGCCGCCCTCGGCCATCAAGTCAGCGTCTACCTGCCGCGCTACCGCCAGACGAAGCTTGCCGAGCCGGCCACCGTCGTCCGCAGCATTACGGTTCCCTTCGACGACCAGTATCGCTTCGCCTCCGTTGTCACTGGAGGCAGTCAGGCCGGCGTCCGTTTCTACTTCATCGAGTATCCGCCATACTTCGACCGCGATGCGCTTTACGGTACTCCGGCCGGTGACTATCCCGACAATGCCGAACGTTTCGCGCTCTTCTCTCGTGCTGTTCTCGAAGCTTCCAAGATTCTCGGCGTCCCTCAGGTTTTCCATTGTCACGACTGGCAGTCCGCTCTCATTCCGGTTCTTCTCCGCACCGTATACTCGGAAGACCCCGCCTTCCGCGACGTGGGTACCGTCTTTACCATTCACAACATGGGCTACCAGGGACTGTTTCCGCCGGAAACTCTCCCCTTGCTCATGCTCCCCTGGGATCTCTTCACTATGTCGAAGATGGAGTTTTTCGGCCAGGTGAATTTCCTTAAGGGCGCGTTGACCTACTCCGACTTCATCACCACGGTCAGCCGGAAATACAGCCAGGAAATTCAAACCGCCGAGTATGGGTTCGGTCTGGAAGGCGTGCTGCGCGACCGCGCCGCGACGGTCACCGGCATTCTTAACGGCGTGGACTATGACGAGTGGAGCCCGCAGACCGACAAGTTCACCGCGGCCAAGTTCTCGCCGCAGGATTTGTCCGCCAAAGCGCAGTGCAAGCAGGACCTGCTGACCGCGTTCGGCGTGACCAAAGCTGACCCCAAGCTGCCGGTGATCGGCATCGTCTCCCGTTTCGCCGCCCAGAAAGGATTCGATCTGATCTCGCAGATCGCCGATCGCCTCGCCCGCGAAGAAATGATCATTGTCGCTCTCGGCGCCGGTGACAAGGCCTACGAAGAGATGTTCCTTCGCCTGAACAAGCAGTTTCCCAACAAGATTGCCGTCAAGGTGGCCTACGACAACGCCATCGCGCACAAGATCGAAGCTGGCGCCGACATGTTCCTCATGCCCTCGCGCTATGAACCCTGTGGCCTGAACCAGATCTACAGCCTCAAGTACGGTACGGTGCCCATCGTCCGCGCCACTGGCGGCCTCGACGACACCATCGAGCCCTGGGACGCCCGCTCCGGGAAGGGAACCGGTTTCAAGTTCACCGAATATAACGGAGAATCGCTCCTGCTCACGATCAAGCAGGCGCTGCAGGCCTACCGCGATCAGACATCCTGGCAGGTGCTCATGCGCAACGGCATGAACAAAGATTTCTCGTGGAACGCCTCGGCGCGGGAGTACGGCAAAATCTACGAGCGCGTCAAGCAGATGCGGAGCACGGCCGTCGCGGGAGCCCCGGAAAAAATATTGGTGTAGACCAGGCTCATGTGGGGGCAGCCGCCTTCGGCTGTCCGCGAAGCGCAGCGAGCCGCCTCTTTGTCGCACTCCTTCGCGCCCTTTGCGGCTTTTCTTTGCGATTTTTTGGTGTAGATGAGGCTCATGTGGAGACAGCCGCCTTCGGCTGTCCGCGAAGCGCAGCGAGCGCCTCTTTGTCGCATTCCTTCGCGCCCTTTCCGGCCTTCCTTTGCGATCTTTGCGATTAAAGGCTCTTCCGCTCGGAAACGCCTCACCTCCAACCGTATCGCCCCGGCTGCTAAAATTCCTCCTGCATGGCTGCCGCCCAACAGCCCGCCTTTACCCGCACCATCTTCCACGTCGACATGGACGCCTTCTTCGTCTCCGTGGAAGAGCTCTTCGATCCATCCCTGAAGGGCAAGGCTGTCGTGGTAGGCGGCCAGCGCGACGAGCGCGGCGTCGTCTCCGCTGCCTCCTATGAAGCACGCAGGTTTGGAGTGCATTCCGCCATGCCGCTGCGCACCGCGGCCAAGCACTGTCCGCACGCCATTTTCGTCGACGGACATCCGGAGCGCTACCGCGAGTGCTCGGAGAAAGTCTACAAAGTGCTTGGCGGCTTCACGCCGCAGGTAGAAATGGCCTCGATCGACGAAGCCTACCTCGATATGACCGGCACGGAACGCCTGCACGGCCCTGCGCTCAAAGCCGCGCATACTCTTCACCAGCGCATGAAGACCGAGACCGGCCTGAACTGCTCGGTGGGAATCGGGACTTCCCGTCTTGTCGCCAAAGTTTCCTCTGCGCAAGCGAAACCGAACGGAGTTCTTTACATCGTCCCCGGCGAAGAAGCCAAGTTTCTCGCTCCCCTCGATGTCCGCGAGATTCCCGGCGTCGGCAAAGTCATGGAGACTCATCTGCACGCGCTCGGCATCAAGAAAGTCGGCGACTTAGCCAAACTCGAAGACTCTGAACTCGAAGACCGCTTCGGAAAGTGGGGCCTCGCTCTCGCCGGCAAGGCTCGCGGTGAAGATGCCGGTGGCTGGTTCGACACCGAAGTCGGAGCCAACGTCGGCGCCAAGTCCATCAGCCACGAGCATACCTATAACGAAGATACCGCCGACGCCAGCCAGCTCGAGGCGACGCTCATGCGCCTGTCTGAAATGGTGGGCCGCCGCTTGCGCGAGTCTCGCTATTACGCCCGCACGGTTCAACTCAAACTGCGCTATAAAGACTTCACCACCCTGACCCGCGCCCACACCCTTGCGGCCCCGACTCAGCTCGACACCGAGATCTTCGAACATATCCGCGCTCTCTTCCGCAAGAACTGGAAGCGCGGAGTTCAGATTCGATTGCTCGGCGTGCACGCGTCGTCTTTCACCACCCAGCCCGATCAGATCAACCTGCTCGAGGACGACCGGAAGGAACGCTGGAAAAATGCTCTGGCCGCCGCCGATCGCCTGCGCGACAAGTTTGGCGAGTCCAGCGTCAAACTCGCGGCGGGCATGCGCGGCGCCTTCCGCGAACGTGCCCACGAGAATCCTGCGGGCTTACCGGGAAAGAGCAAGAAGCCGTAACCGCAGCACCAATCCATATCCCCTGCAGTTGACCGTCGTCCCTTCGCCGCACTAAGATTCCCGGTCGTCCTTCCCAGCACTTTCTTAGGAGCCCAACCATGCGCAAGCCGCTGGCATTGATGTTTGCCCTGCTTTTTGTTTTCCTGATATTGTTTTCCGCCACACCTGCCGTTGCTCAGTCCACTGCGCCGCTCCTGCTGCGTTTTCCCACGGTCAGCAAGACCCAGATCGTCTTCAACTATGCCGACGATCTTTGGACCGTCTCCCGTGACGGTGGTGAAGCCCGCCGCCTCACCTCCAGCGTCGGAGTCGAACTCCTCCCGCACTTCTCCCCCGATGGCTCGATGATCGCCTTCACCGGCGAATACGACGGCAATCGCGACGTCTACGTCATACCCGCCGCGGGCGGCGAACCGCGCCGTCTGACCTACCATCCCGCCGATGAGTATGTCGCCGGCTGGACTCCCGATGGCAAGAAGATACTCTTCAATTCCTGGGGCAACAGCTTCATGCATTTCGAGGACCAGCTTTACACCGTTCCGGTCGAAGGCGGATTCCCCACGCAATTGCCGATCCCTATCGCCGAGGACGCCAGTTACTCACCCGACGGCACCCACATTGCCTACGTCCCACACCCAAAGTGGCAATCCGCGTGGAAACGCTACCACGGCGGCCAGACCACGCCCATCTGGATCCTCGATCTCAAAGATTCCAGTATCGCGAAGATTCCCCGCGACAACTCGAACGATGACGATCCCATGTGGGTCGGCGACACGATCTACTTTCTCTCCGACCGTAACGGCCCCGTCAGCCTCTTCGCCTACGACACGAAAACGAAACAAGTTTCCGAGGCGCTCCACAGCGACGGCCTCGATTTCAAAGGCGCTTCCGCTGGCCCCGACGCCATCGTGATCGAGCAGTTCGGCGCCATCAAGCTCTACGACTTGAACACGCGCCAGGCGAAGAACATCCCGATCCATGTCACCGGCGACATTGACGCCGTCCGTCCGCACTTCGCTAAGGTTGATCCCAAGCGCATCCAGAACTTCAATATCTCTCCAACTGGGGCGCGCGCCGTCTTCGAGGCCTGGGGCGAGATTTTCACCGTTCCCACTGACAAGGGCGATATTCGCAACATCACCCACACTCCCGCGGTCGCCGATCGCGATCCGCAATGGTCGCCCGATGGCAAATCCATTGCCTACTTCTCCGACGAGCTGGGTGAATACGATCTGGCCATCCGCGATCAGAACGGCCTCGCTCCAGTGCGTCACATCAACCTCGGTACCCCGCCATCATTCTTCTACACGCCGGCCTGGTCTCCCGACAGCAAGAAGATTGCCTACAGCGACAAGCGCCTTCAGTTGTGGTACGTCGACCTCGACAACCCGGCGCCCAAACTCGTCGACGCTGATTACTTTGGTGGCTTCGGACCAACGCAGCTGAATCAAACCTGGTCGCCCGACAGCAAGTGGATCGCCTACACCAAGCAGCTACCCAGCGGCCAGCACGCGGTTTTCGTCTACTCAGTCGAGCAGGGCAAGGCCTTCCAGGTCACCGACGGCATGAGCGACGCGCTCAACCCGGCATGGGACAAGAACGGCAAGTACCTCTACTTCACCGCCTCAACCGATGTTGCTCTCAGCACCGCCGGCCTCGACATGTCGAGCGACGAACACCGCGTTTCGCGAAGCGCGTACGTTGCCGTCCTCAGCAAGGACGAGAAGTCGCCGCTCGCTCCTGAAAGCGATGAGGAGAAGCCCAAAGACGAGAAGAAGTCCGATCAGGAGAAGGACAAAGCCAAGGATCAGGCCAAAGACAAGGACAAGGCGAAAGACAAGAAAGCAGAGGAGAAGTCAGCCGCCGACAAAGACAAGGGCAAAGACGATAAAGACAAAGATAAAGATAAAGATAAGAAGGACGAATCTGTCGTCGTCAAGATCGACATCGAGGGCATCGGTCAACGCATCCTTGCTCTACCGATCCCGGCCAAGAACTATCTGAACCTGCTTCCCGGCAAATCGGGAATTCTGTTCCTGTCCGAAGGTCCGCAGGTCATTACCGAGGACGATCAGCCCAACCTGAATCAGACCATCCAGAAGTTCGATCTCAGCAAGCGCAAGGTCGACAAGTTCATGGACGAGGTCAACGATTTCACCATCTCCTTCGACGGCGAGAAGATCCTCTACCGCAAAGGCGACTCCTGGGCGACCGCATCGGCCGATGACGGCCCCGGCGGCGGAGGCCCTCCCAAGCCCGGCTTTGGCCCGCTCAAGCTTGATGGATGGGAAGTCTACGTCGAGCCGCGTGCCATGTGGAAGCAGATCTACAACGAGACCTGGCGCATCGAGCGCGATTTCTTCTATGACCCGCACTATCACGGACTCGATCTCGACAAAGCCAAAAAGAAATACGCGCCCTATCTCGACGGCATCGCTTCTCGCGGCGAACTGACCTACCTCTTCGAAGAGTGTCTGGGTGAACTCACGGTCGGCCACATGTTTATTGGAGGCGGAGAGCATCCCGAGCCGAAGAAAGTAAGAGGGGGTCTCCTCGGCGCCGACTACAGTCTCGAAAACAACCGCTATCGCATCGCCAAAGTCTACGACGGAGAGAACTGGAATCCCGGCAACCAGGCTCCGCTCACGCAACCCGGCGTCAACGTCAAAGCCGGAGACTACATCCTCGCGGTGAATGGCCGCGATCTGCACGCCTCCGACAACATCTACAGCTTCTTCGAGGAGACGGCAGGGAAGCAGGTCGTGCTGAAAGTCGGCGCCAACGCAGACGGCAAGGATTCCCGCGAGGTCACCGTCGTTCCCGTCGACAGCGAAGAGAATCTCCGCCATCTCGCCTGGATCGAAAGCAATCGGCGCCGCGTGGATCAAGCAACCGCTGGCCGCATTGCTTACGTGCACGTCCCAAACACCGCTGGCGCTGGCTACACCAGTTTTAACCGCTACTTTTTTTCACAAGTGGGGAAAGAGGGAGCCATCATCGACGAGCGCTTTAACGAAGGCGGCCAGCTGGCTGACTACATCATCGACCACTTGCGCCGTCCCATGATGAGCAAAGTCGTTACGCGCGAAGGCCACGACTGGTCAAGCCCGTCGGAAGCGATCTACGGGCCCAAGGTCATGATCATCAATGAAATGTCCGGCTCCGGTGGCGACGCTCTCCCGTGGTATTTCCGCAAAGCCGGTGTCGGCCCGTTGATCGGCAAGAAGACCTGGGGCGGACTCGTCGGCATTGGCGGCTACCCCGAACTGCTTGACGGCGGCCGCGTCACCGCACCACGCGCTGCCATCTACGGCCTCAACGGCGAGTGGGAAGTCGAGAATCATGGCGTCGCGCCGGATGTGGAAGTCGATCTCGAACCCTCGGCTTGGCGCGAAGGCCACGACGCGCAACTGGAGAAAGCGATCGAAGTGGTGATGCAGCAGTTGAAAGAGCATCCTCTGCCGCAGATTAAGCGTCCGCCGTACCCGAATTACCACGAACACGACGATCTGGGTGGCGTTAAGTAGTTGCGAGGCTAAGGGGACAGTCACCGTCCGTTGTCGGAACGTCAAGAGCTCTTAACCGCGAAGTTCGCAAAGAGAGGCCGCGAAGAACGCAGAGAAGATCTTCGCAAGCTCTTCTTTGCGAGCTTTGCGGTTAGGGATTTTGGTTCTTGGGCGACCGAGGCATTCTAACGTCCGGCTGACGCCAGTAGCGATCCGACTCCCGGCTTATACCCGTAGTAGTCGCCGATCATGTGGAGATGGTCGATGATCTCTTCGTCGTAGCGCTGCTTGAGGGGCGGGGTCAGAATGTTGTGCTCGGCGTTGGGATCGGCCGCCAGATCGAACAGATAGCTCTGCGCTGGCGAATCGTAGGTCGTATACAGGTAGCGACCATCGGCGGTTAGAATCCCGTAAACAGCGCGCACGTCCGACGCCAGCAAGACATCCCGCGTCTGATAGCGATCGAGTTCCTCTCTCGTTTCCGCGAACAACGGACGGCCGAAGACCGGGTTCTGCTTGATTGGGCGATGTCCCAGCAGGTAGTACAGGGTCGGCGTAATATCGGTCAATGTCGCTAGACGCGCGTCGTCGTATACGAGATGTTCCCGCATCTTCGGGGGCAGATGAATGATCAGCGGCACGCGCATGATCTCCGGCCAAATCGAAGTCGAATGGCTCGATCGCCCGAACTCGCCCGTGGCATCGCCGTGGTCGCTGGTTACGATGATGATGCTGTTGTCATACATTCCACGCCGCTTGAGATAGCTGAAGAACTCGCCCAGGCACGTGTCCACCCAATGCACTTCGTAGGTGATGCGGGCGTTCATTCCCGGAGGCGACTGCCAGTGTTGCGAGGTCGGTGAAGGCACGTCGTTTCGCGCGAACTGGTGTACGTTCTTTGGCTGATCGTAAAAAAAGATGGGCCCTTGCGAATCCGTATGCGCGTCGAGAGCGGACTCTGCCTGGCGCACAGTCGAGCCGATCTCCAGCTGGTTCCAGAGTTGCTTGTCCAGGTCCAACTTCACCAGATCGTCATCGGGCGACAGTACTTCTTTGATCACCTCATCCATGCTCACGACCATGTGGTAGTGGTCGGCGCGAAGCAGCTTCTCCAGGCCGTTCACTCGCGAGAACGGCTGCAGGTAGTGCGCATGCAGCATCATGGCGCCTGCCCAGAGCGCCGGCTCAGAAAGTGACGTTCCAGCGTATTGCGAATACGCTTTGTGTAGCACGACGCTGTCGCGCGCAAAAGCGTCGAGGTTGGGCGTGTAGTTGACGCGGGGATTGTAAGCACCAAGATAATCCGGGCGCATCGCGTCGATGACAAATACAAAGACGTTGGGACGCGGGCCTTGGGCCGGAGTAAGGTTGTCGACGAGTCGGACTTCCGTTTGCGTTCGCGTGTCGCGGACGTTGGTGTATTCCCGCATGATGCGGCAGAGATCGCCGCAGGCCTCGCTGCGTCCGTTGCCCAGGACGTGATGCGCCAGCAGAAACGAGGCGTCATTCGCTCCGTACTGCTCCAGCTTGAGCGAAATCTCGTCGTCGGTCGATCCCAGCGGCTGGCCCCAGAAAATCTCCGTCGCTTGCAGCCCTTTGTAGACAAACACACTGGCGAGCAACGCGCCCACGATCACTGCAGCGGAATAGTTCGCGCGCACCGGCCGCAGACGATAGAAGCACAAGCTCATCGCAACCCAGAAAAGCAGGGCTCCGGTGCTCTCGACAAAGCCGTTCCAGTCTTCGCCGCCAATCAGCCATCGCGAACCGAGAGCCAACAGGGTAACTGCAATCGTCATCCAGATCGCCGCGGCTTGACCGGAGCTGAGCCTTGCGGGTGCGGACGGCTTGTCCATGCTCTTTCCTGCAAGAAACGGCTGGACCAGTGAGAATCCCCAGAGCGTGAGCGTGAGGGCGAAAGCGCTGGCATAGAGGTACGCGCCTGCTCCGTCGAAGCTCATGGCGTTGCCCAGAAAGCGTGCCAGTACAACCGACAGGACAACCGCGATGAGTGCTCCGACGAGCGCGCGCCGCACAACCTGTGGCTTGGAGCTTTTCGCAGCAACCAGGAATAACAGATTCAGGACCGACAATACCGCGACTGCCAGCGCAACGTGAGAGACCAGACTCCAAAGGGCAACTTCC
>Ga0335076_10008367_pt1 | contig 10447 bp, 7 predicted proteins | sample Lox_Sample_25_FD_206717 | JGI IMG/M metagenome (GOLD analysis project Ga0335076, IMG submission 206717) | Soil microbial communities from Loxahatchee National Wildlife Refuge, Florida, United States - Lox_Sample_2.5 | ecosystem: Environmental > Terrestrial > Soil > Wetlands | place: USA: Florida...
ATAAAAAGAGAACAGTAATGAGTAAAGTTGCTGTTACGTAGACTATACAACCTTGTTTATTTTTTTAATAACTTAGTAAAATCAATAGCGAAAAGTACTGTGAAGGAACGGTGAAAAAAGCGATGTAACGCCTAAGAAGAGAGAATTCGCACAACTGGCGGAGCCGTAGCGATGGGTGCTGAAGTATTAGTTTAGTAGACGTATACGAGCGTTTATTGGTTGAACGGGTTATGCCGAACTGGTAATCGACAATTTTTGTAGTCTTATCTCGAGCGAATTGAAAGAGATTGAAATTAAAAAAATTTTCAAAATACTAATCTTAGAATGTTAGATTTGTACCTTTTGTATAATGGATCAGCAAGTTAATTATTTATGTGAATTTAAGGTATAAATTTATGAAGGTGTAACGATAGTGAATATAAATAGTTAAAATATAAATAATTAAACCCGAAATTAAGTGATCTATTTGTGTTTAAAGTTAATTCAGTCATCATGCTGAATAAAAGCTTGAACTCGTAGGTGTTGCAAAACGTTGAGAAGAAGCGCGAATAGGGGTGAAAGGCTAATCAAACTTAACTATAGCTGGTTTTCCGCGAAATCTATTTTAGTAGACTATTATGAAAATTATTTTGGGGTAGAGAAACTTTTAAAGTTTGAAAAACTCCGAATACAAAATTTTTGTAGATTAATTTCTATAAAATAATAGGCAGACGTTACGCGATAAGGTGTAGCGTCGAGAAAGTAACAGCTTAGACTATATGCTAAAATTATTAAAATAAATTTATTGTCAAAGGAATTCGTTATAATAAGATTAAGTGCGTAGGTAAAGATAGAAGCTGTTAACCTTTAAAGAAAGCGTAAAAGCTCATTAAATTGAAAATGTATAATGTTTATTCTAAAAATATTAGTAGATAAAATTTATTATTGAAGCAATAGACCTTGTATGATGATATAAGGTGGTAGCGGAATGTTTTGTATGTTTGTGAAGATAAATTGTGAAATTTGTGTCGAAAAGGATGATTTGTTGGAAGCAACAAAAATAAATATGCTGATATGAGTAATGAAAAATAGACTTTATGACAAGGTAAAGAAAAACTATCATTGTACTACTAAGAGGTTGCTCTGTAATGGCGATCAACAGAGCGTTATTCGGTTTCTAAGTACAGTAAACGAATGTTTATTGCGATGAAGTATTTTATGATTAAACGTATTTCATTAGTAGTAGTAAGTTCTGTTCAGGAGTAAATCTTAGGGTTGAAAGCGTCTGGGGCTTATTATGAAAATAAATAACTGGAAATAGTAAGATACAACCGTATTAGTCCGACGCAGGTTAGTAGATATAGATGTATTAAGATGGATGGATTAACAGTGTTGAAGGAACTTTGCAAATTTACCATGTAACTTCGGGATAAGTGGGCATCTTTCTATGTGTGGTGTCATAGAAAGAAAAAGCATAAAATTGAAAAATAGCGACTGTTTATTAAAAACACAAGACTTTGCTAATTTGTAAAATGAAGTATAAGGTCTGAAACCTGCCATGTGGTATATAATAAAACAATTCTATTTTTAATAGAGTGTTGAAAGATTATCAAACGGCGGCTGTAACTATGACGGTCCTAAGGTAGCGTAATTTCTTGTCGTGTAAGTTACGACGCGCATGAGTGGTGTAACGACTATTTTGCTGTCTCCAGCACTGGTCCAATGAAATTGAATTTGTTGTGAAGATGCAATAATTCTACAGTTAGACGGAAAGACCCTATGCACCTTTACTATAATTTGTTATTGTATATGGAATTATATTAACTAGTGGATTTTAAATAATTTGCCTAGTTATATAGTATAAGTATATCTAAAATATTTAAAGTATTGATAGTAACAATGTGTTAGTTTGACTGGGGCGGTCAATTTCTAAAGAGTAACGAAAGTGTGTAATTTGGGTAAGTTATTTACTTGAATAAGTAAACGAAAATTTAATGGTAAAAACTTTCTTGATTGTAAGACGAACTTGTCAAACAAGGATTATAAAGTCGGCCATAATGACCCGGTAATTCCAAAAGGATGGGTTATCGATCAACGGATAAAAGGTACGCTAGGGATAACAGGCTAATGACTTTTGAGAGTTCATATTGAAAAGGTAGATTGGCACCTCGATGTCGGCTCGTCACATCCTCGAGCTGAAACTGGTTCGAAGGGCTTGGCTGTTCGCCAATTAAAGTGGTACGTGAGCTGGGTTTAGAACGTTGTGAAACAGTTCGGTCCCTATCTGCTGTAGAGATAAAAAATATTAAAGATGTAAGTTGAGTACGAGAGGAATAATTTTACGCTAGTCAATGGTGTAACAATTGTTGTGTGTGAAATGGCATAGTTGTGTAGCTAAACTAGAAAGCGCGTAATACTGAATGAAGATCTAAGTATGAAACGTTTTTTAAAATTTTTTTTAAAAAATTAGTAGACTACTAGTTAGCGGAGAAAATGAATTGATAAAACGTGAGTTTTATGGGTTTAATTTTGTTCGGCTTTTTTAGAGTATTTATATTGAAAAAAGATGGTGGTGGTTTAGTAATTAACTAACATCATTTAAATGTGTGAAAATAAGTAAATTATTGAAGTGGTATTAAGTTTTTTGATAATTATATGTGGTATTATTTGTACATTATCTCATCATTATAAAAAAATAATTCGATTATTAACATTAAGTAGTACAATATGTATTTTTTTATGGATGATTAAAATAATAGTTTTAAATACATATTATGATTTTGATGGATTATCAGCTATATTTATAATTTTAACAGTTATGATTTTACCTATTTGTTTATTATTTACATTTAATAATGGTATAAGTAGAATCGACGAGAAAACAGTTGTATTATGTTTATTAGTTTTAGAGTTTTTATTAATTATTTTATTTACAACGCATGATTTGTTTATTTTTTTTATTGCATTTGAAGGTTCTATTATTCCAATGATTGTTATTTTATTATTGTTTGGTCAACGTGAACGGCGTGTGAAAGCAACTTATTATTTTTTATTTTATACATTGATCGGTGCGCTTTTTTTTTTTATTGGTTTAATTGTTTGTTATAATTGGTATGGAACAACTAATTACGATATTTTATATTTATTAATTCATCAATTTAAGTGTGGTACTACTATAAATATCGATAATGAACTATTAACACAATTATTAATTTTTATATGTTTATTGATCCCATTTTTAATTAAAACACCAACTTTTCCATTTCATTTATGGTTACCAGAAGCGCATGTTGAAGCTCCAGCATTTGGTTCTATAATTTTGGCGAGTTTATTATTAAAAATTGGTGGATATGGTATTTTACGTTATAATATTTTACTATTTAATGAAATTTGTTGGCGTTATGCATTTTTGTTTATAGGTTTATTAATAGTTAGTATTATTTTAGCATCATTATATGCGTTACGACAACAGGACATTAAAAAAATTATTGCTTATTCCTCTATTGCCCATATGAATTTTGCGTTAGTTGGTTTGTTTACTTCTTCCATAAATGGTGTAATAGGTGGTTTACTAATAATGATTGGTCATAGTTTTATTTCTGGAGCTTTATTTTTATTAATTGGTATATTATATGCACGTTATCACACTAGAAATATTTTCTATTTAAATGGTTTAGCAATGATGATGCCAATTTTTTCAATTTTTTTTGGCCTATTTACATTTGCTAGTATGGGTTGTCCAGGTTTTGCAACCTTTTTTGGAGAATTGTTTACGTTAATAGGTAGTTACCAATTTAATAAAATTATTTTTATTTGTTTATTGATTAGTGTTTTTTTGAATGGAACATATCCAATTTTATTATATACGAAGTTAAATTTTGGTGTATTAGTTAAAGCGAGTATCATTAAACGGTATCGTGATATAACTCGATGTGAATTTATTTGTTTAGTTTCATTTACTATTCCAACTATTGCTTTAGGATTTTATCCACAATATGTTATTGATTTATGTATGTTACAGTTGTCAAGTCAATTGATTAATGGTTTGTAATCTCTAATCCGTTAGAGCAATTCAATATAATTGTCACAGAAACGGGACATTATAATAATATTATGTATTTAGTAATTATTTTGTTAGTTTTGATAGCTGTACCATATTTTGTTAATAGTTCACAAATTGAACTAGTGAATGAAAATAAAGTTGTAAATAATCAAATTATGGATTTAAATGTTAAAATATTTGAACGTTTATTTTTTGAAGCAACTACGTTACTTCCTAAACGTTTTTTAGGTTTGATATTATATATTTATAGCATATTTTTATTTATAGTACTAAATAATATGTATGGTTTGTTACCATATTCATTGTCATTAACAGCTCATTTAGCGATAACACTATTTTTTTCATTGGTTTTGTTTTTAATAGTATGTTTTAATAGTATTATGTTACATAAATTTTCAGTTTTGCAGCTTTTTTTACCTGCTGGTACACCATTATTTATTATAGCATTACTTGTCCCGATAGAATTTATTTCTTTTTTTGCTCGTTTAATTAGCTTAGCTGTACGGTTATTTGCTAATATTACGGCTGGACATACTCTTATTGAAATATTTAGTAGTTTTATTGTTTCGTTATTTATATTTAGTGGATATGGATTATACATTGGTAGTGGTGTTGTTATGTTGGTATTTTGTATTATTATTTTAGAAAGTTTTATTGCATTATTACAAGCATATGTTTTTATTATGTTAATTTGTCTATATTTTAAAGATATAGTTACAGTACATTAAATTTATAAAATGAGCTCGTTGAATTTATTTTAATGAATATGTTAATAAGTATTATTATTATAGTTGGTATTTTATTACCTGTTGCATTTTTTACATTAGCAGAACGAAAAATAATGGGTTCAATTCAACGACGTTATGGTCCAAATGTTGTTGGGGTATTTGGTATATTGCAACCATTTGCAGATGGTTTAAAGTTATTATTTAGTGAGGTTTTTATTCCTAAACGTTCTAGTCGATTTCTGTATTTTATTGGACCTTTTTTGGTGTTTTTGACTAGTTTTATTAATTGGGCCTTTATATCGTTTTCATATGATGATGTATTATGTGATCTAAATTATAGTTTAATATATGTGTACTTAATTATGTCTTTTGGTGTTTATGGGATTATTTTAGCGGGTTGGGTTAGTGGCTCTCGTTATTCTTTTATTGGTTCAATTAGATCATTAGCACAAATGGTATCTTATGAGGCTCCATTAGGTGTAATTTTTTTAATAATTATTTTAATTAGTCAGTCGGTTAATATAATCGATATAATTGATTATCAGGCTCAAACAGTTTGGTTTATAGGGCCGATTTTTCCATTAATATTTGTTAGTATAGTTAGTTTTTTAGCTGAGAATAATAGAGCTCCATTTGATTTACCAGAAGCAGAAGCAGAATTAGTTGCAGGTTATAATTTAGAGTATTCTAGTATTCCATTTGCACTTTTTTTTTTAGGTGAGTATGCAAATATGATGATTAGTTCAGGGTTATTTACATTATTTTTTTTAGCTGGATGGATACCCATTTATGAATCGTGGCAAAAAATTTTAGGTGTAAGTGTTGAATTAATATTTTTTTTGAAAATGAGTTTAGTATGGTTTTTAATGATTTTTGCACGAGCTTCCTATCCACGTTATCGTTTTGATCATTTATTACGGATTGGATGGTATATTCTAGTTCCTGTTGCTTTTTTAATTTATTTATGGTGTATTAATTTTGTAGTAAGTACTGTATAAAAAAAAAGATTATTGTAAGTATTTTATTAAATTCAATGTTTCAATCAATCATTTGTCTTGGTTTTGGGCGTTTTATTGGTTTTAAAGGATTAAAAATTTTAATTCATTATTGTACAATAGTTACCGTTATTAGTACTGCTATAATAGGATATAATGTATTAATTTGCGGATATGTGTACGATTTTAATTTAGGTTCATGGTTAGTATGTGATTATATTTCAATTGAGTGGGGTATGTTAATTGATTCATTATCGGCATGGATGTTATTAATTGTTGGGTTTGTTTCAATTTTAGTTCAATATTATTCATTGGTATATATGAAATCAGATCCACATTTAATTCGTTTTATTGGCTATTTAGGATTATTTACAACGATGATGTTTATTTTAATTACGGCTCCTAATTTAGTTCAGTTATTTTTAGGGTGGGAAGGTGTTGGAATTTGTTCATATCTATTAATTACGTTTTGGACAACACGATTAGATGCAAATAAAGCTGCTATAAAAGCATTGTTAATTAATCGGATTGGTGATTGTTTATTATTATGTGCAATTGCAATCTTGTTATTTTTAATTGGCGATACAAGTTTCGTGTTTTTATATGCAATTAGTGAAGATACTATTATATCGAATAATATACATAATAATGATTCTATAAAGATATTGAAAGTTGCAGCATGGTGTTTAGTTTTAGCTGGAATGGGAAAATCAGCTCAAATTGGTTTACATACCTGGTTGCCTTCTGCAATGGAAGGACCAACACCGGTTTCAGCATTAATTCATGCTGCAACTATGGTAACAGCCGGTATTTTTTTATTACTACGTAGTTCAGTTTTATTTAATAATATAGTTTTTTTTATTAATGAATGGTTATTGCTAATTGGTGGTTGTACAATTGTTTTAGCCGCATTAATAGCTGTTATGAGTAAAGATTTAAAAAAAATTATTGCGTACTCAACTTGTAGTCAACTTGGTTATATGTTTATGGCTGTTGGTGTTAATGGTGTAAGTAGTTTGTTTCATTTAAGTACACATGCTTTTTTTAAAGCTTTATTATTTTTGGTAGCTGGTATAATTGTTCATCAATTTTTAAATCAGCAAAGTATTGTTAAGATGGGGGGCTTAAATGAATTATGTCAAATTGTTTTAATGATGTTTTGTATTGGTGGTTTTTCATTATGTGGGTTAATTGGTTTAGCTGGTTATTATTCAAAAGATTTAATTTTGGAAAATTTGATGGTCGTTTCAAATAGTTCAGCTGTTTTTTACTATATAGCGATTGTTGGTATTTTTTTTACAACCTTGTATACAGTTAATTTTTTATATGTTCAGTTTTTAGTAACATTAAGTAAATTTGATAAATATAATATGATTAATTTAGTTCGTATTAGTGGATGGTTGTTCAATAGTAGTATTATACTTGGTTTATTTAGTATTATTATTGGATTAGTTTGTGTAGCTAGTTTTAGTGCAAATGTAGTTTTTAAATCAAGTTTTTTGATTACGTATTCAGTTGAGGTTATAGAGTTATTGGGAAATTATAATTTTTCATATTTCGATTTTATGTTGTTATCGATTTATGAATCTATTGTTAATAGTGGTGGTAAGTATTTATTTATTGTTCCAATTTTTAATAATTATTTTAGTTTATTGTTTTTTATGTTACCGATTTTAATGATTTGTATAATAACGATATTAATGATAAGTTATTATCATGTTATGAATAGATTTATGGAAAATTTAGTTGATAAATTTTATGTTAGATACGTATTAAAATTATTTGGATTTGACGAATTTTATAATAAGTTTAGTTATTTTAGTTTTAAAATTAGTCGATATTTTTATGCAACAATTGATAAGGGAATTTTAGAAGCTGTAAATAGACGTGTTTACAAAATATTGCTGTTTTGTGCGGAAACGGTTAGATATTTTCAGTTTGAACTATTTGGTACAAATATTATTTTTATATGTTTATCAATTATTTTTATAATTATTTGTGGTAAGTAGGTTTTAATTATTTAATAATGATTAGTCAATCGTATTGTTTAATTTATTTACATCAAACTGATTTAATTATTAAAATTGTTGCGAATTTAAATTATATTGCTAGTACTATTTTTCAATTAAATTCAAATGTTCTTTCACAGACTTGTGTAGATATAGTTGGATACGATCAAGTAAATAAGTTTAAACGATTTACAGTTGTTTATAATTTTTTATCAACTATTTTTAATTCACGTTTTTATATTTATGTACAAATTGGAGATAAATATGAAACGTTAAAAAGTTTAAAAAAAAATTATAAAAGTAGTATTTGGAGTGAACGTGAAGTTTGGGATTTGTTTGGAATTATTTTTATTAATAATTCTGATTTACGTCGTTTATTAACTGATTATGGTTTTAAAGGTTATCCATTACGAAAAGATTTTCCTTTATCGGGATTTAAAGAATTATCGTATAGTGAATTTATTAAAAAAATTACGCAAAATCGTATTTATTTAACGCAAAATTATCGACGATTTGATTATATTCAAATTCGTTATACTGATAAAGTTGAACAAAATCATTTAGGGTTTCAAGGGCAGGATAGTGTAATTGGTTAGCACAGCGGGCTCATACCCCCCAAGTATTGGTTCAATTCCAATTTCTGCCAAATTTTAAAAATCCCATAGTTTAACTTTTAAAATAGACCGCTCATAACGGTTCAGATGTAGGTGGAAATCCTACTAGGATTAGTAGCTGTTAAAAAATATGTTAAAAAGCGCAAAGAAAATATGCGATATATAGTTAACATTACTACATTAATAAATGAACTTAATAAGGTAGTAAAAACAGATAAATTACAGATTACTATTTTTGTAAATGAATACTTAATTCGTTTTATCGAGTTACTTCGTGACAAATTATTTTTAGTGACATCATACTCTTTAATAAAACGTACCCAATTTCCCAGAGGTGTTGCGTTAGCAGTTATTTATGTTAGTCCAAGTATAAGGTTACGTTTTAAGAAAAGTTTATTTACATTGTATTCTAGTCCTAGCAGGCAACGATTCTTTACATATTATCATTTAACTATTTTACGTAGTTTATATATTTTAAATACTACGAGAGGCTTAGTATTATCAAATGAGTGTTATAAATGGAAAATTGGTGGTCAAGTTGTTTGTAAGGTTAATATTCTTTAAAATTATTAATTTAAAACTCATTAATCAACATTATATGGTAAAAAAAATTATTTTATATTTTCAATTTTCAAAGTCTTTACGATACCAAATTGAATATAATAGGAAAATATTAAGTCAACTAAAAACATATCGTGTTAAACAATTGTTCAATTATGATCGTTGTTTTTTTACTACTAAATCAATTTATTTACTTAATTTATTAAATATTGATTCGAAATTATCTGAAAAAGTTTGGTTAATTGGTAAAAAGTTACTTGAAACACAGTTGAAACAATCTCGTTATAAGTACAAAGTTAAAAAAATAATTAATAATGATGGCAGGAAAGAAAAAACAAATAATGTTTTATTAAGTTATCAATTTGCATTTATAAGGCCACGATTGGAGTATTTAAAGTGGTCATTACGACAAGACAAAGCTGCAATTAAATCTAAATCACCAGGGTCGCGGCACAGCATATTTGGGTTTAAATTAAATGCTCGTCTATTAATTCAAGAAATGTTTAACTTGAAAAATAAAACTGTATTTTTAAATGTTTATAATCAAATTAGTACGTTAATAAATAGAATAAATTTTAAACGTTCTATTCGACATAGAGTTAATTCTTCTAATAATCGTTTAATAAATTTTAAACGATTATTTTACCAAGAAGCAGCTGTAAATTTTACACCAGCGCCATTTTTTTTGGTTTTAGCGTTGCAAATTCGCTTTATTATATATGTATGTTTTAATTTTGTATCGTTAGAACTTGTGCAATTTTATATTCGATACGGTGTAATTAAAGTAAATAAAACTTTTATTATTCGAACGGGATACGAATTAATTGATTGTAATGATGTAATTAATTTACCAATTTTGTTATTTTATCAATTTATAGTAATGCAACGTAAAAGACGATTATCAAAACAATCTCATTATAGTTCGACAATTAACCCAAAATGGTTAGTTCGTAGTAGTCAATTACCAATTGTAGTTATGTGGCGTTATCCAACTATGAATGAGCTTAATAGTTATTTTTATTATACCCATTATTCTATTTTTAATACGCCAATTAGTCATTTCATTAGTGGTAATCCATATTGGAATATGCGGCGAACCTTTTAATAATAATTTTAGCAACATTAATCAACGTTTTATAAATTTTAATAGATTTAAAAAAGATTTTTTTAATCGTTTAATTCAAAAAGATACATTAATTATTAAGAAATTTAATACCCAAATGTGTTTGTTACAAACTAAACAATTTAGAAACTTTATTTTGAAACCAGCTGACTTTATTAATACGAATTCGATGTTATTACAAATTTCTAAATCAACTGTTTTCCACTATAATAATATTAAATTTATCAATTTTCAAAAAAATTTTTTTGAAAATAATAAACAGTTTTTAAGTGTTTTTAAATTTATTCAAAATTTTATTTTATATAATGTAAATTTTCGTAAAGTAAATCAAAATCAGTTAATCGGAATGTTACGACGAATTAAAAAAAAAGTTGA
>Ga0335076_10008368_pt1 | contig 10447 bp, 7 predicted proteins | sample Lox_Sample_25_FD_206717 | JGI IMG/M metagenome (GOLD analysis project Ga0335076, IMG submission 206717) | Soil microbial communities from Loxahatchee National Wildlife Refuge, Florida, United States - Lox_Sample_2.5 | ecosystem: Environmental > Terrestrial > Soil > Wetlands | place: USA: Florida...
TGGATTCCGCATCCAGGGTGGCATAGAGACGGCAGGCGGCGTGGGTGTCGGCAATCAGTTCTCCCAGGCCAGGCTCGACCACGGGGCTTCTACCGGCCTCGATCGCCTCGACTTTGGCCGGATTCAGATCCACGCCGATCACGGCATTGCCTTGCCGGGCAAGGCAGGCTGCAGTTACGCTGCCCACATATCCCAGACCAAAGACGCTGATTGACCGGCCCATGCGATTCTCACCCACGAATTCTCTTCGGAACCCGCCGCATCCCTAAGATAATGGAAGGCGAGCGGCAATGCTCGTGGCGGATGGTGTTCGAGACCTGCCCGGGCGTGGGCTAAAGGGAGACATACCTCATGCGCCTGCGCCAGGCATTGCTCGAACCCTAAGCACTTCAATAAGATAGGACTCCACCGCTTGGAAACAGAGACAAATCCGTACCCCGTCGCCGCTGCTCTTCTGCAGAGGGAGAATGGCACTTCGGTTCTGGCCCCCCGTACCGTCCGGGTCCGCAAGGTCTGCTTTTTAGTCGATTCGCTAAGGGTTGGCGGAACCGAGGTTCAAGCGGTGGAACTGGCTCGCCGGCTTGATCCCACCCGTTACAGGGTCACTCTCGCGTGCCTGCGCGCGCGAGGTCCGCTGCTCGAGAAGTTGAGGGATTCGGCCATCTCCGTGTCGGAGTTCTATCCCCAGGGCGGAGTCGATTCTCCGCGGGGCATCTATCAACTCGTCCGCTTCGCGAGATTTCTGCGGCGCGAACGGTTCGATATCTTTCATAGCCACGATCTGTGGTCGAATCTGATGGGAATCCCTGCCGCTTGGCTCGCGCGAGTGCCGGTGATCATCTCCAGCCGCCGCGATCTCGCTCCATTCGACTGGTATCAGACCAGAAGGCGGCCGTGGTTGCGCCGCATTCAATCGCTCTCCACCACGGTGGTCGTCAATGCCGCCGCGATCCGCGATCAATTAATCGAGGAAGAGGATTGGCCCGCGCAGAAAGTCCGCGTAATCCACAATGGAATTGAGGTGGGACAGTTCGCAAATGCGCCGCATGATCGGGAACGTCTTTTTCCCGGAACGGCCGGAAACAAGTTGATCGTTATGGTCGGCAACATGCACAGTGACGTGAAGGGACATGCATACCTGATCGCAGCCGCGCCCTCAGTCCTGCGCGAGTTTTCCCGGACGCGGTTTGTCCTGGTGGGCGACGGCGAGAAGCGGATTCAATTCCAGCGGCAGGTCGCGGAGCGCGGACTCGAATCGAGCTTTATATTCTTCGGTAGTCGCCGTGACGTTCCAGAAATTCTGGCCAGTTGTGACATTGGGGTTCTGCCATCAATCGCTGAAGGATTGTCCAACGCTCTGCTGGAATATCTGGCCGCCGGCCTGCCCGTCGTGGCCAGCAGAGTTGGCGGGAATCGGGAAATCGTCGATCATGAACAGACCGGGCTTCTAGTTCCCGCCCAAGCCCCTGAATCCCTCGCCGCCGCAATCCTGCAACTGCTGCGTGATCCCGAGAAAGCGCGCGCGCTGGCCCGGCGCGGGCAGGACTACGTCCGGCGCAATTTCAGCTTTGAGCACCTGCTTTCGGGCGTAGACGCACTGTATGTCGAATTGCTCACCCAGCGGAAAGGCTCTGCGTAATGCCGGCAAGGAGCGGGAGCGAACGCTGGCAACGGCTGGGCGAGATGGGCCGCGCAGAACTCTACCATCGCCTGCGGCAACAAGTTAAAGCTCGCGCCGACGCGCTGCGCTATAAGGCTGGGCTGGGTTTCAGTGTTGGCATGAACCAGGGCGGTAGCCCACAAGCGCTATTCTTTTTCACCCCGCAGGAGATCGGCGAACTATGTGTCGCCCTCAAGCAGCGGCTGCCCGAGCAGGTGGAGCAGATTGTTCAGCAGGCCGACAAAGTTTGCCGCCATCGTTTTGACATTCTGGGATATGAGGACTTGAATTACGGCAACGTGATCGATTGGCATTGCGACCCTGTTCATAACCGGCGCGCGCCGCGCAAGCCGTGGTACGCGATACACTATCTCGATTTCGCCGAGGTTGGCGACGCGAAGATTACCTGGGAACTGAATCGCCATCAGCACCTGGTGACACTGGCGAAGGCCTATCGTCTGACGGGTGACGAGCGTTTCGTCGCGGAGCTCTTTCGCCAGTGGCAACACTGGCATGATGAGAATCCCTATCCCATCGGGGTGAACTGGAGCAGCAGCCTCGAAGTCGGAATGCGCAGTCTTTCCTGGCTCTGGCTTTACTTTTTGCTGGCCGGATCGTCGACAGTTCCTGACGATTTTCGGGAGCAATGGCTGCACTCGCTGGGCATCAGCGCCCGCCATATCGAGCGCAATCTTTCCACTTATTTCTCGCCCAATACCCATCTGCTGGGAGAATCCGTCGCGCTATTCTTCATCGGGGTGCTGTGCCCCGAACTTGCGCCCGCAGAGCGATGGAAGAAACTCGGATGGGAACTTCTGCGGCGCGAGGCCCAACGGCAGGTCCGCAGCGATGGCTTGCACTTCGAGCAATCGATCTACTATCACGTCTACGCGCTGGACTTTTTCCTGCACGCGTCCGTACTGGCGGGCGCGAATAACCTCTCGATTCCCAAGGAGTTTGAAAGCACGATCGAGAAAATGCTCGATGTGCTCTGTCTGCTGGGCCGGGCAGGCGCGCCGCCGCAACTGGGGGATGACGATGGCGGACGGGTGTTCGATGCGCGTCGTAACCGCAGCCAGCACCTGCTCGATCCGCTCACTACCGGCGCCGTCCTCTATGGGCGCAGCGATTTCAAGTTCGTCGCCGGCGGTTTGCGTGAAGAGACGATCTGGCTGCTTGGCGCACAGGGCATTGCAGAATTCGATCGCATTGCAACCACGCCAGTGGCGGCCAAATCGGCTGCGCTGGAAGCAAGCGGACTTTACCTCATGGCAGGCGCGTCGTTGCGCGAGGAAGTGGTGATCGCTGCAGGGTCGAAGACTTCTGCGGCCGGCCACCGCCACGCCGACGCACTGAGCGTCACCTGGCGCCGCGAAGGGCGCCCGCTGCTCATCGATCCCGGAACCCTTGTATATATCGGCGAGGGCTCCGAGCGGCAGCAATTTCGCAGCACGCCCGCCCACAACACGCTTGTGGTAGACGGCTTGGATCAATTGGATCAATTGGTATCAGGCGGGCCGTTTGCTTGGTCAGGTTCGCTGAAAGTGAGAGCAGAAGGCTGGGTGAACGGCCGTAGCTTCGATCTATTTGTGGGCAGCCAGGATGGTTACCGCCGCCTGCCAAGTCCGGTTATGCATCGCCGCTGGGTGTTCTCTCTCAAGGGCCGCTTCTGGTTGGTGCGCGATCTAGCCCTCGGAGAAGGGAACCACCGGCTGGATCTTTTCTGGCACGTGAGCCCGGAGCTTTCTCCCCGGGTGGGCAAGTCTGGAGAATTTCCAGATGCCGCCGGCCGCTGGGGTTTGCGCGTGATCGAAGTGCAGGGTAACAGCTGGTCGCATAAAGTTGAGGAAGGATCGTGGTCTTCGGTTTACGGCCGCAAGCATCCCGCTCCTGTGCTGCACTTTTCCACTGATACTGTCTTGCCCGCGGAGTTCGTCAGCCTGCTGGACACAGCCGACAAGTCGAGTCCCGCCGGCTCGCTCACTCGAGTGGAACCGTTTTCTGATCGGGCCAGCGGATTTCAATACCGCAAACCTGCAGAGGATCACTCCATCTACTTCGGAGGGCCGGGCAGTGCCTGGAGCCTTGGTCCGTGGTCCACCGACGCGGAGTTTATTTACTGGGGTGGAGACGCGAAGAACCGCGTTTTAGTCTGCTGCAATGCAAAGCAAGTCGCTTTTCATGACAGAGTCTTGCTGGAGTCTGAGAAGCCGCTCTTGCGCTGCGAAATCTTTATTACCGGAGAAAAGGTGGAGGTCGTTTCTTCTGACGATTCGGCAAACCTGAACCAAGCGAACCTACGCGCTCTCGCGGAGGATCTCAGCCTGGCAGTCTCGGGAAAGCCGCTCAACGAGGCAGGCCACTAACCATGTGCGGAATCTGCGGAGTGTTTTACCCCGGCGGGCCGCATTGGGTAGACCCCGGCGTTCTCGCTGCGATGAATGGTCAGCTCACCCATCGTGGTCCGGACGATGACGGAAGCTTCCTCGACCAGAATATCGGCCTGGCCGTGCGCCGTCTCAGCATCATCGATCTCCATACCGGTCATCAACCTATCGCGAACGAAGACGAGACTGTTTGGATCGCTTACAACGGCGAAATCTATAACCACCAGGAGTTGCGAGCTGATCTGGAAGCGCGCGGCCATCGCTACCGAACTCAGAGCGACACCGAAACCATCCTTCATCTTTACGAAGAATATGGCCGCGAGTGCGTGAAGCACCTGCGCGGCATGTTTGCCTTCGCCATCTGGGACAAGCGCAAGCGCGGCCTGTTTGCCGCTCGCGACCGGCTCGGGATCAAGCCTTTTTATTACCGTAACGACGGAACAGCGTTCCTGTTCGGTTCCGAGATCAAGGCCATTCTGGCGCATCCGGGAGTCAAAGCCGAACTCAACCACGCGACGCTTGCCCAGTATCTGGCATTCGGTTATCTGGCTGGACCGGAAACGATGTTTGCCGGAATCCGCAGCCTGCTTCCGGGACACTCCCTGGAGATTGGCCAGGACGGTGAGATTAGAGTTGAACGCTACTGGGACCTTGCTCCGGTCGCCGATTTGGGCCAACGTCCGCGCTCGCACTACGTGCGGACTTATCGCGAGCTGCTGGAGGAGTCTGTATCGAGTCATTTGATGAGCGATGTCCCGCTCGGAGTATTTCTCAGCGGCGGCCTGGACTCAAGTGTCATTGCCGCCTTGACAACCAGAATTCGCCGCGCGCCGATTGAGACTTTCTCCGTTGGATATGCCGAGGAGCCGTACAGTGAACTCTTCCATGCGCGTCAGGTTTCGCAGCGCATCGGATCGAGGCATCATGAGGTACACCTGGCCCGCGAGGAATTCTTCCAATCGCTGCCCCGCCTGATCTGGCACCAGGATGGGCCCCTTGCCTGGCCTTCGAGTGTTGCGTTGTACTGCGTGGCGCGGCTCGCTCGCGAGCAGGTCAAGGTCGTCCTGACAGGCGAGGGAGCCGACGAAACGTTGGCCGGCTACACGCGCTATGCCTGGACCCTGAAGAACGCGCGCATGGATCGGCTCTATCGGGCGTTGATTCCGGAATTCCTGCGGGCGTGGACACGCAAGGGAATTATCTCTGCTCCGCTTTCGGCGGCGCTCCACCGCAAGCTGGCGCATACTTTTTTGCTCCGTAAAGGAGAATCCTGGCCTTCGTTCTACTTTGATAACTTCTACTCCGCTTTTTCCGCGGAAGATCAGGAATCCCTCCTCAGCGATGCCACAAAAGCAGTCATTGGTGACGCCTACGCGAGTTCGATGGAGGCATGGGAACGATCCTCCGGCGACATGCTCCACCGCCTGCTCTCCACTGACATCCAAACCTATCTTGTCGAATTGCTGATGAAGCAGGACCGGATGAGTATGGCGGCTTCGATCGAGAGCCGGGTGCCTTTTCTCGATCACCGCCTGGTAGAATTCAGCGCAACGATACCAGCGAAGTTTCTCATCGAAGGCCTCTCCGGCAAGCGCATCCTGAAATCCATGGCGCACGACTTGCTGCCAGAGCCCACGATCCACCGCAAGAAAATGGGATTTCCGACCCCTTGGGACTCCTGGCTTGCAGGGCCTCAACTCCACGACCTTGAGAAGCTATTGCTTGAGCCGCGTACTCAGCAGCGCGGCTGGTTCAAGCCGGATGCTGTCGCAGCATTGTTCGCCCAGCATCGTGCCCGCCAGCGCGATCACGCGAATCGCATCTGGCGCCTGCTCAACCTGGAGCTCTGGCAACGGATTTTCCTCGATGGCGATCTGCTCGCCGGTGATGTCTTGCCGGTAGACTCCGCATCGGCTGTCTCAAGCCCGGGGACTGCACACTAGCTCATGGCTCGCGTAAAGACACAGATCAGCCGCGCAACGCTAAGAATTCTGCAGGCGGCGGGAGTCTTCCGCCGAGTTGCCAATAGCCCATGGCGTCGCAAGCGCCTGCTGATTCTCTGCTATCACGGAGTCTCGCTGGAAGACGAGCACCTCTGGCGCCCAGCGCTCTACATCGAACCAGCACGCCTGCAGCGGCGCCTTGAGATGCTGAAGAAGGGTGGCTACAACGTCTTGCCGCTCGGCGAAGCTCTACATGAGCTGAAAACCGGAACGCTGCCGCCGCGCAGCGTCGTTCTAACCTTCGACGATGGCGGTTACGACTTCTACGCCAGGGCTTATCCGATTGTGAAGACTTCTGGTTTTCCCGCCACCGTGTATCAGACGACGTACTACGTTGATCGCCCTCTGCCGCTCTTCAACCTGATTTGTTCCTACATGTTGTGGAAACGGAGAGGATCGACGGTCGAAGGAGGACGGGAACTGGGGTTGGCCGATGTCCTCGATCTCCGCACCGAGCCCGGCCGCGAGAAAATCGCGCAAACTCTGCAGGAATCAGCGGAAAAGCAAACCTTCAGCGGGGCGCAGAAGAACGAACTGGCCAGCCGGCTGGCTGGGCTCCTGGGCATTGACTATCGGGAACTGGAAGCCAGGCGCGTTCTCCATCTGATGAACGCGTCGGAAATTTCGCAGCTGGCTCGCGAGGGAGTTGATTTTCAACTGCATACCCATCGCCATCGCGCTCCACTGGACGAAGCGCGTTTTCGTCAGGAAATCGGCCAAAACCGCAGCCGGCTTTGTGAAATCGCCGGCTATCTGCCGAAGCACTTCTGCTATCCCGGCGGAAATCACGACGAGCACTTTCTACCCTGGCTGGCGGACGAGAAAATAATTTCAGCCACCACCTGTGATCCAGCGCTGGCCACCGCCCGAACCAATCCCTGGTTGCTTCCCAGATTCGTCGACACTACCGGCCGCACCGAAGTGGAGTTCGAAAGCTGGCTGACCGGCGTAGGCAACCTGGCTTCTCCCGCGCGCCCGTAGCCGCGGCCGGAGCCCGTTTCGGCCCTTACGCCCATCTTGTCAGCGATTTTCCGCCAGTGCCGGCGCCCGATCCTCGCCCATCACGATTTCGTCCAACCTGCGTCCGTTCATCCGGGGCCGCAGCCTACCGAGCGCCGATGTTTTCAACCAAAATCGTCCCGCGAAATACCGGCGATAAAAGGCGCGAATCCTCCTGAACTCTGCTGCAGCCGGGGACGTGCGCGCATTCACCGGGTACCCCAGCTCAACCAGAAGATCGCCGGCCAAGTCCTCGAATATTTGCAAATCCTTCTGAGCATAAGCAGCGCGCCACCGGTCGACGGGATCGAACTCGTCCTCGTTTCCGAACGATGTATTTGGATGGCGCACCGTCCGATATGCAACTTCCTGAATGCGTTCATAGTTCAGCTTCTGATCGATGAATCCCCCCACAGCCTCCAGGGCTTGCTGCGGCTTGCAAACCAGGTCTTCAAATCGAACTTCCAGATAGTCTGCGGCCAACCCTGCGCCCAGATTTCTTCCCCGCTGGACGATCCATTCCCAGTAAATTCCCTGGATAAGGCGATTGTGCTTTCGATCCCAGGGAAGCACCTGCAGTCCGCGATCCACGCGCCGGTCCAGCGAGAGCGCAACCGCCCGCCCGTCGCGAATCATGTGGATGAAGAGCGCATCCGGAATCAACGCCTTGATCACCGGAGCATACAGGATGTGCTCGGGAGTATTCTCCGCCCAGCGGCGGGCGTGCTGAGAACGCGCAATCTCTCCCATGGTGATGCGCAGAAAATCGCCGTAGTTCCTGCACTCTGCGGCGATCTTGGCCTCAATGGCTGCGGCTTCCAGGCCAGAAGCGCGAAAAAGCTTGCTTTCCAGCCAAGCTGCCATCAGCCTTCGACGGTTCTGAGCACGGCTCAGGTCGCCGAAGCGTTGAGCCAGTACGCCGAACACGTTCGATTCGCTGAGGTAGACGGCGAACCCGCCCGCCGAAAGCAGCATGTCGTAGAGCAAAGTTGTCCCCGATCGAGGACACCCCACCACGAAGACTGGCGCCAGGTTGCGAGCATGATTGCTGGTAGGCACGCGAACAGAAGTGTAGCGATGCAGCCCGCTGCATCGCCACCGCAAAATACGAGAGGCTGGACGATCCAGGCATTTCTGCCGGATGAGCGTTGAATCCGCAGGTGGGCGGCACTGGGCCGGGCCGGGTAGTGCTTACCCGACCGGTTGCGAAGGCAGGTAATCACTCACTAACGCCAGTAACGGGTCCCGCAAGAGAGGTCCACCAGCCAGCAACCCGGTCAGCAAAGGATTCTTGTTGTTGCAGCGCAAAGCCTGGTTGTCGAGCGTGAGAACGAATCCGCCGGCGCTTTCCACCAAGGCCGCGCCCGCGGCCACGTCCCATTCATTCTTGGGAACCAGGGTGAAGGTGATATCGGCCAGCCCTGCGGAAACCAGCCCCAGCTTGTAGGCGACGGACCCCATCGGACGCACCTGGAAATTAGCCTTCTCGAAGTGCTTCCACTCCCCGCGCTTCACTTCGCTGCGGCTGGCCAGCACCAGCGCTCCGTCGAGCTTTGCCCGCTGGCTGGGACGCGCCGGCTTGCCGTTGTAGAGTACGCCGCTTTCAATCGAGCCCAGGATTAGTTCATCGGTGGCTGGATTGCAGATTCCTCCCGCCACCGCGCGGCCGTCTTCCACCAGCGCTACCGAGACGCAGAATTCCGGAATGCCCGCGACAAACTCCCGGGTTCCATCCAGCGGATCTACCACCCACACCCGGCTTTTTTCCAGCCGCGACAAATCGTCCGCGCTTTCTTCCGACAGCCAGCCCTCGCCCTCGCGTAGTAAATTCTTGTGCAACACCGCGTCCACCGCCTTATCGGCCTCGGTCACCGGATCATGCCCGGCCTTGTATTCGGCCTCAATCGCTCCAGGCGTGAACCGGTTGAGAACTTCGCGGGCAGCCTCCAGACCGGCGTGTATGCGTTGCAGAATATCGGCGTAAGAGCGATTGGTCATGAATGGTCTCTGGATTCTTTCAGGCCCACAGCATTCTGACGCCGGTGGCCAGCAATACCGCACACAAAATCCGGCGCAGCCAGGGCACCGGAACCCGCGTGCTCAGGTGCGATCCCAGCAAGCCGCCCGGAATCGATCCGATCAGCAGCGAGCCTACCAGATACGGATCGACGTTGCCCAGGCTCCAATGCAGCGCCGTGGTCACACCGGTGAGCAGCACTGCGTGTACGATGTCGGTCCCCACCATGGCTCTCGGGCTGAAACTGTAAAACAGCAGGAGCAGCATCATAATGATGCTGCCTGACCCGACCGAAGTCATGCCGACCAGAATTCCCGCCAGCAGTCCGATCACCGACATGCCCACGAAACCACGCATGGTCGGCGAACGGTGGGTCATGTGATCCTCGATCTGGGTCTGAAAGATCAGGAGCATCGGAATACAGATGAGCAGGACCCCGACGGCCGACTTGATGAAGTCGTTGACCCCGACCCCGTAGACGATCCGCAGGTGGGTCAGGAAGGCTACGCCCGTGATCGATCCGGGAATGCTGCCCAAAGCCAGCGCCACGACCACCGGTCGCCGCACTGTTCCCTTACGCAGGTGCAACAGGCCCGCGGGAATTTTGGTGAAGAAGTTGAACATCGCGTCCGAGCCTACGGCGATGATCGCGGGCACCCGTAGGCCGAAGATCAGCATCGGGAGCAAAAGCACTCCTCCCCCGACGCCGGTCATGCCGATCAGGCAGCCGACCACAAATCCGATAAGGACCTTGAGCGCGAACAACTCCATAAGCCGACTCGTGCCTCAACTGCGACTACGAATGCTGCCCGTTCGCTCCGATGAACCCTTCCCGCTCCAGGTGCAGGATGATTTCCTGCGCCGCCTCTTGCGGTGAGAGATCAGCGGTGTTGATCACCACTTCTGCATCGGTCGGTACTTCGTAAGGATCGGAAATACCCGTAAATTCCTTCAAGATGCCGGCGCGCGCCTTGGCGTAAAGCCCCTTGCGGTCGCGCTGCTCGCAGACTTCCACCGTGGTCGCGATATGTACCAGGATGAAGCCGCCGCCGCTTTCGATCATCTCGCGCACCGCTTTGCGGGTTGCGTCGTAAGGCGCGATGGGCGCGCAGATGGCGATGCCGCCATTCTTGGTGATCTCCGACGCTACGTATCCAATGCGACGGATGTTGATATCGCGATGCTCCTTGGAGAAACCGAGTTCCGACGAAAGATGTTTGCGGACCAGGTCGCCATCCAGCAACGTCACCGGACGCCCGCCCATCTCCAGGAACCGCGTGCGTAGAACGTTGGCGATAGTGGATTTTCCCGAGCCGGACAAGCCGGTGAAGAAGATGGTCACACCCTGCTTGTGCCGTGGCGGATAGCTGCGCCGCAACTC
>Ga0335076_10008369_pt1 | contig 10447 bp, 11 predicted proteins | sample Lox_Sample_25_FD_206717 | JGI IMG/M metagenome (GOLD analysis project Ga0335076, IMG submission 206717) | Soil microbial communities from Loxahatchee National Wildlife Refuge, Florida, United States - Lox_Sample_2.5 | ecosystem: Environmental > Terrestrial > Soil > Wetlands | place: USA...
CGGGTTTAAGCCCGTATAACGCCTTAGCAGGGCGCCCCCTTCGGCCACTCGGGCACCACTCCGGATTCGAGACGGGTCGAAGTGGCGTGATTTTACCCTGCTATATTCTTTTCATGAGACTGAAATACGCCCTCCTGTTCGCTTTGGCCCTCGCCGGCGCGGGCTGCGCGACGCCGCCCGCCGGCCTCGACCGCATCGAGAGCATCGTCGTGATCTACGCGGAGAACCGCAGCTTCGATCACCTCTACGGACTGTTCCCGGGCGCCGAGGGCATCGCCAATGCGACGGCCGAGCAGAAGACGCAGCTCGACCGCGACGGCAGGCCGCTGCCGCACCTGCCGCCGGTCTACGAGGGCGGCAAGCCGAGCACGCGGCTCGCGGCCGTCGCCGGCCTGCCCAACGGACCTTTCCGCATCGACCGGCCGCCGGTGAACCGGCGCCTGGACGAGGTGCTGCCCAGCCCCTGGCACCTCTACTACCAGAACATCGAGCAGATCAATGGCGGCAAGAACAACATGTTCGTCGCCATGGCGAATGTCGGCGGCTGGGTCATGGGCTACTTCGACGGATCGAGCATGAAGGTCTGGCAGTGGGCGCGCGAGTACACGCTGGCCGACCACTTTTTCATGGGCGCATTCGGCGGCTCGTACCTCAACCACCAGTGGCTGGTGTGCGCGTGCACGCCGCAGGATCCGAACGCGCCGGCCGCCGAGCGCGCGCAGCTCGATGCCGGTGGCAAGCTGAAAAAACGCCCCTCGTCGCCCGCCTCGGTGCTGCAGGGCCCCGTGCAGGTGCTGGACGGGCGCGCCTCGCCCGAGGGCTACCTCGTGAACACGTCGCAGCCGGCCTACCAGCCGAGCGGCGTACCGCCCGCGCCCGGCGGCAACCGCGATTACGCCAACCCAGCCGGTTTCCCCGGCTCGCCGTTCGGCACGCCGGCGCCGCCGTTCAAGGACCGCACGATCGGCGACACGCTGTCGGCCAAGGGCGTGACCTGGGCCTGGTATTCGGGCGGCTGGGACGCGGCGCTCGCCGACGGGCGCCAGGATGCGACCGTCAGGCGCTCGGTGATCTATACGCGCTCGGATACGAGCCCGAACTTCCAGCCGCATCACCAGCCGTTCAACTTCTACGCGCGCTTCGCGCCGGGCACGGCGGACCGCGCGCTGCACCTCAAGGACGAGAAGGAGATGCTCGCCGCGATTGACGCGGGCACGCTGCCCCAGGTGTCGTTCTTCAAGCCCGCCGGCCGCTACACCGAGCACCCGAGCTACACGGACGTGGTCAGCGGCGACGAGCACATCGCCCTGCTGCTGGATCGACTGAAGAAGAGCCCGCAGTGGCCGCACATGGCCGTGATCGTCACCTACGACGAGAACGGCGGCTTCTGGGACCACGTGCCGCCGCCTTCCGGCCCGGGCTGGGGCGACCGCTGGGGCCCGGGCTCGCGCGTGCCGGCGATCATCGTCTCGCCCTACGCCAGGCGCGGCTACGTGGACAAGACGCCCTACGACACGACCTCGATCCTGAAATTCATTACGCGCCGCTTCGACCTCGAGCCGCTGCCGGGCGTGCGAGCGAACGCGGGCGACCTGACGAACGCATTCGACTTCCCGCGCTAGGCGCGGCCATGAGCGGCGCCCTGGTCTTCTCCGTGATCGCGCTCACCTCGGTGGTGACTTCGTTCATCTCGGGCATCCTCGGCATGGCGGGCGGCATGATCCTGATGGGCGTGCTGCTTGCGCTGCTGCCGCTGCCGGTGGCGATGGTCACGCACGGCATCTCCCAGCTCACTTCCAACGGCTGGCGCGCCTTCACGCTGCGCCGGCGGATCGACTGGCGCGTGATGCGCGGCTACGCGCTGGGCGCGGCGCTCTCGCTCGGCGCCTTCGCGCTCATGCGCGTGGTGGTCAGCAAGCCGGTGGCGCTGATCCTGATCGGGCTCACGCCCTTCGTGGCGCTCGCGCTGCCCGAGCGCCTGCACCTGAACGTCGAGCGTCGCGGCCACGCCTTCCTGTGCGGGCTCGTCAACACGGCGATCGCGCTCGTCGCCGGCATCTCGGGGCCGATCCTGGACGTGTTCTTCGTGCGCTCGAAGATGAGCCGCCACGCAGTGGTGGCGACCAAGGCCACGGTGCAGAGCCTGTCGCACCTCATGAAGATCGGCTACTTCGGCAGCATCCTCGCGGCGAGCGGAGGGCGGGTGGATGCGACGCTCGCGGCGACGATGGTGGTGCTGGCGATCGTCGGCACCTCGCTCTCCAGGCAGGTGCTCGAGCGCATGAGCGACACGGCCTTCCGGCGCTGGACGCGCTGGACCGTGATGTCGCTGGGGTTCTTCTACCTCGGCAGCGGCCTGCTAGCCCTGCTCTAGTTCAAAGGACTTGTGCAGCACGCGGACCGCGAGCTCCGCGTACTTCTCGTCGATCACCACCGAGATCTTGATCTCCGACGTGGAGATCATCTGGATGTTGATGCCCTCCTCCGCGAGCGTGCGGAACATGCTCGCGGCGATGCCGGCGTGCGAGCGCATGCCCAGGCCGACCACCGAGACCTTGGCCATGCGGTCGTCGCTCGTGATCGCCTTGCACTTGATCGCGGGCTTGACCTGGTCGTTCAGGAGCTTGGTGGCGCGCGCGAGGTCGCCGCGCGCGATGGTGAACGACAGGTCCGTGGTACCGTCGTGGCTCACGTTCTGCACGATCACGTCCACGTTGATGCCGGCGTCGGCGATCGGCCCCAGGATCGCGTAGGCGATGCCCGGCTTGTCCGGCACGCCGTGCACGGTGATCTTCGCCTCGTCGCGCTGCATCGCCACGCCCGATACCACTGCCTTTTCCATCGCCATATGCGGGTCTTCCTCGAAAGTGATGAGCGTGCCCGAGCGTCCTTCCTCCTCGACCGGCAGCTTGGGGTCGGTCAGGCTGGAGAGCACGCGCGTGGGCACCTTGTACTTGCCGGCGAACTCGACCGAGCGGATCTGCAGCACCTTGGAGCCGGCGCTCGCCATCTCGATCATCTCCTCGAAGCTGATGGTGTGCAGGCGCCGCGCCTCGGGCACCAGGCGCGGGTCGGTCGTGTAGACGCCGTCCACGTCGGTGTAGATCTGGCACTCGTCGGCGCCCAGCGCCGCCGCGATCGCCACCGCCGAGGTGTCCGAGCCGCCGCGGCCGAGCGTCGTGATGTTGCCCGCGGCGTCCACGCCCTGGAAGCCGGCCACCACCGGTACGATGCCGTTCTCGAGGTCCTGGCGCAGGCGCACTTCGTCGATCGAGTCGATGCGCGCGCGCGAGAAGGCCGAATCGGTGAGCACCCGGACCTGCCAGCCCGCGTAGCTGCGCGCCTTCACGCCGAGCGCGAGCAGCGCCATCGCGAGCAGTCCCACGGTCACCTGCTCGCCCGTCGCGCCGACCACGTCGAGCTCGCGCGGGTCGGGATGCTCCTGGATCAGCGAGGCGAGGCCGAGCAGGCGATTCGTCTCGCCCGACATCGCCGAGGGCACCACGACGACGCGATGCCCGGCCGCCTGCCACTTGGCGACGCGCCAGGCCACGTTCTTGATGCGCTCGATCGTGCCGACCGAGGTGCCGCCGAATTTCTGGACGATGAGGGACACGCGCGCAAGCTTCGGAAAAGCCTGCGATTTTACCGGATTGCAGCGGCGCGGCGAACTGGCGCGGCGCGCGATGCCACCAGCCGGCAACGCGTCACGACAAGCGCTCGAGCGTCTGGCTTCCGATGAAGAACACGAGCACGCCAAGGACCAGCGCGCAAAGCGGCACGACCAGCGGAATTAGCTTCTCCAGGCCTGACGAGAACAAGGCTGGCGGAGAGTGAGGGATTCGAACCCCCGAGCCCTTGCGGGCTAACGGTTTTCAAGACCGCCGCATTCGACCGCTCTGCCAACTCTCCGGGACTTGAAAAACTGCTGCAACGACCCCATTTTACCCTCCGGTCGCCGGGGGTCTTTCGGTGAACTTGGCGGCCCTCTGGTAGTCTTATACAAGGGTTCCAACGAGGAGAATGGACATGCAACCGGATCTGCAGACAGCAAGCTACGGCTCGGTCGCCATTGCGCCGGAATCGCAAAAGGTGCTGCGCAACACCTACCTGCTGCTTGCGCTCACCATGGTGCCGACCATCCTCGGCGCCGCGATCGGCATCCAGCTCGCGCCGGTCATGATGGCCAGCCCGATGATCACCTTCGTGGTGATGCTCGCGTCCGTGATCGGCCTGCAGTTCGCCATCGTCAAGTTTCGCGATAGCGCGATCGGCGTCGGCCTGCTGCTCCTGATGACGTTCCTGATGGGGGCGTTCCTGGGGCCCCTGCTCAACTTCGCGCTGCAGATGAAGAACGGCATGCAGCTCGTGGGTTATGCGGCCGCCGGCACCGGCGTGATCTTCTTCGGCATGGGCTCGCTCGCCGCGACGATCAAGCGCGACCTCGCGCCAATGGGGAAATTCCTGTTCGTCGGCATGCTCGCCCTGCTGGTGGCGATGGTCGCCAACATGTTCCTGCAGATCCCGGCGCTCGCGCTGACGGTCTCGACGCTGGTGATCGTAGTGTTCTCGCTCTACCTGCTGTTCGACCTGAACCGCATCATCCGCGGCGGCGAGACCAACTACGTGATCGCGACCACCGGGGTATACATCAGCCTGCTCAACATCTTCACGAGCCTGCTGCAGATTCTGCTGTCGGTCTCGGGCGACCGCGACTAGCCGCGCGGACCCGAAAAAAGGGCGCCTGCAGGCGCCCTTTTTTATTGCCGCCTAATAGCCCTTCGCGAGTTCCGCGGCGAGATATCTCGCCGCCGCACGCCACGCACCCTCCATCGCCGCGGGATCGTTCTGAAGTTTCTCCGGCGGCAGGCCCTCGACCGGGTTGCCGAGCGGCATCAGGCGGTCGCTCGCGCTCCACAACAGAGCGCCGGAGCCATCCTTGAGCTCGCAACGCAGGTAGAGGATCGGCACCAGCACCGAGCTGAAGCCGTTGGGTATGCTGAAGCCGTACTGCTGAATGGACACGATCAACTGGGCGCCACCGGGTTGAGGCTGCTCGGCGAGCGGCATCTTGCCGGACTTGCGCACCGCGGCCTCGACCTCCTCGCGCACGATCTTTTCGATCGAGATGCCGTGCTTCTCGACGTAGGTCTGGAACGACTTGCGGCTCTCTTCGATCGAACCCGCGGCAAGCGCGCCGCCGATGGCGCCGAACATCAGGCCGACGGAACCGCCTGGCCCGAGGTAGTACATCTGCGGCGGCTTGGCCACGTCCGGGTGGATGCTGACACTGGCGACCTTCTTCCGGTTCGCGTCGCTGATCGGCTGCACCGACGCGCAGCCCGCCAGCAACGACAGCAGCACGACGAGCACGAATCGCATATCCCTCTCCTCCCTAGAGAAAGGACGAAACGCGCAGGCTCTGGAGAAGGCACGCGCCCCCGCACACTACCAGCAGACCGAGCGTCAGCGCCGTGCCCCCGAAGCGGCCGATGAAGAACCTCTGCGTGAACGAGAGCGCATAGCCGTGCAGCAGGCGCGCGACGACGAGCGTGATACCGGCGGCGTGCAGGAAGTAGGCGGAGGCGTGGCCGAGTTCGAGCAGTCCCATCATGAGCAGAATGAAAGGCACGTACTCCGCGAAGTTGGCGTGCCCGCGCATGCGGCGCAGCACTACCGGGTCGCCGCCGTCGCCCAGACTCACGCGGCTGCGCACCGCGATCACGCGCAGGCTGAGGGCGAAGAAGAGAAATGCGAGGATGCCGGCATAGATGGGCGTGACGATCATGGTTGCGCTCCCGAGGCGATATGGAGGGTGGCCAGCTTGAGCGAGGCCCAGCCGGCCGGCTCGAGCGGGTGGAAATCGCGCGCCTGCGTATAGTTGTCCAGCGTGACGGCGTCCCAGTAGTCGTAGAAGGCCTGCACGTCGAAGTCGCGCGCGTGCCCCCAGTTATCGAGCTTCTGGCGCACCTCCTGCGGCGTGCGGCCCCAGGAGAAGTGCAGCACCTGCAGCGGCGACAGGGCCTGCGGCTGGCCAGTGAAGCGCGCCATGACGTACTCCCCGCGCGCCATCGTGGCCACGGGCACGGTCTCGCCCGGCGGGTCGATCAGCAGCACCTGGTCGCCGAACGCCTTGAAGACGGTGATCCAGCGCGCGAGCACCAGGTGGTCGGCCGGCGCGCTCGCGAGCAGCCACTCGCGGAACTGCGGGCCGTTCATGAGGATCTCGTCGGCGTCGATCTGCACCACCCAGTTGCCCGGCGCCGCCTCGCGCGAGAGCAGCACGCGCTCGCGCGTCTCGTTCTTCATGGGCGCGTCCTCGCAATGGAAGTCGCGCTCCACGATGCGGATCTTGCGATCCCGGTCGATCCCGGCGACGAAGGCGCGCACTTCGTCCATGTCGATCGCGAAGGGTTTGCCCGCCCAGGTCAGCCGGCCGGCGTCCAGGCCGAGGATGATCTCGTCGGCGATGGGATAGCACGAGCGGATCGCCTGGTAGCAGTAGCGGTAGTCGTAGGCGAGCAGCGTGACGAAGCTCAGCCCGGCGGCGCTCACCGGCGCGCGCCCTCCTGCGCCGCGAGCCCGCGCGCGGCCTCGGCAACCCAGCGCGGGAAGCCCTCGCAGAAGGATTGCCGCCGCTCCGCAGGGGCGCCGTCGAAGCTCTTGGCAAAGCCCTCGCGCGCCTTGGCCAGGATGTCGCGCACCCCCCGCTCGGTTTGCGCCGGCTCGCGCTTGAGGAAGGCCTGGACCACGTCCACGGAAGCGAACGGCGAGGCGAAGAACGCGCCGTCGTTGGCCACCTTGCCGGCGGGAAAGCGCTCCTCGCAGACCGCGCGATAGTCGCCCAGGCGCATCGCCCACATCGTCAGCGCGTCCATGGCGACCGCGCCGCTCAGCAGCGCGAGGAACGGCTGCAGGTCGGCGGGCGCGTTGTAGGCCGCCTGAAACCGCAGCAGCGCCGTGTCGCGGTGCACGTAGCCCGCGGCTAGATAGCGCAGCGGCTCCGACGGGCGGCTGTCTTCGAGCACCACGTACACGACCCCGTTGCCGTAGGTCTTGAATTCCAGCGTCTTCGACGTCGCGTACTGCAGGTTGGGCTCCAGCGCCTTCGCGATCTGCTCCTGGCGCGCCGCGTCGGAGACCGTGATGTCGCGCCCGATGACTTCCACCACGCAATCGAGCGCCTTCATGGCGCACATGATCCGGGGGCCGGCCGTGAAGTGCGGCACGGCGAAGTTGGCGTGCAGCTCCGGCGGGAAGGTCCACTGGATGCGGCCAACCCCCTGGCTGTAGCCGTGTGTCTGCTGCGTGCCCGCCATGTCGGACCCGGGCTTCGCCTGGGCGAAGCAGCCGGCGCCGAAGGCCAGCAGTGCGGCGGCAAGGAGGCAGCGCATGGCGCGCCATGGTACTACCGCCCGCGCTTCAGCCGCGCTCGAATAGGGCAAGGCTCTCGACGTGCGCGGTGTGCGGGAACATGTTGACGACGCCGGCCGCCGTTAGGCGAAAGCCCTTGTCGCGCACCAGCACGCCCGCGTCGCGCGCAAGCGTGGCGGGATCGCAGGATACGTAGACGATGCGCCGCGGCCACGCATCGGGCAGCGCGTTCACGAGCGCAGCCGCGCCCTCGCGCGGCGGATCGAGCAGGAACTTGTCGAAGGCGCCGAACGCGGCGAGGCTCTGCTCGAACAGGTTCGCCACCTCGAACTGCGCGACCAGCCCGTTCAGGCTCGCGTTCTCCCGGCCGCGCTTGACCAGCTCCGCGCTGCCCTCGAAGCCGATGACCTGCGCGCCGCGCACGGCGATCGGCAGCGTGAAATTGCCGATGCCGCAGAAAAGGTCGGCGATGCGCTCGCCCGGCCGGGGATCGAGCAGGCGCAGCGCGCGCGATACGAGCACGCGGTTGACGCCGGGATTGACCTGCGTGAAGTCGACCGGCTGGAAGTGAATGCGCAGGCCGAATTCCGGCAGCGCGTAGTACAGGCCGGCTGAGGCCGCCGGATGGAAGGGATGCGCGCTTTCCGGGCCCTGGGGCTGCAGCCAGGCTTCCATGCCGCTCGCCTCGGCGAAGCCGCGCAGCAGCGCCTCGTCCGCGGCGGCCAGCGGCAGCAGGTGCCGGAACACCAGGGCCGTCGTCGCGTCGCCCGCGGCGACCTCCACCTGGGGAACGCGATCGCGGATGGAGAACCGCGAGATCAGCTCGCGCAGGCGCGGGATCTGGGCCGAAACCGCGGGCGGCAGCACGGGGCAGCCGTCCATGTCGGCGACGTAAGTCGAGCGCCGCTCGCGGAAGCCGACCATCGCGCCGCCCTTCTTCTCGACGTACCGCACCGACAGGCGCGCGCGGTGCCGGTAGCCCCACTCCGGGCCGTAGATCGGCGCGAGCAGCGTCTCGGCCTGCACCTTCCCGATGCGCGCCAGGTTGTCCTCCAGCCAGCGCTGCTTGGCCGCCACCTGGGTACGCGCGTCGGCGTGCTGGGTCGCGCAGCCGCCGCACACGCCGAAATGCGGGCAGGGCGGCGCGCGGCGCGACGCGGACTCGCGGATGACCTCGGTGACCGCGGCGCGGTCGAACTTGGGCCGCTTCTCGAGCAGCCGCGCTTCGACGAGCTCGCCGGTCAGCGCGCCCTCGACGAACACCACCTTGCCGGCATCGCGCGCGACGCCGCGGCCCTCGGCGTCGAGCGCCTCGACCTCAAGCCTCATCCCACAGCTTCAGGAATTCGCGCCAATGCGGCCTGTCCTGCGCTTGCAGGTACCTCTTCACGACGCCCTGTTCTTTTTCAAAGGCATCCCTGGAAAAAATCCCCCGCAGGAGCTGGTAGCGCAGGAACAGCAGGTAGGTGTTGACCGTGTCCGCCTCGCAATAGTCGCGGATCCTGGCGTGCTCGCCGACGAGGAAGGCTTCCCAGACCTTGGCGCCGCCGACGCCGATCTTGCCCGGCAGGCCGGCCAGCTGGGCCACGTCGTCGAGCGGCGCGTTGTTGCGCGGCTGGTACATGGCCAGCACGTCCATGAGGTCCAGGTGCCGCGTGTGGTAGCGGGACACGTAGTTGTTGAAGCGGAAGTCCCGGTTCTCGTCCCCGGTCTCCCAGAACTGCGCCGCATGGACGCCGTGAACGAGCCCCCGGTAGTTCAGCACCGGCAGGTCGAAGCCCCCGCCATTCCAGGACACGAGTTGCGGGACGAATTTCTCGATCCCGTCGTAGAACCGCTGGATGAGGTCCTTCTCCTCCCCTTCCAGGGAAAACACCTTGATGCCGTCGTCGCTGCGCATCACGCAGGAAATCACCACCACGCGATGCAGCTGCGGCGGCAGGAAATCCGACCCGGTCTGCGTGCGCCGGCGCTGGAACGCGATCTCGGCCACCTCGCGATCGGCCAGGTCCGCCGGCAGGCCGTGCAGCTGCCGGATCCCCGCGACGTCGGGGACGGTCTCGATGTCAAAGGCCAGTACGGGCGTCAATCTGGAAAAACCCCGGTCGACAAATAGCGGTCGCCGCGGTCGCAGACGACGGTCACGATCACGGCGTTGCTTAGCTCCCGCGAGACGCGCAGCGCCACGGCGGTCGCGCCGCCCGAGGAAATGCCCGCGAAGATGCCCTCCTCGCGCGCAAGGCGCCGCGCCATGTCCTCGGCGGCGGCCTGGCTCACGCTCTCCACGCGGTCCACGCGCGAGCGCTCGAAGATCTTCGGCAGGTAGGCCTCGGGCCACTTGCGGATGCCCGGGATCTGCGAGCCCTCCTCCGGCTGGCAGCCGATGATCTGGATCTCCGGGTTCTTCTCCTTGAAGAAGCGCGAGCAGCCCATGATGGTGCCGGTCGTGCCCATGGAGGACACGAAGTGCGTGATCCTGCCCTCCGTGTCGCGCCAGATCTCCGGCCCGGTCGACTCGTAGTGCGCGAGCGGGTTGTCGGGATTGGCGAACTGGTCGAGCATGATGCCCTTCTTCTCCCGGACCATCTGCTCGGCGAGGTCGCGCGCGCCCTCCATACCGCCCTTTTGCGGCGTGAGGATGATCTCCGCGCCGAACGCACGCATGGTATGGCGCCGCTCGACCGACAGGTGCTCCGGCATGATGAGGATCATGCGCAGCCCGCGGATCGCCGCCGCCATGGCGAGGCCGATGCCCGTGTTGCCCGAGGTCGGCTCGATCAGCGTGTCGCCTTTCCTGATGGTGCCGCGCTCCAGGGCCCGCCGGATCATCGACATGGCCGGCCGGTCCTTGACCGAGCCCGCCGGGTTGTCGCCCTCCAGCTTGCACAGGATGACGTTCCCGCGCTTCTCGTTCTCGGCGCCCGGCAGCCGCTGCAGGCGCACCAGCGGCGTGTCGCCGATGAAGTCCTCGAGCGTCCCGGTCTTCATCCCATGAGCTCGCGCACGTACTCGGCCACGCCCTGCTGCACGTCGCGGAATTCGCCCTCGTAGCCCGCGTCGCGCAGCCGGCCGA
>Ga0335076_10008374_pt1 | contig 10446 bp, 9 predicted proteins | sample Lox_Sample_25_FD_206717 | JGI IMG/M metagenome (GOLD analysis project Ga0335076, IMG submission 206717) | Soil microbial communities from Loxahatchee National Wildlife Refuge, Florida, United States - Lox_Sample_2.5 | ecosystem: Environmental > Terrestrial > Soil > Wetlands | place: USA: Florida...
GCATCCTCGAGATCGAGCCGCGCGCCGACGATACAATGGATGTCCTTCCCCAGCGTCTCCTTGATCTCCTTGGCAGCCGAATAGGCCTGCACGACACCGGCCAGCGTGTTGCGATCGGTGATCGCTATCGCTCGCATGTCATGGAGCGTCGCCGCCAGCACCAGGTCTCGCGGGTGCGATCCCCCACGCAGGAAGCTGAAGTTGGTCGTGACCTGCAGTTCGGCGTAGGCGGTCATGCGAACAGCCCGTGCAGGTACCAGCGGCCGTCGGCGGGGGGTTGGCCGGCGCGGTAGAGCCAGAAGCGGCGGCCGGCTTCGTCCTCGACGCGGAAGTAGTCGCGCGGCGGCGCCGCCGCATCTTCCGGCCGCCACCATTCGGGCTCGATGCGCTCCGGCCCTTCGGCATGGGCGATGCGATGCAGCCGGGCGCGCCAGCGGAACATGACGGGCGGATGATTGGGCAGGAGCGCCACCGCATCGACCGGCTCCGGCCGCGCGAACAGGCGCAGGGGCCGCGGCGGCAGCGCCGGCCAGCCTGCCGACTTCGCGGTGAGCGGCACCACGGCCTGCACCGCGCGTTCGGGAACATGGCTCTCCCGCGGTGCCAGTTGACGCAGACTGGCGAAGCCGAGGCGGTTGCCCAGGGTGTCGAGCAACGCCGCGAGATCTTCACGCGGCTTAGCCTTGGCCCCGCCTTCCTCCGCCAGCACGATCTGCAGGGCGGTGAGCGGATCGACCGCCGGTGCCGCCAGCGCCATCGCCTCGATGCCGAAGTCGGGATCGATCCGCTCGAGTTGGCCGGCGAACAGCCGGGCGAGCGCCGCGGCGTCGCGGTTCGGCCGGCTGGTGCCGACGGCAGCGTGCTGCGCCGTGCCGTCGACTCGGTAGAGCGTGAGGTCGAGGCGGCGGGCGCCGAGTTGCGCGGTCTCGAGCTGGGCGCAGAGCCGATGCAGCAGGCGGCGCAGCCCCTCGGCGATGGCGGGCGCTTCCAGGATCGGCTCGGCGAAGGCGATCTGCAGGCGATGCGGCACGACTGGCCGGCGCGGCGACAACGGCTCGTCGAGCAGGCCCAGCGCCTGGTCGAGGCGGTCGGCGATGCCGCAGCCGAAGCGACGGGCGAGCGCGGCGCGCGGCATGCTCAGGAGCGACTCGATGCGGCGCAGGCCCAGGCGTTCGAGATCGGCGACGACGGCCGGGTTCAGGCGCAGGGCGGCGACGGGCAGCGGCGCCAGCACGGCTCGCTCGCCGCGGGGGGCCACGACGATGCCGGCGACCGCGGAATCGTCGACGAAGCGGGCGGCGGCCCAGGCGGCGCCGGGCGTATCGGCGATCGCTGCCCGAGCGCGATGGCCGCAGCGGGAAAGCCGCGCCAGGAGATCCGCGAGCACGGCCGCTTCGCCGCCGAAGAGATGGGCGCAGCCGGTGACCTCGAGCCACAGGCCGGCGCCGCCGCCGAGCGTGTTTTCGCTGTCGAGCGCTTCGACGGCGGTCCAGGGCGTGTAGCGCGTCGTCCAGTCGGCGAGGCGATCGAGCGCCGCGGCATCGCCGGCATGGTCCACCGGATGGACGCGGAGGGACGGCGCGACGGCACGGGCATCGGCCAGCGGCATGCCCGGCGCAATGCCGGCAGCCACAGCCGCGTCATCGACTCCGGCGACAACGGCGCGGCCGGCCACGGCAAGCGCGGTGATGACACCTTCGCCAGCCCCCCACCCCAACCCTCTCCCGCAAGCGGGGGAGGGAGTTTTGGGGCGTTCACGCGCGCGCCGCCGATGGATCCGGTCGGTCGCGAAGCGCGGCAGCCAGAGCGACAGGATCCGTCGCATCGCGCCACCCTCCTTCCGTCGATTCGATCAGCCAGCGGCCCGGTCGGCCGCCGCGGCAGCGCAGAAGCTCCACCTGCCAGCGCGACGGCCCGAGCCATTGCCTTCCTCCTTCCAGCGGCGGGCGCAAAAATGACGGATGGACCCCATGTCCAGCGGGAATCGGGTCTCCAGCGGGAGCGGACATGACCCGCCAGCGGGTGGCGGCGACGCTCTGGGCAGGTGGCCCACCCTCCGGATGGAGCACGAAGCCGGTGACGCCGCTGGTCTCCGCCGCCAACTGCAGGCGGCGGGCGGCGGTGGGGTCGAGGCCGTCGAGTTCGCCCAGCACGGCCACCAGCGACCGGCAGCGCAACCCCTCCTCCAGTGCCCACAAACGATCGGCCGGACGCGGGGCCGTGACGACGAGGAGCCGGGCCGGATCGAGACCGCAGGCGGCCAGGCCAGGGGCATAGAGATCGAGCTGCGGCTGGCACCAGAGCACCGGGCCGGCGGCGGCGAGGCGGCCGAGCAGGACAGCACAGAAGCCGAAGGCAGCGCCGGCGCCCGGCGCCCCTGCCACTTCGTGCAGGCAGCCGAGCGGCAGGCCACCGCCGAGCGCCGCATCGAGGGGCGGCAGGCCAAGGGCGAGCGGCAACCGTGTTCCCCCGCCTCGCTCGACGGCCTGCAGCCGGGCGCGCAACTCCTGTAGCCGGACAGCCTTGTCCGGATCTGGGTAAAACTCAGTCATGCGGGTAGACGACGCGTTTCTATTGTTCACTATATGTTCTAATGCGAGGGCCAAAGCAAGTCAAGCCTTCGATCTGCCGCGACTCCTGATTCTCCCTTCGACAAAAGCGCTTGACAGTCGATGGCTTGCTCATTTTAGATCGATCTAAATTCAGCAAACCAATGCGATTCACCTCGTTGGCCTCTGTGCTTCCGAGACTTGGATCGATCTAAATGCTGAAATCGGGAGGACTGCCCATCGGGCATGGGACGATGGGGACGCGCGTAACCCTCAAGGATATCGCCCGGCATGCCGGCGTCTCGCCGGCCACCGTATCGCTCGTCCTGCGCGACAGCCCGCTCGTCGCCAAGGCGACGCGCGAGAAAATCCAGGGATCGATCGACGCGCTCGGCTACGTTTACGACCGCGGTGCTGCGAACCTGCGGACGCGCTCGACGCAAACCATCGGCCTCATCGTTTGCGAGATCACCAACCCGTTCTATGCGGAGTTGACCGCCGGCATCGATGACGCCCTCGACCGGGCCGGATGGGTGGCCTTCCTCGCGAATACGGCGGAGTCGCCGACCCGCCAGGATCGCTTCATCGAGCGCATGCGCGAGCAGCGCGTCGACGGGCTGCTGCTCAGTCCGGCCGACGGCACCGACCCCGACACCATCGACCGTCTGCACCGTTATGGCATGCCGGTCGTGCAGATGCTGCGCCGCGTCGGCGCAAGCGATGTCGACTATGTCGGTCCGGATTTCCGCCTCGGCATGACGATGGCCACCGAGCATCTCATCGGGCTCGGCCACACGCGCATCGCCTACGTCGGCGGCGGCCGGCGGACCCTGCCGGTGCGCGACCGCGCCGTCGGCTACCGCGAGACGATGGCGCGCCATGACCTGCCGGTCGGGCGGATCGTGAACTGCCTGCCGACGCGCGCCGCCGGCGCCGCGGCGGTCGGCATGCTGCTGCGCGGCACCGCTTCGGACCCGACGGCGGTGCTCTGCTACAACGACGTCTGCGCCTTCGGCGTCCTGCTCGGCCTCGCCGACCGCGGTCTCGTCGCCGGGCGCGATTGCGCCGTGATCGGATTCGACGACATCGCCGAAGCCGCCGATTGCCGGCCGGCGCTCACGACCGTCGCCATCGGCGCCCGCCAGATCGGCGAGGAGTCGGCCAAGCTTCTGCTGCGACGCATCGAGAGCCCGAACGGCGCCCCGGAAAGCGTCATACTGCCCCCGCGCCTGATCATCCGATCGAGCTGCGGCGCCAACCCCGCTCGCCCATCAACAAACCCCGCGACTGCCAACAACCCGCGGGACATCGCAAGGAGGAAAACCGATGACAAGCACGATACTGCGTAGGACCCTGCTGGCCGGATCGGCTTTGATCCTGGGGTTGCTGCTCGGCGCCGACGGCCGCGGCGTCACCGGCGCGCGCGCCGAAGACCCGGTCGTCACGGCCGCGAAGGCGGCGGTGGCCAAATACGCCGGTCCGCAGACGGTGTGGGAGGGGCCGACATCCGGTCCGACGCCGGAACCCGGCAAGAAGGTGGTCTTCCTGTCGGGCGACGAGCAAAACGACATCTCGCATCTCTACGGCGTCTACATCAAGGAGGCCGGCGAGAAGATCGGCTGGTCGGTCACGATCATCGACGGCAAGGGCAGCCCGACATCATGGCTTGCGGGCATGAACCAGGCGATCGCGTTGAAGCCGGACGGCATCGCGCTCTTCGCCGACGCCGCCAGCCTGCAGGACCCGATCAAGGCGGGGGTGGCGCAGGGCATCAAATTCGTCGGGCTTCACGCTGCCGGCTATCCCGGTCCGCAGCCCGACCTCAATCTCGTCGTCAATATCCAGGAAGACCCGGTCGAGATCGGCAAGGCCGAGGCAGCCTGGGTGATCGCCGATTCGAACGGCACGGCGAAGGCGGTGGTGCTCAGCCACAACGAATACGCCATCGCCAAGGTGAAATCGACGGCGACCAAGGACGAGATCGAGAAGTGCGGCGGCTGCAAGGTCCTCGACTACGTCAATTCGCCAGCCTCGGAAGCGGCCCAGCGCCAGCCGCAGCTCACCACGAGCTGGATCCAGCGCTTCGGGACCCCGCTCTACGCGACTTCCGTAGGCGACAACGACTGGGACTTCGCCGTCCCCGTGCTGCGGAGCGGCGGCATCGATCCCGACCAGGTGAAGCTCGTGGCCGCCGACGGCAACCGCTCGGCCTATGACCGCATCCGCAAGGGCGGCCAGTATCAGACCGTCACCGTCTCCGAGCCGATCGAACTGCAGGCCTATCAGGCCATCGATGAGCTGAATCGGGCCTTCCACGGCGAGAAGCCGAGCGGCTTCGTGCAGCCGCCGTTCCTCGTCACCAAGGACAACATCCACGCCGAAGGCGGCGACCAGAACACCTTCATCCCCAGCAACGACTACAAGAAGCACTATCTCGCCCTCTGGGGCGTGAAGTAACTTTGCTCGCGGCCCCGGCTGGTCATTTTGCCAGCCGGAGCTGCACAACCGTTCGTGCGTCCTTCGACAAGCTCAGGATGAGGCCTTCGACAAGCTCAGGATGAGCGGAAGCCTTCGTGGCGCAAGGAACGGCCCTCATCCTGAGCTTGTCGACGGACGCACAGCGCTGATCCCAGCGTCATTTGGGTGTTATGGCCGAGACGGATCGCACGCAGCCGAACGCTCCGGCGGAGAACCCGGTTCTCGCCATGTCCGGTTTGACCAAGCGGTTCACCGGAACGCTCGCGCTCGACCGTGTCGACTTCGACCTGCGGCGCGGCGAGGTCCATGCCCTGCTCGGCCAGAACGGGGCCGGGAAGTCGACGCTGATCAAGATCCTCGCCGGCGTCTACGCCGCCGACGCCGGGGACATCCGCTTCGCCGACCGGCCTGTCGATCCGGCCGCCGAGAAGTTGCCGATCGCGTTCATCCATCAGGATCTCGGCCTCGTCGAATGGATGACGGTCGGTGAGAACGTCGCGCTGCTGAACGGCTACCCGCGCTCGCGACTCGGCCTCATCTCCTGGCGGCAGGTGCGGTGCGCGGCCGCCGATGCCCTCTCGATCATGGGCAGTGATCTCGATCCGGAGGCGCGGGTGACCGGCCTTCCCGCCGCCGAACGCTCGCTGGTCGCGATCGGGCGCGCGCTGGCGCGCAAGGCCAGCATCCTGGTGCTCGACGAACCGACGGCGGCGCTACCGGAGGCCGACGTGGAGCGACTGCTGCAGATGCTGCGCCGGCTGCGCGCCGGCGGCATCGGCATCGTCTATGTGACGCATCGCCTCGACGAGGTGTTCCGCATTGCCGACCGGATCACCGTCCTGCGCGACGGGCGCCGCGTCGCGACGGTCGATTCCCAGGCGACGTCGCCGCGCGAGCTGATCGGCATGATCGTCGGGCGATCGATGAGCGATGCCTTCGTCCGGCCGGCCGCTTCGACCGAGCGCGTCGTGCTCGAGGTCGACAAGGCGGTGTCGGGCCATGTCGGCCCCGTGTCGTTCGCGATCAAGGCAGGCGAGACGCTCGGGCTCGTCGGCCTGCGCGGGGCCGGTCATCACACGATCGGCCGCGCCATCTTCGGCCAGGTGCCGCTTGCCTCGGGACACATCTCCATCGATGGAACGGTCGTCGATCCCACCGACCCGGCCGACGCCATGCGAAAGGGCATCGGTTTCGTTTCGAGCCGACGGGCGGAGGAAAGCATCGCCGCCAACATGGCGGTGCGCGAGAACATCTACCTGAACCCGGCGGCGACCGGGAAGGGCGTGATGCAGATCGTCGGTCGCGCCGCCGAGCGCGGCGGCGCCCGCCAAGCGCTCGGGCGCTTCTCGATCAAGGCTGAGGATACCGAGCAGGCCGTCGCCACTCTCTCCGGCGGCAACCAGCAGAAGGTGGTCGTCGCCCGCTGGATGGAGGCGCATGTCCGCCTGCTCGTCCTCGAGGAGCCGACGATCGGCGTGGACGTCGGCTCGAAAGCCGAGATCTATCACCTGCTCAAGCTCTCGCTGCAGAAGGGGATGGCCGTCCTGCTGATCTCCTCCGACTTCGAGGAAGTCGAGCGCATCTGCCATCGCGCCCTGGTCTTCAGCCGCGGGCGGATGGTGGCGGAAATTCCGCATGACGAGTTGACGATCGCGCGCCTGACGGCGAGCGCCGCCGGCGGCGCCTCGATCGCGCAGGCTGGAGCGGTATCATGAGCGGACGGGCTTCCTCCTATCTCGGCTCCGCAATCACGCGGGCGATCTCGGTCTGGGGACTGCTGGTCCTGCTGGTCCTCCTGATCATCGTGTTCTCCCTGCTGAAGCCCGACACGTTCCTCACCTACTTCAACATCCGCTCGATCCTTTCCAACAAGTCGGTGCAGGCGCTCGTGGCGCTCTCGGTGTTTATCCCGATGACGGCCAACCAGTTCGATCTCTCGGCGGGGTTCAACATCGGCATCTCGCAGGTCCTCGCCATCGGACTGCAGGCGCAAGGGCTGCCCTGGTGGGCGGCCGTCATCGCCGTCGTCCTCATGGGCGCCTTCGTCGGCCTGTTGAACGGCCTGCTGGTGACGCGGATCAAGATCGATTCCTTCATCGCCACGCTCGGCACCGGCACCGTGCTCTACGGCCTCAACGCCTGGTACACCGGCGGCCAGCAGGTGCTCGGCGATCTGCCGCCGGAATTCCTGGCGATCTCCGGCAGCGTCGGCAAGGTGCCGGCGCCGGCGATCTATGTGCTGGTGGTCAGCCTGACGCTGTGGCTGGTGTTCGAATTCCTGCCGCTCGGTCGCTATCTCTACGTGCTCGGCGCCAGTCCGCGCGCGGCCGAACTCAACGGCATCTCCGCCAAGCGCTACGTCACCCTCGGCTTCGTCGCGGCGGGAACGCTCGCGGCCTTCGCCGGAGTCGTGCTGCAATCGCAACTGCAGGTCGGACAGAGTTCGGTGGGCCAGGAATATCTTCTGCCGGCCTTCACCGCGGCGCTGCTGGGCGCGACGTCGATCCGGCCCGGCCGGGTCAACGTCTGGGGCACGGTGCTGGCGGTCGCCGTGCTGGCGGTCACGGTGGCCGGGCTCAATCAGCTCGGCGCGCCGTTCTTCGTCGAGCCGCTCTTCAACGGCTCGATGCTGATCCTGGCCGTGGGTCTGGCGGTGCAGGCCGCGCAACGCCGCACGAAGCGCGGCACCGAGGCGGACCGCGCCGCGTCGGCCGAAGCCGCCGCCCAGGTCGGCGAATGAACGGGAGTTCGACCATGGACAAGAGCGGCTATGACGACCTGCCCGAAAACGCCGCCGCCAGCCCGGCGCTCAGTCCCGAGTGGTTCAAGTCGCGCTGGGGCCCCGACGACCAGAAGGGCAACGGCAACCTGATGACGCCGGCCAAGGCGCTGCAGGCCGTGCGCCTCATGAGGACCGGCGACGTCATCAGCCTCGGCATGCCCTACGATACCAAGATGCCGATCGCCCCCGGCCGCGCCTATGCGCTGCGCATGCCCGGCGGCCCGACCGGGGGACCCTACGGCGAGAAGAGCCGCACCATCTGGAACGACGAATTCATCGCCACCGAAATCGGCCAGATCGGCACGCAGATGGACGCGCTCGGCCATCTCGGCAGCATGTGCGGCTTCCGCGGCGACAAGACCAAGATGCTCTTCTACAACGGCAACCGCCTCTCCGATATGTGGTCGCCCTACGGCCTGAAGAAGCTCGGCATGGAGAACGCGCCCGTCTTCATGACCCGCGGCGTGCTGTTCGACGTCCAGGGACTGAAGGGACGCGTGCTCGACGTCGGCGAGCCGATCGGCCTCGCCGACCTGAAAGCCTGCCTGAAGCGCCAGGGCATCGCCGAGGAGTCGTTCACGCCGGGCGACGCCGCCTTCGTCCGCACCGGCCATGGCTCGCGCTGGTACACGGAGACGAAGACCTTCTACGACGGCGCGCCCGGCATCACGCTCGAGTGCGCGAAGTGGCTGGCGCGGCTGGAGGTGGTCGTCGTGGGCGCCGACAACTTCGCCGTCGAGGTCGTTCCGCCCGTGGACCCCGAGGTCTTCCACCCCTGCCACCAGCACCTGATCATGGAGAACGGCATCTACCTGCACGAGGGCATGACCTTCGAGGGCCTGGTCGCGCGCAACGCCTACGAATTCGCCTACATCTTTGCGCCGCTCAAGATCGTCGGCGCGACGGGATCGCCGGGCAATCCGATCGCGGTGATCTGACGCGGGGCTATTGCCCCTCGAAGCGCGGCTTCTCCTTGGCGAGGAAGGCCCTGATGCCCGTGCGGTAGTCCGCCGTGGCGCAGGCGGCGTAGGACTCGGCGATCTCCTCCGGCGTCAGCGGACGCGGGTCGAGCAGGCGGCGCACGAAGCGCTTGTGCCAGCGGTGGACGAGCGGCGCGCCGTCGGCGATGCGGCGGGCGGTCGCCCGCGTCTCCTCCTCCAGCCGGTCATCGGGGACGACGCGGGAGACGAGGCCCTTGGCGCAGGCCTCGGCCGCGCCGTAGAGCCGGCCCTCGAGCAGGATCTCCAGCGTCGTCGCGGGGCCAACCAGTTCGACCAGCGCCGCGATCTCTGGATAGGGCATGGTGATGCCGAGGCGCTGGACCGGTGCCCCGAACTTGCTGCCCTCGCCGGCGATGCGCAGGTCGCAGTGGATGGCGATCTCGAGGCCGGCGCCGGCGCAGGCGCCGTGGACCTGGGCGACGGTCGGCAGCGGACAGTCGCGCAGCGCCCGCAGGGCCTGGCTCATGACATCCGCATAGGCGGCTGCCTTTGCCGGCGTGTCGCGCTCGGTCGCGAACTCCGCCACGTCCGCGCCGGCGCCGAACGCGGGGCCTGCGCCGCGTAGCATGACGCAGCGGCTGCTACTGTCGTTTGCCAGGGCGTCCATCACCGCGCCAAGCCGCTGCCACATCGCGCGATCGAGCGCGTTCAGTCGTTCGGGACGGTTCAGCGTGACGGTGGCAATGTCGCCGTCGCGGGCGAGCAGCACGATGTCGGACATGCGGACGGTTCCTTTCCCAACATGCGGACGACGTTAGCAGGAACGGCCGCATTGTCGCTGCCGGGAATCGCCGCTAGTACTGGCTGTTATCGACGCTGGCAGAACCGGCGTGCGTCCTTCGACAAGGTCAGGATGAGGGGCAGTCTCAATGGCAGGAAGAATCCACCTCAGCCTGAGCTTGTCGAAGGACACACGGCGTTGATCCCAGCGGTCAACCGTGGAGGCCCGATGACGACAGCCGCCGACGCCGCGCGCACGACCGCGCGCATCCTCCTGGAAATCGAGGCCGTGCATTTCCGGCCGCAGCAGCCGTTTACCCTGACCTCCGGGCGGGCGAGCCCGGTCTATATCGACTGCCGCAAGATCATCGCCTTCCCGCGGGCGCGCTCGAAGATCATCGATCTGGCCGTCGCCACGATCGAGCGCGAGATCGGATTCGAATCGCTGGACGCGATCGCCGGCGGCGAGACGGCCGGCATTCCCTTCGCCGCCTGGATCGCCGACCGCCTCGGCCTGCCGATGCTCTATGTGCGCAAGAAGCCGAAGGGCTTCGGCCGCGGGGCGCAGATCGAAGGCGCGATGCAGCCGGGCTGGCGCTGCCTGCTGGTCGAGGACCTCGCCACCGATGGCGGCAGCAAGGTCAACTTCGTGAATGCGATCCGGGAGGCCGAGGGCAAGGTCAGCGACGCCCTCGTGGTCTTCCACTACGGCATCTTCCCGAGCGTGGAGACGCTCGCCAAGCTCGGCGTTTGCCTGCACGGCCTCGCGACCTGGCGCGACATGCTGGCCGCCGCCGAGGCCGCCGGCCGGCTCACTGCCGCCGACGCCCGCGACGTCCGCGCCTTCCTCGACGACCCCGAGGGCTGGTCGACCACCCGCGGCGGGAACGTGGTGGCGTAAAATTCGTAGGGGCGA
>Ga0335076_10008375_pt1 | contig 10446 bp, 11 predicted proteins | sample Lox_Sample_25_FD_206717 | JGI IMG/M metagenome (GOLD analysis project Ga0335076, IMG submission 206717) | Soil microbial communities from Loxahatchee National Wildlife Refuge, Florida, United States - Lox_Sample_2.5 | ecosystem: Environmental > Terrestrial > Soil > Wetlands | place: USA...
CCGGCGGAGGCTTCGAGCGCCTTCTCGAGCGAATCCATCACCGGAACCAGCGCTTCGGCGAACGATTCGACCGCGAATTTGTGCGCCTTGGAGATGTCCTCCTGGGCGCGGCGGCGGGTGTTTTCGTTATCGGCGCGGGCGCGCAGATAAAGGTCGTAGTTCTCGTTGGCCTTGGCGCGCGCTTCCGCGAGCGCAGCCTGCAGCTCGCTCGGCGAATCGGCGCCCGTCCCTGCACCGGCCGCCGTCGGCTCGTTGGCCGCGCCGGATGCCTGCCCGAGGTCAGCGGCCGGGTTGCGCTCCGGTCCCTGCATGCATCCTCCCCGATATAAGTATCAAGTCATTCAAAGACTTGCCGGACAGTGGGGCCATCGGATCCGATTTCAAGTGCATGACTCGCGTAACCGTTCGCCCGCGCGCTAGCGCGCTGCGCCTAGCCGCAGGGCACGGTCGGCGGTCGCCTGGCCGGCGCGCACGCGGAGGTGGGCGCTGTCGCGGTCGATGGCCCATCCATGGGTGTGCTCGCGCACAAGGTGGACCAGCGCGTCAATGAACGCGGGACTCTCGTTCAAGGCCGCAATGTAGTGAAAGCCGCGGCCGCCGGCGCGCTCGAAGGTCTGCCGGCCTTCGATGCCGATCTCTTCGAGGGTCTCAAGGCAATCGGCGACAAAGCCCGGGCAGACGACATCGACGCGGCTGGCCCCGTTCGCTCCGAGTTCCTGCAGCACGGCAGCCGTGTAGGGCTTGAGCCATTCGGCCTTGCCGAACCGCGACTGGAAACTGACGACGTATTCGTTCGACTCGAGCCCCAAGGCCTCGGCCAGGAGCCGACCCGTCTTGTGGCACTGGCAGTGATACGGATCGCCGAGGTCGAGCGTGCGGCGCGGAACGCCATGGAAACTCATCACGAGCTTGCCGCCTTCGTCGGCGGCGCGTCCGAACTTGCGCCAATGCTCGAGCACGCGCGCCTTGAGCGCTTCGATGTAGGGGCGCTGGTCACAGAAATGCTTCACCCACCTGACTTCGGGCAGGTTGCGCGTGCGCAGCAGCACGGCATTGACCGCGTCGAACGCCGTCGCCGTCGTCGTGGCGGAATACTGCGGATACATCGGAAGCACGAGCAGCCGATCCACGTTGCGGCCGCGCAGTTCCTCGAGCACCTGCGCAACGGAAGGCTCACCGTAGCGCATCGCAAGCGCGACATCGATGTCGAGGCCACGGTCGCCGAGCCATCCACGCAGCAGCAGCGCCTGCTGCTCTGAGTGCACCTTCAGCGGCGATCCTGCGGCTGTCCAGATCGCCGCGTACTTCGCGGCCGACCGCGCAGGTCTGACCCTGAGGATCACGCCGTGCAGGATCGGCCACCACAACACCGCGGGAATTTCGACCACGCGCCGGTCGGAAAGAAATTCCTTCAAGTACGGACGCACCGCTGCCGCCGTCGGCGCGGCGGGCGTGCCCAGGTTGATGAGCAGCACCGCCGCGCGTGGCGGCTGAGCGTGATCGAACGGCGGTTCGGACGGTACTTGCATGGCGACGAGCGGTCGGTGCGCATCTTATCGAGGTCGATCGCGTGCGCCGCCGCGTGGTGCTGCACCAACCTGCACTCGGCCCTACGGATTAGCACGCGCTCTTGGACGATCCAAGCGTGCATGTTGATGCGAAACTTGTTGCCCCGGCGTTTCGCCTTCGGTCACTCAGCGTCAATGCACGAATCGCGCTCAGACATCGCCTTGCGGGAAGCGCTGCGTCTCATGCAGCCAATTGCGCATGTGCTGGTGGCGAACGGCGTTACGTATCCGCAATTCGTGCGCGCACTGAAGACGACGTTCCTGCGTGCGGCGCACGCGGAGTTGCAATCGGCCGATGCGCCGATCACCGATTCGGCGCTGAGTCTTCTCTCGGGCGTGCACCGCAAGGACGTGCGCGTTATGCGCTCCTCCGACGGTCCGCCACCGTCGCGCAATCGCGCGCTCTCGCTGGCCGCCGACGTGGCCCGGCGCTGGATGCGCGCGCCTGAGTATCTCGACGCGCAAGGCGCGCCGCGGGTGTTGCCGTTGCGTACGCGCCAGCCGGGCGAGACCTCGTTCGAGGCGCTGGTCCAATCGGTTTCGAAGGACTTCCACGCGCGCAGCGTGCTCGATGAGTTGCTGCGCCTGGAAGCGGCATACGTCGAAGGTGATCACGTGCACCTGCGCGCCGAAGGCCTGGGCTCGAGCGACCGCTTCGCGACCATCGCCGAGGCGTTCGCGGCAAACGCCGGCGATCACCTTGCCGCAGGCGCGGCAAACCTGCGCGCGTCCAGCCACACCGAGACGCAGCCGTTCTTCGATCAAGCCATCGCGGTCGAGGGATTGTCGGTGCATTCCTCGTCGGTCCTGCAAACCCTGGCGCGCGAAGCGTGCAGTTCTGCACTGGAACGCGTCGAAGCCGAAGGCCGCACGCGCCAGTCGCAGGAAGCGCAAGGACTACCGCGCGAGATCGCGATGCGGGTCCGGGTCGGAACATATTTCTATGCCGAGCCGGTCAAGGTCACACCCCACGTGATCACCTCGGCACAGCCGGTAACAGGCACCTCGCCGGCCGCAAGTACGTCGCGCAGCGAGGAATCGCTCGCCGCGGCGTCGAAGTAGCGGCGCCGTTTCCTGCCGCTATCTGGCAACCTGGCCTGGCAACCCTCGCCTGGCGACTTAGCCCTGGTGACTCAGCGCGCTGGATAGCATGCGCGCGGTGATATCGACGATCGGAATTACGCGCTCGTAAGCCATGCGCGTCGGCCCGATGACGCCGAGCGTGCCGACGACCTTGCCATCGACCTCGTAAGGCGCGACCACCAGGCTCATTTCGTCGAGCGGCACGAGCTGCGACTCGCCGCCGATGTAAATCTGTACGCCATGGGCGCGGCTCGACACGTTGAGAAGGTCCATCAGCCGGGTCTTGTGCTCGAACAGATCGAACAGAGCGCGCAGCCTGCCCATGTCCGCCGCGAGATCGTGGATGCCCAGCAGGTTGCGCTCGCCGGTGATGACGACCGGATCGTCCTGCTGGCTCGCATCCGCACCCGCCTGCACCGCCGCCTCCATCAGGCGCGCGATCTCGGCATGCAGTTCCGCGAGTTCGCCGTGCAGCTGGCGGCGCGCCTCGTCGAAATCGAGGCCCGCGAAGTGCTGATTGAGCACGTTGGCCGCCTCGATGAGTTGGGCCTGCGAGTACGCACGCTCGGTCATCAGGATGCGGTTCTGCACGTCGCCTTCGGGCGTAACGATGATCAGCAGCAGGCGCTTGTCGGAGAGGCGCACGAACTCGACCTGACGGAACGTAGACGCGCGACGCGGCGTCAGCACCACGCCCGCGAATTGCGACAGGTTTGAAAGCAATTGCGCCGCGGTCTGGATCGCTCGCTGCGGCTCCGCGACCTGCAAGCGCCCTTGAATGATCTGTGTCTGCTGGACTTCGAGCGGCTGCACCGTCAGCAGGGTGTCGACAAACAACCGATAGCCGCGCGGCGTCGGCACCCGGCCCGCCGAGGTGTGCGGGCTCGCCACGAACCCCATGTCCTCGAGATCGGACATGACATTGCGGATCGTCGCCGGGGAGATATCCAGTCCGGAGATCTTCGACAGCGAGCGTGATCCGACCGGTTGCCCGTCCGCGATGTACCGCTCGATCAGGGCCTTCAGCAGAAGCCGGGCGCGTTTGTCCAACATCCCCACATTTTATGGACACCCGGCGGCGGCGTCGCCCGTTATCGGCCTTGTTCGACGCTTTCTTGCTAGATTTCCGGCATGACGCAGCCCTTCAGGCACGTTGCGATCTTCGGCAAGCCGCGCGCGGAGGGCATACGCGAGCCGCTGGAAACGATCGCGCAGATCGTCGAACAGAAGGGGATGGTGCCCATGTTCGACGCCGCGACGCGGGACCTGGTCGGACTCAAGGAGTACGCCGGGCATACGGTCGATGCGATCGGCAAGCAGGCCGATGTTGCGGTGGTCCTTGGCGGTGACGGCACGTTGCTCGGTATCGCCCGCGAATTGTCGCGCCACCGCATTCCCCTCATCGGGATCAACCACGGCCGGCTTGGTTTCATGACCGATATCGCGCTGTGGCAGATGCCGGATGTGCTCGGCACGATGCTCGACGGTCGCTTCGAGACCGATCGGCGCGCCCTGCTCGAAGCGCAGATCCTGCGCGACGGCGCACCGATTTTCCAGGCGCGCGCCTTCAACGACGTGGTGGTGACGCGCGGCGGAGCGGGCGGCATGGTCGAGTTCACCGTGCGGGTCGACGGAATCACGATTTACAACCAGCGCGCCGACGGTCTGATCGTTGCCACTCCCACCGGATCGACCGCGTATGCGCTGTCCGCCAACGGGCCGATCCTGCACCCCTCGCTTGCCGGGCTGGTGCTGGTCCCGGTGGCGCCGCAAACGCTGTCCAATCGGCCGATCGCGCTGCCCGATGCGGTGGCGGTGGAGATCGAGATCACCGACGACCGCGATGCCGCCGCGCATTTCGACATGCAGTCGTTTTCGCTGCTGGCGCCGGGCGACATCGTGCGCTCGCAACGCAGCGTGGACGACATCGTGCTGTTGCACCCTATCGGCTACAACTACTTCGCCACGCTGCGGCAGAAGCTGCACTGGAACGTCATGCCGTCCGAACCGCACGCGCGCGCCTAGCCGGCCGCCGTTGCGCCAACGATGCTGCTCGCGCTGTCCATTCGAAATTTCGTCATCGTCGACGAACTCGATCTCGACTTCACCGCCGGGTTCACGGTTCTCACCGGCGAGACCGGCGCCGGTAAATCGATCCTGATCGACGCGCTGCAACTCGCGCTCGGCGAGCGCGGCGATGCCGATGTCGTACGCGAGGGCGGCGCGCGCGCCGAAGTGTCCGCCGAGTTCCGCGTCGGCACGGCTGCGGCAGCATGGCTCGCCGCCAATGAAATCACGCATGAAGGCAACATCGCGCTGCTGCGCCGGACCGTCGATGCAGGCGGTCGAAGCAAGGCATTCATCAACGGCAGTCCGGTCACACTTGCACAGCTGCGCGAACTCGGTTCGTTGCTCGTCGACGTGCACGGGCAGCACGCCCATCAATCGCTGTTGAACGCCGGCGCGCAATCGCGGCTTCTCGACGAACACGGCGGACTGGAACAGCCGGCCAGCGCAGTCGCGGCTGCGTTCGCGCGCTGGCGGGAAGCCCGGCGCGCGCACGCCGATGCCCAGGCGATGGCTGCGAGCGCGCTCGCCGAACAGGATCGCTTGCGGTGGATCGTCGAGGAGCTCGGCGAAATCGCGCCACGCCCGCGCGAATGGGAGACCGTGGAAGCCGATCACAAGCGACTCGCACACGCGGCGACGTTGCTCGAAGCCGCACAGGGCGCCATTGACGGACTTGCCGAAGCCGACGTCGCCGCGATCACGCAGATCGATGCCGTCACACGGCGGCTCGAAGCGTTGGCGGAGTTCGATGCGCGGTTGCGGCCCGTGCTCGACCTGCTCGGGACCGCGCGCATCCAGGTCGACGAAGCGGTGGCGGAACTGCGGCGCTATCTCGACCGCGCCGATCTCGACGGAGCGCGGCTTGCCCAGGTCGAAGCGCGGGTTACGGCGCTACATGCCGCTGCACGCAAATTCCGTTGCGCACCCGGCGACTTGCCCGACGTCCTCGCCAGCGCTGAAGCGAAACTGAAAGCGCTTTCAGCGGCCAGCGATCTCGACGCGCTGCGCAAGGCGGAGGAGACCACCGAACGCATGTATCGCGCGGCGGCGCAGAGCCTTTCGCGCGCACGCACCGGCGCGGCGCGCAACATGAGCGCCGAAGTCACGCGCGCCATGCAGGATCTCTCCATGCAAGGTGGGCGCTTCGAAGTCGCGCTCCACCCGGCCGAACCCTCGTCGAGCGGCGACGAGCGGGTCGAGTTTCTCGTCGCGGGGCACGCCGGTACGCCGCCACGACCGCTCGTGAAGGTCGCCTCCGGCGGCGAGCTTGCTCGCGTCAGCCTGGCAATCTCCGTGATCGCAGCGAGCGCCACGCCCGTTGCCACCTTGATCTTCGACGAGGTCGATGCAGGCATCGGCGGTGCCGTCGCCGAAACTGTAGGGCGCCTTCTCAAGCAGCTCGGCCAGCAGCGCCAGGTGCTTTGCGTCACGCACCTGCCGCAGGTGGCCGCGCGCGGCGACCAGCACCTGCTGGTCAGCAAGGAAGCCAGCCGTTCCGGGCCACCGGTGTCGCGGATCGCGCCGCTCGAGCGCAAACAGCGCGTCGAGGAACTCGCGCGCATGCTCGGTGGCATCGAAATCACCGACACCACCCGCAAGCACGCACGCGAGATGCTCGCCGCCTGAGCGCGCGCGCGACGCTGGGCTCGTTATTTCCGGTAGCGGCAGTCGCGCTTGGTGCAGGTGCCGTACAGCGCCAACGCGTGATCCTGCAACTGGAAGCCGCGCTGCTCGGCGATTTTGTGCTGGCGCGACTCGATTTCCGTGTCGACGAACTCTTCGACGCGGCCGCAGGTCAGGCAAACCAGGTGATCGTGATGCGTGCCTTCGTTGAGCTCGAACACCGAGTGGCCGGCTTCGAAGTTGCTGCGCGAAAGGAGCCCGGCCTGTTCGAACTGCGTCAACACCCGGTAGACCGTGGCCAATCCAACGTCGAGATGCTCGGCCAGCAACGCCTTGTAAACGTCTTCCGCGCTCATGTGCCGCGCACCACCCGCCTGCGAGTTGCGCTGGAAGATCTCGAGGATCTTCAGGCGCGGCAGCGTCGCCTTGAGACCCATGGTCTTCAAGTCGGCGGAGGTTGGAGTGCTGGGGGGCGTGACGGTGCGGTGAGGCATTGGGGCCGGCATTCAGCGTGGGCGAAAACGAGCGACGCGCCGGTATCATAGCGGCCGCCTTACGATCCCGCCCGCAACCAAGACTTATCGATGCTGTTTCAGATGCTGTTCCGGATGCCGCTTCGCCCTGCTCTTTTCATCGTCGCATGCAGCGGCGCGCTTATCTTGACCGGTTGCCAATCGATACGCGGGTGGGCGCCGACCTTCGTGCAGCCGTATCGCCCCGATGTGCAGCAGGGCAATGTCGTAACCCGGGAGATGGTCGATCAGTTGCGCGAGTCGATGACGCGCGACCAGGTGCGCTTTCTCCTCGGCACGCCCCTTCTGACCAGCGTTTTCCATACCGACCGCTGGGATTACGTGTACTACCTGCAGCGCGGCAAGGGCGACGAAGTACAGCAGCGCCGCCTGGTGGTCTTCTTCAAGAACGACCGGCTGGAACGTTTCCAGTCGGATGCAATGCCCGAGGAGCAAATGGCGGACAACCTCATCCTCGGCCGCAACCCGAAGCCGATCCCGCAGCCGCCACCCAAAGAACCTCCGCCGCCAATCGACCTTCCCACCAAGTGACGAGGTCCGCGGCATGACGCTCAAGCTCGCCATCGCAGGCAGCAGCGGCAAAATGGGCCGCATGCTGGTCGAAGCACTGCAGGACGCGCCCGACCTTCAGCTCGCCGTTGCACTCGATCGTGACGACAGCCCGGATCTCGGCCACGACGCGGGTGCGTTCCTCGGCAAGAAAACAGGCGTCACTGTAAGCGCCGATTTGAACCAACTCGCCGGCGCGAACGTACTCATCGACTTCACGCGCCCGGCGGCGACGCTTGCGCATATCAATGCGTGTCTTCGCCACGGCGTCGGCATGGTGATCGGCACCACCGGGCTCGATGCCGCGGGCCGGCAGGCTATCGAAACTGCGGCGCGTTCGATCCCGATCATGTTTGCGCCGAACATGAGCGTCGGCGTGAACGCCACGTTCAAGCTGCTGGAAGTCGCCGCGCGCATCCTCGCGACCGGATTCGATGTCGAGGTGATCGAAGCGCATCACCACCACAAGGTCGATGCGCCGTCCGGCACCGCGCTCAAGATGGGCGAAGTGATCGCCGCCGCGCAAGGGCACAAGCTGGAAGACGTGGCTGTGTTCGCTCGCCACGGCGACACCGGTCCGCGCAAGCCGGGCACGATCGGTTTCGCCGCGGTCCGCGGCGGCGACATCGTGGGCGACCACACCGTGCTTTTCGCCGGCACCGGCGAACGCATCGAGATCACGCATCGCTCGTCGAGCCGCATGACCTACGCGGTCGGCGCGTTACGTGCCGCCCGCTATCTCGCCGGCCGGCGCAACGGCCTGTTCAACATGCACGACGTGCTCGACCTGCGCTGATGGACGGCGACACCGTCAGGCTGGGGCTGGTCCATTTCTGGACCCAGGCCGATCTCGTCATCCGCACCACCGCCTACCTGCTGCTCGTCATGTCGGTGCTAAGTTGGTTCCTGATTCTCTGGAAGGCGTGGGCGTGGCTGCGCGTGCGCAGCGCCGCGCGGCAGCTCGACGCGTTCTGGAGCGCTCCGTCGGTCGATGCAGCGATCGCCGATTTGCGCACGCGCGATGCCGAGGCCTTGTTCGTGCCACTCGCACAAAGTGCGGCCAGTGCCGCGCAGAGCCCTGCGGCCGAGGGCAGCCTCGCATCGCGCATCGATCGTTCGGAGCTGATCACTCGTGCCTTGCGCCAGCGCATCAACGAAGCCGCGGCGCGCCTCGAAGCGGGCTTGACGTTCCTGGCCTCGGTTGGCAGCACGGCGCCGTTCGTGGGCCTGTTCGGCACCGTATGGGGCATCTATCACGCGCTGCTCAGCATCGCGATGGCCGGCACGATCTCGATCGACAAGATCGCCGGCCCGGTCGGTGAAGCGCTGCTCATGACCGCGTTCGGGCTCGCGGTCGCGATTCCGGCGGTGCTTGCCTACAACGCATTCACCCGCGTCAACCGGCTCTTCCTCGCGCTGCTGGACGGCTTCGCGCACGACCTGCACGCCTTCGTCACCACGGGTGCGCGCCTCGAGTCGGCGGCTTAGATGATCCCGGTCGCGCTGCCTCGGGTTCGCGCTCGGCCAGCAACCCTCCGCAACGACACATGAGCTTCGGCGGTTTCGAGCGCGGCCAGTCGCCATCGCAGCCGATGGCCGAAATCAACGTCACGCCGCTGGTCGACGTCATGCTTGTGCTGCTGGTGATCTTCATGATCACCGCGCCGCTGCTCGCCTACGCGATCCGCCTCGACCTGCCCGACATCAAGGCTCCGCCGGTCTCCAGCCGCAGTGAAGCGATCAAGATCTCGATCGACGCCGAAGGCCGCGTCTTCTGGAACGCCGATCGTGTCGATGCAAAGGATCTCGCCGCACGCCTCGCCGTCGCCGCGAAGAAGACGCCGCAGCCCGACCTGCATCTGCGCGCCGACAAAGCCGCGCGTTTTGAACGGGTCGCTGAAGTGATGGCAGCGGCGCAGGATGCCGGGCTGACCAAGATCGGATTCGTGACCGAGCCGCCTGGTGCGGATCCGGCAAAAGCGACCCCGGCGACCAAATGATGCGCGCGGCCTGCGCCGCCCTGCTGCTCGTCTGCTCCAGTGTCACCGCGCACGTCAGCGCGATCGACGACGCCGGCAACACGGTGACGCTCGCGCATCCGGCGCAGCGCATCGTCAGCCTCGCTCCGCACATCACCGAACAATTGTTCGCGATCGGCGCCGGCAGCCTGGTCGTCGGGACGACCGACTACGCCGACTATCCGCCCGCAGCCAAGGCGATCCCGCGGCTCGCCCGCGCGCACAGCGTCGATCTGGAGCGAATTGCGGCCGCGCGGCCCGACCTGATCGTGGCCTGGGGCACCGGTTTTCCGCCTGCTGTGATCGAAGCGCTCAAGCGCCTTGGCCCGCCGGTGTTCGTCGACGAGCCCGGCGCGATCGCAAGCATCGCCACCTCGATGGAGCGGCTCGGCGTACTGGTCGGGCATCCGGAAGCGAGGGAAGTCGCCGCCCGGTTTCGCGCGCGCGAGTCAGAGCTGCGCGCGCAATACGCGGGGCGCAAAGAGGTTGCGGTGTTCTATCAGATCTGGAGCGAGCCGCTCATGACCCTGGGCGGCCGCCACGTGGTCAGCGAAGCGATCCGCCTGTGCGGCGGGCGCAATGTCTTCGAGGACCTCACACCGATGGCGCCGCAGGTCTCGATCGAAGCCGTGCTTGCCGCGCGTCCCGAAATCATCGTCACCGCGGAAGCCGACGCGCGTTCTTCGAGCGCCCTCGATATGTGGCGGCGCTTCCCGCAGATCCCGGCGGTACAACACCACCTGCTCGTGACCCTCGATGCCAATCGCATCAACCGGCACACCCCGCGCATGCTCGACGAGGTTGCGGTACTGTGCGCGCGCATCGATCAGGCGCGCGGCGTTGCCGGCAAATAAGATGGACAACCTCCCCGAGCATCTTGACGTAATCGCGCACGTCATCCAGCTTTCGGTGGCGCCGGTGTTCCTGCTGACGGCGATCGCCGGCCTGCTGGGCGTGCTGGCAAACCGGCTGTCACGCGCAGTGGACCGCGCCCGCCAGATC
>Ga0335076_10008377_pt1 | contig 10445 bp, 10 predicted proteins | sample Lox_Sample_25_FD_206717 | JGI IMG/M metagenome (GOLD analysis project Ga0335076, IMG submission 206717) | Soil microbial communities from Loxahatchee National Wildlife Refuge, Florida, United States - Lox_Sample_2.5 | ecosystem: Environmental > Terrestrial > Soil > Wetlands | place: USA...
TCGGGCGCGGCCGCGACGACGGGCACGGACGCCGCGCCCTCGTCGGACGGCAGCGACGCGCAACCGGCGAGCAACAGCAGCCCCGCGGCGAGCACGGCCAACGGGATGCGAACCAGAGACGCTGGAGTGCGAGCGGCAGCGCGGCGCGACATCGTGCGCCAGTATACAGAAGCTCGGCGCGCGTGCCGTGCTTGGGTTCAGTTCCCGTCCGCCGGCACGTTCAAGTAGCGGGCGCCCTCGCGCGGCTCGCGAATCAAGCCCTCCCGCGTAGCGAAGCTCACTTGCAGCGACTGCGTGCGGCCGCCGTGCTCCGTTCGATATACGCCGAAGTGCAAATGCGGCACGGTCGTGAAACCCGTATTTCCCGAGAATGCGAGCAACGCGCCGCGCGCGACGCGCTCGCCGACGCGAACCTGGAGGCTACCGTGCTGCAGGTGGAAGTACTCGCCGGTCGTGCCGTCGGAATGCAGCACGACGACGAAATTCGCTAGCCGGCCGCACTCTTCGCGCGCGCAGCCGCCGTCGTGCGAATCCTCGGCGAGCGCGACCACGCCTTCGCGCGCCGCGTGGACCGGCGTGCCGACGGGCATGCCGAAGTCGACGGTGTACTGCTCGACGCCGCGGTGGCTGAAATGCGCGCCGTAGCCCTGGATCACGGGATAGCTCACTTGGTCGGCGTATGGCAGACGATATTCGTAGGCGTCGTCGTGTACGGCGTCGAGCGCTCCGATGATGAGGTCGTGTCGGTCCATCAGCGGCGACCACGCGATTTCGCCGAGCGCCAGCGGCCAATGCGGCCCCGCGGCGGGCGTGCGTGCTCCGCCCGCGAGCTCGGGCGCCGGTCTGTCGTCGGCGCTCGTCGCGCGCGCGACCGTTAAGCACAGAGCACACAGGGACCCCAACCATGCCCCGCGCCGGAGCGCGGAGCCGAATCCGTTCTGCATTATTTTTCTTGTTCGCTGACGACGGTTCGTGAGCGCCAGTATGCCGAACGCGGCACGGCGCGTGCCGCTCGTTCGACATAACCCGTCAGACCCCACGCGACGGCACAAACCTACTCCGCCCTAGGGTCTCAGCTCGCTGAAGACGCGGCAGTCATCCGTTGGTACACGAAGGCGGCTTCGGCGTCACGGTCACCGACGACGGCCTGTTCGCGTTCACGCGGCCCGACGGCCGCCGGATCGCCGACTGTGGCACGGCTCCGAACGAGACCGAGTCCAGACGAGTCCGCGGAATCGTCGGCGCGCACGGGTCGTCTGAAGCGAAAGGACCGACGGCCGCGCCGAGTTAGCCGGGCGGACCGGGAGCGTCAGCGCGACAGCAGCCCCTCAGCCCCCGCGAGCATCCGCTCGGGCAGCGTGCGCTTGCGCTTGAACGCGATGTGATAGAGGTCGTGCTCCTTCGCAGCCTCGATCAGAAAGTCGTCGCTCGTGCGCAGCTCGTCGACGAGCTTGAGCTCGAGGGCGCGCACCCCGTACCAATGCTCACCTGTCGCGATCTGCTCGACGTCGACCTGCGGACGGTACTCGCGAATCTGCGCCTTGAAGATCTCGTGCACTTCCTCGAGCTCCTGGCGAAGCTTCTCGCGGCCCTCGTCCGTGTTCTTGCCGAACAGCGTCAGCGTGCGCTTGTAGCGCCCCGCGGTGAGCTGCTCGAAGTCGACGCCGTGCTCCTCGAGCAGGCGATGGAAGTTCGGCAGCTGCGCGACGACGCCGACCGAGCCGATGATCGCGAACGGCGCGGCGAGCACGTGATCCGCGACGCAGGCCATCAGATAGCCGCCGCTCGCCGCAACCTTGTCGACGGCGATCAGGAGCTTCAGCTTGCGCTGCTTGATTCGCATCAGTTGCGACGCCGCGAAGCCGTGCTCGTGGACCGTGCCGCCGGGATTCTCGAGGCGCAGCAATACTTGGTCCCGCTCGTTCGCGACGGCGAGCACGGCGGAAACCTCCTCGCGCAGCGACGCGGCCGCGCTCGCGCGCAGGTCGCCCTTGAAGTCGAGCACGAAGAGCCGCGGCCGCGGCGTGTCCTCCTTCGCACGCGCTTTCTCTTCGCGTTTGCGTTCCTTGTTCCGCGCCTTCGCCTCCTTCTTGCCGCGTTTGCCGGCCATCGCGGCCTTCACCGCGTCCGCGGCGTCCTCGAAGCGGCGGTTCAGATGCTCGACGTGAAGGCCGGAACCGTGGCCGCCGCGCCGATTCGCGGCGATCAAAAGCACGATCACGATCACGAGGATGACGAGGGTGAGGACCTCGGCCAGGAACAGCCCATACGCGGACAGGAAGGCGCTCACTCGGCCGTGAGACCCACGTTGTTCTTCTCGAACACGCGGTCGGCTCGATAGCTCGAGCGCACGAGCGGTCCGGCGACGACCTCGAGGAAGCCGCTCGCGAGGCCCCATTGCCGGTAGAGCTCGAACTCTTGGGGCGTCACGTAGCGCTCGACGGGGAGATGGTTCGGCGTCGGCCGCAGGTACTGGCCGAACGTCACGACGTCGACCGCGGCCCGCTTCAAGTCGTCGAGCGCCTCGAGGATCTCGTCTTCGGTCTCGCCGAGCCCGAGCATCAGGCTCGTCTTCGTGATAACGCTCGGCCGATACCGCTTCGCATGCGCGAGCACAGCGAGCGTCTGTGCGTAGCCCGCGCGCGCATCGCGGACGCGGCTCGTGAGCCGCTTCACGGTCTCGAGGTTCTGCGCGAACACGTCTACGCCCGAGTCGACGACGATCTCGACGTGCTCGAGGTTGCCGGCGAAGTCCGGAGTGAGCGCCTCCACGGCGGTCTCGGGGCACGCGGCCCTGATCGCGCGCACGCACGCCGCGTAATGCGCGGCGCCGCCGTCGGCCAAGTCGTCGCGGTCGACGGACGTGAGCACGACGTACTTGAGATTCATGAGCTTCACGGTTCGCGCGGAGTTCTCGACCTCTTGCGTGTCGAGCCAGCCACGCGGATTGCCCGTGTCCACCGCGCAGAACTGGCACGCGCGCGTGCAGACCGCGCCCATCAACATCAGCGTCGCGGTGCCGTTGTTCCAGCACTCGCCGATGTTCGGACAGATCGATTCCTCGCAGACGGTCGCGAGCCGATGCGCTCGCACCGTGTCACGAAGCTTTTCGAAACGCTCGCCGCTCGGGATCCGGGCTCTGAGCCAGGGGGGCTTGGGCTCGCTCGGCGTCGCGCGCCGATCGTCGCGCGCCTTGACTCCGTTCTTGATCGCCGTGAAGCCCTGCTCGGTCTGGTACTTCGTGCCCGTCGTGACGACGCGGATGCCGCGGAACTCGTCCATCTGCCTGCTAACATTCCGAACCGACGGGCGAGTATCGCATGTTTGACTATGGAGCGTTATGGGCCGCTATCGGCCGCCGCGACCCGAAGCATCGAAGTACATCACGCCCGAGGGCGCGGCCACTCTGCGCCGCGAGCTCGACGAGCTCTGGCGTGTGAAGCGGCCGGCCGTCACGCACGCGGTGTCGGAAGCTGCCGCGCAGGGCGATCGCTCGGAGAACGCGGAATACATTTACGGCAAGAAGCAGCTCGCCGAGATCGACCGCCGCATCCGCTTCCTGCGCAAACGGCTGTCGGGCATCAAGGTCGTCGATCAGCAGCCGGGCGACACCAGCAAGGTTCGGTTCGGCGCGTGGTTCGAGCTGCGCGGAGCCGACGGCGCGTGCAGCGAGTATCGGCTCGTCGGGCCCGACGAGTCGGGCTTCGCCGCTGCGTACATCAGCATGGATTCTCCGCTCGGCCGCTCCGTGCTGGGCAAAGGCATCGCCGACACGATCGTCGTCCGCACGCCCGACGGCGACCAGCGCTACGAGCTCGTGCGGGTACGTTATCGCTGAAGCGCGAACGCGCGGCCAAAAAAAGCCCGGCACGAGGCCGGGCGAGTCACAGGGGGAACCGTAAAACGGGCTCGTCTAGCTCTATTGCAGACGCGCCCAGTTGATCAATCGGACGTCGCTCGAACGCAGATCGAAATTTCGCGCGAGCAGCGCTTCGATGTCCTTCGTCTCGTAGCGTTGCTCCGTCGGCTGATTCACTTCCACGACTCCGCTGAACTCCTGATCGCTGCCTTCGGCGGCTTCACCGGTCAGAACGAAGTGCGTGTAATACTTGACGCCCATGGTGCCGAAGCTTATCGGCGCACGTTGAGCAAGGTCTGTGATTCGCTCCACATTTTGCCGCGCACGATTGTCACAGAAATGGGCCCCCGAAGCCGCGCCGTTACTGCGCTCTTGACATAGTTTTTCCGACCGAACTATAGAGGGTGACCGTTTTCTCGGAAGGCCCGCGATGACTGTTGGACGGCCGTTCTCTCTCGCCGCGCTCGCGGCACTCATGCTCCTCGGCATATCGCCCGCCGGCGCGCAGCAAGACTTGCGCGCGACGTTGTTCGTCGAGGCGGACAAGGCGCTCGCGGAGGCGAAGGCCGCGAACGCGGAGCAGCTCGCTCCGACGACCTATCAGCACGCCGCCGAAGCTTATGCGGCCGCCGAGAACGACCTGGCGCGGGGCCGACCCCAAGATCGCGTGCGCACGGACGCGGCCGCGGCCGCAAAGGCGTTCAGGCAGGCGAAAGACGCCGCGGAGAGCGCGAGCGTGACGCTCGCGTCGTTGATCAAGACGCGCGCGGACGCCACCAACGCGAACGCGTCGACCTTCGCGGCCCCGCAGTGGACGAGCGCGACCGAGAAATTCGACTCGGCCGCGAAGCGCCTCGAGACCGGAGATGTCAAAGGCGCGCATAGCCGCGCCGACGAGGCCGAGGCGCTCTTTCGCGACGCGGAGCTCACGTCGATCAAGGCGCAGTACCTGAGCCAGACGCGCGCGCTGCTCGCCGAGGCGGACCAGAGCCGCGTGTCGCGCTACGCGCCGAAGACCTACGAGAGCGCCCGATCGCTCCTCGCGCAAGCCGAGCAGGCGCTCAACGAGAATCGCTACGACACCGATTTGCCGCGCAGCCTGGCGCAGCAGGCGAACTACCAGGCGCGGCACGCGATCTACCTCGCAAAGGTCATCAGCTCGATGCGCGAGGAAAACCGCTCGATCGAGGACGTGATCCTGAGCTACGAGGACGGTCTCGTGCAGATCGGCGCGGCCGCCGACGAGGCCGTTCAGCTCGACAAGGGCGTCGAGCCGGTCACGACCGACCTCGTCGCGTACATCGAGCAGCTGCGCGAAAGTGCCGGGCGGTCGCAGGCGGATGCCACGGATTCGCGCAAGCGGATCGGCGACCTCGAGGAGGAGATCCGCAACCTCGACCAGCAGCTCGGCGGCGTCTCGCAGGAGCGCTCCGCGCTCGTGCAGCGCCTCGAGGCCGACGCGCGTCTGCGCGAGCAATTCGCGTCGATCGAAAACATGTTCCAGCACGACGAGGCGCGCGTGCAGCGCGAGGGCAATCGCGTGATCGTCCGTCTCGTCGGGCTCACGTTTCCGAGCGGCCAGGCGACCGTGCTGCCCGCGCACCGCGATCTTCTGAAGAAGGTACAGCAGGCGGCAGACGTATTCCCGCGCTCGCAGATCGTCGTCGAGGGGCACACCGATTCGTACGGCGACGACCAGGCGAACCTCAACTTGTCGCGGCGCCGCGCCGAGGCCATCGGCGCGTATCTCACGGGGACGCTCGGCGTGACGGCATCGCGCGTGAGCGCGATCGGCTACGGCGAAACGCAGCCGATCGCGAGCAACGACACGCCGCAGGGCCGCGAGCGCAACCGCCGGATCGACGTGATCATCGAGCCGCAGCTCGACCAGTAGCCGCGCGTTCAGCCTCGGTCGATGAAGTCGCCGACGATCTCGGCGAGCGTGCGCTGGAAGAAATAGCCGTAAGCTTCGTGCGCGTTCACGCCGTTCGCGCCGCGGAAGCAGTTCTCGAGATCCACGTAGTCCTCGATCGAGCCGACGAGCCCGAGCTCGCGCATCGCGCGGAAACGCGGCTCGAGCCGCGGATAAAGGGCAGTCGTATCGCCGCGCGCGGTGAGATTCACCCAGCGCACGACGTTGCGGGGGTATGCGTCCGCGCCGCGGCGCCGTGCGCCGCGCAGCCCCCGCCGGATCACGTGCGTTGCGAGCGGGCTCCCCAGCGTCACGAACAGATCGACACGCCGCTCGGCTCTTCGCTCGCGCCCGAGATCCCAGAGCGTGTCGTAACAGATCACCGATCCCAAGCTATGGCCGATGAGCAGCACACGCTCGCGAGCGGCCCAGGCCGACTCGAGCTCGCCGCGCACGAGCGCCTTGATCGCGGTGCCGATGCCGGCGTCGTCGCGCTGGTAGCGCGCGACGTCCGCGAGCTGCGCGCGAATCATCGAATTCGCGAGCCGGCCGAGCAGCGGCACCGCGTCGCCTACGATGCGCGCGAGCAGGTCGAGACGATGAGACCACGACGCGACCGCGCGCTTGTCGGCAGCCGTCGGCGCCTCGGTCAGTAGCCGCTCGATGCCCGGCAGATCCAGAGCGACGTCGCGCTCCTCGGCATAGAAGAGATGGGTCCACTCCACGACCACGAACGCGTCGGGCCGAGCCGCGAGCGCTTCGCCCGCTCGCGGCCTATCGCGCTCGAGCGCCGCAAGCAGCACGCGCAGCAGCTGCGCGCGATACACGTCCGCCGCCGGCTTCGCCGCCAACCCCGGAACGAAGATGATGCGCGCCCTCAAAGGACCGGCGCGCACGCGTTAGGGTCGTTTCGGCTGACTTCCACGACGCGACGGAGAATAAAGTCGCGCGCCGCCTCCGCACAATGGCACGAGCCGCGGGCTCGCCGTGAGATGCCGCGGCCGAGCCGGTCGACTCATGCTCGAGCGCCACGAGAGCCGATAAGAAGCTAGCTGACGGTTCGAGTTGCTTCGAAGGTTCGCCGCGTCCGCGTATAGTTTCTCCACTTCTATCCCGCGACACGCAGGAGAACAACGTCGTGCGCTACCTCCACACCATGGTCCGGGTGACCGATCTCGACGCGTCGCTCGACTTCTACGTTCGCAAGCTCGGCCTGAAGCAGGTCCGTCGCATGGACCACGAGAAGGGCCGCTTCACGCTCGTGTTCGTCGCGCCCGAGGGCCAAGAGGACGCGCAGATCGAGCTCACGTACAACTGGGATCCCGAGCAGTACACCGGCGGCCGCAACTTCGGCCACGTCGCCTACGAGGTCGACGACATCTACGCGACCTGCAAGCGGCTCATGGACGCCGGGGTCACGATCAACCGGCCGCCGCGCGACGGCAAGATGGCGTTCGTACGCTCGCCCGACAACATCTCGGTCGAGCTCCTGCAGCGCGGCGACGCTTTGCCCAAAGCCGAGCCTTGGGCATCGATGCCGAACACCGGCGTCTGGTAGCGCGCGGCTCTCCGACGTCGGCCCGCTCGGCGACGTCGCGACCACACAAGTAGTTCTCGAGGGCGTGCGATGCCGCTCCCGCTGCCGAAAGGAGACCCTTGCTACTTCTGCGAGATCATCCGCGGCCGGGCGGACCGCTGGAACGTGATCGAGCAAACCGACCTGACGATGACAGTGCTGAACGGTCGACAGTACGAAATCGGCCAGTGCATCGTCGTTCCGATCCGGCACGCGCCGACGCTGCTCGAGCTCGGCGACGACGAAGCAGCCGCCGTGATGAGCTCCGCGAAGCGGCTCGCGCAAGCGATGCTGAAGTCGTTTGCGCCTGACGGCTTGCTGCTCTATCAGAACAACGGCTTGGGAAGCGGACAAGAAGTGCCGCACTTCCATCTGCACGTGGTGCCGAGACGCGAAGGGAGCGATTGGGGATTCGGCCCCCCGCATCTCGCGAAGCTCAAAGAGGCGATCGGCCCGCCGCAGCACAACTACGCTGCGCCCACGCAGTCGAAGACCGAAACGATCGAGACGTTAAGGAAGCACTACGCTCAGCCGATCTCGCGGTAGACGACGCGGAAGTTGCCGGTCTCGACCTCCGAGTCGTTGGTGTCCTTGAAGATCACGCGATTGCGCCCTTCGCGCTTCGCCTGATAGAGCGCCTCGTCCGCGGTCTGGATCGCGCCGTTCAGGCTCCGCGTCGAGCCCGCCCGCGCGAGCGCGACGCCGACGCTCACACTCACGTGCTTCGCGGCGATGGAGCCCGCGTGCGGAATCAAAAGATCGAGCACGTCCGCGCGAATCTGCTCGGGCAACGCGCGCGCGTAGTCGTCGGGCGGGCCATACAGCACGAGCACGAACTCCTCTCCGCCGTAACGCGCGAGAAAGTCGAACGGCCGCTTCGCGCAGCGCGCGATCGTCGACGCGACCTTCTTCAGGCAGTCGTCGCCGGCCTGATGGCCGTAGAGGTCGTTGTAGATTTTGAAGTAATCGATGTCGACGAAGATGATCTCGAGCGGCACGTCCTCGCGCCGCGACTGGCGCCAAACGCGCCCGATGTAGTCGTCGAAGATGCGCCGGTTGTACAGCCCCGTGAGCCCGTCGCGCTCCGCGAGCTCGTTCAGTAGCCGCGTCTCGAGGAAGTTCGTGCGCAGCGCATGCTCGAGGTTGTAGGTCGCGATCCCGCCGATCACGGCGGCGGCGCCGAGCATCGCGGTCATGTAGTACAGCTCGTTGAGCGGCAGGCTCATGAACGCGCCCATCACGAAGTGCGTGAGCACGAGCAACGCCGCGATCGTGATCGCGACGTCGAACAAGAGGCCGAGGAACAGGCACGCGTACAGGATCACGAGCACGAGCCCCGCGAGCACGTAGGATTGGCCGTGAAGCGCGGCGACGTGCGCGATATACGTGACGACGAACCCGACGATCGTGACGCCGACCGCCGCGACCTCCGTATAGTAGCGGCGCGCGTCCGGCAAGGAGATCGCGACGCCGATCACCGCAACGAGCGGACACAGCACGCCGAGCCGCATCGTATTGAGATAACTGGTCTTGCCGCCGAGAACCAGGTCGATGCTCGTGACCGCGAGCACGAGGATCAGCGCGATCAGTCCCGACAGACGCGCGCGCGGCAGATTCTGCGTGATGTAAAACTCGCGGAATTCCTTTTCGAGCAAGCCGGCAAAGCGCAGCTTCGCGAAGCCGCGGTGCAGCTGATCGGCGAAGGGCGAGCCGTGGCTCCCCGGGTCGAGCTTGGGCAACTCCATAAGTGCGGCGCGGTGCTACCGTGGTCGGAAGGATGCACTTTACACGAGGGGATTTCCCTAACGTGATTCACAGTGCGAGCGGAATCGGCGAGGCGCCCGCAAGTCCGCGCGCAATCAGCGATAGAGCGGCATCAGCGGCTCTTCCTTGACCGCGGTCGCGGAGCGTCCGTGCGCTGCGTCCAGCTGCGCAAACGCGGCCGCGAGAGCACGGCCATCCCAGCGACCGGGCGCGGCGCCATAGATGTGCGCCTCGAGAGCGAGGATCTCGTGGGCGGCCGGCTCGGGCAGCTCGGACGCGAGCGCGCCGAGGCTACGCGGCGGCGGCCTGAAGCGCACCTCGGCCCACGCGAGCAGTGCGCGTCGCGCAGCGTCCGCGTTGCCCGAAGCGCAGGCCGCGTCGACGTCGCGCAGGAGCTTTCGCTCGCTCTGCTGCGCCCGCGCGCCGGCGCGCACGTCGAGCCCCGGACCGCGGCGCGGCGCGGCCGAGCGCCACCATGCGAGGGCCGTCGCGAGCCAACCGAGCGCGAGCAGCGCGCTCACGATCGGCCACACCGTGGTCCGCGGAGCGGCCGCCTGAGCGACAGCGGGCGCGCTCTCGGCCGGCGGCGTCGCCGCGGTGGTCTCCGCGCTCGGCGCCACGGTGAACGTGCGCTCCGGCAGATACGCGACCTCCCAGGCCTGCGTCTTCACGTTCCACCACGGGACCTCGAGCTTCGGCAGCGTGACCGAGCCCGGGGTTTGCGCGATCACGGCCATGCTCACGGTGCGCTTCGACTTGAAGCCTTCCGGAGTCACGTCGTGCGCGAGCTCGGGCTGGTCGGCGTATTGACGGATCCCGGCGGGCTGCGGGAGCGAGATCTCCGGCAATTGCGTCTCGAGCAGGCCGTCCGCCTCGATCGTGACCTGGCGCGTGCGCGGAATGCCGACCGTGAGATCCGTCGAGTCGTCGCTCCATTTCTCGCTGAGCGCGACGTGCTGCGCGGGCAGCCAAACGGCGCCGGACATCGAAGCCGGCGGCGGGACCGCCGGCTGCACGGCGAGATCGAGCGTGCTCGAGCGGAATCGCGACACTCGCGAGAAACCGCGATCCGGGATGACCATCGCCTCGAACGTCGCCGGCCCGACCGTCAGCGTGCCGGCCTTCTGCGGGAAGATCGCATAGCGGCGCTCGCGCACGTTGAACGCGCGCCCGCCGCGATCGGCGGAGTAAATGCTGTCCTCGCCGAGCTTCTCGACGATCGCCTCGCCCCCCGCGACCTCGGGCGCGGTGAGCGTCGCTCGCCCGGTGCTCACGCCGATGAAGAGTCGCAGCGTGACCACGACCTGCGACTGCACGTACACCGTCGACGGCTG
>Ga0335076_10008379_pt1 | contig 10444 bp, 11 predicted proteins | sample Lox_Sample_25_FD_206717 | JGI IMG/M metagenome (GOLD analysis project Ga0335076, IMG submission 206717) | Soil microbial communities from Loxahatchee National Wildlife Refuge, Florida, United States - Lox_Sample_2.5 | ecosystem: Environmental > Terrestrial > Soil > Wetlands | place: USA...
CGCGCAGTCTATTGCAGGACGCGGCGATCGAATACCGCCGACGCGGCCGCGTCAGACCTGCATCTGCATGATCTGGTCGTAAGCCTGCACGAGCCGGTTGCGCACCTGAACGGCGGCGGAAAACGAAAGCTGCGCCTTGTTCATCGCGATCATCGTCTCCTCCAGGCTCACCCCGGAGTTCTCGAGCTGGAACTGGCGCTGCAGTTCGGTCGCCTGGTTCTGGCTCTGGCTCACCGCGTTGAGCGCGGAGTTGAGCGACGTGACGAAATCGCTGCCCTGGGCAGGCGTCGCATCGCCGGCTTTGCCGGCCGGCGACATGTTGCGCAGTCGTTCGACGGCTTGCGCGATCTGCGCGTTGATCGGTGCAATATCCAAGGCGATACCCCGCATGTGAAATGCGCCCTTTGCTGCACCGCTGCGCGGCGCGTCGAGCGATCTTCTTTGCGCGCAAACTAACCGCGCAAGGCGCGCGGCTGTCCACCGAATTGCATGTGCAAACACCATCAATTCGGTCGCGCACCGGGCTGTAGGAAAAAACCTGACGCGGCACGATCGGGCAGCCAGAAACGAGGGCCTTATCCGCTGTTCCGCGCCCTCAAGGTTCCAAATAATGCCTTTCAGCCGGCCGGGAGAAAGCCGCGGCGGGGGTGCGCCGTGGCTGCCGAAGAACAAATCGAAGTTGAGGCATGGACAACGCCGTAGTTCCTAGCAACGCAGTGCCCGTCAGTGTGTTCGGTCGCATGTCCGCGCGCACGAAAGGCATGCTGCTCCTCGGCGCCGCCGCGCTTGCCGCCGTGGTCGCCGCGACCTGGTTGTGGAGCGCGACGCCCACCTATGGCGTGCTCTTCACCAACCTGTCCGACCGTGACGGCGGCGCGATCATCGCCCAGCTGTCGCAGATGAACATTCCATACAAGAACGCCGACGGCGGCACGGTCCTGGTGCCGCAGGACAAGGTGCACGAGGCGCGCCTGAAGCTCGCTTCCGCCGGATTGCCGAAGGGCTCGGTGGTCGGGTTCGAAGTGATGGAGTCGCAGAAGTTCGGCGTCACGCAGTTCCAGGAGCAGGTCAACTACCAGCGCGCGCTCGAAGGCGAACTCGCTCGCTCGGTGCAATCGCTCGGTCCGGTCGCGTCCGCGCGCGTGCACCTGGCGCTGCCGAAGCAATCCGGCTTCCTGCGCGACAAGCAGCCGCCGACCGCCTCGGTGCTGATCCAGCTGCACAACGGCAAGGTGCTCGACCGCGCGCAGGTCGCCGGCATCGTGCACCTGGTTTCTTCGTCGGTGCCCGAGCTCAGTCCGAAGAATGTTTCGGTGGTGGACCAGGCCGGCAACCTGCTCGCTTCGGAAACGAGCGGCAGTGCAGGCATGGACGCGGCGCAGCTCGACTACGTCGGCCAGATCGAAGCCAACACGATCAAGCGCATCGAAGACATCGTCGCGCCGATCGTCGGGCCCGGCAACGTGCGCGCCCAAGTCACCGCCGACGTCGATTTTTCGCAGGTCGAGAACGTCGCCGAAACGTACGGCCCCAACCAGGCGGCCGACAAGGCGTCGATCCGCTCGCAGTCGACCAACGAAAGCTCGCAACCCGGCGCCAGCGGACCGCAAGGCGTGCCCGGCGCACTGTCGAACCAGCCGCCCGTGCCGCCGACCGCACCGATCAATGGCCAGGCGGCGCCGCTGAACGCGAACCAGCCCGCCACCGCGACCGGCGCGAGCACGCGCCGCGAAGCCGTGACCAACTTCGAAGTCGACAAGAAAGTGAGCCACGTGCGCCAGGCGAGCGGCCAGATCCGTCGCCTGACCGCCGCCGTGGTGCTCAACTATCGCGCGGTCAAGCCGGACGGCAAGGGGGCGGCGCAGGCCACCGCGCTGTCGGACAAGGAGATCCAGAACATCACGGCGCTGGTGCGCGACGCGATGGGCTTCAGCCAGCAGCGTGGCGATTCGCTCAACGTGGTCAACGCGCAGTTCAGCACGCCCGATATTCCGCCGGCTGAGCAGGTGCCGGTGTGGAAGCAGCCGGACGTGATCGCGCTGGCAAAGGAAGGCGGCAAGTCGTTGCTCTTCCTGGTGCTGACGATGATCGTCGTATTCGGCGTCGTGCGTCCCGCGCTGCGCAGCATCGGCACGCGCGCGGTGGTGGTGCCCGCGACCGCGGGGGACGCGCCGGGCCAGCCGGCGTTGACGGCCGCCAAGAACGACGCGCCGGCCGCGACGCCGCTCGAGCAGGTGCGCCAGCTGGCGAAGAGTGACCCGGCCACCGTCGCGAACGTCGTGAAGGCGTGGGTCGGCTCGGAGCCCAAGAACTGATGGGCATGGCACTCGACGACGCCGGCCTGGAGCAGGCCGCCATCTTGTTGATGACCGTCGGCGAAGAGCAGGCCGCCGAGGTCTTCAAGTTCCTCTCGCCCAAGGAAGTGCAGAAGCTGGGCGAGACGATGGCGCGCCTGAAGACGGTGCCGCGCGAGAAGGTCGAGAAGGTGATAACCGCCTTCAACAAGACGAAGGACGAGCAGTTCTCGCTGGTTGGCGACACCGACGCGTTCATCAGCCAGGTGCTCAAGCGCGCCCTGGGCGATGAGAAAGCGAACATGCTGCTCGATCGCATCCTGCAGGGGCGCGATGTCTCCGGCATCGAGGCGCTCAAGTGGATGGATCCCGGTTCGATCGCCGAACTGCTGAAGAATGAACACCCGCAGATCGTCGCGTCGATCCTCGTGCACCTGGAGCGCGACCATGCATCCGAGGTGCTGCGCTACTTCGCCGAGCGCATGCGCAACGACGTGCTGGTGCGCATCGCCACGCTCGACGGCATCCAGCCGCAGGCGTTGCAGGAACTGAACGAAGTGTTGTCGAAGGTGCTGGCCGGCGGCGAGAAACTCAAGAAGGCGACGCTCGGCGGCACCAAGGCGACCGCTGAGATCCTCAACTTCCTCGGCACGCAGCTCGAAACCGCCGCGGTCGAGTCGATCCGCGAGCATGACTCCGAGCTGGCGCAGAAGATCCTCGACCAGATGTTCACGTTCGAGAACCTCAACGCGCTCGACGATCGCGCGATCCAGACGCTGCTGCGCGAGGTGCAGAGCGAGTCGCTGATCGTCGCGCTGAAAGGCGCCGACCAGGATTTGCGCGAGAAGATCTTCAAGAACATGTCGAGTCGCGCCGCCGAAATGCTGCGCGAAGACCTCGAGGCCAAGGGACCGGTGCGAGTGTCGGAGGTCGAAGCCGAGCAACGCGAGATCCTCAAGATCGTGCGGCGCCTGGCCGACGAGGGACAGATCCAGTTGTCGGCGGGTGGTGGCGATGACCAGTTCATCTGACAACGTATTCGACCCCGGGTCCGCACGCATGCAAGGCCGCTGACATGGGCGCATCCGACCAGAAGGGTTTCCGCGGCTTCATCCCGAAGGAGCAGGTCGGGGAAGCCGCGACGTGGGAATTCGCATCGCTCACCGGCGACGTGGTGTCGCGCGGCGGCACGGCGCAGCTCACCGAGCGGGAGCGGCGCGTTTTCGAACGCGGTCGCACGCAGGGACACAACGAAGGCCAGGCCGCTGAACGGCGCGTCAAGGCCGAGGACGCGTCGAAGGTCGCCACGCTGATCAACGCGCTGCGCGAGCACTTTGGCGAGTTGGAAGCAACCGGCGGCGACGCCGTGCTCGATCTTGCGATCATGATCGCGCGCCAGGTCGTGCGGCGCGAGATCGCGATCAATCGCGACGCGCTGCTGCCGGTCGCGCGTGAAGCCGTGTCGATGATCATCGACCAGCATGCGCATCCGCGCGTCTTCCTCAACCCCGAGGACTTCGCGAACCTGCGCGCCGACTTCGAAGCCGATGGCCTGTTCAAGGGCTGCCGCTTCATCGCCGATGCGCGCATCGCGCGCGGCGGCTGCCGCGTCGAAACCGCGCAAGGCGACGTCGATGCGACGCTGGCGACCCGTTGGGAACGCGTGCTCGCGTCGCTCGGTGCGATCGAACACGACTACGCGATCGAACAGCCCGCGGCAAGCGCGACGGACGAACCGCAAGCCTGATTGCCGCAACCGCCGATGTCCGCTTCGCCGTCGTTCGCGCGTTTTCTCGAGCAGTCCGTTGCGATTGCCGCCTCGGCGCAACCGCTGCAGGTGCGCGGCCGCTTGACGCGCGTCGCCGGCCTCGTGATGGAAGCGGTGGGACTGAAGCTTCCGCTCGGATCGCAAGTGCTCGTCGTGCAGGACGAATCCTTGCGCGTCGATGCAGAGGTGGTCGGTTTCTCCGGCGAACGGCTTTTCCTGATGCCGACGTCCGAGCCGGTCGGATTGCGACCCGGCGCGCTTGTCGTGCCGCATGAGGTCATTCCGCCGCGTCCACGGGTTGGACGTGAGAATCATCCGTGGCGGCGCGCCGAAGATCGTGCGCGTCACCTGCCGATCGGCGAGCAATTGCTCGGTCGCGTGCTCGATCCGAACGGTCGTCCACTCGACCGGCTTGGAATGCTCGATTCGGTGCCGCTGCGCCCGCTGGCACGACGGCCGATCAACGCGATGGATCGGGAAAAAGTCGCCGAGCCGCTCGACGTCGGCGTACGCGCGATCAACGCACTATTGACGGTGGGGCGCGGCCAACGCATGGGGCTGTTTGCCGGCGCGGGCGTCGGCAAGAGTGTGCTGCTCGGGATGATGGCGCGCTTCACCAGCGCGGATGTGACGATCGTTGGACTGGTGGGCGAACGCGGCCGCGAGGTGAAGGAATTCATCGAAGACATCCTCGGCAGCCAGGGCCTCAAGCGCGCGGTCGTGGTTGCCGCGCCGGCCGATACGCCGCCACTCCTGCGCATGCAAGGCGCTGCGTACGCGACCGCGCTGGCCGAATACTTTCGCGACCAGGGCAAGCATGTGCTGCTGTTGCTCGATTCGCTGACGCGCTATGCGATGGCGGCGCGCGAGATCGCGCTCGCGATCGGTGAGCCGCCGGCCACCAAGGGCTACCCACCGTCGGTGTTCGCGAAGCTGCCGCAGTTGGTGGAACGCGCCGGGAATGCACCGCCGACGAACGGCGGCCACGCGGGATCGATCACGGCCTTCTACACGGTGCTGACCGAAGGCGACGATCCGCAGGATCCTGTCGCCGATGCTGCACGTGCGATCCTCGACGGCCACATCGTGCTTTCGCGCAGCCTTGCTGACGCGGGCCACTATCCGGCGATCGATATCGAAACGTCGATATCGCGCGTGATGACCGCGGTTGCAGGACCGGATCAAATCGAGCAGGCACGCCGGTTCAAGGCGCTTTATTCGCGCTTCAACCGCAATCGCGACTTGCTATCGGTAGGGGCTTACGTGGCAGGCAGCGATCGCGTTCTGGATGCGGCGATCGCGGCGCACCCGCGGATGGAAGCGTTCTTGCAGCAATCGATGCACGAGGCTTCGACGTTGGCGGAAGCGCACGGGCGGATGACCGCCCTGCTCGACACGGTGCAGTTGTAGGGAACACTGAAGGCGAAGCAACGATGGACAGTGCAAATCTCGCGATGCTGATCGAAATGGCCAAGGTCGCCCGCGATGCCGCGGCAACCCGCGCGGCGCAAGCGCGCGTGCAGGTCGACCAGGCGCGCCAGCAGCTCGAGCTGCTGCGCGGCTACGCGCGCGACTACGACCGGCGCTCGATGGCCACGCTGTCGCAAGGCGTCGACCTTGCGGCACAGAACAACCTGCGCGCGTTCGTGGGCAAGCTCGGGCACGCGGTGGAAGTCCAGCAAGCCGAAGTGGCACGCCGCGAATCGGTGCTGACCCAGGCGAATGGCGAACTGCTGCAGATGCGCACGCGGCTGGGCAGCCTGGAAAAACTCGCCGAGCGCAACGAACAGACCGCACAAACCAAGGCGCGCCGCCAGGAGCAGCGCACGCTCGACGAGATGGCGAGCCGCATCCGTCGCAACACGGGCTTTGGCTCGAACGAACTCGTCACGTCGGACTGGTAACCGGACCTGGATTCATGAACGATATGCGCCTGCCGGCTGTGAGCCTGGCCAACAACGAACCTTCCACGAACCAGGCCAACGACGCGCCGCGCGATCCCGCGCAAGCGTTCGACGCGGTGATGTCGCGCTTTTCGAGCAGCAAACCCGCGTCGTCACAACCCGCACCTGCGCCCGCCCCTTCCAATACGAGCAACACGAACAACAAGAGCGCGAGCAACGGCAAAAACAATGCCGGCGCGGCAAATAGCACGAGCGGCCCGAACAACGCGAAGAACACCAAGTCCGCGAACAGCGCAAGCGGCGCGAATTCCAGCACGCAAGGAAAAGCGCCCGCGGCCTCCGGCGATCGCACGACACAACCCGACGGCCAACCGGTCGCGCGCACGAAGCCGAAGGACGCGGACGACGATCTCGAAGCGACCGACGCTGCCGCCAACACGGCCAACGCAACGCCGGGCGCGATCGTGCAGGCGGTTACCGACGCCGTGCAGATTGCCGCACAGAATCCGGCGTTGGCGGCAGCTGTGGCCAGCAGCGTCGCCGCACCTGTGACTGGCAAGGACGAAAAGGTCGCCGATGCACCGGCCGCGCCGAGCGCGGCGCTCGACGTCCTCGCGAGCCAGGCGAAAGCGCTTCCCGCACGCGGAACGGACAAACTCGCGAGTGACCCGCGCGCAGCCGCCGCGAGCGATGAAAACACGCCGCCGGTTTCCGGCGGTGCACGCACTCCGGTCGCCGCCAAGGACACGTTGCGCATCGAAGCTCCACCGCAGCGCGCGATCGAAACCATGAAGACAGATCTCGGCAACCGCCTCGCAGCGGTCGCCGACAACGTTGCTGAAGCGACGACGTCACGCAGCGCGACTGCACCGACGACGGAAGTGAGCGCACAAGCGATCGCCACCGCGGTCGCGGGCGCCACGACCGCGCCAGCGGCGACCTACTCGATCGCGCACGCCGCCGTGGCATCGCCCGTCGGCAGCTCGGGCTTTGCGAACGAACTCGCGCAACGCGTGGTGGTTTTTGCGGGACAGAAAGTGCAGCGCGCCGACATCGCGGTCACGCCGCCTGACCTCGGTCCGATCGCGGTCTCGATCGAGGTGCGCGGGCAGGAAGCGACGCTCGCGTTCGCGGCGTCCAGTCACGCGACGCGCGCGGCGATCGAAGATGCGTTGCCGCGCCTGCGCGACATGCTCTCGGCGCAAGGGCTCCAGCTCGCCGGCGCGCACGTCGGCAGCGAACCGCGCCGTGAATCGTATCGACCGGCGCGCGAGCAGCAAAACGCGCGTGGCAACGCCACCAGCCGCGAGGGGATCTCCTCGGTCGCAGCGCCGGCAACCACGCCGGTGCGACGTACCGTGAACCTCATTGATATCGAGGTCTGAGCGGGACTTTCCCCCGCCATTTCGCAGCGCACGCTGCGTCCCGATTCCGCCGCTTATCGCGGGATCGGCACCCCTCAAGAAACCCGATCATGAACCGATAGGCGTGGCCCTTCGGGCGCCACCGGCTTCGATCGTGACGAGGAAATGATGGCGGACAAAGAAAGCAAGGGCGACGCGGGCAAGGAAAGTGCTGCCGCACCGGCCGCAAAAAAAGGCAAGGGCAAGCTGCTGATCATCATCGGCGTCGCGTTGACGTTGCTGCTCGGCGGCGGCGGCGCCGCGGCGTACTTCATGATGGGCAAGAAGAAGCACGACGTGGCGCAAGCCGCCGACGAGGAAGAAGACACCGCGGCGGACGAGAAAGGCGACGAAGCCCAGAAGTCGGACGCCAAGGCGCCCGCCAAGGGCGACAAGTCAGCGGTGAAGAAGAAGCGCAAGAAAAAGGACCACGCGCCGGTATTCGTCGAACTCGACATGTTCACGTCCAACCTGAAGGACGACGACGGCGATCGCTTCATCCAGATCAAGCTCGTGGCCGAGGTGCGCGACGCACCGTCCGGCGAAATGCTCAAGACGATGATGCCGGCGGTGCGCAACGAAGTGCTATTGCTGCTCGGCTCCAAGGAAGCGAAGGACGTGGCGACACGCGAAGGCAAGGAAAAACTCGCCGGCGAAATCGTCACGGCGGCGAATCGCACGCTCGAAGGCACGCCCGCGGCGGGCGGCGTCGAAGGCGTGAACTTCACGCACATCATCGTCCAGTGACCGTGCTCACTCCGATCGCCTGACCCCGACACACCGCCATGGCCGAACAGTTTCTCTCGCAGGACGAAGTCGACGCGCTGCTGGAAGGCGTGACCGGCGAGTCGCAGAAGCTCGAGAAGGACGAGCAGACCACCGGCATCCGCAACTACGACCTGGCGAGCCAGGAGCGCATCGTGCGCGGGCGCATGCCCACGCTCGAGATCATCAACGAGCGGTTCGCGCGCAACCTGCGCGTCGGTCTCTTCAACTTCATGCGCCGCAGCCCGGAGATCTCGGTCGGTCCGGTGCGCGTGATCAAGTACTCGGCGTTCCTGCGCGACATCGTCGTGCCGACCAACATCAACATCATCGCGATGGCACCGCTGCGCGGGTCGGGGCTGATCATCTTCGATCCGAACCTGGTGTTCTGCGTCATCGACAACCTGTTCGGCGGCAGCGGCAAGTTCCGCCTGCGCATCGAAGGGCGCGATTTTTCGCCGACCGAGCAGCGCATCATCCAGCGCCTGATGGAAGTCACGCTCGGCGAGTACACCAAGGCGTGGGGCGCGTTGTTCCGCTTCAATTTCCAGCACCAGCGCTCCGAGATGCACACGCAGTTCGCGAACATCGCGTCGCCTTCGGAGATCGTGGTGGTGACCACGTTCAACATCGAGATCGGCGATGCCGGCGGCGAAGTGCATTTCTGCTTCCCGTACGCCTCGCTCGAGCCGATCCGCGACGTGTTGTATTCGAGCCTGCAGGGCGACGGCCAGGAGCCGGACCGCCGCTGGCTGAAGCAGCTGACCCAGCAGGTGCAGGCCGCCGAGGTCGAACTGGTCGCGGAACTGGCGCGCGGGCAGGTCACGGTGGGCGAGCTGTTGCGGCTGCGCGCCGGCGATTTCATTCCGCTGCCCCTGAAGGAAGTCATTCCCGCCAAGGTGGACGGCGTGCCGGTGATGGAGTGCCGCTTCGGCGCCGTCAACGGCCACACCGCCATTCGTATCGAACGGATGCTCAAGTACTCGCGCTATGCGGAAGGCGGGCGACTCGAGAGCATGGATTGAGCAACGGACATTGAGCGACACACGGACCTCGACATGACGCAGGAATCAGACGACTGGGCTGCGGCCCTGGAAGAGCAGAAGGCGGCCTCCGGCGAAACCGCGATCGAAGCGGCCGCCCAGCCTGCCAACATCTTTCCGCGCCTGCAGCCGGGCGCTCCGATCGGCGACGGTGCGCAGGATCTCGACCTGATCCTCGACATCCCGGTCGCGCTGACCGTCGAGCTCGGTCGCACGCGCATTCCGATCAAGCACATCCTGCAGCTTGCGCAGGGATCGGTGATCGAACTCGAAGCGCTCGCCGGCGAGCCGATGGACGTACTGGTCAACGGCTGCCTGATCGCGCAGGGCGAAGTGGTGGTGGTGAACGAAAAGTTCGGCATCCGCCTGACCGACATCGTCACCCCCAGCGAACGGATGCGCCGGGTCAATAAGTGAACGCAGCTCCCGAAGGGCCGTCGCTGGTCCCGCTCATCCTCACGTTCGTCTTCGTCCTGGCGCTGATCCCGGTCGCCGTCTGGATGCTGAAGCGGATGGGTGCAGGCAACGTTGCCAGCGTGGCCGGCATGAAAGTCGTCGGCCAACTCTCGCTGGGACAACGCGAGCGGCTGGTGGTCGTCGAGGCGGGCGAGCGCTGGCTGATCCTAGGCGTGACTGGTTCGGCCATCAACCGCATCGGCACGCTTCCGAAGGGCGAAGCGCCCTCCTCATCGTCTCCGGCATCGTTCGCGACCTTGCTGATGCAGATGCGCAAGGGCCGCGACAATGGCTAGGCGCTGGGTTTTCGCCGCCGCGCTGTGCGGCGTGTTCCTGCTGGCGCTCCTCGCGCTGCCCGCCTACGCGCAGACGAGTCCGATCCAGGTGACGGCGGCGCCGGCTCCCGGCGGCGGCACGCAGTACTCGGTGCCGGTCCAGACGCTGCTGTTCTTCACGGTGCTGTCGTTCCTGCCGGCGGTGCTGCTGATGATGACGAGCTTCACCCGCATCATCATCGTGCTGTCGCTGCTGCGCATGGCGCTCGGCACGCAGACCACGCCGCCCAACCAGGTGCTGCTCGGCATGGCGCTGTTCCTGACGTTCTTCGTGATGGGACCGACGTTCGACCGCATCCACGACGATGCGTACGTTCCTTATCGCGACAACAAGATCAACTTCGACCAGGCCTTGAACACCGGCAGCGCACCGCTGAAGGACTTCATGCTGAAGCACACGCGCGCCGGCGATCTCGAACTGTTCAGCCGGCTGGCGCGGCTCGAGGAGAAGGGCCAGCAGGTCGACCAGCCGAGCA